>Ga0081455_10000311_pt1 | contig 63941 bp, 49 predicted proteins | sample TabmetS3T2R1_FD_70207 | JGI IMG/M metagenome (GOLD analysis project Ga0081455, IMG submission 70207) | Tabebuia heterophylla rhizosphere microbial communities from the University of Puerto Rico - S3T2R1 | ecosystem: Host-associated > Plants > Roots > Rhizosphere ...
GGCTACGGCGGCTTCATCGTCGCAAACGGCGGTCTCGCGCCCAATCCCGACTCGTTCTTCGCGAAGAACTACGGCTTTCAAGTGAAGCTGAGCGTGAGCGAGGAGGAGACGTGGTCGAAGCTCAACAACGGCAAGCTCGCCGCGACCGCGACGACCGCCGACGCGCTCGCCGTGCTCGGCAGGCAGTTCGATGCCGTCGTGCCCGTGCAAATCGGCTATTCGCGTGGCGCCGACATGGTGGTGGTCGACTCGGGCGTCACATCGGTCAACGCGCTGGCGGGTAAGCGGCTCGCCGCCTCGCAATTCAACGAGAGCGAGTTCTTCATTCGGTATCTCGCGCAGGAGGCCGGCGTGCCGGTGCGCGTGCTACGCGATCTCGATGCGAAGCCGGCCGAGAACGAGCTGGGGATCGTGTTCTACGAAGATGCGTTCGTCGCGTGCGATGCGTATGGCCATGAGCTCACGCGTAAGCAGCCGCGGTTGAACGGTTGCGTCGGATGGACACCGCGCACGGATGAAGTGGTCGCCGCATCCCATGGGCGGGCGAAAGTGCTCGTGTCCAACCGCAATCTGCTCGTCATCGCGGATGTGCTCACCTTGAACAAGGAGTTCGCCAAACAGAATCCGGACATCGTGCGCGGGCTCGTGCACGGCGTCCTCGAAGGCAACCATCTGCTGCGCGATTCGCCGGATCAGTACCTCGGCCTCGTCGCGACGGCCTTCAAATGGGACGAGGCCGAGGCGCGCGATGAGCTGGCGCACGTGCATCTGTCGAATCTGCCCGAGAACCAGGCGTTCTTCAGCGGCACGCTGGATGTCGCGGGCTCGTTCGGCGGCATCTTTCAGTCGTCGGTGCTCGCGTACGGTAGCGTCATCAAGAATCCGACGGACCCGCAGCGCTTCGTCGACACGAGCGCGCTCGACGCGCTCGCCAAGAAGGGACTCTACAAGGACCAGCGCATCGCGATCGCGCCGATCCGGCAGGCGAAGCAGGCCTCGCTCGAGAACGATCCGCTCTTGAAGAAGGACATTCGGTTCTTCTTCCAGCCGAACTCGGCCAATCTGGACTCGCAGGCCAAGGCGAATGTCGACTTTCTCGACACCATCAAGCAGTTCTTGCAGGTGAGCCCGGGATCGACCGTGCTGCTACGCGGGCACGTCGATAACGCGCGCATCGGCGAGTTCCGCTCGCAGGGCGGCGAGGAGCTCGTGCGCAACATGGCGCTGCAAGCGATGGAGCTGTCGAGGCAGCGCGCCCAGGCCGTGCGGGACGCGCTGCTGGCGCGTCACAAAGACCTCGACGCATCACGCATCGAAACCGTCGGCCGCGGCTGGGAAGAGCCGGTGAGCCCGCAGTCGGATCAGAACCGCCGCGTCGAAGTGCAGTGGTTCACGATCGAGTGACGGCGAACGACGCGCTCTTCAGCTCGGTCGAATTCGGTCCGACCATGACCTGAAATTCACCGGGGCTCGACGACGTGCTTCATGTTCTTGTCCCAGAGGGCAAGCGCGTCGTTGTACACCAGCGGCAGCTGGCCCACCGAGCGCGGAATCGTTACCGGTAGCTTCCCGCCGGGATTCGCGTCACCGAACAGGATGTCGGCGAGCGCCGTGCCGCCCTCCTGCCCGAGATACCAGCCTTCGAGGAGCGCGTTGGCGCGAGCGGCGATCTCGGCCACTGCCTGCGGCCGGCCATTGATGAGCACGACCACGACCGGTTTGCCAAGCGCGAACAGGGCGCGCGCAAGCTCGTTCTGTTCGCCGACCAGCTCGATGGACGTGGCATCGCCGAGGTGATTGTCGGCCCAAGCTTCACGGCTCGTCGCCGCACTGCCGCCGACGGCGAGCACCACCGCGTCGGCGCCTTGCGCGACTTGCACTGCTTCCTGGATCCGGCGGCGATTTTCCTGAGGATCAGCAAGTACCACTTCATCCGCATTCCAATCACCCTTGTCGGTCAGTCGCACGCCTTCGGCAGTGACAACGCGCACCCGGTTCCCGAGTTTCGCCTTGATGCCCTCGAGCAGGCTCACCGTGTGGCGCGGGACGTTGGAATAGCCGCCAAGCTGCGCGACCGCCGCGTGCGGGCCGATCACCGCGAGGGTCCAGATCGTCGTGAGCTGCGCGATCTTCTCCTCGAGCGTCATGCGGCCGAGCAAGTCTTCGACGCGCTGCTCGAGCGGCGCGCTCGCATCCTGGTAGCGCGGTTTGCTTTTCGATTCAGCCGCATCGGCGCCCCCTGCATCCCGCTCGCGACGGGCTTTGCCGCCGCGATCACAGCGATCCGAGTCACGCCTTGCGCCCCTGCGATGCCCCCGCGCAACGCGCGTGGTTGATACCGTTATCATATCTGCAAACAGCGCGCTCATTGCGCGGACGGTAACGACCTGGAAGTATCTCGTTCCATTCCACCTCGCGTTGGGAGATTCCATTGGAGGGTGCGGCGCCCAGCACTGTCTCACGCGCCGGCGAGGCGTCCGAGTCCGTGGGAACCCTCACCCGCGTCGGGCGCTTTCGCTGGCGCATCTGCGCGTTGCTGTTCGCGGCGACGACGCTCAATTATCTCGACCGGCAAGTGCTCGGCGTGCTCGCGCCCGATCTCACGCGCTTGTTCGGCTGGTCCGAAATCGACTACAGCAACATCGTCACCGCGTTTCAGGCCGCCTATGCGATCGGGTTGCTGTCCGCCGGCGCGATCATCGACAAGCTCGGCACGCGCATCGGCTATGCGCTGACGATTTGCATCTGGAGTCTCGCGGCGATGAGTCACGCGCTCGCCGCAAGCGTGTTCGGCTTCGCCGCTGCGCGCTTCCTGCTCGGGCTCGGCGAAGCCGGCAACTTCCCGTCGGCGATCAAGACGGTCGCGGAGTGGTTTCCGCGCCGTGAGCGCGCCTTCGCCACGGGCATTTTCAATGCGGGCTCGAACGTCGGTGCGATTCTCGCGCCGCTCGCCGTGCCGGTCGTCGCCGTGACGCTCGGTTGGCGCGCAGCGTTTCTATTCACCGGAATCCTCAGCGCGACGTGGCTCGTCACATGGCTGATCGTGTATCGCCCGCCCGGGCAGCATCCGTCCTTGTCCGCCAACGAGCTCGCGTATATCCGCAGCGATCCGGCCGACTCGGCGGCACGCGTGCCGTGGTCGCAAATCTTGCGTCATCGGCAGGCGTGGGCGTTCGTCGCCGCGAAGTTCATGACCGATCCGATCTGGTGGTTCTTCCTGTTCTGGCTGCCGAAGTTCTTGAACAGCGAATACGGGCTGACGCTCACGGGACTCGGGCCGCCGCTCATCGCGATCTATCTGATGGCGGATGTCGGCAGTATCGCGGGGGGCTGGATCGCCGGGCGTTTCATCAAGCGCGGGTGGAGTGTCAATCGCGCGCGCAAGGGCGCGATGCTGATCTGCGCGTGCGCCGTGGTGCCGATCGTGTTCGCGTCGCACGCTGCGAGCTTGTGGACCGCCGTGGTGCTCGTCGGGCTCGCGACAGCAGGTCATCAAGGCTGGTCCGCGAACGTGTTCACGCTGACCTCGGACATGTTCCCGCGTCACGCCGTCGGCTCGGTGGTCGGGCTCGGCGGCTTGGCGGGCGCGGTCGGCGGCATGCTCATCGCGACATTCACCGGCTTTTTGCTTCAGACCACCGGCAGCTATGTGCCGGTGTTCATCATGGCGGGCTCGGCCTATCTGCTCGCGCTCGCCGTCGTGCACGCACTGGCGCCGAGGCTCGAGCCCGCGCGCATCGCTTGATCTTCACGAGGAGGGAGCCAAAGTGAAACTTGCGACCATGATCTTGTACACCGTTCCGCCGTTAGCGTTCACACCGGCACGGGCGGGTCGCTCGGGACCTGCGGCCCTTGAAGATGCCGGCCGGGAAGAGTTTCATCGACAGCGTCTGTGGCTAGGTGAGTGGCTATGACTGGGAAGCAAGCAGGCTCCGCGCGCGATCGCGAGATCGTCGCGGCGCGCGTGATCGTGACCTGCCCGGGGCGTAATTTCGTCACGCTCAAAATCGAAACGCGAGCGGGCGTGTACGGCCTCGGCGACGCTACGTTGAACGGCCGCGAGCTCGCCGTGGCGTCCTATCTGAACGATCACCTCATCCCGAATCTCATCGGGCGCGATGCCGGGCGCATCGAGGACACTTGGCAGTTCTTCTATCGCGGCGCGTACTGGCGCCGCGGTCCGGTGACGATGACGGCGATTGCAGCCGTGGACGTGGCGCTGTGGGACATTCTCGGCAAGATGTCCGGCCTGCCGCTGTACCAACTGCTCGGCGGCCGCTCGCGCGAGGGCGCGCTGGTGTATGGCCACGCGAACGGGCGCGACATCGCGGAGACGAGCGCGGAGGTCGGGCGCTTCATCGAGAAGGGCTACAAGGCGGTGCGCGCTCAATGCGGCGTGCCTGGGCTGCAGAAAACGTACGGCATCTCGAGCCTGAAGGACGCGTACGAGCCCGCGGAAAGCGCGCTGCCCACCGAGACCGTGTGGAACACGAGCAAGTATCTGAACATCGTGCCGCAGTTGTTCGAGCGCCTGCGCCTCGATCACGGTCCCGACATCGAGCTGCTGCACGATGCGCACCATCGCATGACGCCGATCGAGGCGGCCCGCTTGGGCAAAGATCTCGAGCCGTTTCGTCTCTTCTGGCTCGAAGACGCGACGCCGGCGGAGAATCAGAGCGCGTTCGAGATCATTCGGCGTCACACCGTGACGCCGCTCGCAGTCGGGGAAGTGTTCAACTCGATCTGGGACGGCAAGCACTTGATCGAGGCGCAGCTCATCGACTACATCCGCACGACCATCGTTCATGCGGGCGGCATCACGCACGTGCGACGGCTCGCGGACTTCGCCGCGCTCCACCAAGTACGCACGGGTTTTCACGGCGCAACGGATCTATCGCCGGTGTGCATGGGGGCCGCGCTGCATTTCGATGCGTGGGTGCCGAACTTCGGCATCCAGGAATACATGCATCATGCGGCCGAGACGAATCAGGTCTTCCCGCACGACTACACCTTCAAGGACGGTCGACTCTTCTGCGGCGAAACGCCCGGGCACGGCGTCGACATCGACGAGAAGCTCGCGGCTCGCTATCCGTATTCACCCAAGCAGTTGCCGATCGCGCGTCTCGAAGACGGCGCCATGTGGGATTGGTGACTACTGGATCGCGATTTCGAACGGGCCTGCCGGCAACGCGTTCTCCTCGTCGTAGAGCGTGCACACCGGACTGTCGGCGCAGCAGTAGCGCACGGTTGACGCGTCTGGATCAACCGCAAGAGGTGAAAAGCGCCATAGAGCACGCCGATGTCGGTGTTCACCGCCTTGATCGGAAAAAATCGCCCGCGGCGATTTTTTCGCGACCCTACGCAGCGCCCGGTCTAGGCTAATATGTGCGCACGCGCCGATGCTGAAACCGCCTCTCGGCGCCTATTGTTAACGCTAACGCCGGAATGACGCCAGTGACCGTGAGACGAACCCGCCGCCGCCGCGGCAGTGCCGTGACCATCCATGAAGTGGCACGCAAGGCGGGCGTATCGCCCATGACGGTCTCGCGCGTGACCAACGGCGAGGACAACGTGCGCGAAGCGACGCGCGACATCGTGATGAAGGCGATCCGCGAGCTCAACTACTCGCCGAACCCCGCCGCGCGTTCACTCGCCGGTGCGCAGAGCACCCGCGTCGCGATGATCTATTCGAACCCGAGCGTCGCCTACTTGAGCGAGCTGCTGGTCGGCGCCCTCGATAAAGCGAGCAAGACGGCGGCACAGCTCGTGCTGGAAAAGTGGGATGAATTGAAGCCGGCGGCCGAACGCACTGCGGCCCGCAAGCTCGCGCAGAGCGTGGCCGGGGTGATCCTGCCACCGCCGCTGTGCGAGTCGGACGTCATCGCCACGGAGCTGGCGGCAGCGAATATTCCGGTAATCGCGATTGCCACGGGCCGCTTCCGCGCCAATGTCAGCTGCGTGCGCATCGACGACTTCCGGGCGGCCAGCGAGATGACGGCGCATCTCATCTCGCTGGGTCATCAACGCATCGGCTTCGTCAAGGGCCATCCGAACCAGACGGCGAGCGCGCAGCGTTTCGCCGGCTTCGAGACGACGATGGAAGCGGCCGGCCTCACGCCCAATCCGGCGTACGTCCAGCAGGGGTATTTCACGTATCGCTCCGGCCTCGACGCCGCCGAGGCGCTGCTCGATCGCAAGCGCCCGCCGACCGCCATTTTCGCGAGTAACGACGACATGGCGGCAGCCGTCGTGTCCGTCGCCCACCGCCGAGGGCTCGATGTGCCCCGCGATCTGTCGGTCGTGGGATTCGACGATACGGTTACGGCCACTACCGTCTGGCCCGAGCTCACGACCATTCGCCAGCCCATTGCCGCAATGGCCGATGCGGCCCTCAACCTGTTACTGCGCAAGATTCGTCATAAGAAGATCGGTGAGCCGGCGGAAACGGTCGATCACCTGTTCGCACACGAGTTGGTCAAGCGCGCATCGGACGCTCCGCCTCCCAAGGAAGCGTAGTTGATGCCCCTGCGGGGCAGCGTATTGACGGGGGGTGCCGGGGTGAAGCGCAGTGCGCGCCAAACGAGCGCACTGCCTCGATGGGCCTCCGACGAGCATCGTCTTCTACCTTGCTTTCTGATAGCGCTACCAATTAGTCTGTACCCCATCGACCGCACCGGGGCAGGGGGTCCCACAGCACCTCGGTTCGGATACTCAGGAGGCCGCGCAGAATGCATTCCACGACAGCCAGCCCGGTGGCCACGCCGAACGTCGCGCTCGTCCACGGGCTCACGCTGATCGCCGCTCTGGGCGGTCTGCTGTTCGGTTATGACACCGCCGTCATCTCCGGCGCCGTAAACGCCATCGACGCCAACTTCATCACGCCGCGCGGCCTTTCCGAGACCGCGGCCAACAGCCTGTCCGGCTGGACCATCTCGTGCGCGCTGTTCGGCTGCGTCATCGGTGCGGCCATCGCCGGCCCGCTGTCGACGCGCATCGGCCGGCGCGGCGGTTTGCTCGTCGCGGCGGTGCTGTTCCTCGTGTCCTCGCTTGGTTCCGCCTATCCGGAATACGGACTCGGACCGATCGGCGGCATGGGTCCGCAGGCGCTCGTGCCGTTCATGATCTATCGCATCATCAGCGGCATCGGCATCGGCGCCGCATCGATGCTCTCGCCGATGTACATCGCCGAGATCGCGCCGCCCTCACAACGCGGGCGGCTCGTGACCTATCAGCAGATCGCGATCGTCGGCGGCATGGTGATCGTGTACTTCGTGAACTGGGCGATCGCCGCGCAAGGCGACGACGCATGGGTACTCTCGACCGGCTGGCGCTACATGCTGCTGTCCGGCGCGATTCCCGCCGGCATGTTCCTGTTGTTGCTGCTACTCGTCCCGGAGACGCCGCGCTGGCTCGTCATGAAGGGGCACAAGGACAAAGCGCACGCCGTGCTCTCGCGGCTCACCAGCGAAGACGAAGCGCGCGTGGTCCTCACGGAAATCGAGAGCTCGCTCGATCACAAGAGCACCAAGCTGTTTGCGTTCGGCGGCATGGTGGTGTTCGTCGGCATCATGCTGTCGGTCTTCCAGCAGCTCGTCGGCATCAATGCGGTGCTGTATTACGCGCCACTCATGTTCGAGAACATGGGTGCGACCACCGACAGCGCTCTGCTACAGACCATCATCGTCGGCGTCGCGAACGTCGTGTTCACGTTGGTCGCGCTCGTCACCGTCGACCGCTGGGGACGCAAGCCACTGCTGATACTTGGCGCTGTGGTGATGGCGGCATCGATGATCACGCTGGGCTTCCTGTTCTATAGCAATCACGTCGGCGTGGTCGCGCTCGTCGCGGTGGTCGCCTACATCGCCGGTTTCGCGCTCTCGTGGGGTCCGGTGGTCTGGGTGCTGCTCTCCGAGATCTTCCCGAACCCGGTGAAGGGCAAGGCGATGGCGATCGCGGTGGCCGCGCAATGGGCCGCCAACATTCTGGTGTCGATGTCGTTCAAGGTGCTCATCGGCAGCTCGTTCTTGAACGCCTTGTTCAATCACGGCTTCCCGTACTGGATCTACGGCGTCATGAGCATCTTGGCGGCGTTCTTCGTAATGCGCTTCGTGCCGGAAACGAAGGAACGCAAGCTCGAGTCGATCCACGAGCTGTGGAGTCGCGCGCGCGCATGATCGGGCACCTGCCATCCGATTGGCGTGACGCCGTGCTTGTCGGGCGTCTGGCGACGCGCGAGGGACCGACTCCCGTGCTGGTGAGCGGCGGTCGGCTCAGGGACGTTTCGCGCGTCGCGCCCACGGTTTCGCAACTGCTGAACGAGTGGACGGGCGCCGTGCCGCGCGGCGCCGATCTCGGCGCGCTCGAGGATCTCGGCCTGGCGCCGGCGTATCTCGACGGCGAAGCGAGCGGCGCCGGCGGCGTGCGGATGCTCGCGCCGTTCGATCTCCACTGCATCAAGGCCGCCGGCGTCACGTTCGCGGTCTCCGCGCTCGAGCGCGTCATCGAGGAACGCGCGCGCGGCGACGCCGCCCGTGCCGAGGGCTTGCGCGCCGATCTGCGCCAGCGCGTCGGTGCCGATATTCGCGCCGTGAAGCCCGGCTCGGCCGCTGCGCAGCGCCTCAAGGATGCGCTCATCCAGGATGGACTCTGGTCTCAGTACCTGGAGGTCGCCATTGGCCCGGATGCCGAAATCTTCACCAAATCGCCGCCGCTGTCCGCGGTGGGCTGGGGCGACTGGATCGGCGTGCGCGCCGATTCCGCGTGGAACAATCCCGAGCCCGAAGTCGTTCTCGCGTGCGACCGCGCCGGGCGCATCCTCGGCGCCGCGCTCGGCAATGATGTCAATCTGCGCGACATCGAGGGTCGCAGCGCGCTGCTTCTCGGCAAGGCAAAGGACAATACGGCGTCCTGCGCGATAGGGCCGTTCATCCGCCTGTTCGACGAGCGCTTCACGCTGGACGACGTGCGCCGCGCGGTGGTGCGCCTCGAAATCGACGGCGACGATGGTTTCCGCCTCGAGGGCAAGAGCTCGATGAGCGAGATCAGCCGCGACCCGGCCGAGCTCGTCGCGCAGACGCTCGGCAAGAATCATCAATATCCCGACGGCTTCGCGCTGTTTCTCGGCACGATGTTCGCGCCGGTCGTGGACCGCGGCGCGCCCGGCCTCGGCTTCACGCACCAAGTGGGCGATCTCGTGCGCGTCTCCTCCGAGCGTCTCGGTGTGCTCGAGAACAAAGTGTCGACCTGCGATCGCGTACCCCCTTGGACCTTCGGCATCGGCGAGCTCATGCAGAACCTCGCGGGCCGCGGGCTCCTGTCCCGTTCCTCATCCAGCGGATCCTGATTCATGACGACTGCCACCTATCCCTCCCTCACAAACAAGACGGTCGTCATCACCGGCGGCGGCTCCGGCATCGGCGCGGAGATCGTGCGCGGGTTCGTGCGTCAGAAGGCGCGGGTGTTCTTTCTCGATATCGCGGAGAGGGAATCGCGCGCGCTGGTCGAGCAGCTCGACGGCGCACCCACGTTCGTGAGGTGCGATCTGACGAGCATCAGCGAGCTGCAAGCCGTGTTCGCGAGCATCGAGTCGCAGGCCGGGCCCGTGGCGACGCTCGTCAACAATGCGGCGAATGACGACCGGCATCGCATGGAGGATGTCAGCGAGGCGTACTGGAACGAGCGCATCGCCGTGAATCTGCGTCATTACTTCTTTGCGGCGCAGGCGGTGGTGCCGGGGATGCGCAGGGCGAAGGGCGGCGCGATCGTCAATCTCGGCTCGGTGTCGTGGCATCTCGCGCTGTCCGATCTCGCGCTGTACGAGACGGCAAAAGCGGGCATCGAGGGCATGACGCGTGCGCTCGCGCGCGAGCTGGGCGAGGCCACGATTCGTGTCACGTGCGTGATTCCGGGCGCCGTGCGCACTCCGCGCCAAATGGCGCTGTGGCACACCCCCGACGAAGAGGCCAAGATCGTCGCCCAACAGTGCATCAAGGCGCGTGTCGAGCCGCAGGACGTTGCCGCGATGGTGATGTTCCTCGCCTCCGACGACGCACGGTACTGCACGAATCACAGCTATTGGGTCGACGCCGGCTACCGCTGAACGGGTGTAGGCTCTCGCCCTCCCTTGAAGGAGCGCATCTATGGCGGAGGCTCGAGTCGAGTGCGTGTGGCCGGTCGGCGCGCAGTTGGGGGAGGGGCCGTTCTGGTCCGCGGCCGAGGAGGCGCTGTGGTTCGTCGACATCAAGGGCCGCAAGATTCACCGCTTCCGTGAGCCCACGGGCGCCACGCAATCGTGGGACACGCCTCCGGATCCCAGTTTCATCTTGCCGACGCGTGCGGGCGGTTACATCGTCGGTTTGCGGGCCGGGCTGCATCGGTTCGATCCCGAGAGCGGGGCGTTCAGCCTGCTGTGCGTCGTCGAGCCCGACGCCCCTCACAATCGACTGAACGACGGCTACGTCGATGCGGACGGATACCTGTGGTTCGGCTCGATGGACGACAACGAGACGGAGCCGACCGGTGCGCTTTACCAGCTCACGGATCGCGGCTGCGTTCGCCGTGACGCGCCGTACGTCATCACGAACGGCCCGTGTGTTTGCAATCACAACCACACGCTCTATCACACCGACACGCTGGCGAAGGAAATCTACGCCTTCATCAAGACGCCCGACGGCGAGCTCTCGGGCAAGCGACTCTTCGCAGCGATGGGACCGGATGACGGCTATCCCGATGGCCCGCTCGCGGACTCGACGGGCACGTTGTGGACAGGGCTCTACGGCGGTTGGGGCGTGAATCGGTACGCGCCCGACGGTCGCCTGCTCGGTAAGCTGCAGCTCCCGTGCGCGAACATCACCAAGATCGCCTTCGGCGGCCGCGATCTGCGCACGCTCTACATCACGACGGCCTGGAAAGGGATGACGCCCGCACAGCGCGGCGCGCAGCCGCTGGCCGGCGGGCTGTTCCGCGTGCGCGTCGACGTTCCGGGCTTGCCGCAAAACACGATCGCACACGGCGTCTGAGGCGTCATCGCGACCGAAGCGTCGCCAGCTCGACAGCGGCGGTGTCATGGAGACGGCGTTGAAGTATCGTGGGGTATGCGGGAAGACGCCGCGGCACAATCGCTAGCGGGCTGAAGCGCGCGCGTCGGGGCGGTGAGGCCCCGTTCGCGGAAGGGGGGCTGTCATCGAAGCGACTCAGGAATTGTCGGTCGAAGAGCGCACGGTCGTCCGCAAAGTCGCGTGGCGCCTGCTGCCGTTTCTCTGTTTCGTCTACTTCATCGCCTATCTCGATCGGGTGAACGTCGGCTTCGCCGCGCTCACGATGAACGCCGATCTCGGCCTCACGGCCACGCAGTTCGGCTTCGGCGCCGGCATCTTCTTCTGGACCTATTTCCTGTTCGAGGTGCCGAGCAACTTTGCGCTCCAGCGCTTCGGTGCGCGCGTATGGATCGCGCGCATCATGGTGACGTGGGGCTTGATCTCCATCGCGATGGCCTTCGTGCAAGGGCCGGTGTCGTTCGTGACGCTGCGGCTGCTGCTCGGCGTCGCCGAAGCCGGGTTTTTCCCGGGCATGGTGCTGTACCTGACGTACTGGTTTCCCAGCAACGTGCGCGCCGCCGTCATGGGCATCTTCATCATCGCGAATCCGGCATCGACCATCATCGGCGCGCCGCTCTCGACGGCGCTGCTCGATACGAGCATCGCCGGGCTCAAAGGCTGGCAGACGATGTTCGTCATCGAAGGCTTGCCGGCCGTGCTGCTCGGCTTCGCGACGCTGTTCGTGCTGAGCGATTCGCCGGCCAAAGCGAAGTGGCTTGCGCCGCGCGAACGCGGAGTGCTCGAGCAGGCTGTCGCGCGCGACGCGGCGGCGAGCACGCACAGCTCCTGGCGCGATGGCTTGCTGAGCGCCGAAGTGTGGCGTTTCGTGGCGTTCTACGCGGCGCTGATGATGGGCGTGTACGGTCTGGGATTCTGGGCGCCGCAGATCGTCAAGTCTTTCGGGAGCTTGAGCAACCAGCAGGTCGGGTTCTTGCTCGTCATTCCTTATCTATGCGCGACGATCGCGATGTGCCTGTGGGCGAGGCACTCGGACCGCGCCGGCGAGCGTACTTGGCACCTCGTCATTCCGGCGCTCATCGCGACGGCCGCGTTCGCGTACGGCAGCGTCACGGACAACGTGTACCTCGCGATCGCCGCGTTCACGTTCGGTGCCATGGGCATCTACTCCCAACTGCCGCTGTTTTGGACGCTCCCCACGGCGATGCTCACCGGCTCGGCGGCCGCGGGCGGCATCGCGCTGATCAACTCTATCGGCAATCTCAGCGGGTGGCTCGCGCCGACGCTCATCGGCTGGTTGAAGGACCACACTCAGGGATATGCGGCCGGGCTCCTGGTCATCGCCGGCAGCATGGCCTTGGCCGGCATCTTCGGTTACGTCCTCAGCAAACCCATGTCGAAATGGCGTGGGTTTGAGCGTCATGGAGCAGGCGGAGCATAGTGCCCGCCGCCCTATGACGGAGAGCGTCCATGAAGTATCTGCTGATGATCTATGCCGATGAGAAGGGCTACGCGTCGCTGCCCCCGGCCGAGGCGAAGCGCGGCATGGAAGCCTATATCGCCTATACGGAGGCGCTGAAGAATGCCGGCGTCCATGTAGGTGGGGATCGGCTGCAGCCGACGAGCACGGCGACGACCGTGCGCACCACGAATGGCAAGACGCAAGTGCTCAATGGACCGTACTCGGAGACCAAGGAGCAGTTCGGCGGCTACTACATGATCGATGTGCCCGACCTCGATGCCGCGCTTGCGTGGGCGGCTCGGTGCCCAGCCACGCACCACGGCGTGGTGGAAGTGCGTCCCTTGTGGGTGAGCTGACGGATGCCCGGGCGACGGCCGATGCCGTCGCCCGCCGCAGCTACGGCAAGCTCGTCGCGTTCCTTGCCGCGCGCACGCGCGATGTAGCCGGCGCCGAGGACGCGCTCAGCGACGCGTTCGCCTCGGCGCTGGCCGAGTGGCCGGCGAACGGTTCTCCCGCCAACCCCGAGGCGTGGCTCTTGACCGTCGCGCGTCGCAAGATGATCGATGGGTCGCGGCGGCGGCGCACCGGCGATGCGGTCGCCGATCAGTTGCTCATTCTCATGGATGAGCTGGACGACCCGGTCGACGAGAAGGCGGCGGCGATTCCCGACAATCGGCTCGCGTTGATGTTCGCGTGCGCGCATCCGGCGATCGACGCCGGGATTCGCGCGCCGCTGATCCTGCAAGCGGTGATGGGCCTCGACGCGGCGACGATCGCGTCGGCGTTTCTCATGGCGCCGGCTGCGATGGGGCAGCGGCTCGTGCGCGCGAAGAAAAAGATTCGTGATGCGGGAATTCCCTTTCGCATCCCGGAGCGCGAGGAGCTGAGCGAGCGGCTCGATGCGGTGCTCGAAGCGATTTACGCCGTGTTCGCGGAAGGGTGGGCGGACGCGGCGGGCACGGACGTCGCGCGGCGGGACCTTGCGGAGGAGGGGATCTTTCTCGGACGGCTCGTGACGGAGCTCTTGCCGGGCGAGCCGGAGGCGCTTGGGTTGGTCGCGCTGATGCTTCACGCCGAAGCGCGGCGTCGCGCACGTCGCGATTCGCGCGGCGAGTATGTGCCACTCGCCGAGCAAGATACGTCACTGTGGGATATGGCGATGATCGACCAGGCCGAGGCGCTGCTCCATGAGGCGAGCCGCGGCGGCGCGATCGGGCGGTATCAGCTCGAGGCGGCGTTGCAGTCGGCGCACGTTCATCGTCGGTTGACGAATGCGGCGAATTGGGCGCACGTCGTGCAGCTCTACGACGCGCTGTTTGCGATGTCGGCGTCGCCGGTCGTGGCGATCAATCGCGCGTTGGCCGTTGCCGAGATGCGCGAACCCGAGGCCGCGCTGGCGGCGCTCGATGAGGTCGCTGCCGACTCGCGGCTCGTCGAGTATCAGCCGTATTGGGCCGCGCGCGCCGCATTGCTGACGAAGACAGGCGCGCACGCTGAAGCGCGGCGTGCCTACGATGTTGCGATCGGCTTGGAACGTGACGACGCCGTCCGCCGCTTCCTGCAACAGCGTCAGTCGGCTCTGCCCGCCTAGGCGCGAAATCGAGCGCGCAATCCAGGTTGCGTCTCGTCGGCGCCCTCCTACTTGAACAAACTCAGGTCGATCGACTTCGCCACGGCCTGATACCCCGCATCGCTCCCGTGCAAGTGATCCCCCGACTGCAACGGAGTCGCCATTTGCGTCGGCTTCGCCGGATCGCGAAACGCCGCATCGAAATCCAGCACGGCATCGAACGCGCCGTCGGTGCGAATCCACTTGTTGACGGCTTCGCGCACCGAGTTGCCCTCGTCCGAGTAATACATCGCGCCTTCGTAGGGCGCGATCGTCGCGCCGTAGATCTTCACGCCCTTCGCATGAGCCCGCGCGATGAGCTGCCGGTACCCCGCGATCATCGACTCCGCCGTGGCCTTGTTCGGCCCCTGCTGACTCTTGAAGAACGCCGCCATGGGCCCGTTCTCGAACTTTCCGTACGCGATGCCGAGATCATTCACGCCGAGGAACACGATGACGTAGCTCAGCCCCGGCACCGACAGAACGTCGCGATCGAAGCGTGCCAGCGCGCTCTGCGCCGCCCCATCGCTCAGCAACCGATTCCCACTGATGCCCATGTTCACGATGCCCCAGCCGCGTTTCGTATCGCGCGCCGCGAGGCGCTCCGCCAGCGCGTCGGGCCAGCGACGATTGGCGTCGTTGGTCGAGCCCATGCCGTCGGAAATGGAGTCGCCGAGCACCGCAATGGCTTTCGCGGGCGCCGCCGTCTCGACTTCGATGCCGGAGATGAAGGCGCGCGCGAGTATCTTCTCTTTCGGCGTGAAGTCTTTGTTCGTGAAGTCGCCGGTCTCGGACACGTACGCGGTTTGCATGCCGATGGCGTGGCAGGTGCACGGCCCGGTGTCTTCGGGAACGAACAGGCTGATGGACAGGGTCGACAGCGCTTTGACGGTCATGTCGACAGGATCGCTCAGCATCGGTGCGCCGGCCGGAATCAGAGTGTTGGCCTTGCCGTTGAAGGTGAGCGCCCGCTCGGTGCCGGGCTGCACGTTGCCCTTGTCATCCGCGAGCGCGATGCGCGCCGTGCCGATGGCGAGCGGCTTGGTGCCGTATTCGTTCGTGAAGCGCACGCGTACGCGATTGCCCCCCGCGCTGATGCGCACGACTTGCCGGATCGTCTGATTCGAAAAGCTCGGCGTGGCGGGCCCCGGGCCACCGGCGGCGGTCGGCGGTAACGGTGCCGCGCCCCACGTGCCTATCCACGTGGCTGCAGTGGCTGGAGTGGAAAGGGCCGCGAGCAGCGCTGCGTAGAGCGTTACGCGCCAGAACGTTGACGTCATCGGTGGGTCCCCCTCTTTGTTGTGTATCGTTATAGCGGAGACCGCACGATCCTGCGAATCATCGCGAGGCGGGCGGCTACCGGGCAGCCGGGGGGCGAGTAGGATTCGGTCTCATGAAGCGCGATAGCATGCTTGCGACTCACCCTTTGTATCGGCGGGACCCTCTGCCGTGCGAGCCCGGCTCGTATTCGGGTTCCGAGTGACGCGCCGCTAGGTAGCGGCCACGGCGCGTCCTCGCCTTGCGAGGAGGGCGTGAGGAGGAGGGCGGATCGTTGCCGCATGCTGAGCAATGCATGCGGTGACTGGGCGAAGCGCGCCGATCGCCTCGCGATGTGCATTTCTGCGGCGAACGTTGAGAAATGCGTACCGACGAGAGTAGGGTTTCCAGAGTCGAATCGCAGGGACGCGCCCATGCCCACTGCACGCAACATCTTCTGTGAAGCGATTCGTCGGCGGGCGTTACTCGAGTTTCAGTACAAGGGACACCTGCGCATCGTCCAGCCGTATTGCTACGGCGTGTCCACCCGCGACACCGACGTGCTTCGTGCGATACAGGTTCGCGGGTCGAGCTCGTCCCATCAGCTCGGCATCGGGCAAGCTGTACTGCCGCATCACTCGCGACTGACTGTTTCTGCAGTCCGCAGCGGCGGCCGGCTCACGTGCCGACTGCCTTCTCCACATCTACCTACCGTTTGCCGATTGCGGATTGCGCTCGCCTCATCGCGTGTCGAAGAACCGCTTGGCCGCGTTTAGGCAGAACGGCGGCACGAGGCCGGCGTGATACGCATCCTGCACCGCTTCGTCTCCACCGTCCGTGGCGCCACCGACGACGGCCGCTGCGCGCACCGCGTCCTTGGCCGCTTGGAAACTCGTGCGCAGATCCGAGTAGGGATCACCGGCCGTGTCGATGTCCACGACGGTCACTGCGCCCGCCGGCACGTGCGTTGTCCAGTACGACTGCATCAGCTGCGTGTTGAAGAAGAAGACGGTCGGGTCGTGCCCGCCGCCACACAACTGCACCGGCACGTTCGGCGTCCAGGTGCGCAGATCGTTTGTCTTCAGCGCGATGCGTAGCGCGTGCGTCGGGCTAGCGGGCGGCAGCCCGTCGGTCGCCGTCGGGAATCCGCCGTCCGGTGCAGTCTGCGCGTCGCGCAGATACGCCAGCCTGTAGGCGTTCGTGATCAAGTTGTCGGTGCCGAACCCCTTGGCGAACAGCGCAGCGAATTCGGCAGGCGAGGTTGCCGGCGTCATCGACGCGAATTCGGGTGCGGGCGGTGTGCTGTTGAATACCGTGCTATCTGGGAGCTTGCCCTGGGCCACGAGATCGCTGAGCGCGGTCGCACTCGGGAGCAGTGTGTCGATGCCCGTTGCGTACTTTGCTTCGAACACATCCGTCGTCGCGCTGTAGAGGTTGCCGTACGCCTGCTGATAACCCGCAATCAGCAACGTGAGATTCTCGACAGCGCTCATGCTCACTTGCCCTTCGAAGATCGCATCACCGAACGCCGAAAGGGCGTACGGACCCGACATCGGAGCAGACGCGGTCACGGTGGTCCCCTGAGCCTGCAACGCGCGATGAGTCGCCATCGCGACGTACCCACCCTGCGAGTAACCCGTGATGAAAAGCTTGCCGTTGTCCGTCGCCGAGGGCGTTGCCGCCAATGGCAGCGCGCTGCGCGCAGCGACCAATGCATCGATCATGTCCTTCGATTGCTGATCGGCATTGAGATACGCGTGATACGTGAGCGACGACGTGTCGTAGCCCGCGTAGTTGGGCGCGATGACGATGTAGCCCTGGGCGGCGAACACGGCCGCCATCGCTAGGCCCTCGGCGTTGTTCGAGCTCGTCAGATCGGCGATGTTGTACGCCTTGAGCGTGCTCGTGCCATGCGCATAGAGAACGATCGGCCGCGGCCCGGTGCAGCTCGCGTCGGTGCCTGAAGGAATCATCAGCGCGCCGGACGCCGTCACCGACTCTGCTTTCGCGCCGACGGTTTGATACTGGAGCTGATAGACATCGACGCTGCACGTCGGCGATAGCGCGAGATTGACGAGCGCCTTACCGATGTCGTTGCTAGCCAACGCCGCCAGCAGGTCGGCGGGCGTATAGGAATTCAGCTTCGTCGGCGGCCTTTGTAACAAATCACCACGTTGGGCCGCAGGCGGGGAGGGCTGCGTGGCCGGAGGTGTGTTGTCGTTGTTGTCGTCGTTACCGCCGAAATCGCAGCCGACCATGGCCAAGGAAGTGAGAAGCGCAACCAGCGCGCCGGGTTGCCGTCGCATTCGAAGCTCCAAGGAAGACGTGAGACGTCGACGCTGCCGTCGACGCAAGATCAATTCCCAGCGCCACGAAAGGTTTCGGGCGACGGTACGCTCCGTCGCGTGCTCACGACGCTGAGCTTTGACGTAACGGCAGGAAGTTGTCGCTCGCCTCTGGCACTATCCGCAGCCCGGAGGCTCACTGATGAGCGACAGCAGCGCATTCACCGCGATCGGCGCGCAACTCGCCGCGAGACTGCGCGTGCGTGTCGACTCGCGTCCCGAGAGCCGCGTACACGGTGGTTGCATCAACCAGAGCTACCGCTGGGAGAGCGCGACGGGACCGCTGTTCGTGAAGATTGCGAGCGCCCAGCAACTCGCGATGTTCGAAGGCGAGGCCGAAGGGCTGCAGGAGCTAGCGAAGTCGCATAGCGTGCGCGTGCCGCGTCCACTCGCCGTCGGAACCTCAGCGGAGTGCGCGTTCCTCGCGATCGAATGGATCGATCTCGCCGGCTCCGTATCGGCCGCGAGCAAGCATCTCGGCGAGCAGCTCGCGCGTCAGCACCGGGCGAGCAACGAGCAGTTCGGCTGGCATCGAGACAACACCATCGGCAGCACGCCGCAGATCAATACGCGCACGTCGAGTTGGCCGGCGTTCTTTCGCGAGCATCGACTGCGCTATCAACTCGAGCTCGCCGCGCGCAACGGCCGTCGCGGGCGCTTGCAGGAGCAGGGCGCGAAACTGCTCGAGCGGCTCGGCGACTTCTTCGTCGATTACGAGCCGCAGCCCTCGCTTCTTCATGGCGATCTGTGGAGCGGCAATTTCGGCGTCGACACGAACGGCACGCCGGTCATCTTCGATCCCGCCGTGTACTACGGCGACCGCGAAGCCGACCTCGCCATGACGCGCTTGTTCGGCGGCTTCAGCGCGGCGTTCTATTCCGCGTACGAGGCGGCGTGGCCGCTACCGGACGGCGCGCGCGAGCGTGTGACGCTCTACAACCTCTATCAGATCCTCAACCACTTGAATCTGTTCGGCTCGGGCTACCAGGCCCAGGCCGAATCGATGATTGCCCAGCTGTTGAAAAACAGGGAGTGACGAGGGACGCCGCCCTCAGCCGACGCTTGTCGGGCGGTGCCGTGGAGCAGTAGCGCCGTCCTTCTGCAAGCGATCCAAGTGCATGCGAATGTGCGCGGCTTCGGCGGGCGTGTTCGCCAGCGCGATCGCGCGATCGAACGCTTCGCGGGCTTCGTCTGCGCGCCCGAGCTGCATCAGCAATCCCCCGCGCACACCGAAGAAATGAAAGTAGCCGCCGAGACGTGCGGCGAGCGGCTCGATCATCGCGAGCGCCGCTTCGGGTCCTTCGACCTTCGACACCGCAACCGCACGGTTCAACGTCACGACGGGCGAGGCCGTCAGCGATTCGAGGACCGCGTACAGCTGATCGATCTGTTTCCAGTCCGTGTCCTCGGGTCGCTTTGCCTGCGCGTGTAGCGCAGCGATGGCGGCCTGAACTTGATATGGCCCGACGCGCCGCTGCCGCAACGCCTTGTCGACGAGCGCGAGGCCCTCGCCGATCATGTTCTGGTCCCACAGCGAGCGGTTCTGCTCTTCGAGCAGCACGATGTTGTTGTTCGCATCGAGCCGCGCGGGCGCGCGCGCGTGCTGGAGGAGCAGCAGCGCGGTCAATCCCATGATCTCGCCTTCAGCGGGGAACAGCCGCAGCAGCAGCTTCGATAGCCGGATCGCTTCCTCGCACAGCGGCACGCGCACGTGCACGTCGCCGCCGCTCGCGGAATAGCCTTCGTTGAACACGAGATAGATCATCGACGCGACCGTCGCCAGCCGCTCGGCGCGCTCGGGGGCGCCCGGCGCTTCGAACGGCACGTCTGCGTTGCTCACGACGCGCTTCGCCCGCGTGATCCGCTGTTCCATCGCCGCTTCGCTGACGAGGAAGGCGCGCGCGATCTCCTTTACCGTCAGGCCGGATACGATGCGCAGCGCCAGCGCGATCTGCTGCGTGTTGGGCAGCTCGGGGTGGCAGCAGATGAAGAGAAGGCGGAGCACGTCGTCGCGGTACTGCGAGTTGTCGAGTCGTTCGGCGAGCGGCGCCTCCGCGTCGTCCAGATTCGAGATGACGTCATCATCCGGCAGCTCCTGCTGCTTGTTCTTGCGCCGCGCTTCGTCGAGCGCGAAGTTGCGCCCGACCATGATCAACCACGCCGCCGGATCGCGCGGCGGGCCGTTCACCGGCCACTTCTGCAGGGCGCGCAAGCAGGCTTCCTGGAAGGCCTCCTCGGCCGTATCGAGATCCCGGAAGTAGCGCAGCAGCGCCCCGACCGCCTGGGGACGAGCGCTGGTGAGCGCGGCGTCGATCCAGGTGAGGTCTTGTGTATTCGTCACCGCACGGCGCTCCCGAAGTTCAAGACGCCGGTGTTGGACACCATCACCGGGCGGACTTCCATGACGCCTTCGTCCACGACGAGCTGTTTGGCGTATTCGATCGCCTCCTCGAGGCTCTCGCAGTCGATGATGAAGAAGCCGAGGAGCTGCTCCTTCGTCTCGGCGAACGGCCCGTCGAGGACGGTGAGTTGCTGGCGTCCCGGCCGGACGGTGGTCGCCGTCGTCGTGGGCATGAGGCGCGCCGTGGGGCCGAGCTTGCCCTTCGCGGCGATCTTGCCGAGCACTTCCTGGTGATGCGCCATGACGGCGTCGTCCTTCTCCTTCGACCACGCGTTCACGACGGCCTCGGAGTGGTAGCAGATGATCGCGTAGAGCATGCGGGAGCCCTTCGTCCTGATGCTGAGGGGCAGCGGAGTCTGCCCCATCTGCTGTGCGCTACTTGGCACGTGCGGCAAGCCGAAGCTTGCGCACGATCCACGCCGTGAAGCCGCCTCCTGCGGCTGAGGCTGTGCTGGCGATCAGGATCGTGGCTGTGGAAATGCAGGCCGGGCACATGGTGAGGACCTCCGTTCGTCTCGCTACTTGGAAGACGAACGGAGAGCGGCCTGGGCCGACAGACGCTATCGATTATTTCGCCGGTCTGCGATGGATCCTCGCCGATGCTACCGCCCGACGGGCTTCAGGAGCGTCCCGTAGTTCACCGGCACCCACGCATATCCGCTTCCTTCCTGACGGACGTGGCCCAATCCGGGGAAGGGTATGTGCGCAATCCCCACGAGGTATCCGCGAGTGGCTGCATCCTTCAGCGCCTTGGCGCGCTCCGCCGCTGCTGCGGTCGAATCCGAATCGAACCGAATCGTCACGGCCGGCTCCGGAAACTGCACCGCCGCCACGTGAAGCAAGTCGCCCCACAGGAGGAGCTTCTGCCCCTGACTCTCGACGACATAAAGCGTGTGCCCTGGCGTATGCCCGTGGGCCGGCATGCTGCGCACGCCCGGGACGATGGTCGCCCCGGCCTCGAACGGCGTGAATTTCTTCGCATCGACGTACGGCTGAATCGACGCCATGGCCCCTTGGAATCCGCCCTTGGCGGCAGCCGGCGCCTTGTCCATCTCGGCTTTGCTGAGCCAATAGTCCGCGTCGTGCTGGTCTGCGTGGACGACGGCGTTCGGGAACGTGCGCTTGCCGTTCGTCATCAAGCCGCCGATGTGGTCGCCATGCATGTGCGTGATCACCACGTCGTCGACTTGTTCGGGCGTATAGCCGGCGGCCTTCAGGTTCGCGACGAACTTGCCGACCGTCGGGCCGAACAGTGATCCCGCACCCGTGTCGACGAGCACCAGCTTCGTGCCGGTGTTGATCAGGAACGTATTCACGGATGTCTCGACCGGCGACTTCAGAAACTGCTTCGCGAGCATCTCCTGCACGTGCTCGGGCTTGGTATTCGTCAGCAGCTGCAGCGGGTCGAGCATCAATGTGCCGTCGAGAACGGTGGTGACCTCGAAGTCACCGAGCGGCGTGCGATAGAAGCCGGGCGCTTGTGTCTTCACGGCCGGCGCAGCGGCTTGCGCAGCCGGCACCGCGAGCACGGCCAGCGCGGCCACAGCGATGCGAGTCAGGACGAGGGCACTGTTGTTCTTCATGAAATCGCTCCGCATGACGATAATTTCAGGCGTATTCAGCGTGATCCAAGAGAATGCCGGGCCGCGAAGGTATGCGTCCGCGCGCCTTTTGACCAGCGGGAGCACGGATGTCTGCGATTGCCGACAGCACGAGGGTCACCCGTCATCGGGTCTCAGACGTTGTCATTTTCGAGTCCTCGAGGAGGGGCCTCCCATCATGAAGAAAATGTCATCCAGCCGCCCGCTGCGCCGGCTCGCAGCCGCCCTATGTTCGCTCTCGGTCCTGTGCCTGCCTTTCGGGATCGCGCACGCGCAGAGCGATAGGCCGCCCGACGCCGATCCGCCCGACCGCGCCGCGCGCTTGAGCTTCCTGCAGGGCGAAGTCTCGCTGCAGCCCGCAGGTGAAGAGGAGTGGGCGAGCGCCGTCGTCAATCGTCCGCTGACCACCGGCGACAAGCTGTGGACCGACAAAGACGCGCGCGCCGAGATCCAGGTCGGGCCGGCGGCCGTGCGGCTCGGTAACGACACGGGCTTCTCGTTCCTGAACGTCGATGACGACACGATTCAGATGCGCATGACGGCCGGCGTCGTGAACGTGCGCGTGCGAGCGCTCGACGGCAACGATCACATCGAGATCGATACGCCGAACCTCGCGTTGTCGCTCCTGCGGCCCGGCAACTACCGCGTCGAGGTGAACGACGAAGGCGACACCACCGTCGTGAAAGTGAGTGAGGGTGAGGCCGAAGCGAGCGGCGGATCGCAGGACGTGGTCGTGCACGCCCAGCAGTCGGCCGTGTTCCGTGGCACCGAGCAGCTCGGTGCGCCCGAATTTGCTTCGCTCGGTGTGCCGGATGCATTTGATTCTTGGAGCCTCGAGCGCGATCGGCTCGCGCAGCGCGCGTACGCCTCGCAAACGGCGCAGTACGTTGCGCCGGAGGTGACCGGTTACGAGGATCTCGACGCGAACGGCTCCTGGAGCTCGGATCCTGAGTACGGATATGTGTGGACGCCGACGACTGTTGCGGTGGGCTGGGCCCCGTATCGCTACGGGCGCTGGGTGTGGGTTTCGCCGTGGGGCTGGACGTGGATCGACGATGCGCCGTGGGGCTATGCGCCGTTCCACTACGGACGTTGGGCGTACGCGCGCAACCGCTGGTGCTGGGTGCCCGGGCCGCGCGCCGTGCGTCCGGTGTATGCGCCGGCACTGGTCGGTTGGGTCGGCACGCCGGGTGTGAGCGTGACGGTTGCAGTCGGTGGCGGAGTGGCGTGGTTCCCGCTCGGGCCGCGCGAGGTGTATGTGCCGGCGCGGCGATTCAGCCCGCGATATGTGGAGCGGGTGAACGTCACGAATACCGTGATCGTCAACAGGACCTACATCACCAATGTGTACGAAAACAGGGTCACCAACATCACGTATCGGAATCGCGGGGTGCCGGGTGCGGTGACGGCGGTGTCGCGCACGACATTCACGTCGGCGGAGCCGGTGGGGCGGCACACCGTGCGGCTCAACGATCGCGAGATCACGCGCGTGCAGGCCACTACGGTGGCGCCGCGTATCGAGCCGGTGCGTGAGAGTCGGTTGGGGATGAGTGAAGCCGCGCGGCGGACTGTGCGTGTGCCGCCGCGGACGATCGTGGAGCGGCAGGTGGTGGTGAAGCGCGAGCCGCCGCCGGCGGCTGCGCACTTTGCGCGGAATGTTGGACGGCCGGAGAGCAGTCGCGATCAGGCCGATCGGTTGCATCGAATTCAGGATCGCAATGAAGCGGCGAATCGCACGCAGCCGAATCGCTCTGCTGTCGGGAGCGGTCAGCCGGGCAGCGATGCGAATCGCGTGCGTGAGGAGCGTAACGCGCGGAACCCGCAGGATGAGCGCCCGCCGCAGGCGCGGATGCGCACGGATCGGCCGCCCTCGATACCCGACCACATCAATCGCGCGGGCTCGGATGCCGATCGATTGCAACAGGAGCGCCAGCGAGCCGATCGCCAAGAACGCGAGTCGCAGGCACGGCAGCAGCAACAGCAAGCGGAGCGCCAGGTCCGCGAAGAGCGTAACGATCGCGCGCGAGCAGACGATCAGGCCGCGCAACGCGCGCAGCTAGACGCGCGCCGCCAGGAGATGCAGCGGCAACAAGAAACCCAACGACAAGAAGCGCAACGACAGCAGGATGCCGAGCGCCAACAAGACATGCAGCGGCAGGTACAGCGTCAGCAAGACGCCCAGCGCCAGCAGGACATGCAGCGCCAGCAGGACATGCAGCGCCAGCAGCAGGCGCTACGCCAGCAAGAGACCCAGCGCGAGCAGCAGGCGCAGCGCCAACAGGAAGCGCAGCGCCAGCAAGCCGAGCGCGCGGCTCGCCCCGAGCCGCAACGCCAGCCCGAAAACAAGCCGCAACAGCAAGAGCGCGAGCGCCGTCGCCCAGATCAGGCCGATCGCCCGCAGTAACAAACCGGCTTCGGCGGTGTCGCGCAGCTCGCGCACACCGCCGTGCCGCGAATACCACCTTGCGCCGATCGCAATTGAAGCCTCGTGAGGTCTCGCCGAGGCACGTTCGCCTCGCGTGCCAGCTAACGGCGCACCGTCCGGCGAAGAATGGCGCGCCTAAGCACAGGCGCTCGCCGCGCGAGCCAGCTAACGCCGTACCGTCCGGCAAAGAATGCCGCGCCTGAGCACAGCCGCTCAGCGTTCGAGCGCGCGGCGCGCCCGCCGCGTCTGCGGATGCTCCGCACCGAGCTGCGACTCCAGCACACCAACGGCCTTCGTGAGCAGCTCGCGCCCGTGTGCATCATCAACGCCGAGCGCCTCGCCCAGCCGGGCGCGTGCTTCAGCGAGCTCCCAGCTCTGATCCCAAAGCAGCGCTTCCCGAATCTGCACGGCTTCCGTGAGCAACGGCACCGCTTCGGCCCGCTTGCGCTCGGCCGTCAGCGCCTCGCCGCGAATAATGAGCGCCTGCGCCAGCACCGGCCGCGCCATCGTACCGATGGCCCGCAGCCGTTCGGACAAGGCCGCCGCATCGGACGCTGCGCGCGCCACGTCTCCCTTCGCCAGCGCCAACCGCGCCTGACCCAACCGGACGCGTAACACGAACAAGCTGTTCGCGCCGAGCTTCTCGGTCCCGAACCGCAGCCCGTCGCCCAGCTCCTGACTCGCCGCCTCGTTCTGCCCCGCCGCCATCAGCGCCTCGCCGAGGAACATGCGGTTCTGCACGGCGAGCGGACTACCCGGTCCCGTGAATTGCACCGCCATCTTCAACGACGTGCGCAACGCCGCGATCGCATCTTCGTGCCGGCCGCGCGCACTGAGCACCGCGCCGTAGTAGCTCATCGCCGACGAGACCGCCGCCGAATCTCCCGACAACGCCTGCTGCTTCTCGAACGCCGTGCGCAGCTCGCTCTCGGCGTCCGCAATCCTTCCGTACCGCGCTTCGAGAATCCCCGCATTCGCGCGCATGATCAGCGCATCGAGATCCTCTGCGCTCTGCAGCGCCTTATGAATGTCCAGCGCTTCCGTATACGCGTTCAGCGCCTCGTTGAAGCGGCTAGAGCTCATGTACGCAATCGCCAACGAGTTGTAGAGCGACGCCGTCTCGACGTGATTCTTCCCCGACAGTGCGATGCGCTCGCGCAGCGCCGCGTTGTACGTTGCGATCGAGCCATCGATGTCGTGGAGCGTCCGCTGCAACCGTCCTTGCACGACCATGCCTTCGAGCCGCGGCTCCGCGTAGCGCTGCGGGTCGGTCTGCCAAAAGGGCTGCGCTAGCGCGAGCAGCTTCGCGGCGTGCTCCGTGTTCCCTCGTTGCAGCTCCACGTTCGCGAATTTCTGCCGCGCGAGCGCCACGGACTCGGGATCGGCTTCCCGCCCGGCCTGCTGCAAAAATCCTTCGAGCAACGGCACTTGACCTTCGATGTCTTCCAGCGACCCGTACAGATCGGTCAGCGTCTCGACGACTTTGCCGGCGAGATACGGATCGTCGCGATACTCCGCGAGCACGCGCTGCGCCGTCCGATCGAGCATCGCCTTTGCAGACAGCGGCTCCCCGCCGTTACTCGCAGCGACCGACGACCGAAACATGCGCGTGACGTAATGACGCACGGCTTCTTCGCGCGCCGCCGCGCGCCGGGCGATGTCGCGCTCTTCGGCAATCCGATGCGCTTGCCACGACACCATCGCGAGGCTCGAGGTCAACGCGAGAAACACCGACGTGCCGGCCGCGACCATCCATCGATGTCGCCGCAGGAAACGTCCGAGCACATAGAGCCGCGCGCCCTCGCGCGCCGTGACGGGCTCGTCATCGAGAAAGCGTTGCAGATCGCGCTCGAGCGCCGCGACCGTTTCGTAGCGATGCTCCGGCTCCTTGCGCAAACACTTCGCGACGATCGCATCGAGATCGCCCTCGATCAGCCGCGGCGGCACCGCCGAGCGCGCGCCGGAGCGCGCGACGCGACTCGGCATCGGCGGCTGATCGTGCAGCACTGCGCGCACGGCTTGCGCAACCGGCATATCCGTCGGCTTGAACGGCTTGCGCGCGGTGAGCAACTCGAATAGCACAACGCCGAGCGCGTAGGCATCGGTCGCCGTGGTGATGGGTTGCCCGGTGAGCTGCTCGGGGGCCGCGTAGTCCGGTGTGAGAGGCGCAGAGGTTTGCTCGTTGTTCGCCGCTACCGTATCCAGCAGCTTGGCGACGCCGAAGTCGAGCAGCTTCACGCGCCCGTCGCGCGTCACGAGGATGTTCCGCGGCTTGAGGTCGCGGTGAACGACGAGGCAGCGATGCGCGTACGACACGACTTCGCACACTTCGACCAACAGCTTCAGGCGTCCCGCGAGACCGAGGCGCGCGGAGTCGCAATATTCCGTGAGCGAGGTGCCTTCGACATATTCCATGACCATGTACGGCCGGCCGTCGCGTGAGACGCCGCCATCGAGCAGTCGCGCGATTCCCGGATGCTCGAGACGCGCGAGGATGTCGCGCTCGATGTGGAAACGAGACGCCTCGGCCACGGCGCCGTGCCGGAGCAGCTTCAACGCCGCGCGTTGATCGAACGTGCCGTCCGCGCGGCGCGCCGCATACACCTCGCCGGCGCCACCCCGATCGATCAAGTTCTCGATCTGCCACACGCCGAGCCGCGTGCCCGGCGGCAGCGCGCCCATTGAGTAGTCTCGTTCTGCAGACATGCCGCCCGACTATAAAACGAGCCCTGTATCCGTCGCATGCTTACCGGGACTAAAGCCTCATTGCCTCGATTTGGACACCGGTATCAATCGCGAACCGGTCTCGATGCAGAGGCGTATCGAAGCGGGAGCCGTATCGCGAGCGAGTCAGGCGTGCGCTCAACCGTCCGCGCGGGTTTCGTTCCGAAAGAGGAGCATCGCCTCGGCGCGCCGATGCACGCCGAGCTTCGCGAGCACGCTGTGAACGTGATTTTTGACGGTGGGCAGCTCGATGCCGAGCTAGCGCGAGATCATCTTGTTGCTCATGCCCTGACGCAGCAGCTCGAGAATCTGCGATTCGCGCGCCGTGAGAGCCGAGGTGGGCGTCGGGCTCGGCGACTGCTCCTGCGCAAGATTGGCGATGTGCCGGAACAGAAACCCGGCGACCCGCGGCGAGCACATGCCTGCGCTGGGCGGGCAATGATGAAAAAGGGTCTCCTGCGGTGTTACCTGCGATCGGGCGCGATCGCGGGTTCTTTTCACATCGTGTAGCGCACGAGCATGCGCGCGACGTGTCCGTGCTCGGCGGACCACTGCACGAATCCTTCGCACACCTGTTTCGTCGTCGAACCCTCCGTGATCTCGGTGGGTTTTTCCGAGAAACGCGCTTGCCCGAGCTCCTGTCCGGGCATCACGCGGGCATTGCTCCACGGGGTGTCCGTGCCGGCTGCGCGCGTATACAGCTCCACCTCGGTCAGTGTGGCTTCGGCTGGAATGGTCGCGCACAGCGTGATGGGACTGGCATCCGCTTCGCTGCACGTCGATGACGGCGCTTGCGCGGTCGCCGGTTGCGAGGGCATCTGCGCGGCCGTCTCACCCGCGGCAGCGGTGAGCGCCGGTGTGTTGAGCAAAATCGGAGGCTTGCACGGGCCAACCGTGGCCATCACGACGACGCCCTGCATGCCTTGCTCGCGAAGCAACCCGGCTTCGATTTCCGCGCGCGTCTTTTCGAGCGCGCTCTCTGTGCGGCTCATGGTGTTGATGCGTTCCTGGAGCGCACGCTGCAGCTCGCTCTGCACGACGCGCTCGTGCTCCGTGAGCCATTGAGACAGCGCGAAGCCGCCGACGGCCGCGCCGCCGAGCATCGCGCAGACGATCATGAACGGCAGCCGGCTCTTGCGGCGGCTGGACGACGTCATCGTCCGCGCGGCCAGTTCCTTGCCGAACGACGACCTCAGCTGCAAAACAGACGCGAACACCGTCGCGCTTGCCGCGATGATTGCGGCCAATACTCCATCCGACATCACTAAGCGACCCTCCAATCGCAAACGCTACCATGGCACTGCGGTGGCGACGGCGGAGGGGCGGGGTGGGGGTGATGAATTTGCGAGGGATTTCACAAGGGACTGTGCAGGCGGACATGTCGCTCGCGCGCGACGAGCCAACTCTCGAGTGTCACTGCGGCGGTCGGCGGGAGATGCACGCCTAACTTGCTTCGGCGCCAGAGAATGTCGTGCGCGGTTTGCGCCCATTCTTCGCGGCACAGGTACTCGATCTCGCGGGCATGGAGTTGCGGTAGCACTTCCTCACCGAGATCCAGGAGCGAGCTGGCATCCCCGATCACGCGATCGATTCGCGTACCGTACGAGCGCGAGTAACGCGTTCGCAGATTTGCAGGAAGCCACGGATAGCGGCGCTCGACACTGCGCAGAAACCGCGCGAGAGAGCGGGCCGGCAGATCGCCACCGGGTAGCAGCGCCTTCGACGTCCACGGCCGCGCGCGATGACCGAGCGCATGCGCGATTTGGTCGACCGCGGTTTCGGCCAAGCGGCGATATGTCGTGATCTTCCCGCCGAAGACGGAAAGGAGCGGCGCGTCGTCGCGCTCCATCTCGAGCTTGTAGTCGCGCGTGACGCTCGATGGATCGCCTGCCTTGTCGTCGAGCAGCGGACGCACGCCGCTGTAGCTCCACACGACGTCCGGCGGGCTCACCTGCCGGGAGAAATAGCGGTTCACCGTGTCGCAGAGGTAACGCACTTCGGTGTCGTCGATGCGCACGTCGCCGGGGTCACCGTAATGGTCCACATCGGTCGTGCCGATGAGCGTGAAGTCTTCCTCGTACGGAATCGCGAACACGATGCGGCGGTCGATGTTCTGGAAGATGTATGCGAAGCGATGCGCGAACAGCTGCGGCACGACGATGTGGCTGCCCTTGACGAGCCGTACCGTGCGTTCCGATTGCGTGGAAGTCGCTTCGCTCAGGAAGCGGCTGACCCACGGCCCGGTCGCGTTGACGACCGCGCGCGCAGTCACGTGCATTACCCCCTCAGTCGCGCTCACCTGCGAAGTAGGGCACCCATCGTTCGCGACGAGCTCCGCCTGCCATGCACCCTCGCGCACTTCGATCTTCCGACACCGCGTCCGCGTCAGCACCGTCGCGCCGTGCGCCGTCGCATCGAGCGCATTCAGCACGACGAGTCGCGCGTCGTCCGTCCAGCCATCCGAATAGATGAACCCGCGCGTGAACTGCGCCTGCAGTGGCGTGCCAGCGGGATGCCGCCGCAGATCCAGCGACGCCGACCCCGCCAGACGCCGCCGCCGCGCCAGGTTGTCATATAAGAAGAGTCCCGCACGAATCATCCATTGGGGACGCAAGTGGGCGTCGTGGGGCATCACGAACCGCAGCGGCCACATGATGTGGGGCGCCGACGCGAGCAGTACTTCCCGCTCCTGCAACGCCTTGCGTACCAGTGCGAAGTGAAACCCTTCGAGGTAACGCAGCCCACCGTGGATGAGCTTGGTGCTGGCGGAGGAGGTGTGTGCGGCGAGATCATCCTGCTCGCACAACAGAACCGAGAGCCCGCGCCCGGCCGCGTCCCGCGCGATGCCGGTGCCATTGATGCCGCCGCCGACGACGAGAACGTCGTATGTTTTCGAGGGTACAGTCACTCGGCGCGCACGCTAGCGTGCGCCACATGCGATACGCAAGCCGAACAGCCTGTATTCGCAGGCGTTTCGCCCTACGATTCGCGGCGTGGCCGGACCGCCATGGCGCAGCTTTCAGCTTGCCATCCGCCCGAATTGCGTTCAGCGTTGCCGCCATGTCCACCGAACTGACGTCAGGCCGCTGGGTGCGCATCGCCCCCGACGCGCAGCGACTCGTCGCGCCCAACGCGTCGCTGATGACCGGGCCCGGCACGAACAGCTACGCCATCGGCGACCCGCCCGTCGCCATCCTCGATCCCGGTCCGAACGACGCCGGACACCTGAATCTGCTGCGCGCCGCAGTTCCGCAGCCCCGCTTCATTTTCGTAACGCATACCCATCGCGATCATTCGAGCGGCGCGTGCGTGTTGGCCGCGATGACGGGCGCGCCGATCGTCGGCTTGCCGCCACCGAAGGATGGCCGGCAAGACGAAACGTGCGCGCCGCAGGTCCAGCCGGCGAATGATCAGGTGTTCACGCTCGGTCCCACGCCGGGGGCCACTCGCTTGCGCGCCATCCACACGCCGGGGCACGCTTCGAACCACGTCTGCTTTCTCATCGAGGGGAGTCTGTTGCTGTTTTCCGGAGATCACGTGCTCGATGGCGTCACGCCGGTCATTCTTCCGCCCGACGGCGACATGGCCGCGTATCTCGACTCACTCGCACGGCTCAAGACCTACGGTCCGCGGACCATCGCGCCGGGCCACGGGCGCGTGCTCACGAACCCTATCGAGACCATCGACGGTGTCATCGCCCACCGCGCCAAGCGTGAAGCCAAGGTGCTCGGCGTGCTCGCCTCGCTGGGCCGCGGCACGCTCGACGAGCTGCTCCCCAAGGTCTACAGCGACGTTCGGCCGGAGCTGCTGCGCATCGCGCGGCTGTCGCTCGAAGCGCATCTGATCAAGCTCGTGCGCGAGGGCCGGGCCGGCCGCGACGGCGACGTGTGGACCGCCAACGGCGCGTGAGGTCGAACAGCAGGTGAAGGCGGCGACCGCGCGCTATGTCGAAGTCCGACTGAAGCGCGTTCATCTCGAACGAGCCGGACGACCGGTGCTCCGTGAGGTCGACTGGACCATTCGGCCCGGCGAGCGTTGGGTGCTCGCGGGCGGCAATGGCGCAGGCAAGACGCAGCTGCTGAAGCTGGTGTCGGGCGCCGTATGGCCGACGCCGACCGGCCGCGAGTCGCGCGTCTATCGTTGGCAAGGCGAGGAGCACACGAGCCTCGCCGATGTGAAGGACGAGATCGCCTACGTCGGCGCCGAACGGCAGGATCGCTACGAGCGCTACGGCTGGAATCACACGGCGACACAAATCGTCGGCACGGGGCTGTACCGCACGGACATTCCGCTCGATCCGCTGACGCCTGCGGATCGGCGGCAAGTCGAATCCTTGTTGAAGCGCCTCGGCATCGCACACCTCGCCACCCGCGGATTTCTGTCGCTCTCGTATGGTGAGCGCCGTCTCACGCTGCTGGCGCGCGCGCTCGCGAGCCGGCCGAAGCTGCTGCTGCTCGATGAGCTGCTGAATGGCCTCGATCAGACGAATCGCGTGCGCGCACTGAAGTGGCTGGAGAGCACCGGCCGCTCGCACTTGCCGTGGGTGCTGGCGACTCATCGTGCGGACGACGTGCCCTCGTGCGCCACGCACGCGCTGATTCTGGATCAGGGCCGCGTCGCGTATCGAGGCGCGATCGCGCGCGCGCAGCTGGCGAAGTGGCTGGAGCATGACGAAGCCCCGCCGCACCGAGCGCATACGGCTCCGGCCCGCACGGGCAAGCCGATCGTGCGCCTCGACAACGCCGCGGTGTATCTCGACGAGCGCAAGATCATCGAGGACCTCTCGTTCGAAGTGCATGCCGGGGAGTGCTGGGTGGTGCACGGCTCGAACGGCGCCGGCAAGACGACCCTTCTGCGCACGCTCTACGGCGATTTCGGCGTGGCGGCTGGCGGCCGCATCCAGCGCGCCGGCATCGAGCCGGGCGTGCCGCTCGAGGAGTTCAAACGTCGCGCGGGCTTCGTCGCCGCGCATTTGCAAGCGGACCATCCACACCATCTCACGGTCGCGGAGATCGTGCAGTCGGGACGCCACGCGAGCATCGGGCTGAACGAGGCACCGACCGCCGCCGATCGTGCGGCCGCGCGCCGCGCGCTGGCCTTCTTCGACCTCAAAGGTTTCGGCTCACGCACTCGCGTCGAGCTCTCATACGGTCAGATGCGCCGGGTGCTGTTCGCCCGCGCCTGGGTCTCGCATCCCAAGCTGCTATTGCTCGATGAACCGCTCGCGGGCGTGGATGCACCTACGCGTCGTGTTCTGCTCGATCGCATCGGGCAGCTCGTCTCGGGGGGAACCGCCGTCGTCATGACCACGCATCATCGGGAAGAGTGGCCGCCGTATGCGACTCACGAGCTCGAGCTCGCCGGCGGCAGGGCGCGCTATCTCGGTTCCGTCCGCCTCGGAAAGCGGCGCGCTTGAAGCGAGCTCTGCCGTACGCCGCGCTCATTTTCATCGCGCTGCTGGCGATCATCGTGTATCTCGATCCGCTCTTCTGGAAGCGCTACCTGCTCGCGGCCGTGCACTCGCCGACGCACCTGCCGCACGCCTTCTACGCGCCGGCCGAAACGATCGAAGGCAACGAAGGCGGCGAACCGCCGCGCGCCGATCCGAATCTCGAGCAACTCGAGCCGGCCGCATTGCGCGAGGCGGCCGAGTACGCGGGCGCACGCCGTACGACCGCGCTCATCGTTGCGCGGCGGGGTCACATCGTCTTCGAGCAGTACTGGGACAACCAGCGGTTCGATGCCATTGCCGATCTCGGCGATTTCAGCTCGACACTCGCCGCCTTGACGATCGGTCTCGCGATGGGCGATCGCAAGATCGGTCTCGTTACCGAGCCCATCTCCAATTACATCGAGGAGCTGCGCGGCAAAGAGCAGGGGGCGATCACCATCGCGGATCTCCTGCACAGCTCGAGTGGCTTGGAGCCGGCCGCAGCCGGTCTCGGCCCTTGGTCCCCGGCGGCGCACGAGCGCTTCGGGCGCGACACTCGTGCGCAATGCCTGTCCCGCACGCTCGCCACGCGCCCGGGCGAGCGCTGGCAGCGGCAGACGTGCGACATCGAGCTATTGGCTACCGTCATCGAGCGCGCCACTCACGAGCGCTACGCACGGTATATTGCGGAGCATCTGTGGAAGCCCATCGGCGCGGCCGACTCGCAGCTCGCGCGTGAGGACGAAGCGGGCGCTCCACGCGCGGCCTGCTGCCTGCGGGCGCGGCGGGGCGACTGGATCAGAATTGCGGAGCTATTGGTGAGCGACGGGCGTTTCGAGGGCGAGCAGGTCGTGCCGCCCGGCTGGGTGCGCGAGATGTTCGCGCCCGCGAAGTCGAACAAGAATTTCGGCTATCAGGTGTGGCTCGGGCAGCCGTTCGCCGGCGCGGCCAGCGGCGCGAGCGAGCCTTATGCCGCCGACGATGTGTATCTCTTGAAGGGCGCGGGCAAGGCACGCTTGTGGGTCGTGCCGTCGCTCGCGCTCTCGATCCTGCGCACCGGCACCAACTCCGAGACGGACACGGATTGGGACGATGCGCGCGTGCCGAATCTCATCATCCGCGGCACGCGCGACTTCAAGCCCAAAGCCGCGGCGCCCGGTTCGCGGCAGGTTCGCTCACTGGTGCCCAATCACTGATGCGCTCACTGTTCATCGTCTGCGTCATCGACATTCTCGGCTTCGGCATCCTGATCCCGCTCGTGCCGTACATGGCCGATCGCTTCGGCGCATCGCCCGAGCTGATCACGCCGATTCTCGGCGCGTATTCGCTGTGCCAACTGGTCGCCGCGCCGTTTTGGGGTCGGCTGAGCGATCGGTTCGGGCGGCGGCCCATTCTGATGTCGAGCCTCGCCGGCGCCTGCGTGTCGTACGTGATCCTCGGGCTCGCGGACAATCTGTGGATGCTGCTGTTATCCCGCGTGCTCGCGGGATTCATGGCAGGGAACATTGCGGCGGCGTTCGCGTATGCCTCCGACATCAGCGCGCCGGAGAATCGCGCCAAGGCGCTCGGCACCGTCGGCGCGGCGATCGGCATCGGGTTCATGCTCGGGCCGGCGATCGGCGGGCTGCTCGCCGGCAACGATGAGCACACGGCGAACTTCGCGCTGCCCGCGGCAGTATCGGCGGCGCTCAGTCTGCTCGCGATCTCGCTCGTGTACTTCATGCTGCCCGAGAGTCACGCCGCGGAGCATCGGGCACCCCATCGCGATCCGAATCGACGCACTCCGCTGCAGCTCCTGCGTGAGCGGCCGACGCTGCGCTTCATCGTGTCGGGGGCGTTTCTCGTGACCTGCTCGCAGGCGATCCTCGAATCGATCTTTGCGATCTGGGCGATGAACCAGTTCGGCTTCGGGCCGCGAGCGGTGGGCGCGGTGCTCTTCTGCCTCGCGCTGATCCCGGTCACGATGCAGGGCGGACTCGTGCGGCTCTTGGCGCCCAAGCTCGGGGAGGTGCGGCTCGCGATCATCGCGATTCTGTCGTACGTGAGCGGGCTCGTGATCATCGCGTGGTCGAACCACTTGCCGCTCGCGCTCGTCGGGCTCGCGTGCTGCGGCGTGGGAGCCGGACTGTTCAGTCCAAGCGCATCGGCGCTGGCGTCCAAGCAGGCGACACAGCGGGATCGGGGCGCCGTGATGGGCACGTATCAATCGGGCCTGAGCCTCGCGCGGTCGCTCATTCCGTTCCTGTCCGGCGCGCTCTACGCCGGGCTCGGCCCCAGTGCGCCGTTCCTCGCGGGCGCGTGCGTCACGTTGCCCGCCGTCTGGCTCATCTGGAATTCACAGCGCGTACAGAGCACGATTGCGCCCTGATGAAGGAGCGCTCGACTCTGCAGCCGTTCGCCTCCGGCGACATTTTCGTCGGCTCCACGGTTCTCGACGGCGCAGGAGACGACCATGCGGGTCGCGGCCGCATCCTCCAATACGATGCGCAGCTGCGGAAAAAGGGCGTGCTCTGGCTATCCGAGACGACGCATCTCGTCGGCGGGCTCGAATTCGACCGTGACGGACGCCTCTGGGCATTCGACTCGCAGGAGTTCGTCGTCCTGATGATTGCCGCCAACGGCACGGTCACGCCGCGGGACTTCGGCAAGCGGCCCTTCTCCAACGTCAATTTCGCGTCCGACGGCTCGGTGTATCTCGCCGAGCACGTGTGCGGGTCGCACATCAAGGCGGAGATCCAAGCGCGCATGGGGACGCGGCTGGCGAAGATGCCCGGCACCGAGCGTTTCGGTGATGGGCACGTGTGGCATTTCGCCTCCGACGGGCGCCTGCTGCGCGAGCTGGCCACGCAGGTTCACGGGGGTGTGGGCGGGTTCATGGGCGTGACGATGTCGGCGTTGTCGCCCGATGAAACGACGCTCGTGTACGTCTCCGAGACCGGTCCGCGGCTCATGCGCTACGACTTGGAGAGCGAGCGCCAACTGCCCGATCTGCAGTGCTTGCCGGACGGCGAGCGCGAGATGTTCTTCGCGATGGATTACGGCCCTCAGGGCCGGTTGTACGTCTCGCGCGGCAATCGCGTCGATCTCGTCGGCTCTGCGGGCCGCACGAAGGTGAGTTATCCGCTCGAGGGACACGGATGGGCGACACTGAAGGCGGCCGCCGATGGACGTCACCTCTACATCGGCAATTTCTTCAGCGGCCAGCTGGCGAAGCTCGAACTGGAGTCGGGGGACATCGTCGCGACGGCAGACACGGGCGTCGAGCGCTCGCTCGCGGGCATCGCGGAATACCATACGGATGTGCCGGTGAAACGGCGCATCGTCAAGGCTCGTCGCAGCCCGCGCCGCAAGCGCCGGCCATCGCGAGCTCGTCGCAAGAAGTAAGGACTCGACGTGGCACTCACACTCTATCTGCACCCGCTCGCATCGTTCTGCCACAAAGTGCTGCTCGCGCTGTACGAGAACCGCACGCCGTTCACGCCGAACATCGTCGACCTCATGAACCCGGACGCGAAAGCGAGCTATCTCGATGTGTGGCCGGTCGGGAAAATTCCAGTGCTCCGCGATGCGAGCCGCAATCTCACGATTCCCGAAACGACCATCATCATCGAGTATCTCGATGAGCACTATCCGGGCGCGCAGCCCATGCTGCCGCGTGACCCGACGCAGCGGCTGGAAGCGCGTCTCTGGGACCGGTTCTTCGATTGCTACGTGCAGGTGCCGATGACCAAGATCGTGACGGATCGGCTGCGCGCGGCAGGCGAGCACGATCCACGCGGCGTGGCCGATGCGCGCGCGCAGCTACGCACGGCATACGGAATGATCGAGACGCGAATGAAAGATCGCGTATGGGTTCTCGGCGATACCTTCAGCATCGCCGATTGCGCGGCGGCGCCCGCGCTCTTCTACGCCGGCATCGTCGAGCCGTTCGGACCATCGCATGCCAACGTGGCCGCATACTTCGAGCGCTTGCTGGAGCGACCCACGTTCCAGCGCGTGCTGGCCGAAGCGCGCCCGTACTTCACGTATTTCCCATACCGGGACGCGATGCCCGCGCGATTTCTCTAGGGCGCGGCTTCGAGCAGCTTCTTCAGCTCCGGCAGCCGCGTCTCCCAGTGCGACTTCGAGTGCTTGTACATCTCTTCCGTCGCCAAATTCTCGTGCCGCACGGCGAGCAGTGTGCCGCCCTGCGCGGGCGTGACGGTAATCGTAATGACGGAGTAGTGCTCGGGCGTATCGGGCAACCGCGACCACTTGCTCCAATGTGTGTACTGCATGAGCGCTTGCGGCTCGAGCTTCACGACAACGCCCTTGTCGCGGTACGTCATCCCTTCCAGGCTGCCGCTGAAGGTGATCGGGCTACCGGGCTTCCACGTGGTCTCGACGTGCGCGCCATTCAGCCATTGCGCGATCTTTTGCGGATCGACGAGCGCATCCCAGACTGCGTCGAGCGGCGCACGAATGCGAATGGACTGCGTGACGGCGGGCGCGCTCGCGATCACGGCAGCGTGCCGAGGTTGAGGAGGGCGAACATGCGCGCCTTCAGCGCTTCGTCCGACTCGTGTCGCGCGGCGTTGTTGAGCGCCAAACGCACGGAGACGTTGCGCAGATACAGGCCGCCCCAGCGCACCAGCGTTTCCACGGCGGCGCGCCGCACGTGCTCGTCGGAATCCGTGAGCGAGGTCTCCACGATGTCCATGCCGATACCGGGATATCGCGCTACGCCGTGAAGCACGGCTTCGAGTGCCGGACCCGAGGTGCCTTTGGCAGCACCCACGAGGCGGTTCACGTCCTGCGGCTCGGCGGCCGCGAACGCCAAATCCCAGCGGCGCGGATTTGCGGAGTGTTGGCTCAAGCGGCGCAGGTGTAGATCGAACGTCTTCACGCCGAGCTTCTGCGCGGCGGCCTCCGCCTGATCCAAATCACTGCGGTCGTCGAGAATCGCGGCGACGATGTGCCGATGCCAGCTCGGATCGTCGACGACGCGCGTCGCGAGGGCCGCGACGTCACGCTCCTGATCGGGCGTCCATCGTGCAACGTCGGTGTCGACGCTCTGAGCGTCGCGAACGATGCCGGAGCGAAGAGCATCGTCCGTCTTCGGCGATGCGCTTTGTTCGGGCGAGGTCGTCAGCGTCGCGACATAGTCGCGCAGCGCGAGCGCGGCGAGATAGAACGTCACCGCCTCGCGCCGCTTCTGAATGTTCTGCAGAAAGACAGCGGCCACCTGCGGAGCATCTTCGTATCTGTTGAACCCGGCTGCCGGCCCGGGCTTCACGAGCGACTGAATCAAGTCCGCTGCGCCGATCAGCAGCGGCAGATCGGGCTTCGCTTTCGGCGGCAGATCACGCAGCGCGCCCGCGAGGTCCGCAATCGTCGCGCACTGATAAGCAAGATACTGCGGCGTGACACTGTTGCGGAAGCCTTCCGTCAAGAGCCAGCGGCGCAATGTCGGATCGGTCGTCGCGACCATGCGCGATACCGCTTCGATGCGGCCCCAGCCGTCGAGCTTGCGCGCCATCTCGTACAGCGCGCGCTGCCGATCCGGTGCGATCTCGGCGATGGCTTCCGCGGCGTACAGCCCGAATTCATCGTGGAGCGCGAGTGTCTGCACGATCTGCAGATCGTGCTCGTCGCCGAACGAGCCGAGCATCGCGATGCCGAACTTCACGGCGCCGCGGTCGGGTGACTCCGTCGCGAGTCGGCGTGCCATGTCGTGCAGCTCGGGCTCGGGATTGCGCACGCGTGCAGCCGCGAGGTCGAGGGCATCGTTGTAGAACGTGACGACGTCGTCGGTGCGCAAGAGATCGTAGAGCGCCGGTTCGGCCGCATCGTTGCCGCCGGCCACGAGCTCGAGCAACCGCGCGGTGCGCGACGCTTTCTCCGAGCCGTCCCACTTCATGTGGCGCGTCCCCAGACCTTCGAGCGCACCCGGCACCCAGCGGATGCGGGAGTAGCGGCGAGTCGCGGGCTCGTCGGGGAGGGTTAGCGCTTCGGGGGTGAGAGTGCCAGTGACCGGATCGACGTGCGTGCGGACGAAATCGTAGAGGGAAGGATCGGCGGCGTGGGCGGGCGCAACCCATGCGACGGCAAGCAGGACGAGAACTGCAAGTCGCGAACTCAGCACGGGTGCATCGTTCATGACACCACTGTAGCGCGTGGCCAAGGGTTGCGCACGCAACATGTATCATGCGCGGCGCCGACGAGGCGTCAGCAAAGGACGACAGGTGAGCACGGCCAAGTCTGAAGAGTTGGGCGGCGCGGTGATGTTGGCCGCGGCGGTGGTCGCACTGATCTGGGCGAACTCGCCCGCGGCCGACACGTACCACTCCGTTTTCGCACAGGTCGCCGGCTTCGGTGCCGGCGCGTTCGAGTTGCGCAAGTCGCTCGAGCTGTGGATCAGCGACGCGCTCATGGCCGTCTTCTTCCTGCTGGTCGGTCTCGAGATCAAACGCGAAATGCTCGTCGGGCAACTCTCGAGCCGCGAGCGCATTGCGCTGCCCGCGATCAGTGCGCTCGGCGGCATGGCACTGCCGGCGCTGTTCTTCCTCGCATTGAATGGTCACGATTCACTGAGCGCGCGCGGCTGGGCCGTGCCGTGCGCGACGGACATCGCGTTCTCGCTTGCAGTCCTGCGGGTTGTCGGCCGCCACGTGCCGGATTCGATGCGGCTGTTCCTCACGGCCGTCGCCGTGCTCGATGACGTCGGCGCCATCCTCATCATCGCCGTGTTCTACACGGCAGAGCTTTCGGTAACGATGCTCGCGGCAGCGCTCGTGCCGATCGCCGTCCTGGTTGCGATGAACCGCGCGCGTGTTTCCTACCTCGTTCCGTATCTGCTGGTCGGCGTCGTGCTGTGGTATTTCATACTGAAAAGCGGCATTCACCCGACCATTGCCGGCGTCATTCTCGCGAGCACGATTCCCTTGCAAACGAAGCACGGCCCGATGCTCGAGCCGCTCGAAGCACGGCTGCAGCCGTGGGTCGTGTTCCTCATCCTGCCGCTGTTCGCGCTGGCCAATGCGGGTGTCTCGCTCGCCGGGCTCGAGCCGCAGAGCCTGCTCGACCCGGTCGCGCTCGGCATCATCCTGGGATTGTTCTTCGGCAAGACGCTCGGCATCACGCTCGGCGCGTGGCTGTCCGGCGTGCTGCGGCTCGGAAGCAAGCCGTCGGACGCGAGCTGGGTTCAGATGCTCGGCGTGGCGAACATTGCCGGCATCGGCTTCACGATGAGCTTGTTGCTCGCTGCGCTGGCGTATGACCCCGTCGCGCTTCACGTCTTCGCGGACGCGAAGCTCGGTGTGCTCGTCGGCTCGACGATCGGCGCGATCGTCGGGATTGCGGTGCTGCTGTCGGCGCGACCGCGGCCGGCTACAGCGTGATCTCGGTTTCGAAGATCGACACGGCTTGGCCGACGATCCAGACGCACTCGATCCCGCCGTTGCGGTATTCGAGCTCGACGTCGACGCGCCCGGGCCGATGCACGTAGTGGCCTTGCGCGCCGCTGAAGGACGCGCGCGTACCGTCGTGCGGCAACAGCTTCTGTTCGGCGAGATACGCGCCGAGCAAGCCATGCGCGTTGCCGCTGACGGGATCTTCGGGAATGCCGAGCGCCGGGCAGAACATGCGCGACTCGGTGAAACAGGTGTGATCCGACGGCGCCAGCGTGAAGATGAAGTACCCGGCCGCCCCGAGCTGCGCCGATAACGTCGTGAGCCGCGACGAATCCGGCTTCAGCGCTTTCAACTGATCCGTGCCGCGCACGCCCACCATCAAACGGGTGCTGGTCGATCCGGCAATGCGGATCGGACAGCGCAGATCGAGGTCGTCCGTGGCGAGCGCCAATGCATCGAGCACCGCGAGCCGCTCGCGATCGTTCAGCTCGCGTCCCACCGAGGGCCGCTTTTGCCGCACGGCGACCCGGCGGTCGTCTCCCTGACCGCGCACGTCGATCTCGACGATGCCCGCTTTGGATTTCTGCCGCAGACGTTCGACGTGACTGCGCCGTCGCGACAGCACGTAGTGCGCGGCGACGGTCGCGTGACCGACGAAACCGGCTTCCATGCGCGGCGTGAAGAAGCGCGCGCGCAGATCGTGATCGTCACCGTCGCGCGCCAGGATGAAGGCCGTGTCCGCGTTGTTCAGCTCGCGCGCGATCGCGAGCATTTCGGCGTCACTGAGCTCGTCGGCGTTGAGTACGACCCCGGCGGGGTTGCCCGTGAAGGGCGTGCGGGTGAAAGCGTCGACCTGGTGAACCTGAACCTTGCGCGTCATCGGCGTCAACCCAAGCCCATCGGGGCGGGACGGGTCGCAATTCTAGCCGATTCGTACCGCCGCGAACGCTCAACCGACGCGCGCTTGCATTGCGCGCGGCGATGCCTAACATACGCGCCGATACCTCGGGGAGGTCCTGCGGAGGACCTGAGATACCGATGCCATCGGTGAACCCGTTGAACGTGATCCGGTTAGTACCGGCGAACGGACAGGTCCTCCTGCATCCCTTCTTCGCACGGCTCCATCCGGGTCTTCTCTACCACGGAGGAGATCGGACATGCGTTTCTTTCAAGTACTTGCGGCGGGCGCCTGCGCGTCTTCCGCAAGCATCGTCCCTGCGTTCGCGAGCGCCCCAGACGAGCCTCCGCTCGAGGAAGTCGTCGTCAGCGCAACATTGCTGCGCGACCAGAATATTCAACAAGTCCCGGCGAGTGTCACGGTGTTGAATGCCGCGACGCTCGACCGCGCCGGCCAACAACATTTCGAGGACGTGCTGGCCCTCGTGCCCAATCTCACCTGGGCGGGCGGCACCGCACGGCCCCGCTATTTTCAGATTCGCGGCATCGGCGAGCGCGAGCAATACGAAGGCGCGCCGAACCCCTCGGTCGGCTTCTTGATCGACGAGGTCGATTTCAGCGGCATCGGCATGCCGGCAGCGCTGTTCGACGTGTCGCAGGTCGAAGTATTGCGCGGACCGCAAGGCACGCGCCTCGGCGCCAACGCGCTAGCGGGCATCGTCGCGATCCGTGGGGCCGAGCCATCGACTACGCCCGCGCTCTCCGTCGAGGCGAGCGGGGCGGACTACGACACGGGTTCCGTGGGTCTCGTGGCCACCGGGCCGGTCGAAAGCCTGGATTCGGCATGGCGGCTGTCGGTGCAGAAGTATCGTAGCGACGGCTTCCGGGACGATGTGTTCCTGAACCGCAAAGACACGAACGATCGCGACGAGCTGACGGCGCGCTTCAAGTGGCGCTGGAACGCTTCGGATGCGACGCATCTCGACTTCACGCTCCTGCATGCCGATATCGACGACGGCTATGACGCCTGGTCGATCGACAACTCGTGGCGTTCGCAGTCGGACCGTCCCGGAGTTGACACACAGCGCGCCACCGCGGCGTCGGCGCGGTTGACGTCGAGCGCGTGGTCGGCGGGCACGCTCACCATCATCGGCGCGTATGCCAAGTCCGACAGCGTGAACAGCTACGACGGCGACTGGGGCAATGCCGCGATGTGGGCGCCTTACACCTACGACTACTTCGCGCGCTCCGATCGCGATCGCACGACCGGCAGTCTCGAAGTGCGGTTCGCGTCCCCCGAGGCGCGGAACGTCGGCGATGTCGCATGGCTCGTCGGCGCGTACGGTTTGCGCCTGACGGAAGACGGCCGCGATACCAGCGTCGGCGTGTACGCGAACCCGTTCGATCCGTCGTTCGATGGCGCGCTCGACGACTTCCTCACGAGCCGCTATCAGGCCACCAATGCGGCGGTCTTCGGTCAGCTCGATGGCCTGATCACGGAGAAGCTGCGCTGGACCGCGGGCCTGCGCACCGAGCAACGCAGTGCGGACTATCGCGACAGCGGCGTGTGGCAAAGCGACCCGCGCGTGTCGGATCTCGACTCGCGCGACACGATGGTTGGCGGCGCGGCGTCGCTCAGCTTCGATGCCTCGGATACGAGCACGTACTACGCCTCCGTCTCGCGCGGCTACAAAGCGGGCGGCTTCAATCTCGGACGCGTGCCGCAGGATCGGCTGCAGTTTCAGCCCGAGTACCTGTGGAACTACGAAGTCGGACTGAAGCAGAGCGGGCTCGACGGCCGGCTCTACAGCGACACGTCGGTGTTCTACATGCGGCGCCGGGACATGCAGGTGCGTACGGGCGATCAGCTCGACAAGTCCGATCCGAACAGCTTTGTGTTCTTCACGGACAACGCCTCCGCCGGGTACAACTACGGGCTCGAGTCGAGCCTGCGCTGGCGGATCACGGAGCGTTGGGATGTGAACGCGTCGCTCGGCCTCCTGCGGACTCGGTTGCTCGACTATGCGCAAGGCGACGTCACGCTGCCCAATCGCGCTCAGGCGAACGCTCCGCACTATCAGGCTGCGCTGGGCGCCGGTTGGCATCATCCGCGCGGCTGGACGGCGCGCGCCGAAGTCACTGCGCTCGATTCGTTCTACTTCGACGTGCCGCCGAACGATACGCGCTCCAACTCCTACGTGCTGACCAACTTGCAGGCCGGCTACGAAGCGGAGCGTTGGTCCGCATATCTGTGGGGCCGCAACGTGTTCAATCAGGTGTATGCCGTGCGCGGCTTCTTCTTCGGCAACGAGCCGCCGGATTTTCCCGACAAGCTCTACATTCAGCGCGGCGACCCGCGGCAGGTCGGCGTGACATTCCACTACTCGTTCCGGTGATATGCATGGAAATCGGTATCGAAATCAGTCTGTATCCCCTCGACGCGAATTTCATTCCGCCGATTCAGGACTTCATCGATCGGCTGAATCTCGGCAAGCGCTTGAAGGTCGTGACGAACAGCATGAGCACGCAAGTGTTCGGCGAGTACGACGCTGTGTTCGGCGTGCTGGTGCGCGAGATTCGCACGACGTTCGAGAACAACGCCAAGGCGGTGTTCGTGATGAAGGTGCTCGGGCCGTTGAGCCCACCGGCGTGATCGAATCGATTCTCGCGGGACTCGCGGCGACGAAGCCTGCCGAAGGGATCGCGGTGGTGCTGGGGCTGCTCTACTCCGTGCTCGCAGTGAAGCGCATCCGTTGGGCCTGGGCGGCAGGCGGTATCGGCTCGGCGATCCTCGTGGTGCTCGCATGGAACGCGAGATTGCCGATGCAGGCCGCGCTGAACGGCTACTACGCCGTGATGGGCGTCTACGGCTTCTGGCGCTGGTCGAGAGACGAAGGCGCGGCGGCGCACGCCGTCTCGACATTGCCGCTCGTCGCGCATCTGGGCGCGTGCGCGGCGATTCTGCTCATGAGCTTCGTCTCTTCGCGGTTCCTCGCCGGCCAAACGCAGGCCGCTTGGCCGTTCCTCGATTCGTTCACGACGTGGGGCAGCCTCTTCGCGACGTGGCTCGCGGCGCAGGTGAAGCTCGAGAACTGGCTCTACTTCGTGCTGTTCGATGCGATCTCGATGTATCTCTTCGCGGCGCAAGGGCTCATGTTCGTCGCGCTGTTGTTCGCGGTGTACCTGATCGTGGCGTCCGTCGGATTCGTGTCATGGTTCAAGACTTGGCGCGCTCACGCGCAACCGACCTGATCCCGGAGCACGTGCTCGCGCACGTGCCGGGTTACGCGAGCGGCGAGCTCACTGCGCGCGCGGCGCGGCTACATGGCGGTACGGTCAACGCGAGCTTTCGTGTCGATACGAGCGCGGGGCGCTTCGTCGTGCGCATCCACGACCCGATGGCACAGACGCTCGGCGCGAATCACGAGCGCGAGGCGCAACTGCATGCCGCCGCGGCGGCCGCCGGTCTCGCACCGGCGCTGGTGCACGTCGACCCCGAGCATCGCTTCATGGTGATGGAGTTTGTTGCGGGGCCGGTCTGGAGCACGCAGGACTTCGCGCGCCCCGAGCGGCTGGTGCGGCTGTCCGCCGCGTTGTATTCGCTGCACTCGGTGGTGCCTCCGGCGGTAGCGCTTTTTGATATCCCCGCAGTGCTCGCTGCTCACCATGAGCGGCTCGCCGCCGCAGCGCCCGACGAACGGCGTTGGCTCGCGAAGCTCATGCGCCGGGCCGATGCGGCATTGGCGGAGTCGGGCACTCACGGCCGGCCGAAGGTCCTGGTCCACAACGACCTGTATCACTCGAATCTGATCGGCGTCGAGCGGCTGTACTTGCTGGATTGGGAGTACGCGGCCGTCACCGATCCGCTGTTCGATTTGGCCTGTGTTCTCGCGTATTACCCGCAGGCGACGGCATATGCCGACACGCTGCTCGAAGCGTCCCGCCTCGCGCCGGTGGCTACGCCCGCGATGCTGCGGCAGGCAACCTGGCTATTCGTGCTGCTCAGTTATTTCTGGTATCGATCCCGCCGGCTGGCCGGGCCATCGCCCACGCGGGCCACCGATGCGGCCGAGCAGGCGTTGCTCGCACGTCTAGGCTAATTCCCGCGAGTTCCGGCCGAGGCTGGCGCAGGGCTGCCGACATCGGCAGACTAGCGCGTCCCCGCGCCCGCACTCCGGGCGGAAGGTTTCCCCAGCAGTTCATGGCGTTTGGAGAGGTCAATGGCGGTGTTGAAGGTGGTCGATCGGGACGGCGTGGAGCACGAGGTGGAGGCCAGGACCGGGCTCAAAGTCATGGAAACCCTTCGCGAGCTCGACTACGGCGTCGCGGCCATCTGTGGCGGCATGTGCTCGTGTGCGACGTGCCACGTGTATGTCGATCCCTTCTGGGCCGACAAGCTCCCGCCGCCGCAATCGGACGAGCGCGAGCTGTTGAACGAGCTCTCGCATTTCACCGGGGAGTCGCGCCTGTCTTGCCAGATCGAATTCACGCCGGCGTTGTCCGGCCTGCGCGTGACGATCGCGCCCGACGAATAAGGAACGTTCAATGGCAGCACCGACGGTCGAAGTGGAGAGTCGCGGCGCCGTAACCGTCGTTACGCTGAATCGGCCCGACTCATCGAACACGCTGAACCTGCAGATGGCGATGGACCTGCTCGCCGCCGCCATGACGTGCGGGCGCAATCCCGCCGTGCGCGCCGTGGTGCTGACGGGTGCGGGGAAGAATTTCTGCTTCGGCGGCGATCTGCGCGCGATGAAAGGCAAGGGCAAGGCCGCGGACGCCTACATTCGCGAGCTCACGACGTACCTTCACGAGGCGATTTCGCATTTCGTGCGGATGGACGCGCCGGTGATCGCAGCCGTGAATGGGACGGCGGCGGGCGCCGGCGTCGGGCTCGTGGCGATGGCGGATCTCGCGATTTGCGGGGCCGGCGCCAAGTTCAATCTCGCGTACACGTCGGTGGGGCTGACCCCCGATGCCAGCACGAGCTTTCTGTTGCCGCGCGCCGTAGGCGCGAAGCGTGCGATGGAGCTGTTCCTTCTGAATCGCACGATCGTCGCCGACGAAGCGGTGAGCTGGGGACTGGTGAATCGCGCCGTGCCCGATGCTCAGTTGCTGGCCGAAGCGTTGAAGATGGGTGAGCAGCTCGCGGCGGGCGCCAAGGGCGCGCTCGGGCTGACGAAGCGGCTGATGGCGACCTCGCTCGGGCCGTTGGAATCGCAGATGGTGCTCGAGAGTCAGGCGATCTCGGCGCGAGCGGGGACGGAAGAGGGGCAGGAAGGGATCGCGGCCTTCTTGGAAAAACGCAAGCCGGAGTTCCATTGACCTGGTTTGTGCTGTTCGTCGCGCTTGCCGGTGCGGCGGTGGTCTTCAAGCTCATTCAGAGCATGCGCAAGGGACGCGAGGCGCACGGGCAGGATTTCGACACGAAGCTGATCAGTCAGCTGCGCGCGAAGGGGATGGATCCATTCAAGGATCACGACGTCGATTTCTTCTTTGCGGTGCCCGACGATGTCGCGTGCGCGGCCGTGAACAAGGCGCTCGAAGCGCAGGGCTTTCGCGTCGACGTGAAGGCCGTGCCCGACGGCGGCGAGTTTCCCTTCAGCGTGCACGGCTCGAAGACGATGCGGATTCACGCCGCCGAGATGCGCGAGCTCACCCGTCAATTCCGCGAGCTCGCTACCGCGAATCGCGGCCGCTATGACGGCTGGAGCACCACCGGCGCCTGATCAGCGCTTCTCGGTTTGTCTGCGCACCGCTTCGGCAGCCGCGGCAATCGCCGCGGGATCGCCGAGGTAGCGGTGGCCGAGGGGCTTCAGCTCTTGATCGAGCTCATAAAGCAAAGGCACGCCGGTCGGAATGTTGAGCTCGGTGATCTCCGACTCGGGGACATTGTCGAGCATCTTCACCATGGCGCGCAGGCTGTTGCCATGCGCGACGACCATGACGTTGCGTCCGGAGCGCAGCTCGGGCGCGATTCGGCTCATCCAATAGGGCTGCACCCGCGCCAAGGTATCTTTCAGCGATTCCGTCGAGGGCAGCAACTTCAAGTCGATGCCCGCATATCGCACATCGAAGCGCGGGTGCCGCGGATCGTCGGTGCTCAGCGCCGGCGGCGGAATGTCGTAGCTTCGGCGCCAGATCTTCACCTGCGCTTCGCCGTGCTTCTCCACGGTCTGCGCCTTGTTCAATCCCTGCAGCGCTCCGTAGTGCCGCTCGTTCAAACGCCAAGAGCGCTCGACGGGCAGCCACATTCGATCCATCCCGTCCATGATGATCCACAGCGTGCGAATCGCTCGCTTCAGCACGGAGGTGAAGCACAGATCGATGGTCAGCTTTTCCGCGAGGAGCTGCTTTGCGGCGTCGGCCGCCTCGCGCTGCCCTTGCTCGGAGAGGTCGACGTCGTGCCAGCCGGTGAATAGATTCTCTACGTTCCAAGTGCTTTGGCCATGACGGACGAGAATGAGTTTGCCGGGCACGCGGGGGCCTCCGTGTTTCATGAGCGCGGTTTTATAGCACAGGCCGGCGCGCACCAACCTGTGTCAATAGTGGTCGGGGGGCTCTTTATGTCGCCTGTCGGCTTCCATCGACAGGCGAATGGTCAATCGACTAGCTTGCGCACCGTTTCGACGCCGACGCTCAGCGTGGCGAAGTCCGCGGCTCCGGCTGTGCGCATATCGGCAAAGGTGCGCTGCCAGTGCGTGAGCTCTTCACCCGCGGACTCGAGCCACGCTGCGACACGCACCGGCGCGGTGCCGCGCTCGTCGCGCGCGAGCACACGTTCCGCAAGCCGTCGATGAATGCGCAATGCGCTGTCGCGCAGACCGGTACGCGCAACCGCCTGCCAAGGACCCTCGACCGAGAGCTGCTCCACCTGGTTGCGCAACCAGTCGAGCCCGACACGCGCACCGACCTCGAAGTACACCCGCGCCGCTTCGCCGACGCGCGTATGGAACTTCGTCGCCAACTCCACGATATCGAGCGCGGCATTGTGCGCATCGAGGCTCGCGACACGCGAGGCGAGCTCGGGCGGCGCGCCCGCATCGATGTGCTGCTTGCGCACGTTCTCGAACTTTTCGCGATCCATGCCGACGAGCACTTGCCCGATCTCCGCTTCGAGCTCGCGCACGCCGCGGCGGAATTCCTTCACTGCGGTGTCGACGTGCAGCTCGCGCCGCCGATGCGTCAGCAGCCAGTACGTGACGTGCCGGAGCAGCCGGCTCGTCTGATACATCATGCCGTACTGCAGTTTCGCGGTGATCTTGTTGTCGAGCCCTTCGATGCGGGCCCACAGCTTGCGCATGTCGAAGATCTCGCGCGCGGCCGTGTACGCCCGCGCGATTTCCGCGGGCTCCGCGCCGCTCTCTTCCTGAGCGCGCGCCACGAACGTCGGCCCCATGCGATTCACGAGGCTGTTGGTGGTCGCCGTCGCGATGATCTCGCGACGCAAGCGATGCCGCGCAATCGCGCGCGGGAAGCGCTCGCGCACCGGCTCCGGGAAATACCGATCCAGCTCGAGCGATAGATACGGATCTTCCGGCACGTCCGACGCGAGCAGATGATTGCTCAGCCAGATCTTGCTGTACGCGAGCACGACGGCGAGCTCGGGCCGCGTGAGACCCGCGCTGCGCTTGCGACGCTCGGCCAACTCCTCGTCCGCCGGTAGGAATTCGATGGCGCGATTGAGCTCGCCCGTGCGCTCCAGCGAGCGAATCAGATGCTGATACTCCGCGATGCGCGCGGCCGCCTGAATCTCGAGAATGGACAGCGCCTGGCCCTGCAGATAGTTGTTGCGCAGAACGAGGCCCGCGACTTCGTTCGTCATGCGCGCGAGCAGCTTGTTGCGCTCGCCGAGCGTGAGCTTGTCGGCTTCCATCAGCGGATTCAGCAGAATCTTGCTGTTCACCTCGACGTCCGAGGTGTTCACGCCCGCCGAATTGTCGATGAAGTCCGTGTTGATGCGCCCGCCGGCCATCGCGTATTCGACGCGGCCGCGTTGCGAGAAGCCGAGATTGCCGCCTTCACCCACGACCTTCGCGCGCAGCTGCGCGCCATTCACGCGAATGGCATCGTTCGCGCGATCCCCGACCTCGTTGTTCGATTCGTCGGCCGCCTTCACGTACGTGCCGATGCCGCCGTTCCACAGCAGGTTCGCCTGCATCAGCAGAATCGCGCGGAGCACTTCGTTCGGCGTGGCCGTCGAGGTCCGCAAGCCGAGCATCGCCTGCGCCTGCGGCGACAACGTGATCGACTTCAGCGTGCGCGCATACACGCCGCCGCCGCGCGAAATTTTCTTGCGGTCGTAGTCATCCCAGGACGAGCGCGGCAGATTGAAGAGCCGCTCGCGCTCGCCGAAGCTCGCCTGCGCGTCCGGCGTCGGATCGAGAAAGATGTGCCGATGGTCGAACGCGGCGAGCAAGCGCAGATGGCGCGACAACAACATGCCGTTGCCGAACACGTCGCCCGACATGTCGCCGATGCCGACCGCCGTGAAATCCTGGGTCTGCGTATCGATGCCGATCTCACGGAAGTGGCGCTTCACGCATTCCCACGCGCCGCGCGCGGTGATGCCCATCTTCTTGTGGTCATAGCCGGCTGAGCCGCCGGAGGCGAAGGCATCGCCGAGCCAGAAGCCGTACTCGAGCGAGATCGCGTTGGCGATGTCCGAGAACGTCGCCGTGCCCTTGTCCGCCGCGACGACGAGATACGCGTCGTCGCCGTCGCGGCGCACGACGCGCGCCGGTATGGCGATCTTGCCGTTGACGAAGTTGTCCGTCACATCGAGCAGGCCGCGAATGAAAATCTGGTAGCACGCCACGCCTTCGGCTTGCACCACCTCACGCGCTGCCCCCGCCGGCATGCGCTTGGGCACGAACCCGCCCTTCGCGCCCACGGGCACGATGACGGTGTTCTTGACGTTCTGCGCCTTCATCAGCCCTAGAATTTCCGTCCGAAAGTCCTCGCGCCGGTCGGACCAGCGGATGCCGCCGCGCGCGACGTAGCCCATGCGCAGGTGCACGCCTTCGACACGCGGGCTGTACACGAAGATCTCGAACTTCGGCCGCGGCAGCGGCAGATCGGGAATCTTCTGCGGGTCGAGCTTGAAGGCGACGTAACTCTTCGTTTTTCCGTCCGCATCCTGCTGATAGAAATTCGTGCGGAGCGTCGCCTGCACGAGCGTCAGATACGCGCGCAGGATGCGATCTTCGTCGAGGCTCGTCACCGCATCGAGCGCCGTGCGAATGGCCTCGGCGAGCTTCTCGACACGACCCTCGGTCTTGCGGCCGCTCGTGCCGGGTTCGAACATCACTTCGAACATCCGCACGAGATTGCGCGCGATTCCGGCGTTGCCGGCGAGCGTCCGCTCCATGTACGCCTGGCTGAACGGCACGCCCGTCTGCAACAGATAGCGGCAGTAGGCGCGCAGGATGACGATCTCGCGAGCGGCGAGGCCCGCGGCGAGAAGCAAGCGATTGAAGCCGTCGTTCTCGACGTCCCCGCGCCACGTGGCGAGCAGCGCTTCGCGGAAGAGGCCCTCGACGCGCGCGATGTCGACCTTGAGCTTCTCGCGATGCTCGAGCTCGAAGTCCTGAATCCAAGCGGCGCCGCCGTCGGGCCAGGCAAGCTCATACGGACGCTCGGAGATCACGCGCAGGCCGAAGTTCTCGAGCATCGGCAGCAGGTCGGAGATCGAGACCGGTTCGCCGAGCTTGATGACCTTCAGGTGCACCCGCTCCGGCTTCTGCTTCGCCGGCCGATGCAAGTTCAAGCGCAGTTGATCGGGCTGCGTCCGCAGCGCTTCGAGGTCCGCGAGATCGCCGAGGGCGTCCGGCGGCGACACGTCTTCCTCGTACGCCATGGGGAATGCGCGGCGATAGCGCGCAGCGAGCGCCAGTGCGCTCGCTTCGTCGTGCCGCTCGACGAGCACGGCGCGCAGCCCATCGTTCCACGACGTCGCCGCGGCGGCGATGCGCTTCTCGATGGTATCGAAGTCGACTTTGCGCCGCTCGTTCGGGTCCGTCCGCACGACGACGTGCACGCGCGCGTGATTCGACTCGGAGATCTGCACCTGCGATTCGATGCTCTTGCCCTCGAAGCCTTCGAGCACGATCTGCTCGATGCGCTGGCGCACGTCGGTGTTGTATCGATCGCGCGGCACGTAGATGAGGCACGAGTAGAAGCGGTGATAGGGATCGCGACGGGCGAGCAGTCGCACCGTGCGGCGCTCGTACAGATTCACCACGCCGCGCACGATGCGCACCAGGTCCGCGACGCTCGCTTGAAACAGCTCGTCGCGCGGATACGTTTCGAGCACGTTGAGCAGCGCCTTGGCGTCGTGGCTCGCCGGGTCGAGCGCGAAGCTGTCGATCACGCGCTGAACTTTCTGGCGCAGCACCGGGATCTCGCGCGGGCTGCTGTAGTACGCCGTCGAGGTCCACAACCCGAGGAAGCGGTGCTCGCCGGTGACTTCGCCTTGCGGCCCGAAGCTCTTCACGCCGACGTAGTCGAGGTAGTTCGCCCGATGCACCGTGGACTTGGAATTTGCTTTCGTCAGGATCAGCAGCTCGCGCTCGCGCGCATGCTCGCGCACTTCGCCGCGAATGACCGTGGCGCCGTTGCGATGGCCGGGCGGGCCGTCGGTCTGCGACGTGCGCACGATCCCCTGCGACAGGTGGCGTGAGGCGCGCAGGATGCCGAGGCCCGAGCGGCTGTCCGGCACGAGCTTGTCCTGTGAGGAGCCGCGATTCAGCTTGTAGGAGCGATAGCCGAGGAACACGAAGTGCTGCGATTCCATCCAGTCGAGCAGCTCGCGCGCCTCGCGCACTTCTTCGGCGGGCAACGGCGGCGGATGGTTCTTCAGGTCCGCGCTCAGTGCGCGCACGCGCTCGCGGATCGGCATCCAGTCTTCGACGGCGACGCGCACGTCGGCGAGCGTCCTTTCGAGCTGCTGCTCGATCGCTTCGATCCGCGTGGGATCGGTCTGCCGATCGATTTCGTAGAACTGCCACGACTCGGTGTACGCATCCGCGGCTGTGCCGACGTCTTGCAGGCGGCCGCGTCCATCGCGCCACACGGACAGCACCGGGTGGACAATCGTATGCATCGCCACTTCGGCCTGGCTGAACACCACGCCGACCGAATCGACGAGGAACGGCATGTCGTCCGTGACGATCAGGACGACGGTGTGCGGCGAAGTGAAGCCGTCGCGCTTCTCATCAGGGTTGAACACCTCGACGTGCGCGTGGCGGGCTTGGCGCACGCGGCCTTCCGTGAGATGGCGCAGCGCCACGGCGGCGAACGAAGCCGGCTCGCGCTGTGCGAGATCCTCTTCGCCTACGCCGCGGAAATAGGCTCGCAAGAAACGGCGGCGGAGTTGCAGCGAAGTGCCTGCCACGCGTGCGCGCGCGGCGGCGACGATGCGCTCGATCTGTTTGACGCGGGCCGCAGGAATGTTCGAGAGAAGCTCCGTGCGTTCAGCAGCGACCGGTGCACGCATGACTCAGCTCGCTCGTTCGAGATCCTGAATCAACGCCGCGAGGAAGCGGGCAGCTTCGCCGCCGGTGACGCATCGATGATCGAAGGTCAGCGACAGCGGCATGCGCAAGTGCGCTTCGATACCGCCCATCACCGCGACGACGTCGTGACTCAGCTTGCCGGCGCCCAGAATGGCGACGGCCGGGGGCACGACGACCGGGGTCGCGTAGCGGCCGGCGATCATGCCGAAGTTCGAAAGCATGAAGGTGAAGTCGCGGAGGTCTTCCGGCGCGACCGTGCGATCGCGCGCGCCGCGCTTCAAGCGATCGACATCCGCTCGCAGCTCGGCGGCCGAGCGCTTGGCGACATCGCGCACGACGGGCACGAGCAGGCCTTCGGGCGTATCGACTGCCATCGCGACGTCGACGCGCTGCATGAGTCGGCGGCTCTGATTGTCACCGTCGTACCACGCATTCAGTGCGGGCACTGCGGTCGCCGCGGCGCCGATCGCGCGCAGCAGACGAGTCGTGAAGTCTTCGCCCTTGCGCCAGGCGTGCAGGTCGGCGTCGTCGAACAACGTGCAGTTCATGACGTTGTCGCGTGCGAGACTCATGCTCTGATGCATGGCTCGACGCAGGCCGCGCAATTTCTCGGCCTCGCCACTCGGCGGCGTTCCCGCGGGAACGCTGCGCGGCGCGGCCGGCGCCTTCAACGCAGTGACGGTCGCGGCGGTATGCGTGGAAGTGGGGCCGGACGTCGTCATGACATCGTCGACGGTGATCAGCCCCCCGCGGCCCGTGCCGCGCACGCTCGCGAGATCCACACCGAGCCGCTTCGCCAACGCACGCACGGCCGGGGCCGCGCGCACGCGCTCGCGAGGCGACGCGATGTCGCTCCCCGCGACGGCCGTCTCGACGAGCTCGTCGTCGCTCGTCGGCATGCTGCCGACGACCGTGCCGGAATCGTCCGCCGCGCGTGGATCAGCCTTCTTCGCCGCAGCCGGTGATTCGCGCTCGGGTGCCTTTGCCGCCTTTGCCGCCTTTGCCGGCGTGCCCGCGCCCTGCAGCTCGAACTCGACGAGCGGCGCGCCGGTCGCGACGACATCCCCCGGATTGCCGTTCAGCTTCGTGATGACGCCGGAGTAGGGCGAGGGCACCTCGACGACCGCCTTCGCGGTTTCCACCGCGACCATCGGCTGGTCGACCTTCACGGTGTCGCCCACCTTCACGTGCCAACGAACGATTTCGGCCTCCGCCAGGCCTTCGCCGAGATCGGGGAGATTGAAGGTCGTCATCGAGAGTCCCTCCGCAGACGGGTCTCCGCCGGTTATTCGGCGAGAGTGTCACGTACGGCGTCGACGATGCGCGCGACGCTCGGAATGTAGTCGTACTCGAGGCGGAACAGCGGCATGATCGTGTCGTAGCCGGTCACGCGTTTGATCGGCGCCTGCAAATCGTACAGGCCCTGCTCGGCCACCGTCGCCGCAATTTCCGCGCCCACTCCGCAGTTGCGCGGCGCTTCGTGCACGATGACCAGGCGGCCGGTCTTGGCGACGGATTCGAGAATCGTGTCGTGATCGATAGGCGAGAGGGTGGCGAGATCGATGACCTCGCAGCTCACGCCGTCTTTCTGCAATTGCTCGGCCGCGCGCAGCACTTCGAACGTCATCGCGCCCCACGTCACGATGGTGACGTCGGAGCCTTCGCGCAGGCGGAAGCACACGTCGAGCGGCAGCGCTTGGCCGTCGTCCGCGACCTCTTGACGCACGAGACGATACAGGCGCACGGGCTCGAGGAAGATCACCGGATCGGGATCGCGGATCGAGGCGAGCAGCAGGCCATAGGCGCGGGCCGGCGACGAGGGGCACACCACGCGGATGCCCGGATGATGCGCCAGCATCGCCTCGAGACTTTCCGAGTGATGCTCCGGCGCGTGAATGCCGCCGCCATGGGGCATGCGCACGACGACCGGCACCGTGATGCGGCCGCGCGTGCGATGGCGCATGCGGGCCATGTGATTCGCGATCTGATCCATCGCGGGATAAATGAATCCCATGAATTGGATCTCCGCGACGGGTCGCAGGCCCTGGCTCGCCATGCCGAGCGACATGCCCGCGATCATGCCTTCGGCGAGCGGCGTGTCCTGCACGCGATCCTTGCCGAACTTCTTTTGCAAGCCGGCGGTGGCGCGGAACACGCCGCCGTTCACCCCCACGTCCTCGCCGAGCACCACGACGGTCGGGTCGTGCGCCATTTCCCACGCGTGCGCGCGGTTGATGGCTTCGATCATCGTCACCTTGGCCATGGCGTCGTTCTATTTCTTCAATGGCCGCTGGAGGCCGCGTAGCGCTTCGCAAACTCGCGTTGCTGGGCCGCGCTCTTCGGCAGGCGCGCGAACAGGAAATTGAACATGCTGTCCGTGTCCTGCTTCGGCGTGTGCAGATATTCCTCGACCGCCGCGTCGATCTGCCGCGCGCACTCTGCCTTCAATTCTTCTTCGCGCTTCTCGTCCCAGTGGCCGGCTCGGGTGAGGTGCGCGCGCAGGCGGAGCAGCGGCTCGGTACGCCAGGCGTCCTTCACTTCCTTCTCGCGGCGGTAGCGGCTCGCGTCGTCGGCGGTGGTGTGATCGCTCAGGCGGTACGTCACGGCTTCGATGAGGGTGGGACCCTCGCCGCGGCGCGCAGTCGCCAGCGCTTCGCTGACGATGTGGCGCACGGCGACGATGTCGTTGCCGTCGACCTGCACGCCGGGAATGCCGGCGGCGATCGCTTTCTGCGCGAGTGTGCGCGTGGCCGTCTGCTCCTCGATGGGAACGGAGATCGCCCACTTGTTGTTCACGATGACGGACACCACCGGCAGCGCACGGGCGCCGGCGAGATTCAACGCTTCGTAGAACGCGCCCTGCGAGGTGCCGCCGTCGCCGATGAACGCGACCGCGCAACGCTGCTCGCCGCGGATCTTGAAGGCCATCGCGGCGCCGGCCGCGTGCAACATCTGCGAGCCGATCGGCACGCACCAGGGGAAGTCCGGCTGGCCCGGCCCGAAGTCGCTGCCGCGCTCATCGCCGCCCCAGTAGAGCAGCACCTTGGAAATGTCGACGCCGCGCCAGAACTGCGCGCCGTACTCGCGATACACGGGCACGAGCACGTCGTCCGGACGCATGGCCGCGCCGACGCCGACGTGCGTGGCTTCATGACCGAGGCACGAGGCATATGTGCCGAGCTTGCCGGTGCGCTGGAGGTTGATGGATTTGGTGTCGAAGGTGCGCACCAGGGTCATCACCCGGTACATCTTCAACAGCTCGTCGGGATTGCGGGCGAACTCGGGGAGAGGCCCGGCGGAGCGGCCCTCCGCGTCGAGAAACTGGTGATACTGGATCTCGAATTCAGCGACGGTTTTCAACGTGTGCCCCTCACGCGGCGCGCGATTATACATGAGCGTTTCGTAGCGGCGGCGGCTACTTAGGCGCGAATGCACCGGTCATTGCATGGGGCCGGCTCGGCGCGGGCTCGAATGAAACGAATCCACCATCGGCGGCGCTGGTTTCATTCGTAACATGTGCCGCTTGCGCAGATGGCTTCAGCCGAGTACGCCACCTTGGGCCGAAGCTCATGAAGCACACGACGCCCTGTGCTCACACGCCACTGACTCAGGCGCGGTGCTCGCGGGCGAGGTACTCCTCGGTCTGCATTTCGATGAGTCGGCTCACCGTACGCTGAAATTCGAAGGTGAGGCGCTCGCCGCGATAAATGTCATGGGGCGGGGTGGCGGCGGAGACGATCAGATTGACGTTGTGGTCGTAGAGCTCGTCGACGAGCGCGATGAAGCGGCGGGCGGCGTTTTCGCGTTGGCTCGAGATCTGGGGAACGTTCGCGACGATGACCGATTGGTAGTCGCGGGCAATTTCGATGTAGTCGTTCTGACTGCGAGGACCCTCACAGATCGCTTCGAAGTCGAACCAGACGACGTTGGAGCTCTCGCGGACGATGGGAATGCGGCGTCCTTCGATTTCGATGCTGGAGGTCGCGCCGGGCCATGGCGCGTCGCCCGACTCAGCACTGGCGCGCGCGCTCGAGGAGGCGCGCTTATCGAGGTCTTTGGTGACGGGCGGTGCGCCCGCCGCGTAATGCTCACCATCCGCGAGCTCCGCGAAGAGCGCGTCCAAGCGGGGCGCCGTGTCCGGGGCGCTCGACGAAAGGTACGTGCCGGCTTGCGTGAGCTGGCGCAGTCGGTAATCGGTGCCGCCATCCACTGCCAGCACCCGCGTGTGTCGCTCGAGCAGAGCAATCGCGGGCAGGAAGCGGGCGCGTTGCAATCCATCCCTGTACAAGTCCTTCGGCGGCACGTTCGAGGTCGCGACGAGCGTCACTCCGCGGCGGAACAACCCCTCGAACAGCGTGCCGAGAATCATCGCGTCGGCAATGTCCGTGACGAAGAATTCGTCGAAGCAGATCACGCGCGTCTCGCCGGCGAGCCTGTCGGCAACCCGCTCGAGGGGCGCCTGTTGCTCGCGAAGGTTCTTCAGCTGCGCGTGCACGTCGTACATGAAGCGGTGAAAGTGCCGGCGTCGCTTTGCCGCGAACGGCAGGCTTTGGAAGAACAAATCCATGAGCCACGTCTTGCCGCGGCCGACGCCGCCCCACAAATAGAGTCCGCGTTCGGCGTGGGGTGCGCGCGCCAGGCCGATCTTCGCGAGCAAGCGCGCCGTGCCTGACGGTGCGACATCGGCGATGGTGATCAGGCGCGTGCGGACGTCTTCGAGCGCATCGACGGCGGCGAGCTGCGCGGCATCTGGGCGGAAGCCGCGCTCTTCGATCTGCCGCGCATAGGCGGCGCGCACACCGTCGTGGCTCACTTCAGCTTTCGAGCTCGGCAATATTGCGGAAGTGATCTAGGGCCTGCGGATTCGCGAGCGAATCCGTGTTCTTCACCGGCAGCCCATGGATGACGTTGCGCACGGCGAGCTCGGTGATCTTGCCGCTCAGGGTGCGCGGCAGGTCCGGCACGGCAATCACCTTCGCGGGGACGTGCCGCGGAGTGGTGCCGGCGCGGATCGCGTCGCGAATTTTTTTCTTCAGCGGCTCATCGAGCGTGACGCCCGGCTTCAAGCGCACGAACAGAATGACCCGGACATCGCCCTTCCAGTCCTGACCGACGGCGAGCGCTTCCGCGACTTCTTCCATGCTCTCGACGACGGCGTAGATCTCGGCCGTGCCGATACGCACCCCACCGGGGTTCAGCACGGCGTCGGAGCGGCCGTGAATGATGAGCCCGTCGTGCTCGGTGAGCGTTGCGTAGTCCCCGTGATGCCAGATGTTCGGGAAGCGCTCGAAGTACGCGGCGCGATATGTCTCCCCGTCGGGATCGTTCCAGAACCCGACGGGCATCGACGGAAACGGCGCCGTGCACACGAGCTCGCCGCGCTCGCCCTGCACGGGGCGGCCTTGCTCGTCGAACACTTCGACCTTCAGGCCGAGACCGCGCGACTGCAGCTCGCCGCGATACACCGGCTTCACCGGATTGCCGAGCGCGAAGCACGACACGATATCCGTGCCGCCCGAGATCGACGCGAGCTGCACGTCGCCTTTCACGTGCTGATACACATAGTCGTAGCTCTCGGGCAGCAGCGGCGAGCCGGTCGAGAGAATCGTGCGCAGGCACGCGAGATGCACTTGGCCCTCCGGATCGAAGCGGCTCTTCTCGGTGGCCGCGATGAACTTGGCGCTGGTGCCGAATACGTTCAGCTTTTCCTGATCCGCCATCTGCCAGAGCGAGCCGGGCTCGGGATGGAAGGGCGAACCTTCGTACAGCACGACCGTCGCGCCGATGGCGAGCACGCTCGCGAGCCAGTTCCACATCATCCAGCCGCACGTCGTGAAGTAGAACACGCGATCGGTGCGCCGAATGTCCGTGTGCAGCAGGTGCTCCTTCTGATGTTGGAGCAGCGTGCCGCCGGCGCCGTGCACGATGCACTTCGGTACGCCGGTCGTGCCGGATGAATAGAGGATGTAGATCGGGTGATCGAACGGAAACTGCCGGAATTCCAGCGCCGCGCCGCGCGTCCCGAATTGGCTCCAATGGACCGCGATGGCCGCACCCGCCGGCCCGAGCTTCTGCAAATCGGGGTCCGCATTGACGTACCCCACGACGACGACCTTGCGAATGCTCGGAATCTTCGCGACGACCTGCGCCATCTCGCCGAGCGAGTCGAGCGTCTTGCCGGCGTAGAAATAGCCGTCGGCCGTGATGAGCACTTTCGGCTCGATCTGCCCGAAGCGATCGAGCACCCCGCGCAGACCGAAGTCCGGCGAGCAGGACGACCAGATCGCGCCGAGGCTCGTCGTCGCGAGCATCGCGACGATGGTTTCCGGCAGGTTCGGCATGAAGGCCGCGACGCGATCGCCCGCCCCGACGCCGGCGGCTTTCAGCCCCGCGGCAACGCGCGCGACTTCCTCATGCAGCTCGAGATACGACAGCTCGCGCCGGCAGCCGCGGTCATTGCGGAAGACGATGGCCGGATGGCGATCGCGGAAGCGCAACAGGTTCTCGGCGAAGTTGAGGTGCGCGGTCGGGAAGAACCGGGCGCCGGGCATCTTGCCCGGGTTCTCGATCGCCGGACCCGTGCCCCAGTCGATGCGCGCATCGGCGAACCGCGCGAGCTCGGACCAGAAGTCGCCCGGCTGCCGAATGGACCAGTCGTAGAGGTCGGCGTAATTCGCGAGCTTCAGGCTCTTGCGAGCGTTGACGCACTGAATGAAGCGCGTGATGTTGGCGGCGCCGATGCGATCGGGGGAGGGCGACCAGATGGGCTGCATAGGCTGCTAGCTTACCGCCTTTGGCCGGCGCTGGATTTACAGCGTCTGGTAGTTCGGGCCGGAGCCGCCTTCCGGAGTCGTCCAGTTGATGATCGCGTAGGGATCTTTTATGTCGCAGGCTTTGCAGTGGACGCAGTTCGCCGCGTTGATCTGCAGGCGCCGCTTGCCCGCCCCGTCATCGACGATCTCGTAGACGTTGGCCGGGCAGAAGTTCTGGCACGGATTGCCGTACTCGCGCGTGCAGCGCTCGATGCAGACCGCCGGATCGAGAATCTTCAGGTGCGCGGGCTGTGCCTCGTCGTGCGTCGTCGAGGCGAGGAACACGGAGGCGAGGCGATCGCGCGGCAGTAGCGTGCGCTCGCCCCAGCCGCGGTCGGGTGAGGTGTACTCGTCGAGCTGTTCGAGGCGCTGATAGTCCGCCGGCTTGTTCTTGAGCGTCCACGGCGTGCGTCCGCCGGTGACGACCTCGAGTGCGGAATTCGCCATCCCGAACCACAAGCCCTTCTTGAAGCCCGGCTTGAAGTTGCGGACTCTGCGCAGCTCCTGTCCGCCCGGCGACGCGCGCCAGCGTGCATCGAAGCCCGCGGGGGCGCCGCTCTCGGCGAGATGCTCGGCGGCGAGCATGCCCGAACGGATGGCCTGATGAACGCCTTTGATCTTCGGCAGATTCACGCCGCCCGCCGAGTCGCCGATCAACATCGCGCCCGGCATCTCGAGCTTCGGTATCGATTGCCAGCCGCCCGCCGCGATCGTGCGCGCGCCGGCCGCGACGACTTCGGCGCCTTCGAGCAGCGGCTTCACTTGCGGGTGATGCTTGAACTGCTGGAACGCCTCGAACGGTTTCAGTCGCGGGTCGATGTAGTCGAGGCCCACGACGAAGCCGACGTACACGCGGTCGTTATCGAGGTGATAGATGAAGCTGCCGCCGTAGGTGGCCGTGTCGAGCGGCCAGCCGAGCGAGTGCTGAATGAGGCCCGGTTCACCGCGACCCTTCGGCAGTTGCCACAACTCCTTCATGCCGAGCGCGTACGTCTGCGGATCAGACTTCGCATCGAGCTCGAAGCGCTTGATGAGCACTTTTGCGATGCTGCCGCGCGCGCCCTCCGCGATCACCGTCGTACGTGCGCGCACTTCGGGACCCGGCGTGAAGTTCGGGCCGGGCTCGCCGTTCTTCTCGATGCCCATGTCGCCGAGCTGGACTCCCGCGACCGAGCCGTCTTCGTTGAACAGCGGCGCCGCGGCCGAGAAGCCTGCAAACACGTCGACGCCGAGCGACTCGGCTTTCTGCGCGAGCATCGGCGTGATGAGGCCGAGCGAGGTGATGAAGTTGCCGTGATTGTGAAGCTCCGGCGGCAGCGGCAGCTGCATGCTTCCCGTGCGGGTCAGCAGGCGCAGCTCATCCCGCTTCGCCGGCACGCAGATCGCAGGCGGCGATTGCCGCCACTCCGGCAGCAACGCGTCGAGCGGCCCCGGCTCGATCACCGCGCCGGAGAGCGAGTGCGCGCCGATCGAGGAGCCTTTCTCGAGCACGCAGACGTTCAAGTCCGCCTTCAGTTGCTTCAGACGGATCGCGCACGACAAGCCCGCCGGCCCGCCGCCGACGATGGCGATGTCGTACTCCATTACGTCGCGTTGAATGGGCTCGGCGCTCACGGACGACCCTTACTTCGGCTGCATGCGAATGGCGCCGTCCAAGCGGATGGTCTCGCCGTTCAGCATCGTGTTCTCGAAGATGGCGGCGACGAGCTGCGCGTACTCGTCGGGCCGCCCGAGCCGCTTCGGAAACGGTACCTGCTGGCCGAGAGACGCCTGCAGCTCCGGCGTCATCGAATTCACCATCGGCGTGTGGAAGATGCCCGGCGCGATCGACATGACGCGAATGCCGAACTGCGCCAGCTCGCGGGCGAGCGGCAGCGTCATGCCGGCGACAGCCGCTTTCGTCGCGGAATAGGCGACTTGCCCGATCTGGCCCTCGAACGCCGCGACCGAGGATGTGTGAATCAGCAGGCCGCGCTCGCCGTCTGCGCCGGGCGCATTGTTCTGCATGATGGCAGCGGCGGCTTTGTCGCACAGGAACGTGCCGATGAGATTGATGTGAATGACCTTGGTGAAGACCTCGCCCGGCATTGGGCCGTTCTTCGCGAGCATGCGGCCGACGCCGACGACCCCCGCGCAATTGACGAGCAGGTTGAGCCCGCCCATGCGATCGCGCGCAGTGTTCATCGCCGCATTCACTTCTGCTTCGGAGGCGACGTCGCATTTCACAAAGCTCGCCGCCGGGCCGAGCTCCGCGGCGGCGGCTTGGCCGGCGGCCTCTTGAACGTCCAGCATCGTCACGCGACCGCCGCTCGCCGCGACGAGTCGCGCGACGGCATTGCCGAGCCCGGATGCGCCGCCGGTGATGACGGCGCGTGCCTCAGAAATCTTCATGGTTCGTCCTCTTACATGCGGAACACGCCGTAGCGCTCGGGCTCCGGCGCCGGGCCGCGCGCGGCCACGTGCAATGCCAGCCCGAGCACGCGCCGCGTGTCGAGCGGATCGATGATGCCATCGTCCCAGAGCCGGGCGGTGGCGTAGTACGGATGACCTTGGGTTTCGTAGGTATTGCGAATGCCGCCCATGAACTTGCGCTGTTCGGCTTCGGGCCACTGCTCGCCTCGCGCCTGCAGGCCGTCGCGCCGGACGGTCGCCAACACTTGTGCGGCTTGCTCGCCGCCCATCACGGAGATGCGCGCGTTCGGCCACATCCACAAGAAGCGCGCGCCGTAGGCACGCCCGCACATCGCGTAGTTCCCGGCGCCGAACGAGCCGCCGATGATCACCGTGAGCTTCGGCACCGTGGCGCAGGCGACCGCCGTGACCATCTTCGCGCCGTCTTTGGCGATGCCGGCGTTCTCGTATTTCTTGCCGACCATGAAGCCGGTGATGTTCTGCAGGAACACCAGCGGAATACCGCGGCGGTTCGCGAGCTGCACGAAGTGCGCGCCCTTCAGCGCGGACTCCGAGAACAGAATCCCGTTGTTCGCGATGATGGCAACCGGCGCACCCCAGATGCGCGCGCAGCCGCAGACGAGCGTCGCGCCGTAGTTCGTCTTGAATTCGTGAAAGTCCGAGCCGTCGACGAGGCGGCCGATGATCTCGCGCACGTCGAAGGGCTGGCGTGTGTCTTCCGGCACGATGCCATACAGCTCGTTCGAGTCGAGCGTCGGCTCGCGCGGCTCGTCGCAGCTCAACCAGGCGGTGCCGTGCCCCGGCAGACTCGCGAAGATGGAGCGCGCGATGGCGAGCGCATGGCCGTCGTTCTCGGCGAGATGGTCGACGACGCCCGAAGCGCGTGCGTGCACGTCGCCGCCGCCGAGCGATTCGGCGTCGACTTCTTCGCCCGTCGCGGCCTTCACGAGTGGCGGACCGCCGAGAAAGATCGTGCCTTGATTGCGCACGATGATCGTCTCGTCGGACATCGCCGGCACGTACGCGCCGCCCGCCGTACAGCTGCCCATCACTACTGCGATCTGAGGGATGGCGCGCGCCGAGAGCCGTGCCTGGTTGTAGAAGATGCGGCCGAAGTGTTCCTTATCCGGAAATACCTCGTCCTGCAACGGTAGAAAGGCGCCGCCCGAATCGACGAGGTACACGCAGGGCAGGGCGTGTTCGAGCGCGACTTCCTGCGCGCGCAGGTGCTTCTTGACGGTGATCGGGAAGTAGGTGCCGCCCTTCACCGTCGCATCGTTCGCGATGATGAGCGCTTCGCGGCCGTGAATGCGGCCGATGCCGGTGATGAGCCCCGCGGCCGGCGCGTCGCCCTCGTACATGCCGTGTGCGGCGAGCGGTGAGAGCTCGAGGAACGGGCTGCCCGGATCGATCAGGGTCTGCACGCGTTCGCGCGGGAGCAGCTTGCCCCGCGCGGTGTGCTTGCGCCGTGCGTCTTCGCCGCCGCCTAGAGAAGCCGCTTGGACTTGCGTGCGCAGCTCCTGCGCCAGCGCGCTCATGCGCGCGTGGTTGGCTCGAAAGCGCTCGCTGGATGAATCGATTTCGGTTTGTAGCTGCGGCATGGCCGGCAGTTTAACCGATGCGCTCGATGGCGACTGCGACGGCTTCGCCGCCGCCGATGCAGAGCGAGGCGATGCCCCGCTTCAAGTTTCGCCGCGCGAGAGCGTACGTGAGCGTCGTGAGAATGCGCGCACCCGTGGCGCCGACCGGATGGCCCATCGCGCATGCACCGCCGTTCACGTTCATGCGCGCATGGTCGATATCGATGTCGCGCATGGCGGCCATGGTCACGGCTGCGAACGCCTCGTTCACCTCATAGAGGTCGGCGTCGTGCGGCTTCCACCCGAGCTTCGCGAGCGTCTTCTTGATGGCGCCGACCGGGGCTGTGGTGAACCACTCGGGCTCGTGCGCGTGGCTGGCATACGCAAGCACGCGCGCCAGCGGCTGGAGACCGCGCGCCTTCGCCGTGCTCTCCCGCATCAACACGAGCGCCGCCGCGCCATCTGAAATGGACGACGAGCTTGCGGCGGTGACGGTGCCGTCCTTGCCGAACGCGGGCTTCAGCGACGGAATCTTGTTGAGGTCACACGTGAACGGCGTTTCGTCGCGCGCGACGACGGTGTCGCCCTTGCGTCCCTTCACAGTGACGGGCGTGATCTCGGCAGCGAAATCCCCGGACTCCACCGCACGCAGCGCGCGCCGCACCGACTCCGCGGCGAAGGCGTCTTGATCGGCGCGCGAGAAGGCGTACTTCGCGGCAGTGGCATCGGCGAAGCAGCCCATGAGCTTGCCGTCGAACGGGCTCTGCAGGCCGTCATAGAACATGTGATCGAGCACTTCGCCGTGTCCCATGCGATAGCCGCCGCGCGCTTTGGGCAGCAAGTACGGCGCATTGGTCATCGACTCGAGGCCGCCGGCGAGAGCGATCTCGATGTCGCCGGTGCGGATCTGATCCGCCGCGGCCATCACCGCTTTCATGCCCGAGCCGCACATCTTGTTCAGCGTAGTGGCGGGCACGGTCGCGGGAATGCCGGCGCCGAGCGCCGCCTGGCGCGCCGGGGCCTG
>Ga0081455_10000312_pt1 | contig 63712 bp, 72 predicted proteins | sample TabmetS3T2R1_FD_70207 | JGI IMG/M metagenome (GOLD analysis project Ga0081455, IMG submission 70207) | Tabebuia heterophylla rhizosphere microbial communities from the University of Puerto Rico - S3T2R1 | ecosystem: Host-associated > Plants > Roots > Rhizosphere ...
GCCTCCTTCCAGCAAACAAAGCACTTGTATCTTCCTTCTCCTTTATGCCGACTCAAATAGTGAAGGCCACCGCGTAGATGTGCTTGCATGTTACGCCGCGTCGCTTGAAATCTTCACAATCGCATGAGATTTCCCCATTAGATTTACATAGCACAGAATATACAATATCCTTGTTCGATTGGGAACGGACTTTGTACAACTGTGCCGCTGTTGTGCGGGGCTCGATTTTCCTCACGTGGCCATGGCTTGCTAGATACAAGCCACTATTGGCCCGTGGGTCCATTTTTTGTTCTTGTTCTGGGTTTTCCATTGGCTATTCTATGGGCTTCTACTATATATACACATAGTACACAGTGCCATACGTATACCTTTTATACTGGTGTTACATATGGTTAGGTATGAAACAAGAATACAAAAGTGTAAAGATCTTGCAAGGAACTCATGAGGCCTTTACAAAACTACAAAGGCGATTGAGTGCGGAGCAAGACGAGGATTTCAGCCAGGACGAAACGTTAGACTTTCTTATGACGTTCTTCCGGGAGAATAACAAAGGAGGTAAGCACAAGAAGTAATGGCTACTAATCATAAAGCAGTCATATTTGTTGTCAGCCTAGTGATTCTTGCCGTTGGAGTAATCGGGCTAACAGTAAGTAGCATAAGGGTTCAAGAAGCACATAAAGAGGTCATACAAGCAGAAGCAGAACTTGCAGTGTCGATGGGTGAAGCAGAAACAGCATTTAGTGACTGTCTAGCGGAATACGCCTTCTCCAAATGTATGTTGGTATGTATGGAAAACGCAAGCGAGGAAACATGTACCAAACTAATGCAGAATGTGGAGGATACAACACTGTAAAGTGTTAGAGAAGATACGTGCACAAATGAGAAAGAGGATATCGGAGAGGAATAAGTAAATGCAATCAATGATAACGATTTCAATACTGTTAATGGCTGTGCTAAGCATTTCTCTGGCATCTATCTCTAGTATGCTAACTTTTGTTGCCTATGCCTCAACTGAGGAAGAAAGCGGCGGCGGCGGAGATGACGGCAGCAACGAACCAGAGTCGGAGCCAGAACCTGAGCCAGTAGTACCGGCAGAACCAGAACCAGAACCAGAACCAGAGCCAAAAGATGATACATGTATGGGGGGTGAACCTGGAATAGACGGGTGTCCACCTGCACCATCACCAGAGCCAGACTTACCGCCTTGTGATGGATCACCGCAGGATTGTATAACCGGTAATGGAGATGTTTGTTTGGAAGGACAGGGAGGGCATGAATGCGAATGTGCCGAAGATATGAGCGATTGTCCTTTGCATCCATCAAACCCAAATCAGCCAGGATGTCAACCAGATGAGATTCACATACCCGAAGATACAGATTGTGATGGCCAGATTGATCCAGACTTTATAGGAGAACCGGGAGAAGGACCTGACGGAGATTGTTTGTTTAATCCATCATTGCCAAAGTGTGCCTCCGATAATGGAGTTTGTCCAGATGGCTTTAACCAGAATGAGGATGGCAACTGTTATCCTGAGCACCCAAATGGTTGTCCAGAGGGATACCATTCCCATGAGAATGATGAGACAGGTAGATGTATTCCAGATTCAACGCCTTGTGAGCCCGGATATACGCGAGATCCGGACTTCCCGACATGTTCCAGTATAGAGTCAGTCTGCAGGGATCACCCCGATGAGGACGTCTGTAAGGACGACAACCACAACGGTAACAACAACAATGGCAATAACAATAACGGCAATCATCATAATAATCACAAAGACAGAAGCAAGATAATCAAAATAATAAACAACATAGACATTGTTAATAAGATAGTAAACTCTGGCGACGGAGATAATGACAATGGGGAACTCGACGATATCTTCCAGGTCATTGTTGCAATCAACTATCAAGAAGGAGCAGGGATTGTTTGTGTATTCGAAGACGACAATACAGCGCAATGTGAGATCTTTAATGTGAATAAAGACAACGATAAAGAGCCGCTACTTCAAATAATACCCTTCTAGTAGGGTATACACTATTTTTTATTTAGAACATTTAGTCAATATTTTTATCCATTGCGGATAATATACTCAGTATGATGAAACAGAGTTATTACCTTGACATGGCTATCTGCGTTAACTGCGCCAAGATCTACCCTGTAAGACAATCAAACAATAAGGTGTTATGCCTGGGTTGTAAGGCCGATGCTCAGAACTGGCCAATGAAAGCGGTTTAGTTCTGCTGTAATGCCCTCACTAGGAGTTCAGCCTGTGGTATACCCCAACCATAGTCGATGTTTTTAACTCCTGGTCTACCGCCGGCACCTTGTGCGCAGATTGTTGACATAACCTTCTCTACTATTTGATTTTTCCTCATACCGGGTGTATATGGTGCACATATATTGTTAGATTTGTATGCAGAGTATCCTACCGCTGCTACTGCGGCCACACAAGGACAAGCCATTGAAGTACCATTTAGGGTTCTGTACATATTACCATTGGCAGTGCTTTCAATCGCTACACCACAACCAGCAAAGTCTACCATAGTACCACTATTTGAAAAACTGGCGCGATCACTATCTTCATCAACAGCGGAGACACCATTGACACTGGAATAAGCAGCAGGTAGGTGGTTAACATTGTCAGTGGCATCATTACCACTAGCAGCAAAATATAGTATACCTACGCGAGTATAACCATCAAGAAGAGTCGCATCCCTTGGGTCTCCTGGCTGGTTGGGATCTCCAGTTCCACCAAAAGACATAGAAACTATATGGGCCCCATTAGCCTTACCAAACTCAAATCCCTCCATCTGATCTGTAAAAGACATACATGAACCAGTTGGGCATGATACACCCACTTTTAGATTCCACAGATTACAACTTGGGGCTATACCTGCCATACCTACATTATTTCCTTGTAGGGCACCAATGATGCCTGCGCAGTGAGTACCGTGATTATTAGCATCCTGTGCGAAATAATCATCTTCATCCGTAAAGTTCTGATTAACTTTTGTATTCGTCCTTAGTTCTACGTGGTTAGGATCTGAACCGGAATCCATAACAGCAACATTCACACCTTGACCCTTGAATCCTCTAGACCATGCTGGAACTGCAGCATGATTTGGTATCTGATACCCGGTATTTTCAACAAGACCAACATCATAAAAGTTTGCTGTTACACTGAGAACATTTGGGTCTTTACGTAATCGAATAACTTGTTCAGGAGTTAGTTTTGCGATTATTATCGGATTATAGAAAGAGTTGATATCTGTTATACTATTCTTTCCTCTGCGTATAGGAGTAGTCATATGATGGCCTGTATAGCGTAGCAGTTCGTGGATATCTCGCGTATCTCTTAGTCCTATAGCGTGCCGGAATAGTTCAAACTTATCATCTGTTTGATTGGGTCTATCGGTCTTCTTTTTGAACTGTATAACATACTTCTCCATTAGAGGATCAATGTCTACCAACTTACTGTGATACCACTCCCGCTGCTGCTCCTTGTTCTGTCCGGTTACGACATTCATTGCATAGAAAGGGTATATGTTGAGCATTCATTCTTTCATAATATCTAGGAGTTACACCAAAGTTCAAGGAACATCTTTCACAGTTGACATACACACGTTCATTCCCGTTAGCCATCTGCGATATAATCCGACCAGGCTCTCTTAAATGCGCTTTGGCACCTATGACAGGCACCATGATCTATGAGAAATAAAAGATGGTCTTCATATGATGCACCAAGCCCTGGAAAGGTATCGTCCCAGCGGGCATGTATTTCAAAGGCCAGATCCCATTGTTCCCTACCGACAAACTCATTGCGGAAGTATTCTCTGTTTAGCCAATCCTTGAAAGAGATTGTTGGCCCTGGCAGAGTCGTCGTCGTTTCCGTCGTCATCAGTATGATGCAGGCCCCCCGATAATCCTGGCACAGAACAGAAACTTGGCGTCATAACTTGCTTCATCTTGTTGGTCTACCCTAAGTATGGCTCTACTGTTACCGGGAACTGCAGTCGTTAACCATGCTTTATCATACCACCCTCCAGCATCTACGGCATCTAATACCTGAATCCAATGCTGATTTGCTGGAGTGTATACCCCTGCGTCATCCATTCCTGTAATGTCTACCCACGCTTTGAGTCTGACTGCGGGATCGCCCTGCCACCAGATGTTTGCCTTCATAAAGATAACGCCAGTATAATGTCCTTGTCTAGGTCCGATGTTTATGTCATTTCTGATACTTGTTTCATTATATACGCCGTGAGGATTTTCTTTGTATACTACTACATGATAGCCGTCCAAAGTGATGTTAATCTCATAACATCTTCCTGCTATGCCGCCATCGGATGAAGAGTGTACACCTCCACCTAACTTGGCCGAGATTTCTTCGTCATCTGGTCCATCCACTTTGAGATATCCTCCAACCATTACGCTGTTCATATCATGAACAACCCTGTCAAAATATTCTCTAAATGATCCGTTAGCCTTATGATCCATCATCATATAACAATCGGCAAAGTCTAAGGTGTACGAGTCATAGGGCAATGAAGGCAGTACAATACCATCATCTGTTGTACCAGGGGAACCAGCATCTAAAACACAAACTTCCTGTAAGTGGTCCCAATGCTGACCTTCGGGGCACTGTGGAGTATACATGTTTGAAGTTGATGTACTACCGGCTGCTATCTCCTGTACTATTGCAGTATCAATGTTGGGTGTTGCTTCAAAGCCATCAATACGTAGTTGTGATTCATGGTCTCCAGATTGATTTGGCGTGAATCCACCTAATGCTCCTGTATTTTCAAGTGCTTTGACCCACGCTGTTTGGGTAGGTAGTTTAGTCCAGAGTTCGGTATGAGGGCCTTGTCTTCTCCAGACGGCGCATACCCCTACTCTTTTGTTTAGTATGTTGCCTATACTTGGGCCTGTTTTGATGCAAGAGTTCGTGTCTGGGTGATTGGGTTCATTTCCAAGGCAAGTTTTACCTGAGTTGAAACTTACACCATGGTCGTCCCATCCTCCAGAGTGAGTACCACCTAGTTTAGTACTAATATTATCATCGTGTTCTATGCTGCTTAGAGTAACGAAGTATATGCACTGGTAGTTTTGGAATGTAATATTATCTGCATTTTTCTCTATAGTCTTATCATCAGGTTTGCCTGAGGCGTAGTGCCGGGTCGTTGGGCCTCTCGTAGTTGTAGAGAGTTGCCTACCAGTACTAGCATATGGTCCAAGTTGCCCTGGTGCGGGTGGTGGGCCTGGCGATGGAGGTGGCGGCGGTCCTGGTGGACCTGGAGGTGGAGGAGGACCTGGAGGCCCTGGCGGTGGAGGAGAAGGAGGAGGGGGCTGACCCGGATCGGTAGGTTGACTTGGCTCTGTAGTAGTATCTATTTCAATGACTAACTGTGCTTCCTCTTCGGCTACTGTAATCTCATCCACGTCTGGAGGAACGAGTCTTTCCATGATGAGGGCTTTATGATCTCCTGGATTAAGAGGTGGAATGATTATTCCTTGGTCATATGACGTAGGCTTTCTCTTCGTTCCAGGGTCTACTGGAGCGGGCGAAGGTTCAGGTGCTTCTGCTCCAACAAGGAACTTTTCTGCTCTATAAACAAGGTCAGACATTCCGCCATCATTTACTGTCCATACTGTACCATTCCATCGGTGAATACTAGTTCCAGTGTAATCCTTTGCTTGTGGAGGTGGAGGTACCGGCGTTGGTGCAGGAGGTGGAGATGGAGATGGACCTGGACCAGGAGGCGGAGGGGAAGGTACAGGGCCGGGACCTGGGCCAGGTTGTTGTGCTCCAGTTGGTTGTATCTCTACAATGGAAAGCCATTTGTAGTCTGTCCCAGAGTTATTATCGATACGAAAAGTACATTGTGATGTGCCACCTTTAGGACGAAATAGTGGATTATCAATATTACCACAGTTACCATCACTATCCTCATGAACCTGCAGTAACTCCCATTGATTAATAGGGGTAGTACCGGAGTTATTACCTTTGTCCTGCCACGCTTCCATATGTACAGTAGTAGGAGGATTACCAATATTCCACCATGCTACTTTATAGCCATGCCATTGAGCTAGAGATAGTGCAGTACCATCTATGCCTGATGTAGGGCATGAGTGGTTACTTGGATGAGGACATTCAATCTCAAACTCCATTGTCCCCCCTGTGCAGGGGAACTGTGGTATGTAACAACATCCATCTGTACTACCACCTCCATCATGCTTACCACCTCTAATCTTACATGAAACAGTATCACTTGATGGACTTGATTTGAGAAAGTAGCATGTCATCTCTGCGTTTGTTGGAGGGTCTGTGAAATCCCAACGCATTGAACTAGAATCACTGGGTATCTCCCATTCATTCTCGTAATGGAAGGCTCCTGAGTTTGGATAGACTATTCTTACTCCATGTCTATCTGCTACTGCATTACCGACTCCGTCTAGTGCCGCGTTAGCAGCATCGGTCGCGTTCTGCCATTGCCACCCAGCAAGAACAATATGATCTGCAGGAGTTCCTGTTGTAAACTCTACTCCTATCAGATCTCCAATAACCATATTGTACCCATTTTCTTGTAGAGTGAAAGGTATCTGAGTCCATTGAGGAGGAGAAGCAGTGATATTGGTAATATTGACCTCACCTAGTGTCTGTTTTACTACGCCTAGGCGATCCCATATTCTACATGTTACTATTCCCTGAGGATTTCCGACTCTACGAGCAAGAAGAGTAAACCTGGCTATAGGTGCGGCTAGAATAGCAGCGGTAGAACCATCAATCTTTACTGCCTGTCTAAAGGTATTCTGTTCTCCTCCATTACCAACAGCATATGCTGTTGTAGCACCGAGATCGCTAAAGTCCGCAAGAATGATGAATCCAGATGGGGGAGGTGGCGGAGGAGTGGGCGGACCAGGAGGACCTGGAGGACCAGGGGCATTAGGATTACAGGGATCTTCAGGACCGCCACCCTCAGGGCCCCATGACTCTGCTTTCCAAACAAGATCCATTTGACCACCCTCAAGGGTTACTCTCTGGCCATTTACTTGTCCAGCCGCAACGACCCCAGGAATGTCTTTTGTTATATTTTCAGGAGGTGCTCCTTCCTGCCCTGTCCATTCCCATGTACCCCACAATATATAGTCGTCCGGGCTTCCCTCTTCCTCATCCACTCCCGATTTTAAATAGCGGAGTGCTATGGCATCACCTATCTGCATGATATGCTCATTAGATAGATTTTCGAATGATACCTGTTGCGGTTGTCCAGGCACATTTGAAATACTGGCAGAATCCACTGAGCCAAGTTCTGCTACAAGGGTACTACTTGCATCGGTTATCCTGCATTCTACAGGGCCACGAGCTTCGCCGTTCCGTCTTAACAGCGCTGTAAATCTGGATACTTTCTGGTTGTATATTGTGGCACTAGCATCTTGTACTAGTAGACCTAATATTCTGATTGGACTACCTTCTCCAAAGCGCGTGGCCTTGGTTGCATTAATGTCGTTAAAATCCTGGATTATTCTGAAGACATCTGCTGCTCCAACGCTAAACCACATTTCAGGGGGTATAGGTAGAGCAAGGTTACTCGTACCAACTGCAGCGATTGAGGTAGTAGTATTCTCTACTCCATTGACCAGAGAACGACCTATTTGTAAAGAGGTATACTTGTCGATCTTGTTCCAATATGCCCTAGCATTTTTGAACGTCATGGTAGGGTTCATATTTTTGAGGTAGATTACCCTGATATCTTTGAGACCATATCTTGTCTGTCTCTCTGTGACATCATTCCAAAGGTTGTTGAATGTTATAGAGCCTTGGCTGAACGTTATACGTTTGCTACTGATTGCACCTCCCGTTGAAAGGAATGGATTGGTATTAGATGCTCCACCGGATAAGAAGACGCCCATATCTTGCGATTTAGGAGTACCAGGAGGTGGAGGAGGAGGTGCGGGTACTGGTCCCGGTGGTGAAGGTGGGGGAGGCGGAGGCGCGGGACCAGGACCAGGCGGACTTGGAGGGGGCCCTGGAGGAAGGTGTTCATGATCCCATACTGCCTTCCAGTATACGATGTAGTTCCGTGCATCATTTTCATCAACAAATGCTGCCCAAGTTACTGCATTCCCACTGTCATCTTGAATGAGCCATGCATCTTCAGGAATATCACCATCATGGGATTCATCATATCCATCCGGCAGGTCATCCATATCTCCACTATATTCTAGACTCTCCCATGTACTAGGGTCTAAGTTAGGGTCAGAATCAACATTATCGCCAGGCCGAATGAGGTCTGACATTCTCGTAATCTCATCGCCATCCTCTTCATAATCATATATTTTAAGTGAGACTGGAGCAGGCATTACCATGGCAGATTATGACATCGGATAATGCTTAAGTTGTTGTATATATGATATTCTGACTGTTTCTTACAGATGGTTAATGGTATAGATGGCGTACTGATGGTTAATCCCGGTGCAGTAGGAGGGGAGTTCTGGTATCTATCCGCTGAACCACATAATGACCCCAGATTTAATACACCTAGACTGATCGGCAACTATACTGATGGATTTCAGGTTAGTGTAGAACCTGCCTTTATGACTGTTGAGAACTCTATCGGTTATAGTTCGGGAAGTGTTAGAAGTAACGTTAACCATTCGTTTATCGCCTCTACGGGATTCTTGTACTCATCAAAAGACTGGACGGATGTAGAGATGACAGGATATTTTGACTGTCGCAGCGTAGAGAATAAGAATGCACGTATTCAGATCTTTGCTAGAAGTGCAGAGATTCCAGGTTCTAGACAATGGTGCCCTGGGTCGTTTTACATGGGAGAGTTAGCAATGGATGGTCAGTTTCGTTGGGTTAAATCACAATATTGGCTTTCAGCATTTCAGAAAGATTGGATATCTGCCAATGAGGTTGGATTAGGTTCAGATCTTACCCAGAGACCATCGGGGTGGTTTGGCATAAAGATTGTGATAAATAATGTCGATATAGGAGATGGACGATTAGGCGTAAAACTTCAACTCTATGTGGATAGAAATAATACTAATACATGGCTTCTTGTTGGAGCAGCAGATCTTGTGGATAGTGGAGGTTGGGGTTCGGATGGTATACCCTGCGGAGGTAAAGAAGACCAGATAATAACATGGGGTGGGCCTCTGGCAACATTCCGAATAGAAGGAGATGTGGGTATTGTATTCAACAAGTTATCTGTTAGGGAAGTAGATGTAGGGGGTAACTTTCCCATTCCAGAGCCCACACGCCAACCAGACGTAGCAAGTGCTGGAACATTTCAAAGAGTTATTGGTCTGGTGACATTTAGATACAGAGTTGGTATTTCTGTAGTACCGACTTGCGTTGGAGAGATACCCGGTGATCCTGATCCACCTCCACCAGTACCCCCGCCTGGTACTATAACAGTGGATATGAGTTTAGCCCATAGATATGATATCAACAGTCAATCAACTTCAACTGTTATAATAGAAGAGTTCCCGTCAAGTACCTAAGTATCTAAGTATCAGGACTAGCAAATCTAACCCTATACTCTGAGGTATTACTCTGTTGGTTAGGGGTATTAGCCGGGATATTGTTCTGAAGCCAGATAGGAACAAATGAACCAGCAGTAAGGGTGGGTAGACTGATTGCAGTTTCAAAAGATAAGGGGTTCTCAAATGACACTCCTGTTGGTGCTGTTTGGTCTCCGCCAGGCCCATTAACAAACATTCCACCGCATATGTCGAAATCTGCTAGATTGCTCCATTGACCACCTTTATAATGCACTTCATGCATACCTGCAATCGGAGAACCTGCTGCCCTATAGACTGCTACCTCATTGACATCAGTACCAGCGGTATATTCTATAGTAAAGATATCCTCAACATGTACCCTTCCAGTATTTGCTGGATCACTGAAAGAATATAGTGTGGGATCAGTAGAAGAGATAGTCGATACATCTATACTGCCAAAGTCTGAGTCTATTTGATCATCAGTTCTTCCACGTTGGCGAACGTTTAAAGTTCCTGTTGGAGTTCCGATCTTCTTTAACCAGAGTTCTAGTTTAGTTATAGTCTTATCGTAAACGGGAGCAGTTTGAGATGCAACGTATAACCCTATACGCTTTCTGATATGATCAAGAGTTGAGAAGGATGTCGATAAGGGAACCTGATATACAGAGTTGTGAGTACTTGTAAGAAGTGGATCGTGACCATTAGCAGCAACTCCAGAATAGCCTATTCTTATATTATCCTGACCTGGAGTTTCACTGGACTGCCATAACCTTATGTTAGATGCTGTTTGTGAGCCATGCGTATTTTTTAGGTACATACAGAAATATCTGGCTGTTCCATTCGCTGCTTCCTGATTAGTAACATCTCCGAATATACTGTTATCAATAGTAACACCTCCGGATATGGTCTGGGCAGGAACCTGGACAGAACTTATCATGCCACCCTGTGGCCCACCGGGACCACTCTTAGCAGCACTTCCGCTATAATACCATTTTAAATCAGTGGATAGGATTACCATTTTTTACTACTACCTATCTATCTCCCAGCAGCAGACCGTACAACCGAAATATCTCCAGGTTCTATTTCTCTGGCTCCTTCTAATGATGCACTGGTCTGTAATGGTATTCGCGATTCACATATCAATCGGGCAGCCCTAGGCTCAGATACAGAATCTTCAGGGATTACTCGTCGAACGCAGATATACAGAGTGCCACCATTTGCGGGAATATTAGGGCCTATACTAAGAGTAGTTTCATATGATTCGGTTGATTTTGTGAAGGGCATCGGAACATCGATTTCAGGACCAATCTCTTCCTCGATAGGTCTATCCTCTTCAGTTGGTAGAATAGAAACAGGTGCCGATACTGAAAGTTTTGAGAACTCTATGTCAATATTATCATCTTTAGGCAGAAAATAGAAGTGAGGTTCCCTGATGATTTCTGTGGATATATTGCGGCATGTAATCCATCTATATTCAGTTTTGCCAGCGGATTGTTCAGTACTTGAAACTGGATCAAAGAGATTATCCATTTGACCAGATATGATCGTGGCAGCCCTCTGACCTCCAAGAGAGAGAAAGGGATTGGTGTTTGTTACACCGACAATCCCTCCTGTAAGAGACCAGGTGATTGCATTGGTTATTGGTGTTGGTTCTGCTACTGCCATTTACCTATTCTCACCATTCTAGTATCTGATTCATAACCGCTACGCTTTTTTATATGGTCAGGTATAATTCTGTTGGATTTCTCTCCAAGCATACTGTTTGCCTCTGTTAGTTGTGCCTTCGACAGGGGCAGATAGTATTCCTCCTTAAAGTTATCCTGCAGGCTCGGATAATCCTTTTTATCTATTAAAACAAGCGGATGCTTCAGGGGAATACCCTTAGAGGCAGACTGAAGATCTAACTTGACTGGCTTCCGTCTGCTCTCTATTATCATAGAGCCAAATCGACGTACCACATATTCTTCGAGTTGCTCTTTTGTCCGTCTGTATAAAGGGTATGGATAATCATCAAAACATGTGAATGTTGCAGTGCATTCGTTGTTCTCTGCATTCCACTTCTCCAGGTGTGCATTAAAACCTGGTTCTATTACTAACAGGTTCTTGGCATACCACTTTGCTATTTTTAGTCTGACGGTTATGGAATGTTCAGTCATTCAGGTGTATATACCTCACAGGCATCTGATGTTCCATTATAGCATAACTGGCAGATCGTGCCCCACATATCTCCATCCCAAAATGTTTCATGGTACTTTATGGAATGACGGCAGTTTTTACAAGGGGTATTACTAATCGAATGCATTAGGCCAGATAGTTGGAGGTGTTATATGTATAACCAATGAAAATAGTTTGTATTGCTTGGCTACACCCTCGTTTGTTTTGTAACCCAGATTGAAGGGCTTTGTTGATCCTATGACACCAGAGGTAGGGACATGAGTAGTCTTTATTGAGAAAGTTTCTGCACCTGCCACACTTCTGTACATCTTTACATTCTGCGCAGGAGTATGTACAAATAAGAATCCTCTAGGAGTAGTCTGTTGTACTGCTTCGCTTGTAGGTTCTATGGACCATGTAGTGCCATCGCCTGTATACAGATTATAGTTTCGTGCATTACCGATACTATCGCATGCCTCTACCCCATATCGTCTATCGATAGGTGCTACCAAATGAACCTGTTCGACTCCCAAGCCATATTTTATTGTCATGCGGCTGCCAGAGGTAGCATATCCCCAGATTCCAAAGACAGAAGGAACATTAAGAGCAATCTGACCTCCTTGTAATGTTCCAATAGAATATCCATCTGTTACTGCTTCGACAGAGAAATCTACATTAAGACCTGTGTTAAGGATATCACTGGTGCCTGTTATAGTCTTCTTGAACATTTCTTTGTTAGGCCAGAAGCCATGGAATGATTCAGTATCATGAACGTTCACCCTAACAATATCTCTATAACGACCTCCGGCTACATCAGTTCCAGCATTATGTAAATGGATAAACTGAGTATCGGCTATCCATCCTGTGTTACTCTCATTACGAAAGTATGTTCTGTTAGGTGAGAATATGCCATTTGTTGCGGTGCCAATACATCGCACTAACTGACCTGGATATGTGATTTGTAAAGATTGTAGAAAGTTTGCATCTGCGGCTAGTACTGTTTTAGCATTAAGTTTGGACTGGGAAATATTGTACTGCTCCCCAGAAAACGGATAACTGATATCCTGAGGAAATGTCTGAGACATTATCAGATTACCTCTTTAAGACTGACTAAAAGGTATTGTGTCAAATCCCTGGTCTGAAAAGCCTCTTGGGTCAAAGCCTCCTCCTTGTACTGTGCCCTGCTGTGTTAGGAATAGAACATCATACCCTAACTCATCATATCCTATAGGGTCAAAGCCTGAGAATCCTTGAACTCCTGGGTCGAAAGGAGAGACTTCATAACCCTCTTCTTCAAAGCCATCGGAATCATAACCCGCAAGAACTGAGGGATCTATGATTAATGTAGACCCTGCAAGTGCGGGACTCCCTATGGGCATTTCAGTGGTCGTTATCTTGTTGATGTATAGATTCGCTATCTGTGGAAATGTCAAGATGTAAGGTGAATAGAAACGAACTTGTTGGATTCCGCCTTTCCATTTGAACCAGAAAGGTACTATTGGTAGATTCTGGGGATATGAGAATGCTGTTCCAATATGCAGTTGTTTCAATGTACCACCATCAATCATGGGTAAATGATCAGTAGTATGTAGTGCATAGAACTGATTATCTACAGATATCTCCATACGGGGCGCGACAAGAACAGGGGTATAATCAGGTTCTTGTTCATCTCCTGCACCTATAACATCACCTGGGTCTAAGACATCCTGGGGTGGGATACTACGTTTGTTTATTGAATCAACAGTGACGGCGATATCATAAGGAAATGGAGGAATAGAAGGAACAATGACATTAGCAAGAGTTTCTACAGTATATTTTAGACCCTGAGAAGCCAGTGTGAATCTTATTTTGCCATCGGGTGTTACCGCTAATGCATAGCCATTACCAACAGAACCAGTATCGATGGCTCCTAGTTGAGTATCAGAGTTTGCTGTTGTATCTGATTTACAAAGGATTGTTCTATACTTTGTACCACCACTACCATCAGATGGAGCAATATCTTCTGGATATATACGACATGTAATACTAAACTGAGGTGAAAGGGATAGACGTAAGGCAGCAAAGTCTGCAACCCTCATAGAGAACTTTTCGCCATCAAAGTGACAGTATAGCGATGTACCAAAACCATCATCAATGCCTTCTTTTATTACAACATTGCCAAGCCAACGCCCGTGATTACCTTTCCCTGATGCATCTATAGAATAACGTCCGTTATGATTCAGGTTCCACATTCCAACCAGAAACTTGCCATCAGGTTCGAATGGCATATAGAAAGCGGTACTGATGGGCTTTGTTTTGTGTTGAACAAATGGATCAGTATAGATTAGTTTGCTGTAAGAGGTTCTAAGTTTCACCTTAAAATCGGGATTATCTACGGGATTCTGTTGTGCCTGTGAACGCTGGAACTCTCTGACTAAGTCCTTGAATCTACCTTGGGCTGTACTATTCTTGCGAATCTGCCTAAAACTTGTACTCATCTAGACTACACTGGTAGTATATGTTGAATGTGTAACAGTAAAGAAGTCTACGTTCTGCACATGTACCAATCCCTTGCCTGGAGGGAATACAACTCTACACCAGAGCATTTGGTTAATACTCGGTGCGGGAAGGTCAACTGCCCCGAACTCCCAATATGTGTTGGAGGTCAGTCCCGGCGTCCATAAAGCACTATGCTTGATAATGGCCCCGCTGGCAGATGCATAACCTGATAATCTTAAGTTGATTCGATTAACTTCATTTGATAAGAATACATCTGAATCAGTTACCGGGATTTGTGATATACCGATAGCCCCATAATCAAAACGGTTGCCTGCTTCACCGGCTATAAGTTCGGCTGCTCTAGTACGACCAGCATTTAGTATCCTATCTTCTTTAACAATATGGTCAATAGGTTCTACCTTTCTTGTTGGGTCTTCATCAAAGAAGGCTGTTTGGTCATTGTCTGCACGTTCTAGGAGATGTTCAAACCTTCTAATACTTTCTCTTTTCTCATTAAACTCATGAAGTTTATCCAATAGTTTGATTAAATCATATACTTTCTTTACTCTTTGATAATCTGACTGGTCCCATGAATGGGCGTGAGTAACATCATAGTATTGTAGGCCTTCAGTTACATTTACCTCAGTTCCTTTTATAGTCTTAGACAAAGCCTTCCTCCAGTTTGAAGTCATAATGTCCTACGAGGCTGATATCCGCGGTGAGGGCACCCAGTTGATTATCGGTACCACCTCCGAACTGATATACCACATTGGATATCTCAGCCATTGCCCCCTCTGTTGAAGATGCGGGACCGGATAGCTCATCTTCAATCCTAACGATCATCCCTGGCATGTACAAAGTTTGAGGTATTGTCACACTGTTAGTATTATAAGTCACTTTAGGCAGACAGCGCATGCTTACTATTTCACCTAATGCTTTTGTTGCTGCTATGGTGTTGGTAGTCCATGATAAATCTATAAGATCTTCAACTACGCCATACCTTTCTTGAGATTCTACATCTTCTCCGACAATAATATGTGTAAATGAATCTAAGACAGAGAAAGCAAAGTTATACGAGTTTTGACTGGTTACTTCCCAACCTGAGTTGTTGTTATGGTCTGACCTCCAGGGAGTACCCGGTATGTTGGCTCTTCTAGCGATTGTTCCATTTAGTGTTGGATCCGGGTTGAAGAACCATTGGACTGTATCAGGTACTCCAGGATTACCTCTTTCATATAGTATAATCCAGTGTGCCTTTCCTGGGTCGGGAGTTAACCTGAAGTTTAATCCTTGGAGAAACATTTGAGTTGGATTGTCATCAGGTATTGTTGCAAGAGGAATATCGAAGAGTGCAACTACTGGCCCGGTGGGACTATTATCACTATCCTGAACAATATGACCATGTAGAAACTTGGTGTTAACATTTACAGTACCCTGGCCAACTCTCGTAACTATAACTGCCAGATCTCTGAACCTGGCCGGTGATGCGGGTATTTTTTGTGCCAGATCCATATCTTGCAAGGTTTCAAACCCACCATATGTGCCGTCAGTTGAATCAGTTGATACTCCTTGTGTAACTCTGCTCTTGGCAAAGATTCGATTAGCAAATCCGGCTTCTTGTGACCAGTCCATCTCCCAATCAAAGTCATCCATGAAATATGCGGTATTCTCTGCACGATCTAATCCCTGTTCGGTGATATCATCCCACTTCTTCAGAGTAATAGAAGGAGTTCGAGATAATGGGAAAGTAAGATAGGGGTGATTATTATGGTCAATACCACCATCTGCCCCAATACCATCTAACATTGCGTTTAGACAGTGAGAAGCCTGGACATAGGGTTCATTAAGAGAAAGTACTGTATCGTTGACAATACTATTATCAAGGCTTGTTACATCCATAGGAGGATTGAACTGTTCGGCTATGGATATATCGTCTGTTACATAATTATCCCTGCCTGTTAGCAGTTCTTTGAATAGTTTACGTACTTCCATGGCTGGATCATCGAATAGTGGAAAATCTGAAGTAAGAAGACTCATCTTTGCGGTTCGTTGCATATTTACAAATCGTTCATTGAGTAGAGTACCAGAACCAACTCCTGTGACAGTATAATAGAGTTGATTCTTCTGTCGTTGTGGTCTAATCTTTGTTATGAAGCCATGTAAGAGATTTTTATAGGGTTCGTTCTGATATTTCTTGACTTTGAGTATTACAAAGCCCTTACGTCTTGCAGTTGTTAGTTGTTCGATGACTCTATCTGTATCCCAGACCTTGAAGTAAAAGGCTCCATGTTGGGATGTTCCCGGAGGTGTCACACTGGCTTCTACTACCGGGACATGATTGGCTACTCCTGTGCCCGATGGATTCCAGGATGAGAAACTGTGAACCTGTTCGGTCTGCAGTAGATCATACCATTCTAGGTCAAGACGAAGAGGCTCAAAATATTCCCTAACGTTTGTTACCGCTGGCGCATTAGCAAATACCTCACCGATATTAAACTCAGACGTAAGTTACTTTGGTCTGAAGGGAACTAATCTAAACTAAGGCATCACTTTCTTCAAACATGCGCTTGTTCACTACTCTGGCTATCTCTCTACCGTCTACCTGTATTATGATAGGGGTTTCACGCATCATTACGACTTCTTTCTGTTTGGGTCCTCCTTTAGTTTCGCCCTTTTCGCGTTCTTCATCCATACTTCTGCGCGCTTTAGTTGTTGCTTCTTTACCTAAGAGATCGCTAAGGCCTTTAACAGGTTGTCGGCCTGGAGTCTCTAAAGGAGTAACTGTGACTAACTCTCTATGTCCAAACTCTGATACACTGAGCGGTCCGACTCTTGTAGGAGAGTTAGTAACAAATGATCCCCCTCTCGCGGGTGGACCACCAGCACCACCACTAACAAATGATCCTCCCCTAGCAGCGCCTGGTCTACCTACTGTAACATATCTTGTTGTAATGGTAATGGTCTTTGACTTGAGAGCATTGATGGCACTAGCCAAAGATCGAGCTGCACTTTCTGCTTGTTTCATAGAACTGGTGATTTGAGACATGTTACTTCTAACTGCACTTGCAAAGGAAGCAACATGACTTGCTGCCTGATTTAGATTAGTCTGGACTTGTGTTGTGAAAGTACGCAGAGTGGTAGTCGCGAACTGTGCCATAACCTGACTGGCTCCAACGATATGCGTTGTTACTGCTGCTCTGAAACTAGCAAAGGCTGCCACTGCTCTTGACATATTTGCGGCTATTTGACTTGAGAAAGTGTTTAATGTTGTAGTCGCAAACTGTGCCATGAGTTGGCTTAGTGCAATGATATGTGCCCCTGCCTGAGTTCTGAATGTAAGAAAGGCTGCTGTTGCCTTTGTCAGATTTGTGGTTATGTCGGCAGCGAATGCCGTTATGAACGATACTGCAAAGGTATTCAACATTTGTCCTAAAGTAAGGATATGTTTTCCTGACTCTACTGCAAAGGTTTGAAACGCTGTAACCGCAGGGATTAGACCATTATTCTGAATATCTGTTAACCATGCAGGCATGAATATAGCAGCAAAATCGTTTAATACCTGTCCGAGTAGGAATATAGCCCCTCCGGCTTCAACTAATCTCGTTTGGAATGCAACAACGACCTGTGTAAGGACTGCCAATATTTGGTTATACCAAAGAGGCATAACCTGAGTGCTGAATAGGGCTATATTTTGGCCGAATAATAAAAGTGCTTGTGAAATGACTGTTATATTCTGTGTCCACGCAACATTCCAATTTGCGAGTAGTGAAATGGAATCCAAGACAAATGCAGCAATAACATTCTTCATTGCTACCATCTCAGTAGCCCATAGAGTCTTTGCATTTGTTGCTGCTGTTCCTGTTCCAAGTATGCTGTTAGCAAGTTGTGTTAGGGGATCTTGGGCTTCAGTACTTATATTATTAAGATTAGCGATTACCTCACCCTTAGCGTTCTTAACCTCTCCAGTCATAGTATTAACTGAACCTCCTGCTGCTTCGACTGCCGATATTAGTGCCTGCATTCCTCCAGGGGTCTGAGCAACTGAATGCATTAAAGCATTGATCTCGGCTGTTGCTCCTTGCATTCCTCCCTCAAGATTTGAGGATGAGGCCAATAACGTAGCCATATGACCAGTTAGTGCCGGCAGACCGTCGCCAGGAGTCCATGCAGCTATAGCATCGAGGGCTCTTTGCATGGGGGCAAATTTCTCTGGGGCCTTCATTGCTGCTTCATCCACTTTTTGCCGTAAGTTTGATAGGGCATCCTGTGCTGCCTGGGTTTGTATTGCGACAGTTAGAGGAGCGCCACGTAACATTGAAGCCAATACTTCAACACCTCCCTGAATCTCTTTTGTGGCTTGATCCAGGTTATGTTCAAGTTGAAGTTTGGCGATCATAGGCTCCGAAAACTGTTGGCCCACCTCTTGTTGCAGTTTATCTATGTTTTCCATAAATGCATCTTTACCGTCTTCTCCGGCCTTGCCGAGTTTTTCGATTACATTTTGACCCAATTTATCGAGTCCGTCAACAACTCCCTGCATAGCATCAGGCACTGCATTGAAAGCCTCAACAATGGTCTGTATTTGTTTGACTGACATTGTGGCCATATCTTCAAATGCAAGCCCTACGTCGGCACCTGCTTGTACTACGGTCTCCCTAAATCCTGCTGCCTCTCCTTTTGCTTCTTGCATCCCACTCTGCCATTCTAATGCTTTGGCTTTACCTTCAGCCAGTCCTGCATTGAACTGGGCCAGTGCAATCTCGGTACTATTCAACTCCTCAGTAAGTGCTTTAATCTTGCCAATGTTCTCTCCATATCCTAAAGCAAGTTCCAGAAGTGCTTGTTTTTGTTCTACATATCCTTTCCCAATGGCAACCGTAGCAGCCTGGGCTGCAATAGTTGCATCACTATATGCGGAAATCTGTCCCACTAGATTAACAATCTCTGAGGCTTGTTCTAGTATTGCAGTCTTTGTTTGTTGCAAACCAGTGGCAAAGTCTAGTGCGAACTGTGCACCACTGGTCATTAGAACGTTCATGGCCGCATAAGCGCCTTGTGCTTCCGATAATGCTTGTACTTGTTCTACAAAAGCAAGACCTACATCTACGACACCCTGACGAAATGAGGTCTGTTGGAGGGTTCCATTGGCTATTTGTTGGGAATAAGTTTGAAGGGCCCCAGCTGAGTTTGCGATTGCTGCCTGTTGTTCAATGAGTTCCATCTTTGCATTAGCAGCACCCAGAGCGAACTCGGTGGTCATTCTATTGGCGAGATTGTTGCCTTGAGCATAGAAATCAAGGGCTCCTTTAACATTCTGAAGTTCTCCAAATAGATTGACGAGTTCGGCGGCCGCATCTAACTGACCTTGCTTAAATGATTCTGTTGCAAAGGTACCATTCTGTAATCCGGCTACAAGAGATGTCAGTTCCTCTTCTGCTGAAACATTGGCAGCAGTCAGTTTACCCATAGCCGTCTCTGCTTGTTCTGCTGCTGCGGCTACTTCCTCAGTTGCAACAGAAGTCGTTTTTAGTTTCGCAGAAGCATCTACTGAAGTTGTACCTACAATACCAATAGTTTCACCTAAGGCTTGTAGAAGATTCTTCTTCTCATCAAAGACTTTCTTATCAAATGCCTTGTTAAAGTCCTGAAAGGGCTGTACTAGTCCTTCCTGTATTCCTTTTCTTACGCCTTCCCAGACATTAGTAAACACTTCCCCAATCCTTTGAGGAAGGGAGGCAATAGTCTGTGGAAGATTTAACAGAGGTTTAACTATGAACTGATCTATTAGACCGGTGAATGTATTCCAGCCTTTTGTTAAAGTCTCTAGGATTAGGTTTGCTAAGCCTGAAATACCGCCGGGAAGGTTGAGAAGGGGTTGTATTATGAACTGGTCAACTAGTCCAGTGAAGGTGTCCCATCCTGCAGTTATTGTATCAAGAATCTCTTGACCTAGACTTGCAACCTGTCCGGGAATAGCCAACAGAGGTTGGACAATCCAGCTATTGATAGAGGAGGTTAAAAGATTCCAACCTTTTGTTATTGCAGTAAGTATTGTATTTCCCAGTGCGGATAACTGTTGGGGAATATTAAGAAGCGGAGTTACAATCCATTGTTTAACTAATCCTGCTACTCCGTTCCAGCCCTTGCCTATTGCTGTAACTATCTGATTGCCTATACTACCTAATGCCTGGGGAATCTGAGTGATAGGAGTAACAATCCATTGTTTGATAAGATTAGTGAAGGCGTTCCATCCTGCAGAGATAGCGGTAACGATCTGTCCTCCGATATTGCCAAGAGTACCAGGGATTGCAACAATAGGTGCAATGATCCATTGTTGAACCAGACTCGTGAAAGTGTTCCATCCGGCAATAATAGTATCAAGAATCAACTTACCCAGGTTACTGAGTTGGCCCGGTATTGCCAGAATGGGATTAACAATGTTGTTAATAACAAAACCTCCTATTGCTAATAAGGCACTATCAACCGCTGATGCTACAGTATCAAAGACTGTTTGTATCTGCGCTCCTAATGCTTCTAATCCTGCCATTATTGCCTGAGCAATGGGATGTGACATTATTGTTTCAATAAGGGCGGCCCATGCCTCCCCGTGGGTTCCTAACTGTGCAGTCTGTACTTTACTTGCTTCTGTGACATCGTTCCATGCATCTGCGGCTGTTCTACCGTTATCTTCTGCGATACCCAGTCCTTCAGCCACATCGCGTATACCTTCACCTAGAAACCCTAAAACAGGACTTGATTCGCCTGCAGCCTTACCGACAGCATCTAACGCGTCCCTTGAACCAAAAGCATTAGTAGAAATAACAGCCAGAGCAATGCCAACACCCACCATTGCAATAGTTCCAGCGATGGCTGCTTTACCAAAGCCACCCATAGACTTTGAGCCATTATCTACGTTAGTATTGAACTTGCCAACCTTACCATAGCCCTGGTCAAACTGAATGTTTAGGTCAGTTACCGCTCCTTTTAACAAGTCAGAAGTCTGGCCTGCGGAACCTATTGTTTGAGAGAGCCCACTGATTGCACCTATGATTGTTGTAATCGAACCACCTAACCCAACAAAAGCAGTGATTATTCCTTCATTGGCTTGAGTTGCCTTTCTCATCTTACCTTCCAGAGTACCGACTGCTTGACCAGTCTTGTCTATCGTTGGACCTAGTTGTGATATGATTTGATTACCTGTTAAGGTAGTAGAAGAGAGTCCTTCTTGGGCTGCTCTTAGTTCGGCTAATGCTGCTTTGAACTGAGGCCCGCTCCGTATTCCAGCGTCCCATAAAGCATTAAGATTGGCTTGTGCGGCTGCTAATCTCTCGGTACCAGAAATATTGTTCTCTGTATCTGTAAGAATCTTATTGATTGCCTTATTGAGTGAATTATAGGCAGTTGTTACTTTTGTTGTTGCTTTCTCTACATTTAGTGAAGCAGTAGCGGCACGGGCCTGAGAATCCCTTACTGCTGTCATTGAAGAGAAGAGAGTCATTGCCCCACCCGTTAGAGTGGTTATGCCAGTGCCAAGTTGAGCAAAAGAACCTTTTAATGAATCGCTCTGGCCTCCTGCCTCTTCTGTTGAGGTAGCAACATCCTCCATCGCGGTATTTGTTTCATCAAGGGAGGTGTTCATGGTATCGGCTTCTGGAGCAACATCGGCTAATGCGGTACCAAAACTTACTGTAGAATCTGAAGTGGTATCTGTTGCTTTCCCTACATCTTCTAGAACCGGAGCCATCTCACCGGCTACACTAGTAGTATCCGCTAATGCAGTATTGGTATCCTCTGTTGCAGTAGTAAGATCTGCTTCTGCTGTTGCTGTATCGGTAACAGCCGGAACTAGGTCGGTAAATGCTGTACCTGTATCAACTGTTACGGTTGATAGGTCAGTCATTGCTGTACCTGTGTCTGTTGATGCAGTACTGAGGTCTGCCATTGCTGTACCTCCGTCTCCTGCGGCGGTACCTAAATCGGTTAGACTTGTACCTGCCTCACTGGATGCACTACCTAACTCGCCCATGCTTGCAGATGCATCTGTAACAAAACCTCCTGTTTCGGATATCGTGCCGTTGAGTGTTTCAGTAGAACCAGCAAACTCTTCCATGCCACCGGCGGCACCTCCAACGGCGCCTTCTACCTCACCCATTGAACCACCGAGTTGTTCCATGCCTGAAGCCACTCCACCAATAGGCTGCTCTATTTTACTAATAGCATTAGCGAATGTCTCCATATTTGAGGCACTATTCATTAATGCCGCATCTAGAGCAGCGGCGGCACTAGCAAGTTGGTCAAATGGCGCAGCATTGAAACCGGATAGTGTGAGGGTTACACTGATGGGGAAACTACTCATTTCTTGTTGTTATCACCCTCCTCCATACTGTCTGGCCAATATACCCCATTCCAGTTCTACAGTACGAGCAAAGAATGGCGGCCACTTATGTGCTACCTGTATAGCACCTGCCCAATAACCTCGTCTATTATTTACTACATTCGCATATGGTGCAAACTGGCCTAGAGTCTGTTCTGAAGTTCCTCTGCGGACAACAGTCGACCTTAACAGCCTTCCAGTAACGACAGGAGTATCACCTTCTAATCTCTGTCTTGCTTCTTCCATAATAGGAGTCATGGTACGCTGTGCAAGATCCGTGGGTATCTTCTTGCCAAACTCCTGTAAAGCAGTAGGTAATCCTTGTAGTCCCTTAATGGTCATTACTGGCATGATGGAATATGCTATCTATTCTTGTGGATCAGGTATGTTATATCTAGTACCGCTCCGGCTAACTCCGGATTTCCTTGAAGCCCTCTGCCTTTCCTTCTCAGCAGTCATTCTTTCTCTTTCTTTTCTTAACTCGATAAACTTCTCGTAAACTATGAGATCTTCTTGAAGAGGTTCGCCCGTTCCGTCAAGTTCCCACCACCAGATGCCAAACACATTATGAAGATGATAGTGTTCTAAGCATCTCTGTTCTATCGGTGTTAGGCTGTACCCGGCGAGTGACCCGGCAAGGACGAGGGCTTTGAGAGCCGTAAATTTGCCGAGCCGTATATCTGTTTGTGGTCACAGGCCCTGAGTAGATCATCAATGTCTTCGTTCATGACCTCATCATAGAAGTCTTTGCCCTTATGGAAGTACATCTGAAATGCAAATAGATCAGATTCTTGTTTCTTCTTCGATAAACGGGTACCTATATCAGTAGAAATATCTTGATAGAACTTCATGTTACCCTGTATCTCTTCTAACTGGGCTCTTGATGGATCTTCTCTGTTTGTGACCATAGCACGTGGTTTATTCCTTGAAAAGATTCTTAATCTTAAACTCTCTTGTTGTTCTGCTAGTTGTTGTGTTAACACTTGTAGTTGTCTCTGAAGATCTTCTACTTCAGAGTTCTCCATTCGCCTTTTCTCCCATGCCTTTTTGGTAATGGCATAGTATTGAATCTGGGTTGGTTCAAAAACAGGATAAGGATCACTTTCTTTTGATACATTTATTCTAACATTATATGTTGAGTATCTTGATAGATTAGCGGTACGGGCTTGTTGTTTGTCAGTGATTGCTCCAAGATATTTGTTCCAGGCTTCCATAGGAAAGCCGCCATAGTCATTAGGATCAAACTCCTCTTCTCCCTCTTGCATGAGGGCACCTGTCTCAGTTGTCTTGAGTCTTTTCTTCTCTTCTACTTCTACTTTCGTATCCTCTTCAGGATTAAGATTAACTAAATCCTCTTCTGTAGACAATAAAAATAGTAGGTGTTATGCTACTATGTATCTGTTATTACTAGATCACCAGATGCTTGTCCGGATAGTTCTTCAATCCAGAAGTCTGTACTTGTTGCATCTTTGTTCTGGACATAACCTTCAAACTGCACACCGGTGAACAATAGTTTCTTATTTGTAAAGAAGGTATACTCTACATCTCTAGGGGTATAGTTACGAACATCTCCTATGATAACATTGTCGGCTTTGACTAGAGTGTTGAACTCTACTGTCATATTTCTCTGCATTGATTTTCTAAACTTGAAAGTGCTTTGTCCTAACGGTGTATAGTTCATCATCCCCAGGTCTACGTTAAATGAAAAGGAAGTTGAATCATAAGGAACTCCGTTAACCTCCAATGGATCTGCTCCACCCGATATGCCGGTGAATGGATTGGTGGCAGTAGGGTTAGGTGCGTAGTTTGGAGCACCGCTAGACCATGTAGGTTCTGCTACCCAACCAGTGACATCTTTACATTCAAACGGTAGTGTAAAAGTACATCCACCGTCTCTGGTTATCTCTCCTGAACAACCTCCAAACTTGACTCCAGTAAATATCTTGAACTTTTCAATACCCTCTATAAGCGCAGACATCAATATAGAAATAGAAACACCAGAAGTACCATTAGGTGCGACCATTGTTGGGTCAGGAGGTGTAACGGTTGGTGCTACTGGTTTCTTCATACCATAACCGGCAAACTTGAAATCAAAGGGTTTGTATGTGATTTCGCTGCTAATGGTTTCACCGAGTTTTAACTGTCTCTCAACATCATATGATCCGAGCATTCTAAGTTTATCATTCTCAATAGCAATATCCTCACCCAAGGTCATCCCCCATCCGACACTCCTGAATGTAATAGGCCCAGGTGTTGGTGTAACTCCGTTATTCAGTGGTAAAGTACCTTCTACTTTCTCTTCTACGAACTGCGGTCGTTTTACTACGTCGACCTGCGCTGATGGAATAAACGACATGTATGTTAAGTGGAAAGGCTCGGTTGAGCACTTTGAGAACTATTAAAAAGTGATAGTTCCTTAGTGCATACTCTTAGCAGTTTTCGATTAGTAATAAAATATGAGCGTTATCGATGGAGGAAGTTTCAAGTGCTATCAACACGACCAGACATTTGAGACTGTAGACCCCAATGCTTGGGCGGAACATATGAAAGAAGGACATACAGAATCAGGCATGTCGGCATGTGTTGTTTGTGGCAATCCAACAGAGTACAAAAATAAACCAGTAGGAAAAAAGGCTGTTTGTGACAACTGTAAGGAAGATTTGAAATGAGCCACATTACCATGACAAGAGCAAGAAATGTAAAGGATGAGGTCAGCCCAAAAGGGATTCATGGATATATTACAGTTCAAGTCTATCGTCATTTAGAAGATAGATGGGAAGTTATCGACCAGTACCATCCTAACTTACTTACTACCGATGGTAGGGACTTTTATCATCAACAAGTCCTAATCAATACAGCAGCAGGTACAAGAGGTAGTAATTGTATTGCGGTATCTACTGATGCTACTGCTCCCGCAGCCGGTGATACAACACTTACAGGCGAGATTTCAACTAATGGTCTTGCAAGGATTCAGGCTACTAATATTACTCATGGCGATAACACGAATAGTTCAACTATCGAACATGAGTGGACTGCTTCAGGAACTCATACCAATGTTCAGAAATGTGCCCTATTCAATAATACTTCTGGAGGAACCATGACACATGAAGGTACATTTACCGCTGCTTCACTAATATCTGGAGATAAGTTGAAAGTCACGTATGTCATAAACATTGGTTAGACATATGGATGACAATAATCATAAACACTTGGAGTCCTGATACCTGTTCGTGTATTTTACATTTTTCGTGGGATGATTCTGTACCTCCAGAAGAGAGGGTGCATACTTTCTTTGCTGCAGAAAGGGTTTGTGCAGACCATGCTATTCTAGTCGAAGAACAACAACAGATTGCACCAACAGCAATAACAGCCAAGAAGAGAGCAGCGGATGATAAACTCAATGTAGTAAAGAATGTACTAAAGGATAATCGTATCAATGTTACAAGGGCTTTGTCTCTTACTGATGAAGTCTCAGGGGCAGATGGTGGACACAAAGAGTTGGTTGCACCTGTAAAGAATGTTGATGAAGCGAAGGTGTTTGCTCAACTACAGAAGCATGAGGAGGAAGTAACTGAAAGATTCCAGGCTATACTATCAACGCCATTTGCAGAAGCAGAGTATGTTTATGATTGTGTCTTAGATGAAAACAGGAAAAAGAATAATGCTATAGACGAGGTTACAAAGGCATCAGGCAAACAGGACTTGAAGCCAGAGTGGCATTGGAAGGGTGATGCACCTAATCGTATTCTTGAAGTAGGTTTCAAAGATGATACTGATAAGGATGTTGTATTATCCAAAAAGGAGCAAGATGCTCTAGATAAAAGGTTTGGATTTGGCAAAGTAAAACTGCTTTAGTCCATGACTAAAACTATCTTCAAAGCCGGAGGGGTAGGAACTTCTAGCGCAGGTTCTGCTGCGTGTTTGGCACTGATTGGCGACGTTAACGCTAATAATAGTAATGATATAAACATGCAAAACCTGTTCAGAAGTGCAGGTACACTCTCAAAATACCGTGTTCACCTGGCTAGTAATAGTGTAAATGCTCCAGGTGTAACATTTAGAATAAGAAAGAATGCGGCTGATGGGAACTTAACAGTATCTTTTGCTGCGGGAGTAACAGGGGAAGCGATTGATTCTACGAATACGGACACGGTAACAGCCGGTGACAAGTTCAATAATAGATATGTCCCTGGAACTACAGGCACATTTCAAACCGTTGATACATCAGTATTGTTTGATGCTACAACCGCTACTGATACAGTTTCTAGGATGGGTCTTTTAGCCACACCGTATTCCACTGCTTCTGCATCTCGTTTTAACATATTTCATGGAGTTGTGAGTGGTAGCGTAACCACTGAAAGCAATGCAGTACAAATCAAAATGAAGAAAGCCGGGACATTGAAAAATCTTTGTTACAATATTACGACTAATGCCAGAAGCCAAGCATCTACGGCCAAGATACGCATCAATGCGGCTGATGGCATAACCGCATCAATCACTGGCAGTACCACAGGATTCTTTGAGCAGACAGGGTCAACGACTACAGTAGCAGTTAATGACCTTTGTAACTTTGGGGTAACATTAGGCACTGGTACGGGGAACTTGGTTGTAACAACACACGGAGTTGATTTCGTATCAACTGCTGACCAATGGATGTTATCTAGTGGTCGGTCTGGAGGTTTAGCACATAATGCTAATATTACTACCAGATGGGCATTGTATGGTGACTTTTTTGGGTTTGGCAATGATACATCTCCGGTTACAAAGATACAACAGGCTACTGTAACATTAAACACGGGTATAGTACATGTATCTGCAAATGCTAATACTCAGGCGTCTACAGCAGTATCCAGGATTAACGGGTCAACTAATGGCAACATCTCTATTAGTATAACGGCGTCTACCACAGGATATTTTGAAGATACATCACATACTGATTCGCTTACCAACGCTACCGATACCATACACGGATTCATAACAACAGGCAACGGGTCAGGCGCTATGACTATTCGAAGTGTATCGTTTTGGGCAACGGTTCCATCAACTGCCGGCACTCAGTATAATCGCTCTCCCTCTGCCGATAGTGTAACAGTATCAGATTCTTCTACTACAAGAATATTGACAGCGAACAGAGTGCCATCAGCAGAAAACCCAGCAATATCTGAGAATCTGAGTAGAACAACGCAGGCATTCCGAAGTCCTACAGCAGATACAATAACAGTATCAGATTCATCGTTAACAAGAACACGATCCACATCAAGGGCACCCAGTTCCGATTCAACCACGGTAATAGATGCGTCTCTAACTCGAATACTATCCTCCATAAGAGTACCCTCAGCCGATACCACATCAGTTGTGGAATCTTCTTTAACGAGGTCAAAGAGTGCCCTCCGAATACCATCTGCTGATAGTGTGACCGCACAAGATAGTTCGACTACTGCGGTTAAGACTATGACAAGAGTACCATCAAGTGATTCAACCACTGTTACAGATGCATCTCTAACTAGGATATTATCAAAAGCAAGGGCACCCGCAATCGACACAGTGACTCCTTCCGAGTCCTCTTTAACGAGGATGTTATCTGCATCAAGGAGTCCATCTGCGGATAGTGTCACTGCACAAGATTCATCTACTACGAAGAGCATAACTAGAGTACGTGGTTCAGGAGCAGATAGTGTTACAGTTGTTGACATTTCTGTAACACGTCTACTCCAGTTATTACGTAGTCCCTCTGCTGATGCTGTGAACCTCGCAGAGGACTTGAGTAGAATCTATTCAGCCCTCAGAATCCCCAGTGCAGATAGTATTACAACCGGTGAGAATGTAACAGGAGAAAAGACTACCGGTGCCCAAGTATATGAAAGATCTCCATCTGCTGATAATATTACCATTAGTGAAAGTTCTCTAACTCGCTTGTTAACTGCTGTTAGATTGCCAACCACGGACACTGTCAGCGTGGTTGAGTCTGCATTGTCTAGGCTGTTGCAGTTGTTCCGTGCGCCAAATACCGAGACTGTAACAACCAATGACAATGCAACTCGTTCTAGTACTTGGGTTAGAGCCACTGGTGCTGATAGTATTAGTGTTGCAGATGTTTCTGTGTCTCGCCTGTTGTCCGCCACTAGATTGCCATTAACGGAGACGATAACAACAGGCGAGAGTCTAAACAGAATGCTATCGCTAATAAGACTTCCATCTGTAGAAGTTATATCTACATCCGAGAATGTTAGCCGGATTCATACAACAGCAGGGCAGTTTAACAGAGCCCCTACTGCTGAGACAGTAACAGTTAGTGAGCCTAGTCTAAGCAGGATGTTACAGTTCATTCGGGTACCTACTGCGGATACTGTAAATCTTAATGAACAACTATCACGTATTAGATCATTGAGTCGCTTGCCATCAAGCGATTCAGTCGTCATTGTGGATTCGTCATTGCAACGGGCAGTGGTTCGCGTGAGGGGGCCACTGCCTGAAACTCCTGGCGTGGCAGAGGGTTCGCTAACCAGGGTCCTCTCTGCGCTCCGGAGTATTAGTGATACTACCGTAGTTTCAGAACTGCAAAGTCAGGTATCACATGCTCGTCGATTGGAAGAGACTGTTGCTGTGACTGAACCAGTGATTGAAAGGATTGTTACTGCGATTCGTGCCGTTACACCTGAAGATGTAGAGATAGATGAACAAGTATTTTATCAGGCATTACACATGTTTGTATTTGATTCTGTTACAGTTGCCGAACAACTCTTTAGTGAGAGACAGTCATTATCAGGTCCAGTGACTTACGCTACTCCGGACGAGGTTAGACCATTGCTTGGTAATATCGGGGGTCAGAGAACCAATGCACAGATAGAGATGGCTATTGATTCGGCATATGATGAGATTAACAGAAGGACCGGAAGGCAGCCACCCAATGAATGGAAAGATACAGAGAATGATTTCGGTATTGTAAAGAAGATATGCCGCTTTAAGGCTGCTTTGGAAATGGCTGTGGGTATCAAGGATTTTGAGGATAGAGAATGGATGCAGAAAGAAATAGAGGAGATGTTCAAGATTATTGAAGAGGGTGAAGGCGAAGGGGGTGCAGCAACAAGCACTGACTATGTCGGAAGTTCAGAGGATTCAACCTATGCACTTAACCCCGGCGGTATAATCTGGTCAATAAGATACCCTAACCTGAAGAAAGGTGCCAAGGGAGAGAACGATACAACAATAAACCCTAATACTTAGACATGCCCTGGCTACAATACCCTGACCCAGATGATACATTGGGTGACTGGTTCCGTTCACTATACACACCATGGCGTAACAACATACAACCAGATCCTACCATTGTCCCTGAAGAAAACGATATTGATTGGGATGAGTTCTGGGGTGGATTACGTAGTACATCATTCTTGGTTTATGAAGAGGTAACAGACCATAGGAATCTAGGCTTAGGTACCAGTCCGATTGAGTTTATCTCCACGAACATAGTCAGGGTTACGTACAGGCATATCACACAGGGTAAACCAGTGGTGATAAAGCAGATGCGAGAGTTTGTTACAAGGAGTATTCATGAAAACATTAGCCCGTTGCCAACGGCTTTAAGCAATGCCGGGATAGTGCAAGTGTATCTACCGGGAATAAGTTCAAGAATATACCGAGAGTCCAAGTCTGCTCAGGAAGACTTTTGGACTTTAGAGGTTAGAATAACCACCAAAGTTCTCAACAGTATTACTTAACATCTTAAGTATAGAAGATGTTTGAGCAGTTAATAATGCAGGTCGTTGGCAACGGGACAGCGACCGAGATAGCAGGCGATGCCTTCCTAACATCAATCAACTCTTTCATTGGAAGTATTACCGCTTTGATCATTGCCATATCAGGTATTGTTGTGGCTGTGATAACAAAGCGTAGCGAGGGAAGAACAAAGTCAAAACAGGAGGAGCAAGTGATAGGGGCAGCAGAAAGTATTCAGTTGGTTATGCAGAAGTTACGGGAACAACAGGCACAGATAGGAGCAGTTGGAAAGGCTACCCTTTCTTTGGCTACAACAGATGAACAACGTAAGAAGTTGGATGCAGAAGTAGCGCCCGTGGTAAATATGACCGGAGAAAGGATTGATGTGATAAATGAACAGATACCTGCCCTTAAGGAGATACTCGGTGTCAAGACGGCAAATGTGAATCAGAGAAAGATGCCGAGGGAATCGGATGCAACGTTGAAGGTGATTAATGATACAGTGGCAAAGCAGTCAAACCCCATTTAAGAGGGGGACGATGCTTGGGGGGCTATTAGCAGTTGCTTGCGTAGTTCCTCAGGGATCGTGATATTTTTGTTTGCCAATAGGACTTCAACGATCTGGCGTGCTGCTTGTGATGATTGGACTTCTACTTTTTGCATGATAAAGATGTCGTTTGTTAGTTGTTCTATGTTTCTGAGGATGGCGCTATTCTGTTCCGTTGCATTCTGTACTCCTTCAAGGATCTCATTGTTTTGTAGTTGGGCGTTCCGTACTCCTGTTAGTATTGCTTCGTTCTGCTGTCCCTGTATGAATGCCAAATAGATAAGGACAATCATCATTGCGACTACTCCTATTACCGAAAAGACTAGGAAAATCCCAACACCGAGCGATACGTGGGCATTATTGTTGTTATTATTATTATTATTATTACTCTTATTTTCGGCCATAAGAAGAACGACCTCCTCCTGCTTCCTTTAGGTCCTTGATTTTCTGTGCAAGATCAGATAGCATATGTTCATGTTTGACTAACTGACCTTTCAGTTCCTCTATTCGAATAAGGACATTGTTTAGTTCCTTGTGCTGTACTATTTCATCCTGCATCTTTTCAATGACATGTTTAACATTGTCTGCTCGTTGATCTATGAGTTTGTTCATCTGGTCTCGTTCCCTTCGGGCATCTTCGGACTGCTTCTTACGCAGCCAACGAAAGCCCTGGAATCCCAGGCCCATAACAGTTCCAACAGATATGACTAGGGCCAGATAAAAAACGGCTTGGTTGATAACAAAGTCAGAAGTTAGTTGTTCGGTACTCAGGGATTATTTCGATTTTATTCTCGGTTTCTCAACTTCTTGTGAAGTACCAATCTCCAGTTCTTCAAAGGTCCTATCTCTCCAGGCCAGATAGTTCTGGCATGCGACCCGTCGGCCACCTGTTCGCTTGATAGTATATTGAGTCCTGTGTCTTTGGGAAGCATCGTCTGCCATCGCATGAATCTTATCTGCTGCTTCCTTTGTGAAGGGGATTAAATACCCGGTTTCGATGTCGATGATAGGACCATTTACTATATCTTTGGTCGTCATATCTGCACCAAACTCTATCTTTGGCTGCGTACGGGGAATGGGATAGGTACCGACATTTGGCTTGTATGTTCCATGATACGCACCTATTGCATCATATTTTGTTTCTTGGATATCGTACTTTATGTACTGATTACCATCGTCTGCTAACTCACGAATCATAACCCGTACTACATTTCTGTTTCTAGCACTGTGAGGAGAGTTTGCTGTGACCTTGAGAATGTGATCATAGCGTGTATCATCTAGTGTATCATCGTATTCTTTTCCTATTGCGCTATAGGCGTCAATACCTTCTTGACATTTAAAGAATCCATTAGGCATGCTGTTATATTACTAAAAAGTAAAAAGAGGTTCGGCTATGTAAAGATAGCCACTATTGCGATAACAATCGCTGCGATTGATAGTCCAATCGCTATGCCGGGACTGCTCATCCCAGACAACTAGGCAGATACTCCGGTCAGTTCACGACCCCAGGTCGGCTTTCTAAGGTGTTGTTTGAACCAGTCTTTTTGTATTGTAATAGTTTGCTGCGGATTGTTGTTCTCAAACTGAGTAGTCTTACGCGGTCCCTGGATCATAACAAAGGCTCTATTATCAAAGATGAATGCTACATTAGCAGTTACATCCTCGTTTAGTATCCAGCGTGCGGCCCATGGAATACCTCTTGGGTTTGTAATCACATCGTTCTGTGATAGAGTGGATGCTGTTAGTGGCTGCAAAAAGCCCTGAGTCCATGTGTTGAGTTCATAGTCTAAGTAGACTTGTTCCTTTGATACGATCGTGTTAATGGATGCTCTCTTGTCTGCGTTTATGGTAGTCTTGATGGAGTTTAGTTGTTCTTGTGGTCTTGCAGTTGAGCGGAGGTCTGTTGCACCAATGGCACCCCAGTCCGAACCGGCTACATCTGCAAAGGTTGAAAGCATGGCCACTAGTCTTTCATGCTTCACCCGAACAAAGTCCTGTGCTATATGGTCGAGTATGAACTGAGTAATAGGCTGTGTATATTGTCTCATGTAGAACTCTTCTGTAAATCCGAGTCCGACACCTGACTTTTCTAGACCAATACGAGTCTCAGTAAATGCTCCCCATCCGGTCGTCTCGATTGGGTCATTCTCTTTGTATCCTGTCCTTACTGCTTTGGTAGTATCGTCGTATTCTGGATATATTACCCAGAGTTGGTCAGTATTAACTGTCTCAGTGATTTGAAGTAGGTTATACTTCTGTGCCACCAATAACTCATTGCGCAATAATGCAGTTTGTACTGTGGTTACTGTGATTGCTGGGAACTCTGTTGATGTGATGATACCTGCTGAATGTGCTCTTAGGGCTTCATCCTGCCATTCATCTGTATAGAAACCGTATTGTTGTTGGTCATAGTTTGCATGTCTTGCTTCTTGTGTTCCACCAGCACTTAGTGTAAGTAGTTTGAAGTACTGTTTAGTATCGATTACCTTTGGATATGCACCCCAGGGTATTTTGTTATCTGCGGTATATTCGCCCTGTGGCCTAAAGTTCGGGTCTTCTAAGTATACATAGCCATCCTTTGGATTGTGCAAGGCATTTGAGAGTTTGCGCTTTTCTTGCAGTTTGCGCTCTTGAGAAAATAACTCTTTAACATACTCTTGCTGCTGCTGTTGTTGTTGAGAATATAGATAAGACATTTTTATTATCTTAAGCCTCCACGAACTGGTCACCCATGAACTCTATAATGATTAGGTCGTTATCTGCTGCTGCCGGTAGTGCCATATTATCATGTTGCGTAATATTTCGGACGTATCTACCAACTATTGCATTTACTGAAGTACCGTTCCAGACCATAACCTCAGTAAGGGGTGCTGTTGAGCTAGGCATGACATACTCGCCTGGCGGTATTGCACCGTCTGCTGCTCTCTTTACGAATCCTCTAACAATGACTGAACAATGTGTATCTGATGCCGCTGCACCTCTTGTTGATGTGACAACACCAGTGATATTGTTAGTAGTTTGAGTAAGGAGATCTGTGTTACCGCAGAATCCAAATGGCCTGAGTGAGCCCGCTGCTGCTGGTTCCCAGTTATCGTTTGTTCTATTGAATGTAATCAAGTCACCATATGCCTGGCCAGCCGCGCTTTTCTTCTGTCCGGCTAACTGCTTAAAATCTCGCTCTGAACCTTCAGCGAGGCCATAGTTTGTTGACATCTACTATGCTGCACCCTCCAAAATCATTCTTTGTAGTTCCAACTGTTTCTGTACGTTAGACCTTACATTCTGGTTTTGGGAACTACCATAATCGGGCACATCATGTTGTTGTTGTTGTTGTTTTTCTACTGATGCGGATTTTGCTAAGATGGGATGCTCTTCTGTAAAGTGCTTTGCTTTCATAGCATCGCGCATTAGTTTGTAGTGATCTACTAGCCAGTCCAGATCGGCATCTAGGTTACTGTTAATGATACGTTCGACTTCTTTCTTATGAGCCTCTGCTGTTTTGAACAAGTCCGGCGGAACAATATTCTTTACAGTTAGGAAACGGTTCTGTGCTTCAATCTCGGCCTTCCATTTCATGAGCGTCTTGTTGTCTTTTGCCATTGCGGCTATGCGTTCATCGCTTGCTTTCTTCTCATTGTACAGACGTTGGATGAGATTATTGGCCTCTTCCAGTGTCTTTACTGTTGATGGTGGTGGTGGTAGTTGTTCAGGTTGTGGTTGTGGTTCTGGATTTGGTTCAGGTTGTGGTTGTGGCTCTGGTTGTGGTTCAGGTTGTGAGTCAGATGCTTTAGTTATACCAGGCGCATTAGTTGAGTATGTTACTGTTTCTGCGCTGCTCTTCGTCGGAGCAGTGCTTTCACTTTGAGACATTATGTTATGAGGTGGATTGCTTATTGAATCAACATGAGAACTACGAGATTCGATTAGATCTATTGTTGCCTGTTTGACACAGAAACCTAGATTCTCTTGCGATGCCGATCTAGTCTTGATAGTACATTCTTTTTCGGCGCCTAAACATTTGCCTCGGATACCTGCTTGTTGAAAGCCATACGCAGGAACATCTACAAGGGCAATATGAGATACAGTCCAATGGTCATACGTTGCTGACCTTTCTTCTTGGGGATAACGAAACGCATCTGATATAATCTGTGGTGAGGTCCATCCAGGAATACCTTTTCGATAAGTATCAGATTTGAGAATATTCTTTGCTTCCGGATCTGTAATCTCCAGAGTGAAGGCGTATCCCTTATTTCGCTTCTCCACGTTTCGAACTCGGCCGACGGCAAACTTTTCTTGCCAGTTGAAGTATTCTTCTGCTTTAGGGGAATGACCTAACTCTGCGGTAGCCTCATCTAATGTTGGATGAACGAAGTTGCCTGCCTGATGAGTGTGGAATCGATTGTTTGAGTCTTTGCGACATATGACAACAGGTTTGTTGATGGCTGTTTGGATGTTATTGGGTATTGATCCCTCGCTAACTCCCCATTTGTTAGCGTTGAAGCCAGAGACTACAGGATAATAAACCAGGAAGAGGCGATCTGACTGAGGATCGTACCGCCTCTCCGAGGGTGATGAGAAGTACTCGTCGTTCTCCATTATAACCCAAAATAGATAAAAGTTACGTTAGGAGAACTATAAGATACTAGATAGGTCCTGAGTGCATAAGAGACCAGATGAGGGATGCTGCGGCGTGCGGGTCTGCTTATCCTGTTGGACTGTTCTTGAACAGCATAAGTAGGGTCGACCTCTCTTCGGACTAGGCGGCATTGGAATGCACGATGCAGAACGCCAACTATCTAGTTTGAAGTTTCTATAAAGCATGTTGCATAAGCGTGGATGCAAAAAATATGGTTAATGACCAAGAACGCCAAGAAATGAATGATCTAACACAGAAAGAACAGCAAGGAACGATCAGTGCTAGCGAACGCAAAAGACTAGACGAGTTAAGACAGAAGGGTTAAGGTTAAAACCTTCTTTTCTTTTTATAGTATCTGGTTATGGTATCGGGCGGACTCATAACCCGTCTGAGTGGTTATCCTATTATCTCCATATTCTAGGGTAACCACCATAACCACCAACTTATCGCTAATAGACCCCATAACAAACTGATAAGCAGACTCATTTGTAGTATATTCTAGCGCCATAAAAAATGGGGTCATCTGTTGATACTGTAGACTTTGCTTGTAGTTTGACCGGTCTAACATTATCCTGAAAGAATGCCGGTAAGGTACCAGTTATAATATTGCGGCCATTGACAAGATCGGTTATCGATGCTAATACATCAGCAGTTGTTTGTGAAACAAGTTGTATAGCATGAGCACCGGAGCCTGCATTTTTATTCCATGATACATAGAATCTAAAGCCCACCCTACCAGTACCATCTACATCGCAGCCCTGGCCTTCATTACCAAACGAACTTAGTACATCAACATATGTTGTTCCAAGGTTTGTTTTGGTTAATCCTGTTGGGGTACTCCATGCACCAACAAGATATTCGCTTCTTCTTAATGTGATATCGAATCTATCTGAAGCGCTATTTTCTGTTATGTTAAAATCTGCATCGGTAGCAAAGTTGAATCTTCTACCAACTGAACCAATCTGAAGTCCTGCTTCAAAGAGTGCCGCTTTAACATCTGTTGAAGCACTTGCTGCTGCCCATGTAGGAGCACCCGTTACCATGGTTAGAATATGCCCGTCGGTCCCAGGTGCTATTAGGGCAACGTTACTTGTGCCTGCGCCCTTAAGTAATGCATTAGTTGTGATAGTGACTAATCCCGTACCTCCTTTAGTGGTTGGAGTTATACCACCAATATTGTTATGTTGTAGATTGGCCTCAGCAACATCGATATCTACCTCGTTGTTTGCTGTATCATCTGTTACTGTGATTTTAGAAGAGCCCGCTTGAATCCTCTTAAAGCGCAGATCCAGAGCTAACTTGTCCTTGAATACTCCTACTCCACTACCGCCTAGGTTAGATGCAGTATTGGCTTCACCTACTGAACCAGCACCCAATACGTCAAAGTCTACAGTTGTTCCTCCTGTTGACTTCATAATGAAATGATTGTTTGATGGTTCTACGTAGAACCTTTTGGTATTAGCCGGCGGATTACCGGGTGTAACTGCGGCTGCTAGAACATCGAAAGCATCCTGCCATATCCATGGATTCTTTACTTTTACCTGCCTGTTTGATACGACTTTAGCATTGTATATCTTCATTAACTCCAGGATATCATCTGCGCCATAGACGGTTGCTGTTCCTGGATTGTTTATAGATACTTCCTTGAAATCTACAAATGACACTGCTCTTTACTGTTCTTGTCTTTGCTGTTCCTCACTTCTGTGAACTAAATCCCAAACTTGGGGTGTCATTTGAAGCGATTGCATTGCCATCTCTGCCATTTGTTGTCTACTAACAGCAGTGATATTATCTTGAAAGGATTCATTGCGCAATCTTCTAGCAAGGGTATAACACATTGCTGTAAGTTGGGCTATTCTATCATCCTTGATTTGGATTTGTTCTTCAAGAGCCTTAATCTTGGTTGTAGCCTCATCATATTCTATCTCTTTTCTGTTTAAATCCTTGTGAAACTCTTCAAGATTCTGAGGTGGCGAATCAATCTTTATCCCTTCGACATCTTTGTTATCGTTCAAATGTGACATTTTACTATACCTTTGTTATGAACTTATTGGAGTATGTTTTTGCTGATACTTGGGTCATATCTATCACATTACCAACAAATGCAAGGTTCTGAGGTGTTTCTATGAATGATGCATGATTTGATACGGTTGTCCCGTCTGCTAATGTTTCGGTTGTACCATCGAAGTAATATGACAAAGTAGATGGGTCTACGCCATCAGTTGAAATGGTAACCCAGGCCTCAAAGACAATAACATCCCCTACAGCAGTACTTGCTACAGCAGAACCAGTAAAGGAGCCATGCTGTGATTTCTCAACAGTTTGATTATTTGCATCGAAGCCAACATCATAAAAGCCTGATCCATCCCCATCTAGAATGTTCCCTACCTTTGCTCCTGTTGAAGGGCGCCAGACATAACAACACAAAGGGACAGCAGTACTAGGGGTTACTCCAGTGGGATAATCATCGACAGCAGTATTATCACTGGATCTACATGCAAAGTTGTAAGTCCATGTATTGGCTGAAAGGCCAGTCTGGTTTAATGGTTCAGATATGAACTTGGTAACATACAAGTCAACACCTCCAGCAGCAACATTCTCTGCTATATTAAACGATTTTGTAACTTGAGCCGTTCCGATGGTTGTATTCATACTTCTGTTGATGCTTGCTGCTTCATAGACATCGTGTGGTGTCTTTGTAGATTGTTCGTTAGAAGGAAGAGTACCGGCAACTGCGCTAGTGGCATTATGAAAGTATAATTTAGTTGGCAACTAAATTAAGCCACAACACGCCAGTATATCACAACATTATTTGTACCTGATGATGGGGCTGATGCGAATGTAACTATGATGTTTGTTGCATCTACAGTATATGAGCGGTTAATCTGAGGGTTTGTTGTACCAGATTGACCAACGCTAACAAAGGCATAGGTTGGTGTTGAACCTAAACCATGTGCTATATTGAATACCGTAGTTGAACCGTTGCCATTGGCCTGATGTTTGCCTACCCTTTCACTATCAAGTGATGCAAACTCTAGATCAGTGGCACCGCTGTTAGTGCGTAATACTTGAAGTGATGTGCCTCTCGCCATCCTAACGAACTTTGTACCATTGTTCTTCAAGAGGTCACCTGTTGCCTGTGATGTTGCTGTTACTGTGTTATCTGTTGTATTGATAGTCTTGTTTGTCATGGTAGCGGCAAAGGCTTCCATCAAGAAAGTATCACCAGCCGTTAGCAAAGGAAGAGTTACAGCCCTATCTGCTGCGATGGCGGAACCAGTAATGCTATATGAGAAAGTATTGGCTGGATTTCTTACGTCTAGTCTGCCGGACCTAAATATCTGGTCAAAATCTCCGAAGGTATTGGATTGAGCACTTCCTACATCACCTCCTGCCGTGGGTGTAGACCATTCTAAATCAGTACCACCTGAGTTGGTTCTAAGTACCTGTAGTGCAGTACCACGGGCCATTCTAACGAACTTTGTGCCACTGCTCTTGAGTATATCACCGGCAGCGATAGAAGTATCTGTTATAGAGTTATTGGTAGCGTTTATTGTCTTGTTTGTAAAAGTGGCAGCAAATGCCTCCATTGCAACGGTATCATTACCCGTTAACAAGGGCAAGGTTACGGTTCTATTGGCCACGATAGCCGACCCTGCTAGAAGATAGGAGAAGGTGTTAGCAGGATTGCGTAGAATCAACCTACTTGAGCGGAATATATTATCAAGATCGCCATGGGTATTTGATTGATTGAGGAATACATCACCTCCTCCGCCAGTATTTTCAACAGATACAATAGTGCCGGTTGATGATAGAACAGATAACTGCCCTGTCACACTGCTAACAAACATCCTTCTTGTTCCAGATGCGGGGTTTGTCGGGGCTGTTATCTGAGTCCAGTCGGAATAGAATGCACCCATGCTATTGTTCTGGTCATTGTATACCCCTGAGGAGGGTAGTTTGGCCTTGTCTGTTATCTGATTGAGGGCACTGCTTGGGATGTTAACATTCTCAATATCTAGAACAGTGCCAGCAGTCTTCTTTATCTTGACCTTACTATCTGTAGTATCTACATATATTCGGGAAGTGTTTGTTTCAGATGGTGGGGCAGGTACACCACTAGCAGCCGGATTAAGGTCAAAGAACTCGGTGAATCTAAAGGGGTTCTTTATAGATATCCTTCTGGTTGCAACTACTTTGTTGTTGAGTATCTGCATTATCTCTTTGAGGTCGTTACCACCATAGCGGGTTGTAGTACCAGCATTGTTTGATGTGACTTCTTTGAAATCTATGAAGGACATTCTAAGTGGTCATCACTACCTGACCGTATACAATACCTAAGCCTCTCTCTGCTGCTGTTGATGTTTCAATATGGAAGAACCAGGCCATTCCTACATTTGTGGCAGGAATGACTGTGGTATACGTGAATAAGGTACCGTCTAGCGTTACCTGAATATTTGTACTGTTGAGATTTATTGTGACTTCATGGGTGCTAGTATTCGCCAATGCTTTACCTGAGTCAACTGTTGTTTGTGTTGTTGTTGCGTTGTTGCGTGCTATCTGATAGTTTGTATGAGTTCCTAATGTGCCATGAACCATGATACCATTAGCACTGTTCAGAGGGGTATCACCCGAAGTCCCACCACCTGTTGATGATCTAATCCTTATTGCGATAGGTGTATCTTGCGGAGTGTTGCCCCAGGTGCCATCATAGTCTTGCGAGGTGTAGTTATTTGCAGGGCTTGCTGGGTCTCCTTGGTCCAGTTCCAGTCCGTTGGTATCATTGGATGGAAACTCAACAGTTACCCTATCTCCAACCACCATGACATAGGTATTGCTTGTGTTTGAGATGGTTGTACTCTGTTCGCCTGAACCGAAGGAGTTGGGTGCAAATGTGCCTAGTGTGACGAGTGTTCCATCTGATGCCTTGCGTATGCCGACCGTTGCGTTGCCTGATGGACTACCATACTTACGGAATCTAACTGTAACCTCCTGAACCATCCTTCCTAAACCAGAAGCACCGGAATCATATCGAATACCATGTCTGCTAATACCCCCTGCAAACTCTAAGTGGCCACCTGAGAACTGGGTATCATCATAGTCTGTTTGTAATGTTCCAGTACCACCTGCCGGCAGTGAGGTAGCATCACTAAGGCCTATCTTTACCTTACATGATGATGTTGATACTAGACGCCATTTTGCTTTGAATACACATGTACTATCGCGTCTAAAGGCTGGAGCAGTCTTGAGTTCTGCAATCTGATTTGAGCCTGCTGCTGTATATATCTCTGTTACAGATTCAGTTGCCGAGATAGTAGAGCCGTGCATCCTCTCGACATCTTCAAGCATTGCAAGCATGCCAGAACCGTCTGCTGCACCTCCCCAGAATGCGCCCCACCTACCTGTGGAAGGAGCCATTGACATATCAGGGAGCATGATACCTCCACCCATCAGAACACCCCATTCTATACCTGTGCCTGTGGGATTCATCATTAGGTGTTGGCCTGCAACCCCACGCGGCAATCTATCGTACTTTGTTCCAGTACTGCACAGAAGATCTCCAGGGTTATTCGTGGTAGAATGTTTTAGAGTGATAACATCAGTATTTGCTACTGTTCCACTACCTAGAGTCTTATTGCTAAGAAGAGTAGCGAATGTCTCTGTTACAAGGGCATCGTTAGAGGTTAACAAAGGAAGTGTAAGTATACGGTTTCCTGCAATAGGCGAACCAGCAAAGGTATAGGTAAATGTGTTTGCTGGATTTGTGATTGCGAGTTTGCTAGAGCGAAATGTATTGAGAAAGTCACCAAAGGTATTGGCTTGTCCTACCTTGGCAATGCCCGCCGGAATAGTAAGGTCAATCTTTTGATTGCCTGTATCATCTGATATGTTGACAGAAGCATCTGGGGAGAATAATGATTTGAACTGTAAATCAACACCTGTCTTTTGATACCAAATGCCAATGCCTGCGCTTCCTACATTAGAAGCGGTATTGGCTTCGCCACCGCCACCGCCCCCACCTGTAATGGTTTGCCATTCCAGTGAGGTGCCTGCGGCGTTGACTGTTAGAGATTGATTTGCTGTACCTCTGGCAAGACGGATATACTTTGCTGCTGTTGTATCATAAAACATAACATCGCCTTGTGAGTTTGTTGTCGAATGTTTGATAGTGTTAGTATCAATGTGGACAGTCTTGTTACTCACTGTTTCAGTTGAAGAGTTAGACCAGGTGCCTGAACCAATATCCTCCAGATTAACAATAGTGCCACCTGTCTTCTTTACTTTGAGTTTGTTATCTGTTGCTGATTGAAATAGATGAACCACATCAGCCTCAGCAGGTGTTGGTACCGAAGCCTCTGCCATCTGTTTAATCTCTTGATATAAAGTCCATCTCCAGACATTGGCGATAATGGGCTTGCGGTTGCTAACAGTCTTACCATTTAGAATCTTCATAACGTCTAACAGGTCGTCAGAACCATATCGCGTGGTACTGCCAGGATTAGCGATAATGACCTCTTTGAACGGTGTAAAACTCATTGCTGGAAGGTCGGGCCTCTCTTTGGTCTAAAGCCCTGTTTTGTGGGCACGTTCTTACCTGTTACACTCTTTTGCAATGATTCTTTGAGTACCTGTCTCTGTCGTTCAATAGTTCTTGCTTTACCAGGGTCTTTTGGTTTCTTCTTCTTCTCTTCTACTGTACTAGCAACACCTCTCTGTTGTGCCTCTGCTACATTGGCACCTGCAAAGTCTAATGCCTGTTGTCTACGTTCCTCTTCCATTTCGAGTAACTGTGCTAACTCATTCTCATCTGTTACTCCAATAGATTTGAGTGCGGCGCCAGTTGTCATCAGACCATTGTTCTTGAGTAGGATAGCGGTCTCTGCCCTTTCCTTATACGTATCATAGTTTAATGGTTCTAACTCTATCTTGATTTTCCATGGCAATCTATATACTAGGACTTCACCAGTGGCGGGATCTATTGCCTCGATAGGTATAACTTGTTTAGCAAGATTGGGTGGTGCAGTAGCATCAGATGATGCCTCTGCTTGCTTTTTTACTTCTTTCGACAGCAGCGGAGATTGAGAATCTTGTTCCTCTGCAGGCTTTACTGGCTTTGTCTCTTCTGATTGTGTTGTTTGTCCTGGCTCTCGCTGTGCTTGACGCTCGGATTCAATCAGGGTCTTTATGATAGGATTAATCCATTGGTCCTGAACAATATCCTTGAACCATGACCTGTATATCTTCAAAACGGAAACAGTCCATGCTTCCATCAGTTCTTGCGAAGTCGCTCGGTTTAGTATGTCGGGGTCGAAAAGTATGATAGGTACCTGTAACTGTCTGATTATCTCTCGATAGTTCTGGTCCCGTTGGTCTAACAGTTTGTCCATATCGTGACCTAACTGATGGACTTCGACTGTTGCTGCCTGGTTAGTAAAGATACTATTACCGGCGCCTTTGGCTATCTCATCGGCTAACTTCTGCATTACTTCTTTGTTGAATGAGCCGGGTAACTTGATGAGTAGAAATGCAGCCCACAATCGGAAGTTGATTTCTTTTAGGTTTCGTTGGTTAGTTATCCGATTTAACTCAGAGATATCAACAACCCTTTCTAGCAAGCTATATCCATACTGGAAAGTCGATGGGGAAATGTTGTGATTGCGATTGCAGAAGTATAACATATCCTCGGCCTTAATGATAGAGGCAGGGAATGGGAAATCAAGATGCTCAACACCTATTACTTCCCAGGTCTTGCGATGCACATAGACCTGGCCCATATGCATTGATGGGAGTACCTTGATTGCAATGGGTAGATCATCAACGTCTGACCGTTCTACTAGACCGCAGGCCCTACCAAATGCAAAGCATTGTAATAGCAGAGAGAACATGTGAATCTGGAACTTTACTTCTCTGTTTACCCTATCAAGACGGCGTTTGTATGCTCTGATCTGTGGATTGTTGGTAAAGAACTCTAGTGCTTGTGCCGCTTCCTCTTCGGTATCAAACTCTGCATTAACATCAATGATAGTCTTGAAGTGGTCACCCAACATAAACTGAATCAGAAAGTCGAGGGCAGCAGATGCTATCCCGTCATCTCTTAATACCTCATGAAATCTGATTAGGTCAACAGTATCGTATGGACTTTTGAACTGGTCTGAATAGTCGGGTCCCAGTATTGCTATGAGTTCTTTGTTATCTGGCTTCTTTAGGTCAGTACTTCTGCCTTCTTTCTCTGTCTGAAGTTGACTCCCTCCGGTAGTTCTTGCTGCAATAAGGGCAGCGTTCCTTGTAACGAATGATGTGTACTTGGGATTTGGCTTGTTAAACTCTTGTGAAAAGATAAGGGGATCTATCTCTTCTTCTCGTTCTTCCTTCTTTGCGCTAGGCATTTAGTATTATACGAATGAACTATTAGTTACAATATAAAATGAAGCAAAGCCCCCTCACGCGATGAACACAACTGGGCTTTGCCCCATGCAATGACAAATCCATCATCATCATCATCGTCGTCGTCGTCGACTACGCAGACAGATCGGCATCATTACTACCTGATGAAGAGTCGCTTATATTATTCGCTTCGTACTACTTCAACTTTCTTGCTTATGATGGTGGCACCCATATTCTTTAGATGTTCTTCATACTGTGGCTCTGGATCATACTCTTCTTGTTGTTGTTGTTTTGTTCGTAATGTGTTATCGCCCTTGTCTTCTGCTACCATAATGAATGTTGGAGGTGAGAGTTCTAGCGGTTTTATATCCTCTAGAATGGGTGGTTTGTTGCCCTGTGCTGCCATATCTATCATCATGTGACATTGAGGGCAGATGTAATGAGGCCCTTTCTCTAGCGGATATTGTTGCGCTGCTAGATGTGATGGATATAATGACAAAAGAACATTACAATCTTCACATAGATATTGTTGTTCTGGATTGAACCGTGTGAGATTAATCGGCGGAACTGAATGTTGCTGCTTGTCCTTCTCTGTAGTGTACTTCTTGTTCAATCTTATTCACCGTAGCATCCATAACTTCTTTCTGTAGTACCGCTTTACTGTTATTAAATAAGGCATCTAATGTTTCGGCAGATGGGTTGACATGACCATCCATCTCAACATAGCCACCGGGTTTGAATACCTCTATTAGTTTAGAATCTTCCGGTGCATCTTTGTATGGTAGGCAATGACCGATTCCAGTAACAGGGTCATAGTCTCTAGCATTTTCGATATCGACTCCGAACTTGTCTCTGAAATGGAATCGTAATCTAAGTTCTGGTGGTGCGTTGTATCTAACGTATTTCATATTTTAATCCCGCACTGAGTACAGTACTTCCAATCATATTTTACCAATGCACCACAGTTGTAACAACGGGTGCATATCTTTCCTTCTCTATATTGTTGTTCGAGTATAGGATGACTCATACGTGTTGCTCCACCTGTAATGATTCTCTCTGTTTGATAAAAGCATCTACCCGTGACCTGATAGCCTCAGGCGTTTCTTCGGTAGTGACTTGATAATCTTCGTATAGATCGTGTTGCTCCATGTAGTCTTTGTCACGTAACTTGTGATCTGTTGCCAAGAAAAGATTGTTTAGTTTGGTAGCATGTGTCTGATAGCCCATGTTGATACCGCTTTTCTTGTTACGGATAGTAAAATGATTATCGACGTAAACAAGTTCGGAGGGTCTATGAAATACTCTAGCGCTGTTAATCGTGTAATCTGGTACTTTGGCATATCGCTTATGATTGATACACAATGGGATTGTGTATCCTTGAATGTATGTTGATTTGTTCATACTAATGTGGCCTTCGAGTTCATCTATAAAGAGAGTCCAGTTTGTTTTATTATGAACAATATACTCATCGGAGTCCATGACAATGATAATGTCTAAGCGTAGTGTTTGGGCCTTGTCAAAGTATATTTGTCTCTTGTCTATTTGTGAAAGGTTTGCTCCGTCGTCGTATAACGAGTAGGGTATCTGAAATGATTTGAATAGATCACGTACTGAATCATCCGATAGCGCCTGCTTGGCTGTATGTCCCTTGTATTTTCCATCTACTGCTATGATATGATCAATAGGATATTGTTGCAATGACTGTAACATCCTATTGAGCGAATCAAAGTCCTGATAAAATGATAGACCGATTCCTATTCTAAGATTTGTCATGACGATAATGATAACAACTCCTTGATTGCATTGCCAACTTCTGCGTCTATCTCAGGACTCCTATCAAATAACTTTATATGATATCTGCCCGGATGCTTAGGCTCTTCATATTTGATAGCATACATTGTTGAGAACATAGAAACACTAACTATTCCTCGAACGCGCCAACCAAATACATACATCATTGCCTTTTGTTTGAGTCTTTCACTATAGCTAGAGGTAATGTTCGTCGTCACATTGATAGGTTTCAAAGAGAGTGTTATACTGTTCTTCCTCTGCAGGTGTAGCAGTCCCTTGGTCTATCTTGTACTTTAGTGTCGCTATATCATTTCTTTGTGATTCACTCATTCCAGTATCGCTCATTTTGCTTCTATAACTCCCCTGTCTTCTAATATTGTTATTGGTTTACCTGGGTCAGGATATATTGTCATTAAATCGGAGTCTAGGTTTAGAGCCATCGGCAATAGTATGGCAAAGATCAAGATTCCCACGATGCTACCAATGAGACCGCCAAGCAAGACGCTGGTTATTCTAATCATACAAATGTATGCTCCCGCACCCATATAGTTGCTATCCATTTCTCGTACGGTTCTTTTGGTGGTCTGCCTTCATGTGAGGAAGTCTGGTCTACTGCTCTGTTTGGAAACAGATTAAACCACATGCATCCTTTGCCCATATCAGGCCTTACTGATAGACCTGCTCTATTGAAGTATGTCTCTCCTCCATAACCCTCAGGTATTGTATTCAAATAGATCATGAATGTACAAATGCGATTGCCACCTCTAGCGAATGCTGATGCACTACCAGCCCATTTAGGATCAAAGTAGTCCCAATGCACTTTGTAATATTTGCCTGGTTCATAATGGACAACCTGAATAGCTTCTTGATTCGCTACTGGAAAGCGTGTATATGCAGCTACCCTTTGCTCTATGCTCTCGATAAGGGGGGTCTCGCTTCTTTGTATAAACATGTGTTCTGATGTTCGGTAGTCTGATACTGTTTGTGTACCGTCTTCAGTATTCCATCCCTGGCTTCTAGAGGTTCTGTTACGGGCCATATCAATGACTTGATTACATTCTTGTTCAGATAGAAAACCTGGAATAATCATTGATTGCATTATTTTGTTAACTCCTCAGGTGGAATCCATTTGAATGTTTTATCATGTTCGAAATGTATGCAACGGCAGATACTATCTTCTACTTTCTTTACTGGAGGTACACCAATATGATAGCCTTGTTGAGCCATACATCTTTGGCTTACTATCTTTCCATCAAGCCATGTATCGATATGAACATTCACATCATGGCCGCACTTACAGGCTCTAATACAATCCCCCATCTGCGTTTGCCTCTTTTTTTAGCCACTATGATGTTTTGCATAATCTTCCATATAGCATTTGTTGCAAACCAAGAGCCTTCCAATATAATACCAATGAGGTCTGCCATCTCTCTTTTGGACATGGGTTGTAGTACTAAGACATAAAGCACAGCGTCTATGTGACATGTCAACAGTATTTGTTAAACTTGCATGATGATTATGTGATAGCAGTTCTAGGTTTTCTAATCGATTATCTGTTTTGATTTTATTGATATGATGAATATCTTCATCCTTTTCAAGAAGCCTTCCCAGATGTTGTTCCATAACCAATCGATGTTCCATAACATAACCTGATTTACTTGCATGGGGATGCTCAGGTTTCATAATATAGACATAGCCTCCAGTGGTGATTACCTTGCCGCCCTTCCAACTATGATTTAACTCACCTGTTTGGTAAATCTTGCAGTTTGGGCTTCTATATTTATGATGGCCCTTGAGGAATCTGTTGCCTTCTCTTGCTTGGTTACCACATCCACACTCACATAACACAATAGAATAGACCTATTCGACTTACTTATAGTATTCTAAGGCAAGACGAAGTCCATCGAACAAGTCCATCTTATTCTCTGGCGATTTATCTAACTTGAATGTATCAGGTTTGTTCTTGGCTATCCTAAGGTCTGTTAGTAAATCCTTGTGGCCTTGTGACCTGTCGGGATTGATTGCTATCACACCTTTATCCATCAAACGCTTGCTGTTGTCCAACATGGCTTGATTGCGTTGAGAGAACATGATGGGCACAATGTTCATCATGTAGTAGGGTTCGGTACCAGCCTCTTTGGCTAATGCCAACAATCTTAGATAATCTGGGTCTTCTCCTGAGATTGTTTTGATTGACTTGATAAAGGATGAGGCTGAACCATCGATAAAGACTTTATTTGTTCCATTATCCAGTTCATGCTCTCTGACGAGACTGTATATGTGTCGCACCATCGACTCATAATCTGGCCTATCGAACTGTTCTGAGCGGATAACTCTGATGCATCCGTCGACAAACTCCGTGAGAACGACAGCCGTTCTTGAACTGCCCCAACCGATATCGATACCAAGGGACTTCCTTGAGCCTCTGGTAATATTGCGAAATGTATCTGTAGACAGTCTAGCATCGAGTTGTCTACCCAAGGTTTCACACCGGAGTATGTTTGTCTCTGAGAAGAGGTTGCCGACACCGTAACTGTATTGCCCTTCATATTCTCGCTTGAAGTACGGTTGTTCTTTCTCTTCCTCAATGAAAGACGGCTCGTATATCTTTCCCAGTCCTCGCTCGTAAAGGTACTGAAGTCTTTTGAAGCCTGCTTCTTCATCGCTTTTTTGTTGTTCGATTCTATGAAACAAACTATTGGGCTCATGCGGTGTGGAGACCATGACGATCCAGGGTTGTGTCTTTACGATGTACCCTCTGGCTACCGCCATAACTTCTTCTTGTTCTGATTGTTCAAAGAAGTCTGCCTCATCTAATAATATAAACTTGAAATCTTCGTATCCCCTCATACTAATGGTATTTGAAGGGAATGCCTCTATGGTTACTCCATTTAGAAGAATACAATCAAGACGGCTTTCTTCTAATATGTAATCGGCATACAGATGTTTCATGCGCCGGATTAGATCCCAAGCGATTCGGACTTTTGGGCCGGTTACTATTACAAACCGTTTATCACGATACTGATCTGAACATAGTGCTAGCCATCCCATATATCTCAGAAGAAGTTCAGTCACCCCTAGACCTCTGGCCTTCTTGAGCCAGATGTGCTTGTAATGTTCTAGGTACTTTATTATCTCAATCTCATAATCGTATATGATATGAGGTTTATCGTCTTTCCAGGGCATTCCAATAATATGATTGAAGCAGCATTGCTCGGCGGTATACTCATGATGTTTCTCGTGAGCAATGGGATCCTCGATCCAGAAAGGCTTTCCCTTTATTGCAGCAATATTACTAAGGACTTGCCTAGAATATTGCTTCTGGATTCCGTGTTTTTTCAGACGTTCCTGTGTTAATCGCCGTCGGTAGTCCGCTAATCTTCTCATCTTCTTCGCCTGTTAAATGTCCTATAGCATCAATCTCTGGAATAAATGATACTAACTCTGTTAGTTGCTTGTTCGCGTCGAGAAACATGCCGCATGCTATCTTCCACTGGAAGAATGTTTTAGGATTGTTTTCATATTCTAACATTTTCCTGAAACATGATTCCTTAGCCCTCTTCACTTCCTTTATTCTATCTAAATATTCTAGTCGTAACTGATAGTCATCGGATCTGTATTTGTTCCAGACTTTGATTGAATCATTTCTGAGAATGCGACGGCGATTGTATAGAGCCGTTCGGGCTATGGGTACATGTACCTTATCCTTGATATATTGAATCGTACCCTCGACTGAGAAGTTTGCTATGTTAGCATCATGGATACAACGTGCGATGGCTTGACTTTGTTGTTTGGTATAGCGAACCATAATAATAATAATAGGAGATCAAAAAGGGTGGAAGATTATTATTTCTTAGCCTCTTCCTTAGCGTCTTTGCGTTCTTTCTTGGCTTCTTCTACTTTGTTCTTGAGGTTAGTTAGTAAGGTACGTTCTGAATCTGTTAGATGACCTGGCCCGCCGGGAGTGTCCTTATTCTTACGTGCATCTTCTAATCCTTTCATCTGTTCTGTTTCTTCTTCTGTTAGACCTGGCTCGGCTGCTTGTACCTTTGACTTTTTCTCATCTTGCTGCTGCTCATCTTGTTTATTGCCTATTGTTGTTTGTTTGATACTAGTGCTACTCATGTGATTATATCACCTTATACTTCTATCAGATAACTTTGGGCTTAAGTCTTCGCTAAAGCCTGCGAGTTTAGGATCACGGAACTGTCGCGTCCATGCAATCTCCTCCATAAATCCAGGAAAGACTTCAAAGAACCATTTACACCAATCTTTCATTGATTTCTGTCTAGCACCGATCTGTTCTCTTGTTAGTTTGCGCCATCGGCCACCAAAGTCTTGCGTCTTGAACTTACTTGCAGCATGATGTTTGAAGGATGAATCTGCAAACTGTACGATTGTTATCCAATCGTAATATGATTTCCGGTACTTATCATCAACTGTTGGATCATGAGCATGTCTAACAGCAGACCAACCTGCAGCCATTCTTGCTTCTAACTTTGGGTCATCAATAGGATATTCTGTAAACTTGCGCAGAAGGGCAGGGAGAAATGTTGTCATCCATATTTCGAGTTCTTCAGCCATCTTTTGTGGTACTCGAGGTACACCTTTGTTGATACGGATGGGTTCCGAGTACTTCTCTGGACCCCCATCGAAACCATCTTGTTTATTCTTCTCATAAAGGATTAGTCTTTGTTTGCATTCCCTTTCGTTAGCATCATAGTAATCAAGCATTCTTGGTACTATTGTTTGGATATCTCGTTTGAGGAGATTGTCATAATCGTTTGATAGTCCCTTGAGCGTATCTAAAGCGTGATAATATCTTTGTGCGTTTGTTCTGTAAAAAAGTTCTTGTTGTTTAGTAAGTGCACTTACTGATTGACTAGTAGAATGTTCTAGCGGTCGGAAGAAACGATTATCGTACATGCTTAGTGCCTCATAGACATATTTATATTTTGATTCAGGAAAGCCTCTGGTCTTTAGGTCTCGAACAATAATAACACCTATTTCTTGAGTCATCCAACTCTGATCATGTAACTGGAAGATCTCTTCTAATGCTAATGCTGCTTTCTGTATTGCATACTTTACTATTGTATTCTTATCATGACCTTCTGTTGCTGCATCTATGGCTTCATGATATGCATGTTCTTTTTCGCTATGTAACTCGTCTATTCGACGTGTTTTGTTAATATTCTCTCCTGATTCACTTGTTGTTAATGTCAAAATAATAATGAAAATCCTATTTGAGATAAAATGAGAACTAAGAAAAAAAGATAGGGTTAAGTATTTTATCGCTACTCGCCGCCGCCGTTATCTCCTCCTCCTCCGCCTCCGCCATTATTGTTGCCGTCTCCGTCTCCTCCGCCATCATTACCATCTCCGTTACTACCACCACTACCACTACTACCAAAGTCTGGAGGTACTACGATAGTGTTGTTGATTGGTGGAATCTGGGTTTGATTGTCTCCGGGAGTTGTTTGATTGGTGCCTGGTTCAATAGGTCCTGGTTCTACAGGTCCAGTTTGATTGTCTCCTCCGCCTCCTGGTTGTGTTTGGTTATCCATTGGTGGTGGTACTGGGATTGTGGTATTTCCTCCTCCGTTTGTTTGATTGTCGATAGGTGGCAGGGGTACGGGGATTGTTGTACCGTTACCTCCTGTTTGATTGCCATTGGTCTGATTATCTCCGCCGCCGCCGCTTCCGCCTGTCTGATTGCCTGGTGGTTGTACCAATGCCGAACATACTGGGTTTGATGTCTCATTGTAACATGGTATGAGAATCATCTGTCCTGGTGGTCCCTCTGGTCCCTGCGGTCCTGGTGGTCCCTCTGGTCCCTGTTCTCCCTGGTCACCTGTTGCACCTTGTGGTCCTTCGGCTCCTGGTGGCCCTTGTGGTCCTGCCTCACCTGCTGCGCCCGATGCGCCCTCAGGTCCTACTGCACCTTGTTCTCCTGGCGGTCCCTGCGGTCCTGCTTCACCTGCTGGTCCTTGTGCGCCTGCTTCGCCTGCTGCACCTGTTTCACCGGCTGGTCCCATTTCTCCTGGTGGTCCCTGCTCGCCTGGAGGTCCCTGTTCACCAGCCGGGCCTAATTCACCCTGAGGGCCTGATGGTCCTTGAGGTCCTTCTGGTCCCGCGGCTCCGGTATCACCTGGAGGTCCAACTTCACCTGCTGGTCCTGGATCACCTGGTAGTCCTTGCTCACCTGGAAGTCCTTGCTCTCCCTGGGCTCCAGTCTCACCTGCGGGCCCTGTCTCACCGATTAATCCTTGTTCTCCAGGGGGTCCGGCTGGTCCTATAGGTCCTATTTCACCTATTGCTCCTGGCTCTCCGGGTAGTCCTGGCTCTCCTTGTGCGCCTGTTTCTCCTGGAGGTCCGGCTTCACCTTGAGGGCCTTGAACTCCTTGTGAACCATTGCCACCTGTTGCGCCTGCGGGGCCTTGCTCACCTGGGGCGCCTGGCTCTCCTGCCGGTCCTTGTGCGCCTTGTTCTCCTGGCGGGCCTTGTGGGCCTTGTTCTCCTGGAGGGCCTGCTGGTCCTTGAGGTCCTGGAGGGACATTTATTATGACGTTTTGTGAGCCTCTGCGCGTAGCATCGGCATAGTCTGGATGGATTAGAATGCTTGTTGTTGTTGCTAGTGTTGCAAAAATAAGAACACTGAGCAGTACGTTTCTTGAGATATTACTCATGTACTATCAGTAGCGGTTACTAAAGCGGGCTTTATAAAAAGGAGGGATGAAAAAAGATTAGTTCAGGGTGTTTCTATAGATACTAAAGCAATCCCATCGGATTGTTTCTTCATGTCCCTACGTACTTCGAGTTTGTTTTTGACTTCTTCGGCCTGATCTATCAATCTCTGTACCATGATAGGTGCAAACTCTGCATCATAGTCTGAATGTACAATACAATGTTGAAGTATCTTCATTTGATCTTCTAGGAGTATATCACAAGCCATGCCACAGTAGCCGTCGATTTTGCAGGTCATATCTCGCCAACCCACGCCGCATGTATTTCTGGTACTGATCCTTTCTTGAAGCCATCGATTCTGAGTTGACATTCAAAGTTTGTAGTATTAGAGTTGAAGCCACCGACATTGGCACCCTCTGCATCCTTACGCCATCCATTGCCTATATTGCTCCAGAGTTCTGTTTTGTTCTGTGCTTTGAAATAGGTTGATGCTAGTTTGACCCGCTTGTTACGAATGTCACCTATTGCATTTCCCTTAATAACGCAGAGGTCAGTCGATGGATGTTTCTTTTCAGTTCCCAAACAACCTTTACCTTGATAGATGGAATAGCCATTGTCAAACCAGCCATTTGTCATGTGATTTCCTCCTATTTTGAGGGAAGCATTGTCGTCATGTTCCATTTCTTTGATGGTAATATCTACTACAAAGACATGGCTAGGCCAGTTGAACCCTTTAACATTGGCTTCGATAGTCTCGTCATCTGGTTTTCCACTGGCGTAATGGCGTGTGGTGGGGCCCCTAATAGTATGTCCTTTTGGTGTTCCTTTGATAGGATAAGGCGCGTCGCCTGCTGTTCCTGGTCCTGGGGGTGGGGGAGGTGGAGGGGGTGTAGGCCCTGGGTCAGGATCACCGCCTTCTTTGACACATTCATGATACGAAATATACGCCTCTGCTTCTGTTTCGGAGGCAAACTTATGTGCTATGTTAACACCTTGTTTGTCAACTATTTTCCATTGACTAGGATCATCTTTCATTGGGACAGCATCCCATGTCTCAGGACTTCCCATGTCTCCTCCCCACCCACCATGTGCAATATGTGAATCGCTAGGGTCTGGATTAGGACCGCAATCTACCGGTCCAGGTCCGGGTGGGGGTGGTGGAGGTGGAGTAGTACCGCCAAAAACTTTATCTTCTAACTTCTTGATTTTATCGTCTTGCTGCTTATCATACTCGGTTGCAGTAGTTGTCGACATAAAGCGGTATACTGATGGTAATAGTTATGTTTTTCTTCTTGTAGTACTTCACAACGGTATGCCAATCAAAATGGGTAAGAAGAAATATGCAACCTATGCGGGAGCAGTTGCGGCCAAACAGAGAGAAGGATATTCTAAGGAAGCAGCAACAAAGATTGTTGGGAAGTTAGAGTCTCAACAGCATCCAACAAGGAGAAGGAAGAAGCACTAGCTAACTAGCTAACTAAACAGTATACTTATTGACTCTAAATCTATCTATATGCACATTATCGTCTCTTATCTCTGATATGTTTAGAAACTCTTTGTTATCGTTGGGCCAGTCATGATAATCTTCAAGATGTTTCCATAACCGATCTCTACTGTTTGGGATGACTACTGTCTCAACCCCACAGCAGTTTAAACAAAGATAGGGTTGACTGCCCTCCTTTTCATGATGGATATGGATCATACGCTTATTCGGTGGCACCTCTAGGATAGTTATCACACCACTGTTGCCAATAATCTTTTTTGTCGATGTACTCTTTGAGTTGCCAGGGTTTCATCTGGAAATCAACATCGCGCCCCTCCTCTTCGATAAGTCTCTTTTCTAAATCAAAGAAATCCTGGCCTATTGCTTTTAACATCATACAACATGAACAGAGATACCATTTTGTTTGGAAGGTACAGCCTTTTTTGTGGTTGTAGCATTTGCGTTTGTCTATAACTTCCTGCAGCATTGGCTCAGGAATCATTTTCTTTGCTGTTGTGAAGTTATCGAAGTTAGTGTCTGATTCCATTCTTATACAACTCCATTGAACGTTTATCCACTTTCTTACCTAATGCTGAAACTTGTCCTTTCAACAGTTGAAGTTCTTGTTGACTTTCAACCTCATCTATATGCTTAAACCAGATTGTTAAATCAGATTGAAAATATTTTTTAGGTTCATTACCGTATCCAATATTGATGGGATTGCACCCCCCTATCACATTTTTTTGACGAACTTCCTCCTTTAGCAATCTTAATATAAGTTGAGAGAAGGGTACATTATCGCTTTTGGCTAACCGTTCGGCTGCTTCTACAATCGCCACATCACTAGCCGGATATGAAAACGATTGCACAAAACTTTTTGAAACCATGTTCTAGTCGGGCTCGCTATTTATTTATTTATTTATTTATTAATGAGATTTCTTAGTGTACCTGTGTTGTACGTGTATGTATAGAGTCTGTTTCACTTTGACGTTGAGAGATGAGACGATGTACGACTGAGCCCATAGGTTCATGATATCTTCGATTCCATAGTATTTTCTTGTAAGTCTCTTCATCCACAAGGATAGAATAGACATATTTTTGACCGGTTTTTGGTCTTACCATTGTCAGCCATTAACATGTTTTTCCTTATAAAAACGTACTAACATGATTTATTATTAATAATAATGCACAGATGTCAAAATCAGTACATTAAAACATAAAAAGGGAAAAAAGAGTTATTCTTCTTCATCTTCGTCACCGTCATCATTTGATTCCACTGCTTGGACATCGTCCTCTGATAAGGGGCCTATTGTTACCGTTTCATTTGTGACAGTCACAGTATCATTTTGTATTATGACACTAACTCCCTGTGGAGGAAATATGTTAATATCAAGATCTGTGGCTCCGGCTGTACTCATTTGTTGGGTACCATTGGCTGGAAGATCATCCGTTGGGTCTACTGCTAAATCTCTATCCTGGTCATCTGCTGTAAGATTTAGGACTGTGCCGTTAAGGTCTAAAGATGGGGGTGGAGGTGGTTCCAAAGATAGTGTTGAACCTTTTGCTATTATGACAACAGCAGGCAAAACAATCAACACGATCATTGTACTTAGAATAATCTTTTCGTACTTCGTTATCGTCACTCTACTGATTTCCTCTTTGTTTGTTGTCTTCTGCTATAGAATAACTTCCTAATGAAGCAGATGATTAGAGCCAATGGGATAAGAATGTGACACCTATCTTTTCGTGCGTCTTCAAGTTCTATACAGCACATGCCTTTTTCTCCACCTGATAAACCTCTTCCCAAGTGAGTTCATGCTTTTTGCGCAAGTGAATATGTAATCCTCTTTCCGACAACTTTGTTTTATGACATCTAGGAATAGGACATACATGTTTGTAGATTTCAGTGTATGGCATCATAGCACTCTGTTCATTCTGATAATGGCGTCTGGCATCGGCTTGTATCTTTTCAACCATTTTCATACGTCGGATACTCCTTTCATTGGGACCGAACGACTTTCTGTAGATCTTTCTCTTGTTTGCGGGTTGGGTGTTATCATCTAACTCTAATAGGATTCGTATGTTGGGATCTGGATTTTGAAATGCTATCTGTTCATACATGTTCAATGCATAATCCAATGAATGTACAGAAGTTTGTGTATAGAGGGTCTTTCTTTTCAGTTGGCCTAGTTCTGTGTATAACTCTACTATTCTGAAAGTATACTTGCCGTTCATCCTGTTATTGGCTCAATAAACTTCTCGCATTGGCATACATCCCCTATTCCATACTTGGTATAATGGCATTGACCAGTCATATTCTCATCATGGGCCCAGTTTGCATGGCCGCAGGTTTTACAGTCAGTCATTTCATTTCTTCCAGCAGTTTCTCAGTATATCCAAATGTGAGAGCACATTTGCATTTGTTGACTCTACAAACAGTCATGCCCATCTCTCGTACAATCATATGATATGCTGCTGAATGGTTGCAGTATGGGCAGTTTACGCCTTTGCTTATGTTGAAGAACTTAAACAAGAGCTTGTTCTAACCTCTGCCGTGCAGTCACAAGTCTTTCTTCATCAATGTCTATTCCTATGAACTTGTACTTCTTGTCTTTCATGAGCATAGCCACAACCCCGGTGGTTCCCCATCCGCAGAACGGGTCTAAGATTACTCCATCATCAGGGACGGACATAAGCAATGTCTGTTTCACAAGTTCGGCAGAAAAGCCAGGTTCGTACTCTTTTGTGCCTGGTATCATTGGCCGTCTTTCAGTAAAGATGGAACAGGGTTGACCCTGGAAATCTGCAAAGGTGTTATAGTAATCATGTCTTGTCTTTGTGAAATGATATACATAACAATGGTCCAAAATCAGGCGATTGTTATCTATAACTTTGCCTTCATTGAAATATGACATATCTCCTACGGGAAGATGCCATATCCTTTCAGCCCTCATTACCCAATCAAATGTCTTTACCATTTCTATTGTGAACTTGGCAGGCCATCTCTCCAAGGACCCATTGTCATTGAAACGGTCTTCCATGTGAACCCACAGACTACCACTATTTTTCAGTACTCGACTACAGTGTTCGCCTAGTATCGCCAACGTATCTAACAAGTCCTCTAATGATTGAATCGGATTAGGACTTGTGAAAATGCAGTCAACGCTAGCAGCGGGCAGCAAGGGAACTTTCTCCAGTGCATTGTCATGGTGGAGTACGAATCGTTCGTTACTCATTTGATTCGACCTTGAATTGTTTACAGTCACAGTATGAACATTCTATCTTTCCCTGAAGTTTATGCGATCGGAAAGCATGTCCACACGTCGCACATATTGAATAGGATTCAACTACCACCACTATGGATTTATCGCCTCGTAAACAAACTTTTCACACTTCTTCGTGCAGTTGTTACACTTGCCATAACCTGTAGACTTGCCAGTGCCATGCCTAAGTTTGATATGGCCGCAATAGGCGCAGTCTTCTATTACGACCATGTCCATTTGTTGACCTCTTCCTTATTCGATTCTTGTGTGATAACTGCGGTCTCTATGTCTTGGCTCCTTTCTTCCAAGATTACCACAACAATGACAACGATTGCATCGGATTTTCCGCTCGCATTCTTTGCACCAGTACTCACCGGTCTTTCTAAAGGATACGTGTTCGCCACGACTGCGATGTGGTAGATGTATACAACGATCACGACACACATTTTTAATGCCAATCGTTGCACCTCCTTTGAGATAGCGCAGCCGGGCATACATCCGAGTTCTTTCTTTCTTTTCTTCAGGGCTAATCTTGATAAATCCAAACTCATCTAATATTTCCTCCCCTTCTCCTCCTCGTATTGATAACATGGAACCTTAGATTGCGGCTGCGGGGTTATGTTAAGCAATCCTTTCATAATCCATGTCCAGGTGCCCGTGAGTCTTTTGTATATATTTGACTTCGTTGATATTTTTTGCCCTTGTTGTAAAAGAACATACATTACATTTCACTTTGTAGGCCATCGGGAGGGTCCTCCTCTGGATCAAGCGTCTTCCAATCGCGTCGTTCTATCGTTCTAATCTTCTCTTTCTTCCGTTCCTCTCTTCTTGTCTGCTCTTCCACCAGTCTAGTCTTATAGACGGCAAACTCATCCTTTTGTTTGGTATTCCATTTCTCCTGGTCCTTAATCTGTCTAAGTACATACTCGGCTTCACTCTGTAGTTTATTGATTGTCTGTACCATTTCTTTGAAGGTCATCTGTTCTCCTCTTACGAGTACGAATATGGTCTCCAGGCTGTCTTTGATACGGGAAATAGGGATGGTATTGTAGTATCCACCCCACCACTTGCCTATTCTCAGACTCATACAGGTCTTTTCATGTGGTTCGTTGTCGCTAACGTTGTACGGCACATTGTTCTTGAAGTATACCTTTGTTTTGCATCCTTGGTTACATAGTACCATATCTTATATTATTACCAAGCATCTCCTATTTCTTCGAAGTGGGACACCTTAAAGTCCGAGCAGTAGGTACCGAGCCAATCCAGCAGTGCGCTCTTTGCGTCCTCACTATTACGACCCGTTATGGTACCTGTACATTCTAGATGATACTTGTACTCTTTCATTCTAAGCGAATCAATATCTGACTGTTTCATCTAAGAGACTCTTCCTCGATTTTGAAGAACGTGCCACAGTAGAAAAGGCTGCTACGCCAAAACCGCTTCCATATTTACAATATCGGGAATCATGTAGCATTTTTCCCCTTTCTGTAACTCTGATCTCGATTGCTTCGAATGGATTTTCAGGGTTTATCCACTTGTCGCACCGGGTGCATCTTATATCGCCTTTGTGATAGCCTCGCTGATGTAACCAGAATGCATTCTGCTGTCTTGGGGAAATACGTCTTTGTTTTTCATTGCCAAGAATCCACTTCTTACGGGCCCGGATTTGGTTTAATGTCATGATCATATTCTTGGAAAAAGTTTATCGATACCCTGGTATAGGTGAAGCAGTTGTTGTCCCTTCGCGGTTATTTCATATAGAAAGCCAACATAAGCATGCATCCGAGCATATCTCTGAGGTGTAAGTATTGCCTGATCAACGGTCTCCCTTACCACTAACCCTTTAGTGAAAGCCTCTTTGAGTATTGCTTTTGTTTTAGGATGGGCAATGGCAAGACGGTTACCAATCTCTGTTATCGGACTAGGGCCCACTTCATTAAGGTATCTTAGCAGATTGATAAGCAAGAGTTCCCATTCACGATACTGACCTTTGTAGTTAGGGGTCATAGCCTTAACTCTTCCGCGATCTCCTCGTCCGTCCATTTCGCAAGTCTCTTGAGTGTGAAACGGTATTCTTCAATGTGTTCTCCATATTGCTCTCTAATCCGTCGTAGCCGAAGCCATTGGAGCATCCTGGCTCTATTGGACTTGTGACCTTTGTAGCCATCGACTTCGCAGAGGATGATTCTTCCTCCTCCGCCGGTCGCATAACAATCAGCCCGGTATCGGACAGTGAACGCGCCAAGTTCGACAAAGCAAGGGAGGCGTCTTTCGCATGTCGCAAAATATCCTCTATCTCGGAATATCTTACATAGACGTATCTTTTGTTTGAGATGCCTGTCACTTTCTTGTTTGTCAACTCGATATCTCCTGGGGATACGGGCCTTTGACATCAGTAACCCTTCCATTGCCATCGACAGTAAAGATTAACTTATCGTAAGGTCTATCCTTGTCGATGGATGGTTCTGCTTGTTTCCGTATGGCCATTCGGAGATTCAGGGCATCCACAACGTACAGCCAGATTTCCACCTCACCCCGGAACTCACTGGCTGTACGAAAATGAATCTCCTTGCGTAAGGCTTGTTTAAGTTCAAGGATTTCATTATCTCTAGCCTCAAGTTGTTCTTCACAGGTCAGTTGTTCGGGTTCGGGTTCAGGTTTCGTTCTATCCATTTTGACTTTTCTCTCTTCAATGTGTCGTTTTCCTTCAATAGTATGGTGTAGTCTACAAGGAGATCTTTGTATTTTTTCTCCCAGTCCGTACCGTTACGGATTTCAGGTTTAGGTACCGGTACTACTACTACTGGTACCGCCGCCGGTACTGCTTCTTCTTCTTCTTCTTCTTCTTCTATCTCTGAATCCGGTTCGCCCAAAGTTGGGAACTGGGCATATTTGATTTTTCCAACATTGCACCGTCGGTATCTCCAATGGTGTTGTCTCTTGCCATCTTTTCGTGTATAAAAATATTCATCTATTGGTGGCTCGTCTCTATGTTCAAAGACTAATCGGCGTACATGATTCCCATCTTTATCTTTATCATTCATATAATATTTTATTGCATTTGGCTTTGAACAGATTGGGCATGTTGTGCGTTCTCTTTTTGGCCTATGTTTTCTTGTTGTTACTGGTGATGGGGGCGGTGAAGATATCATTATCCCTGATGGTAGTATCTTTCTGGGTCGTCCGCGTTTTCTCTTAATCATTGTTGCCTGGAGGGGCACCTCTTGCTGTTGTTGCGGTTGTTGTGGCGGCGATGGCATCAACTAGTTATCATCCTCCCTAACAACCACTAATGGTTCAGTTGGCGGTACCACTACCTTTGGGTAGTACCCATCTGCTTTCCAGTGTTCGACTCGCATTGTACTTAATTCCATTCTGAACTCTTCGGTAATCTTTCCCATTGCCTGAGCATATGCCTCAGCAATCCAGTTATTGATAGAGACATGATATGCTCGTATATCTTTTTTGTTCATTTTCTTGTGCAGTTCATATTCTGCATTGCCAATATTGCACATCAAGAGCCAGGGCTTTTGGTCTGTGAATAATAGATAAAGTGGTCTATCGGGCCCATAATCGTTTTTGCCTTCCTCAATCAAAGGGTTTTCCGATCTGGTGGATTTCTTTACGGATGTCTTTTCTACCGTGTCATCACCTTCACTTCCTATTTTGGTCTGGTTCTCGTTATCACGATCATGTTTCTTTCTGCGCTTGATTTCACGATCGGGATCTGGATCTTTGCCTTTACGATAGCCAGTCGTATCGGCACCGTTGACATCACCGGTATTATCGTCTTTTGTATTGTCTGTTTGTCCTCCATAGGAAGTAGGTACCTTTGGAGGATTTAGAACTTTCATCATGTAGTCATGTACGCTCTTGAACTCTTTCTGATCTGTTTCCTGACCTACTGGTGGAAACTTGCTCATTATCTCTTTGAGATGTTTGATGGTATCAAACCATTCTCGATCTTCAACGAATGAGGTTCTAGGTGCCGATGTCTTTAGATCCCAGTTTTCAAAGTAGCCCGTGCACTTTGTCATTAGTACTGTAGGAGATATGATTTTGTGGCCCCTGTACATCTTGATAACACCTGCGCCCTTTTCATCTTCCCAGATCGCTCCTTTCACCTCTTGCCCTTTGTTATTTACCCAAAGTACTTTTGGCGGATGCTCTTTAATCCAATGGGGTGCTTCAATTCTTTTCTTTCCAATACGAATCCATAGGAGCACATTTTCAGCAAGCCGTACAGCATATTCCTCTTGTACTGTTTTGAAAAAGGTTGCTAATCCCTTGCCCTTTATCCAGTCAAGTTCTTTGGGTCTACCAAAGAACTCTAGTTTTGTTCCATCTTTGGACATCCCATAATATTCTTTGTCCTCATCTGTTGCCTGCAGTTTAATCACTGGATCTCCAAATGAGAGCATGCCCCTCTCGTTCTCAAACATAAGAACCTGTACGATGATACCCTTGTACATAGAGGTAATGAGAATATTTTCCGCTATGTTTGGGAACTGTAGCATACCAATACCCTTACTTCCTAGTGCCCTTTCGAGATTTGCCTTTGCTGATTTTGCCTTCAGTGCTCTGATGAACTTGTAGATATCAAAGTCATGCAGGCGTGTTATTCCTTCACCCTCATCAGTGACTCTAAGTATAGGCTGCACGTCCGGATTCGGAACCGGATGTGTACCGATCTCTACCAGTATTTTATTTGGTTGATCTAATGCTGTTGAATCAATGGCGTTCTGCAATATCTCCAGCATTATCTCGTACAGGTCTGTTTGTTGCTCTTTGAAGTGATGATACGCAGCGACGCTATCAAAAGCAATCTCTTGCGGATTATCAAAGTGCTCAGGTCTTATACGGCTCGACGGCGAGCATGGTAAATCATTGCTCATTGTTTCTTCTTCGGCCTCCCTCTACTTTTCTTTGTCTCAGGTTGGGGCTTTGCTGCTGCTGTTGTTGTTGTTGTTGTCGATTCCAATCTCTGATGGAGATATCGCACCAGTTTGATTAGGAAGGCACGGTCATATCGTTCGACTTCCGTGATATTATATTCCTCTGGAGGTATCTGCCAGATCTCTATTGGGTCACCATAATCATCCTCATCAGATTGTTCCTCTGATGTAGAACGTTCACTCTCATGGGATTCTAAGTTTGGAAGTTCTGCATTATGGTAACGAGTGTTTTTACGCTTTGTCCCCTGCGGAAGATAAGCAGTACCCCAGTACTGTAGTGTACTGGTTGGGATAGTACCCTGCAGTTTCTTACGCATATAAGCCCATGCCTCTTTGAGATCTAGGCCTTCTTCCTGTGCCGCTTTGCAGTATTCGATAAATGTTTCTCTAGCCGATTCTAGATGTCCCATAAGTTTTGCGATGATTTTATCCAGTCTGCGATAGGTACCCTTTTCTTCGCGCTCGATAATAGCATCCAGAGAGGTGCCCTTTCTGCGTGCCATTTATTTCGCTGGCCCCCTGTATTCGCTTAGTATATCCGAAAGTGCATCCTGTGCATCGCCGGCTGCCATTACGGCATCAATAAACAGAAGCACAGCCACCATGTACATATGCCTATTACGAGTTTCACCTTTCTCGATATTGCCCTTGTCGTCAAAAGCAAAGCCATTTTCGTCAACGTATGAGGTTAGATTATCAATAAACTCTAACCGGGGCAGGCCCTTCTTTACCCATTGCTTATAGTTCTGATTTACTGAGGGGCCCATTTCCTTGATGAACTCTTCTATGCCCATAGATCGAGGTTCACTTACCTTTTTTTTCGATGTCATCTGTGATTAGGGCTCCTCCTCTGGATTCTCTCTTTGAGAATCCCCATCGCGATCTAGAGAGTCATCATATTCAACCTCATCGGGATCTCTAGCCTGTTCTTTAAGTCTTTCAACGATCGCATCGAGTCGCTCCAGCATTGACTCATTTGATGTGCGTATCATTGTTGAGAATCCTTCCAGGTCAATGTTTAACTTCTCTAACTTTCCAACTATGCTGTATAATGTGTCCTGTGATAGGGTCGCTCTGTTACTAGGTGGTTGTTGTGATTGTGGTTGCTGCTGCTCCTGCTGCGACTGTGGTTGTTTGACCCATGTTGAGTTGGGACACTGATGCCTTTCGTTCAGTAGTTCACCGTCTTCTGAGACCTGAAGAGGTATGAGTTTACCAAAATCGCTTCGGCCCGGTTCGCCCGCCTTTGCGTCCCAGTTGAACCAAATAGACTGTCGACGGCATTTGTTACAGAGTGTAGTCTTAGGCATGCTTTTTCTTCGGTACCTCCATTTCTAGTCCTTTCAAAATCATTTTTCTACAGAATGCACTACGCGGTACATCCTGCCTTTTTTCATCTATGAGGTCCAACATTTCTGAACCCATAGATATGCTTACGCTATTGGGATATTTCGCCATTAATATACATATAATCAGTGGTATAAATAAAGTTATGGGTAACTAAAAAGGGAGGGGGAGAGTCTATTTCTCTACACTCCATCGGTGGATTGTTCCATTGGTATGCATTGCTTCAAAGGAAATGAAAAAGGTTCGGGGTGTCTTCTTGACATATCGAGCCTCCTTCCAGCAAACAAAGCACTTGTATCTTCCTTCTCCTTTATGCCGACTCAAATAGTGAAGGCCACCGCGTAGATGTGCTTGCATGTTACGCCGCGTCGCTTGAAATCTTCACAATCGC
>Ga0081455_10000313_pt1 | contig 63616 bp, 64 predicted proteins | sample TabmetS3T2R1_FD_70207 | JGI IMG/M metagenome (GOLD analysis project Ga0081455, IMG submission 70207) | Tabebuia heterophylla rhizosphere microbial communities from the University of Puerto Rico - S3T2R1 | ecosystem: Host-associated > Plants > Roots > Rhizosphere ...
TCTTGCCGTTACCGGTGCATTCGACTCGCCAGGCTGCCGGGGGCGCATCCTGGGCCTCGGCGGGACCGTGACCGAGCAGGCTTGCCAAGGCCGCGGCGATCGCCACCGAGCGGCGTCTGGCACCCATATTCAAGCGAATCATCAGACGAAGTTCCTGCCCCGGTCGTTGGTTCGACGCAAGTTCACCCCATCCACAAGGCGTTTGGTCGCTGTCACGGAATTGTAGCATTTTCGTAATATAAGCGAGACGACGGCCTTCTAGGCACGTAACTGCTTTTGAAGGAGGGCACCCCGTGACTTTCATGAAGACTGCGCTTGCCGCGGTCGCGGCCATCGCGACTTCGCTGCCGGCGCTCGCCGCCGACATCTCCGGCGCCGGCGCCACGTTCCCGTACCCGGTCTACGCCAAGTGGGCGGACGCCTACAAGAAGGAGACCGGCGTCGGCCTGAACTACCAGTCGATCGGTTCAGGCGGCGGCATCAAGCAGATCAAGGCCAAGACCGTGACCTTCGGCGCCTCCGATGCGCCGCTGCCGGGCAAGGAGCTCGACGAGTCGGGCCTGGCGCAATTCCCCATGGTCATGGGCGGCATCGTCCCCGTCGTCAACCTCGAGGGCATCAAGCCCGGCGACCTGGTGATCGACGGACCGACGCTGGCCAAGATCTATCTCGGCGAGATCAAGAAATGGGATGACCCGGCCATCGCCAAGCTCAACCCCGGGGCCAAGCTGCCCTCGACCGCGATCGCGCTCGTCCACCGCTCGGACGGCTCGGGCACGACCTACAACTTCACCTACTACCTGTCTGACGTCAGCCCTGACTGGAAGTCGAAGGTCGGCACCAACACCGCCGTGCAATGGCCGGCCGGCATCGGCGCCAAGGGCAACGAAGGCGTCGCCAACAACGTGGCGCAGACCAAGGGCTCGATCGGCTACGTCGAATACGCCTATGCCAAGCAGAACAAGCTGACCGTCACCAAGATGATCAACAAGGACGGCAAGGCCGTTGCACCCACCTCGGCGACCTTCCAGGCGGCCGCCGCCAATGCCGACTGGAACTCGGTTCCGGGCTACGGCGTCCTGCTCGCCAACCAGTCGGGCGCGGAATCCTGGCCGATGACCGCACCGACCTGGATCCTGCTGTACAAGAAGCCGCAGGATCCGGTGGCCACCGCCGAGGCGCTGAAGTTCTTCGCCTGGGCTTATGACAAGGGCGACAAGATGGCCGAGGACCTCGACTACATCCCGATGCCGCAGAACGTCGTCGACAGCGTCAAGAAGACCTGGGCGACCGAAGTGAAGGACGCATCGGGCAAGCCGCTGTTCGCGATGGCCCGCTGACCGTTCGGAGAGCAATCCGGAAGGGCGTCGTTCCCGGTGCCCTTCCGTTTCCCGCGCGCTCCCGAGTTATCCAGTGCTGTTCTAGAGACGACTTGTGCTGCGGCCCATGGGCCGCTTGATTGGGCTCTCCCGGGGAGTACCACGGAGAGCCTGCATGCAGCCCGTCAGGAGGGGGTCCGTGGTCGACGTCGCGTTGCAGGGCGATGCCATCCCGGCCGGCGCAATGGCGGCGCGGGCCAGGGCGCTCAACAAGCTGCGCATCACCGATGTCATCTTCCGCGCGCTCACCCGCGCGGCCGCCATCGGGGTGCTGGGCATCCTCGGCGGCGTCATTCTGTCCCTGATCGTCGGCTCGTGGCCGGCCCTGAGCACGTTCGGCTTCAACTTTCTGGTCTCGCAGCGCTGGAACCCGGTCACCGAAAATTTCGGGGCGCTGGCGCCGATCTACGGCACGCTGGTCACCTCGTTCATCGCGATGCTGATCGCGGTGCCGCTCGGGCTCCTGATCGCGACCTTCCTGACCGAGCTGTGCCCGATGTGGCTGCGCCGCCCCATCGGCATCGCCATCGAATTGCTCGCCGGCATCCCCAGCATCATCTACGGCATCTGGGGCCTGTTCGTGTTCGCGCCGTTCCTGCAGGAGACCCTGCAGCCGTTCCTGATCACGATCTTCGGCCCGATCCCCGTGCTGTCGGCGCTGTTCGCCGGCCCGCCCTACGGCATCGGCATGCTCACCGCGGGGCTGATCCTCGCCATCATGGTGCTGCCGTTCGTCACCGCGATCTCGCGCGACGTGTTCGACGCCGTTCCGCCGGTGCTCAAGGAAGCCGCCTACGGCATCGGCTGCACCACCTGGGAGGTCGTGCGCTACGTGGTGATTCCCTACACGCGCGTCGGCGTCATCGGCGGGGTGATGCTGGGGCTTGGTCGGGCGCTGGGCGAGACCATGGCGGTCACCTTCGTGATCGGCAACGCCCACAAGATATCGGCCTCGCTGCTGGCGCCGGGAACAACCATCTCGGCGACCATCGCCAACGAGTTCACCGAAGCCGTGGGGGACCTCTACACCTCCTCGCTGATCGCGTTGGGTCTCATTCTTTTCGTCATCACTTTCATCGTGCTCGCGATCGCGCGCTACATGCTGCTGCGCATCGAGCGCCGGATCGGGTGACGCCATGAACCGCTCACTCTACGCCGCCCGCCGACGCCGCAACGCCGTCATGATGACGTTGTCGCTCGGCGCGACCGCGATCGGCTTGGGCTGGCTGGTGCTCATCCTCGGAGTGCTATTGTGGGAGGGGTTCAGCGGGCTCTCGCTCGCCGTGTTCACCGAGATGACGCCGCCGCCCGGCTCCGACGGCGGGCTGCTCAATCCGATCGTCGGCAGCCTGATCCTGACGGCGCTGGCCGTCATCATCGGCACCCCGATCGGCATGCTCGCCGGCACCTACATGGCCGAGTACGGCCGCTACGACAGGCTCACGTCGGTCGTGCGGTTCATCAACGACATCCTGCTCAGCGCGCCGTCCATCGTCGTGGGGCTCTTCATCTACGAGGTGATGGTGGCGCCGATGGGACACTTCTCCGGGCTCGCGGGTGCGGTCGCGCTCGCGGTCATCGTCATGCCGGTCGTGGTGCGTACCACCGAGGACATGCTGCTGCTGGTGCCCAATCAGTTGCGCGAGGCGGCGGCTGCGCTCGGCACCCCGCGCGCGGTCGTGATCGGCAAGGTGTGCTATCGCGCCGCCAAGGCTGGCATGATCACCGGCGTGCTGCTGGCGGTGGCGCGTGTCAGCGGCGAGACCGCGCCGTTGCTGTTCACCGCGCTCAACAACCAGTTCTGGAGCACGAACCTCGGCGCTCCGATGTCGAGCCTGCCGGTCGTGATCTTCCAGTTCGCGCTCTCGCCCTATGCCGACTGGCAGAAGCTCGCCTGGACCGGGGCGCTGATCATCACCTTCACCGTGCTCGCGCTCAGTATCGGCGCGCGCGCCCTTGCCGCATCGAGAAAACAGTCATGAACGTCGCGTCGGTCGCAGTTCCTACCGTCACCCATGCCCCGATCAGCACGGCCGGCCTCGCCGACAAGGTGTCGATCCGCAACCTCGACTTCTACTACGGCGATTCCAAAGCCTTGAAGGACATCAACATTTCCCTCTACCAGGGCAAGGTGACGGCCTTCATCGGGCCCTCGGGCTGTGGCAAGTCGACGCTGCTGCGCATACTTAACCGCATGTACGACCTCTATCCCAACCAGCGCGCGGAGGGGGAGGTGCTGTTCGACGGCGAGGACATTCTCTCACCCAAGCAGGATCTCAACCTGCTGCGTGCCCGCATCGGCATGGTGTTCCAGAAGCCGACGCCGTTCCCGATGTCGATCTACGAGAACATCGCCTTCGGCATCCGGCTCTACGAGAAGATGCCCAAGTCGGAGCTCGACGGGCGGGTCGAGACCTCGCTGCGGCGCGCGGCGCTGTGGGACGAGGTCAAGGACAAGCTTAACGCCAACGGCTTGAGCCTCTCGGGCGGGCAGCAGCAGCGCCTGTGCATCGCGCGCACCGTGGCGGTGCGTCCCGAAGTGATTCTGTTCGACGAGCCGTGCTCGGCGCTCGACCCGATCTCCACGGCGAAGATCGAAGAGCTGATTGACGAGCTCAAGGACGACTACACGATCGCGATCGTGACGCACAACATGCAGCAGGCCGCGCGCGTCTCCGATTTCACCGCGTTCATGTATCTCGGGGATCTTGTCGAGTTTGGCGAAACGACCCGAATCTTCACCAGTCCGAACGATCGCCGTACACAGGACTACATCACAGGCCGCTTCGGCTAGTGATCGATTGAAAGATAACTCCCATGACCGACCACACTATGAAGGCTTTCGACACCGACCTGCAGGATCTCGCGCGCATGGTCGCCGAAATGGGCGGCTTGGCCGAAAAGCAGGTGGCTGATGCAGTGGACGCCTTGGCAAAGCGCGACACGACGCTCGCGCAACGCGTCACCGCCGCCGATGCCAGTATCGACACCCTGCAACGAGAGATCGAGGAAAAGGCGATCCTCACGATAGCGCGCCGTCAGCCGATGGCCGTCGATTTACGCGAGGTTGTAGGCGCGCTGCGGCTCGCCAACGATCTCGAGCGAATCGGTGACCTTGCCAAGAACATTGCCAAGCGGGTAATGGCGCTCAATGCAGAATTCCCGCCGCCCAAGCTCATCCGCGGCGTCGAGCACATGACCGATCTCGTGCTCCAGCAAATGAAGCTTGTTCTCGATTCCTACGGCCGCCGGGACATTAGCAAGGCGATGGCGGTCTGGCGCGGCGACGAGGAGATCGATGCCGTCTGCACCTCCGTCTTTCGCGAACTTCTAACCTATATGATGGAAGACCCGCGCAATATCACCTTCTGCATCCACCTGATGTTCTGCGCCAAGAATATCGAGCGCATGGGCGACCACGCCACTAACATCGCCGAAACGGTGCATTACATTATCGAAGGTCGTCCGATCGCCGATCAGCGTCCGAAGGGTGACACGACCACGATTGCCGCGCTGCGCGCTGCAGGCGAGAGATAGCAGGACTTCGAATGAGCGCTCGCATTCTTATTGTCGAAGATGAGGAGCCGCTCACGATGCTGCTCCGCTACAACCTCGAGGCCGAGGGCTATGAGGTCGAGACGTCTGCTCGTGGCGACGAGGCTGACACGCGGCTGAAGGAATCGACGCCCGACCTGATCGTGCTCGATTGGATGCTACCGGGACTATCCGGCATTGAATTGTGTCGCCGTCTGCGCGCGCGGCCTGAGACGCGCCAACTGCCCATCATCATGCTCACCGCGCGCGGGGAGGAGAGTGAGAAGGTGCGTGGGCTTGCGACCGGCGCCGACGACTACATCGTCAAGCCGTTCTCCGTCCCCGAATTACTCGCGCGCGTGCGTGCGCTGTTGCGACGTGCCAATCCCGATCGTGTGGCGACCGTACTCAGCATCGGCGATATCGAACTTGATCGCGAGAAAAAACGGGTCTCGCGCAATGGTCTGCCGGTCGATCTGGGACCGACCGAGTACCGGTTGCTGGAGTTCCTCATGGAGCGCCCCGGTCGCGTGTTCTCGCGCGAGCAACTGCTCGACGGCGTCTGGGGGTCTGACATCTATATCGATGAACGTACCGTCGACGTACACGTCGGCCGGCTGCGCAAGGCAATCAACCGTGGTCAGATGGCCGATCCGATCCGCACGGTTCGCGGAGCCGGGTATGCACTAGACGATCGCTTCGGCCGCATGAACTGACGCCCTCAGTTCCCAGGCGCGACGTTCAATTCCGGAACGACCGCTTGTCGCGCCGCCGATCGGTGAGAGGCTGGTAAGCGACACGGCAGTGATACGAGCAGTAGGGCAGATCGTTCACGGTATCGCCGCCGCAGAAAAAGAATTCCGAGCTGCCAGGATCGCCGACCGGCCAGTGACAGGTTTTCTCGTTCAGCTGGAGTAAGGTCTTGCGTTGCTCGACCGGAATTTCCATCAATTCCGGCTCCGGCTCGGTCTCGTAATCATAGGCGAGCGCTGTGTTGCCGCGCATTGATGCGCGCGGGACACGCAACATGTGGCCCGAGGAGCGCGGCTTGCGCGGGCGCGGGGCGGCCGACGATGGGCTTTTGGCTCGGCCGGAAAGACCAAGCCGATGCACCTTGCCGATGACGGCATTGCGGGTGATGCCGCCGAGTTCAGCCGCGATCTGGCTGGCGGACAGGCCGTCCGCCCATAACTTCTTGAGGAGCTCGACCCGCTCGTCAGTCCAGCTCATTGGGTTTTCTCCTTCAGCCTCAAGGCCTTGGATGGAATCCAGCCCCGTCGTCGGGCGCACCATCGAGCGCCAGACGCGTACGCGTCAGGAATGAACAAGAAGCCCCGTAGCACGAGATGTCGTACTACCTGACCAAGACGCTACAATAGGCAGTGACTCCCGTGCAAGCGATCACTGTGCTCTCCGTGTAGCTACCAACAGTTTTCCCTTTGAATCTGCGGTTGCGGCGCAATTGAGTCAGAGATTCAGCCGGATTGGTCGCTGTGTTGACAGCGCAAGGTCCGGCAATAAAATGAAAAAAGTGCCGCCCGGCGAGGCGGCACATTTCTTTTCGGCGCGCGCGTGGTCCCGAAAAGCAGGTACGGTCTGAGCAAGACCACGCGCAAACCGATACGTTCGACGAAAGAACTGCCGTGAGCTCGCATCTATTGCCGACATATGCGCGCGTCGACCTCGCATTCGAACGGGGCGAGGGCGCATGGCTGTTCACGGCCGACGGCGATCGGTACCTGGATTTCACCGCTGGCGTTGCCGTTAATGCGTTGGGCCACGCACATCCGCATCTGGTCGATGCAGTCACCAAGCAGGCCCATAAGGTTTGGCACGTCTCAAATCTTTACCGGATTCCGGAGGGCGAAAAGCTCGCCGACAGGCTGTGTGCGATCTGCTTCGCCGACACCGTGTTCTTCCAGAATTCCGGCGCCGAGGCGATCGAGTGTGCGATCAAGATGGTGCGCAAGTATCAGTCGGCTTCCGGCAAGCCCGAGCGGTATCGCATCATCACGTTTGAAGGTGCCTTTCATGGGCGCACTTTGGCTGCGATCGCCGCAACCGGTAACAAGAAATATCTGGAAGGCTTCGGGCCGCCGGTCGACGGTTTTGACCAGGTGCCGTTTGCCGATATCGAAGCGGTCAAGCGCGCGATCGGGCCGGCGACAGCGGCGATCCTGATCGAGCCCATTCAGGGCGAAGGCGGTGTACGGGTCGCCTCGCCGACGTTCCTGCGCGCGCTACGTCAGCTTTGCGATCAGCACGGACTCCTGCTGGTATTTGACGAAATACAGACCGGCTTTGTCCGCTCAGGCGAAATGTTCGCCTACGAGCGCAGCGGCGTTAAGCCCGACGTCATGACGATTGCGAAGGCGCTTGGCGGCGGCTTCCCGGTCGGCGCATGCCTTGCGACGACGGAAGCTTCCAAGGGGATGACTGTCGGGACGCACGGCACGACCTTCGGCGGCAATCCGCTCGCAATGGCGGTCGGTAATGCCGTGCTCGACATCGTGGCCGATCCAAAGTTTCTCGATCGAGTGCGAAAAAATGCATTGTTGCTCAAGCAACGCCTTGCCGAGCTGAAAGATCGCTACGCGTCCGTGATCGCAGAGGTGCGAGGCGAAGGCCTTTTGATTGGCCTGCGCATGATCCCGCAAGCGTCCGAAATGGTCGACGAGCTGCGCGCGGAAAAGATGTTGACGGTGGCCGCCGGCGATAACGTCGTACGACTGTTGCCGCCGTTGATCATCGGCGATGAAGAAATTTCAGAAGCCATCTCCAGGATCGATCGAGCCTGTGCACGGCTCGCGCAAACGCATGCACGGACGGCAAAGGTGGCATCATGACGGCCAACGGCCTTCGGCATTTCCTCGATCTCACCGACATTCCGAAGCCGGTCCTGGCCGGGCTCATCGACAGGAGCCGGGCTATGAAGGTTGCACGTGCGAAAGGCCAAGTTGCGTCGCCGCTTGCCGGCAAAACCTTGGCCATGGTGTTCGACAAGCCATCGACGCGCACGCGCGTTTCATTCGATGTCGCGATGCGCCAGCTGGGTGGCGAAGCAATCCTTCTCACGGCCCAGGAAATGCAGCTGGGACGCGGTGAAACGCTTGCCGACACGGCGCGGGTTCTGTCGCGCTATGTCGATGCCATCATGATCCGGATCCTCGACCATGAGGCGGTGCATGAGCTTGCCCGGCACGCCACGATCCCGGTGATCAACGGGCTAACGCGACGATCGCACCCTTGCCAGGTGTTGGCCGACGTCATGACCTACGAGGAAAAGCGCGGGTCGATCCGCGGACGCACGGTTGCCTGGAGCGGCGACGCAAACAATGTGCTGGCAAGCTGGATGCACGCCGCCGAACGCTTCGATTTCCAGTTGCGGGTGGCCACGCCGGCGGAGTTGCGGCCAAAAAAATGGCTGATGGACTGGGTCAAGTCATCAGGGGCCGTCATAGTGATCGGTGAGGATCCAGATGCCGCAGTCAAGGATGCCGACTGCGTGGTCACCGACACTTGGGTTTCAATGGGTGATCGGGACGGCAAGCTGCGGCACAACATCCTCAAGCGGTACCAGATCAATGCGCGGTTAATGGCCAAGGCCAAGCCGGATGCGCTGTTCATGCATTGCCTGCCGGCGCATCGTGGTGAAGAGGTGACCGATGAGGTCATCGATGGTCCGCAATCGGTTGTCTTCGATGAAGCCGAGAACCGGCTGCATGCCCAGAAGGGCCTTCTGGCCTGGTGTCTGCACGCCGACGCCTGAGGCGTCTCGTGCATGGCGGGCCTGCTCCAGGGGAACAAGGCCTCGTATTGCTGTCGCTGAACGTTACATAGGACTCATGACTGATCCTCAAATCGCTATTCCGTCGCGCGCGCCGTCTGCGACCACGGCCGATGACACCGTGATGCCCTTCGAAGTTGCCAAGCTCGATCTGCGCGGCCGGGTGGTCCGGCTCGGGCCGGTCGTAAACGAGATTCTCGCGCGCCATGCCTATCCGCAGCCGGTGGCAAAGCTCCTTGGGGAAGCTATCGTGCTGACGGTCATGCTGGGCTCGGCGCTGAAGATCGACGGCCGGTTCATCCTGCAGACGCAAGGCGACGGCCCGGTGCGCATGTTGGTTGTGGACTTCATCGCTCCCGACAAGGTGCGTGCCTGTGCGCGTTTCGACAAAAGCCGCGTGACGGCTGCGATCGAATCCGGCGATGCCGGCGGGACTACGTTGCTCGGCAAGGGTCATCTTGCAATGACGATCGATCAGGGCCCCGACATGAGCCGCTATCAGGGCCTTGTCGCGCTCGACGGTCGCTCGCTCGAGGAGGTCGCTCACGAATATTTCCTGCGCTCGGAACAGATTCCAACGCGCGTGCGCCTGGCCGTCGCAGAGGAACTGCGCGCTGAGGCGGGCGGAGCGCAGCACCGCTGGCGTGCCGGCGGCATGATGGTGCAATTCCTGCCAAAGGCGCCTGAACGCGCGCGCGTGGCCGATCTCGATCCCGGCGATGCGCCCGAGGGCACCGCGCCGCATGCGGTCGAGGAAGATGACGCCTGGGTGGAAGGTCAGGCGCTGATTTCGACCGTCGAGGACGTCGAGTTGATTGACCCTTCGCTGTCGAGCGAGCGGCTCGTCTATCGCTTGTTCCATGAACCGGGCGTTCGCGTCTTCCGCGCCAGCCCGTTGCGCGCGGAATGCTCGTGCTCGCGCGCCAACGTCGAGGCCATGCTGAAAAGCTTTTCGCAGGACGACCGCGACCACATGGTGGAGGACGGGAAGATTTCGGTCACCTGCGAGTTTTGCAGCGCCTATTATGAATTTGCCCCAGCCGATGTCGGGGCAAGAATCTAGTTGATGGTCCGCTCGGCGTAAGATGAATCGAGCGAGAAGGCGGGAATCTCGATATCAAAGTGCTCACCCGCCTGGGTCACCATGCCGTAACTCCCCGTCATGAAACCCGAGGGTGTCGGCAGCGGCACACCGCTCGTGTACTCGAAAGATTCAGTCGGCTTGAGCACAGGTTCCTCGCCCACAACGCCCGGCCCTTTGACTTCCTGCAGCCGCCCCTGTGCGTCCGTGATACGCCAGTGCCGGGTTTTGAGTTGAACGGTTTCTGCGCCAAGATTTGTGATGTTGATGGTGTAGGCCCAGAAGAAATACCCGTTACTTGGTGACGACCGCTCGGAGACGAAGCGGGGCGTGACCGTGACTTCGATCTTGCGGGTTAAGGCGCGATACATCGCCATGCCGTACAATTTACTCGGTCGGGGCTTGCCATTCGCTTGATGTCCGCGATTATTGCCGAAAGAGCACTCGAAAGAAAAGCCGCACATGGCCCCGGTTTCGACCGAACGCGATCTCCGGCTCGATTTGTTCCGCGGTCTCGCGCTTTGGTTGATCTTCCTCGACCATATTCCGTCCAACGCCGTTAGCTGGGTCACGATCCGTAATTACGGCTTTAGTGACGCGACGGAGATTTTCGTCTTCATCTCCGGCTACACGGCAGCGTTTGTTTACGGCCGGGCAATGCGGCAGCACGGCTTTGTCATTGCCTCGGCACGCGTGCTCAAGCGCGCCTGGCAGGTCTACATTGCACACGTGTTCTTATTGGCGATCTACCTCGCCGAGATCGCTTATGTCGCCAGCAGCTTCGACAATCCACTTTATTCCGAGGAAATGGGTGTCCTCGACTTCCTGAAACATCCCGACGTCACGATCTTTCAGGCGCTGCTTCTCAAATTCAAGCCGGTGAACATGGACGTGTTGCCGCTCTACATTCTGTTGCTGGCCTGGTTCCCGCCCATGCTCTGGTTGCTGCTGCGCGCGCCGTCGTTCGCGTTGATATCGTCCGCAGTCCTTTACGTGCTGATGTGGTTCTTCGAGTGGAACCTTCCTGCATGGCCGAGCGGGACATGGGTCTTCAATCCGTTTGCGTGGCAGTTGCTGTTTGTGCTCGGCGCCTGGTGCGCGCTCGGTGGCGCGCAGAATCTGGCGCGCTGGATCAATTCGCCGGTCGTGATCGGTCTTGCGATTACCTACCTGCTGTTGGCGTTCTGCATCGCGATGACCTGGTATTTTCCGCGTCTCGCCATTTATGTACCGAAATTCGTCGGTGAGGCGATCTATCCGATCGACAAGACCAATCTCGACGTGTTGCGCATCCTTCACTTCCTGTCGCTGGCGGTCATCACTGTCGCACTCGTGCCGCGTAACTGGCCGGGCTTGAAGTCACGTATCCTGTGGCCGGCGATCGTCTGTGGCCAGCATTCGCTGGAAACCTTCTGTCTCGGGGTGTTCCTGTCTTTTGCGGGCCATTTTATGTTTACCGAGGTTTCCAATCGGATTTTCATGCATATCGCCGTCAGCGTCGCCGGGATTGCCATCATGGTGGCGATTGCGGCCATGCTTTCGTGGTATAAACAGGCGGAACGGCAGAGCGGGGGACCGCGCCCGCCTGCCGCACGGCCGGGCTTGGCGGGGGGCGACGCATGAGGTGGGGTGTGCTTTTGCTGGCACTGCTGGTGCTGGCGGGGCCGGCATGGGCCGAGCTTCCCGCGGCGTGCGGCGTTGCAGCGCATCTCGCCGAAACCAGCTATCCGCTCCCGAAAGTCAAGCGCGCGATCGCGGACAAGAAATTGAACATTCTCGTCGTCGGTGCCGGCTCGTCCCAGTTGCCCGGAGATAACGGAGCGAAGAACGCATACCCGGCGCGATTGCAGCAAGCGCTCGCCGATCAGCTGAAGGGCGTCGAGGTTAAGGTCACCACTGACGTCAAAGCGAGCCGCACCGCTGCCGAAATGGTCAAGACCTTGCCGGCCAGTCTCGCAGCCGCAAAGCCTGCATTGATGATTTGGCAGACGGGTACAACCGACGCGATGCGCGCGGTTGATCCTGACCAATTCAGCCAGGCGCTCGACGCCGGCATAAATGTTACCCGTGGCGCCGGCGCGGACGTGGTTCTGGTAAACGCGCAATACAGCCCGCGAACCGAATCGATGATCGCCTTGAGCACTTATTCCGAGGACATGCGTTGGGTTGCGCTGCAGCAAGAAGTGCCGCTTTTCGACCGATTCAGCATTATGCGGCTGTGGTCGGACATCGGAACGTTCGATCTTTACTCTGCCACGAAAAAACTTGACATTGCCGAGCGAGTTCATGATTGCATAGGGCGATTGCTGGCCGATCTAATTATTGCGGCCGCCAAACCTGCAGAACCGCCGATCAACGGCAGCCGCTGAATTGATACTAGGGATGTGCATTTTGGTGAGCGACCAGCCTGGACAAAGGCTAACGATATCGGTGACCGCCGCCGCGCTGCTTGCGGGGCTGGTGCTGGTTGCGCCTGCGCGCGCCGACACCCCCGCTCCGGCTTGTGATACGCCGCTCGATCTCATCCGCCTTGCGAATCCGCTTCCGCGAGTGGCGAAGAAGATTGCTTCCGGCGGACCGATCACGATCGTTGCCATCGGTTCATCGTCGACGTCGGGCGCAGGCGCGAGTTCGCCGGACGCGAACTATCCGAGCCGGCTTGCAATCGAGCTCAAGCAGCATTTCCCGAAAGCGTCATTCACCGTGCTTAACCGCGGCGTGGGCGGCGAGGAAGTCGCCGACATGCTCAGGCGCTTTGAGTCCGCTGTCCTTGCGGAAAAGCCGGATCTCGTGTTGTGGCAGCTTGGAACTAATTCGGTAATTCGCGGTCACATGCTTGGCGGACACGATGCGTTGATCCGCGTTGGTCTCGCAAAGATCCGGACGATCGGCGCAGATGTCGTCCTGATCGATCCGCAGTACGCGCCAAAGGTCATCGCAAGGCCCGACGCTGAGCGCATGGTGACGTTGATTTCGACCACGGCAAAGCGCGAGGACGTCGACCTCTTCCGCCGCTTCGAGGTCATGCGGCATTGGCACGAAGTCGATCAGATCGACTTCGAGACGTTTGTCTCGCCCGACGGGCTCCACATGAATGACTGGAGCTATGCTTGCATGGCGAAGGGTCTCGGCAATGCCATTGCCGAAGCCGCGCAGCGCCCGGTGATGTCGGCGACCGCGCATCCCGTCCCCTGAGACGATTTCCCCTTCACGCCTTTTCCAACGCCGTCAGCAGGTCCTCGATCAGATCGTCGGCGTGCTCGAGTCCGGCCGAAAACCGGATCAGCCCGTCGCCAATTCCAAGCTCGGCGCGCTGTTCGGGTGTCAGCCGCTGGTGCGTCGTGGTCGTTGGGTGTGTGACCAGGCTTTTCGCGTCACCGAGGTTGTTGGTGATCCCGATGAGGCTGAGTGCATTGAGAAAGCGAAAGGCGCCTTCCTTTCCACCTTTGACCTCGAACGAGCATAGCGTCGAACCCGCCCGCATCTGCTTGCGAATGATGTCGGCTTGCGGGTGGTCAGGGCGGCCGGGATAGATCAGCCGCGAAATCTTCTTATGGCCGGCGAGCGCGCTGGCGACTGCGCCGGCGTTCGCGGTCTGCCGCTCGACGCGAACGGGCATGGTCTCCAGGCCCTTGAGCAGGACCCATGAATTGAACGGCGAAAGCGATGGCCCGGTTTGACGCAGGATCTGATGGTAATTGTCGAGGATCAGTTTCTCTGAGCCGAGGATGATACCGCCCAGGACGCGGCCTTGGCCGTCGATGTGCTTGGTCGCCGAATAGACTACGCAATCGGCGCCCAGCTTGAGCGGGCTCTGGTACAGCGGAGTGGCGAAGACGTTGTCGACAATCAGCTTCGCGCCGACGCTGTGAGCAATCTCGGCGACCGCAGCGATGTCGATCACCTCGAGCGTGGGATTCGTCGGTGATTCCAGGAAAAACGCCTTGGTGTTCTTCTGCGTCGCCTTTTTCCACGCGTCGAGATCGGTGCCGTTGACTAGCGTCGATGTAACGCCGAAACGCGGCAGCCATTCCTCGATGACCCAGCGGCACGATCCGAACAACGCCTTGGCAGCGACCACATGATCGCCGGCTCGCACGAGGCCCATGACTGCCGTCGTCACTGCCGCCATCCCGGTCGCGGTGGAACGTGCCGCTTCCGCGCCTTCGAATGCCGCCATGCGCTGCTCGAACATGCTCATGGTCGGGTTCGAGTAGCGCGAGTAGACGTAGCCCGGGATCTTGCCGGAGAAGCGGGCCTCGCACTCCTCGGCTGTCGGATAGACGTAGCCTTGCGTAAGAAACAACGCCTCCGACGTCTCGCCGAACTGCGAGCGCAGCGTGCCGGCATGAACCAGGCGGGTTTCAGGGCGGTAGGTCTTGGACGACGCGGGCATTACGGCCTCCTTTGGCCAACAAAAAACCGGCCGGAGAAATATCTCGGCCGGGCTCACGCGTCCCCGGCCTTTTAGCGAGTTGTTTAACGTGGCTGCAAGCCGGCCGGCTCAAATGACCACGGGATAATCCATTTGTAGCGGGGGGCACCGCTTCCCGTCAAGGCGCTCCTCGGGTTAGATCGGCGCGACTTTAGACGCAGGGCGACCGTGACGCTTTCCTTCGGTATTGAGGACAAGGGCATCTTGCCCGACCGCATGATCGCGGCGCTTGCCGCAGACGGCGCGATTCTGTCGGAAAACAAGTTTGTGCCCGATCAGATTCAACCTGCCAGCCTCGATCTTCGGCTCGGCGAGGTCGCTTATCGCGTGCGCGCAAGCTTTCTGCCGGGCCGCACGACCGTCGCCCGGCGTATCGACGAGCTCAAGCTGCACGAGATTTCCTTGGGCGATGGCGCGGTTCTCGAAACTGGCTGCGTCTATATTGTGCCGCTGCAGGAAAGCCTGGCGCTCCCGGATGAGATTTCGGCGGCCGCCAACCCAAAAAGCTCGACCGGACGGCTCGATGTATTCACGCGCGTGATCGCCGATGAGACGCGTGGTTTCGACCGCATCGAGGCCGGTTACCATGGACCACTTTATGCCGAAATAAGCCCGCGCACATTTCCGGTCCTGGTGCGCGAAGGGTCACGCCTGTCGCAGATCCGCTTCCGGCGCGGCCATGCGCTCCTCAATGCGGGGTCCTTGCGTGACCTGCATGCACGCGAGCGCCTGGTCGATGCCTCCGATGCGGACGTCAGCGAGGGTGTCGCGGTCGGGGTCGATCTGTCCGGCCTCGGGCCGGGCGGTCTCGTGGGTTATCGTGCCAAGCGTCATACGGGGCTCATCGATGTGGAGCGCCGGGGTGGCTATGCGGTCCTCGATTTCTGGGAACCGATGCAGGCGCGCTCAAACAAGAGCCTGATCCTCGATCCGAACGAATTCTACATCCTTGCGTCAAAAGAAGCGGTGCAGGTGCCGCCCGACTACGCGGCCGAAATGGTGCCATTCGATCCATTGGTCGGCGAATTCCGCGTCCACTATGCCGGCTTTTTCGATCCCGGCTTCGGCTATGCGGGCGCGGGCGGCAAGGGTGCGCGGGCCGTCCTCGAGGTCCGCTCGCGCGAGGTGCCGTTCATCCTCGAGCACGGGCAGATTGTTGGCAGACTCGTCTACGAGAAGATGCTCGCAAAGCCGGAGAAGCTATACGGGCAGGGCATCGGCTCGAACTACCAGGCGCAGAGCCTGAAGCTGTCGAAACATTTCAAAAGCTAGCGTGCGGTTGGCTGCTTCTGTGACTTGTTTGACGCCATCGCGCCGTCGCGCGGGGTGAGCCGGTACCACGCCACGAGGCCGGGCTCGAATTGCGCGCGCGCGCGCCGCGACCAAAGTGGCGGAGAGTGGTCGCCGACAATGAGAATGTCCGCCGGCCCGATGCTCGGGTCGAGCGCCAGCTTCGACACGGCTGCGAACACATCGTGCCAGAGCTCGGCCATTTCGCAGACGTGGATGTGCCGGAAAATGCCGGCGTCTTTTTTGCATCCGAAATCGGCCAGCGCCTGGCCCGGCGCAACCGGAATATGCGTGTTGAGCGTCAGCCAGTAGATAAACTTCGGCTTTTTGCTGAATGCAGCTTCCCGCGCGATGATCGGAGGCAGGTCGGCGTCGCATACGCCGCGAAACGCGTTACCGCACAGACGGCGCGTCACTTTCACAAGCTCTTCGCCGAAGACTTCCTTGTCGAAACCGATGACCGGATACCATTCATCGCGCTCGAACATGCTGTGATGGAATGCATGCACAGCCATGGTGGCGTAGCCGCGTGTCCGGAGCCGCGCCGGCAGGCACGAAGCGCCGTTGGTCTTGGTGAATTCCAGGTATGGTTCGCGCGTGTCACACAACTCCCGCATCTCACCCGAAGTCGTTGATCCGTAGTAGACAACGCTGCCGGTGGCGACTCGGTATTTGTCGGTGACCTGCGGCTCGAACAACGGCGAATCCACCTGTCGGCGTGCCGTGGGATCGCCCAGGTAGCCGAGGCCTTCCACCATCACTAGGATCACGTTGCGCCCGTTAGTCCCGGCAACCGCGTTGAATCCTGATTGGGCTGCGGCCGACTCGATTGGCACGTTGCGGCCGAGCAATGTTCCGAACTGATAGTGCGGCGATACGTTTGTCACGAAGTCGATGCCCGTGAACACCAGGGCCGCCGCAAACATTGCGACGATATTGGCTTGCAGCAGTGTTTCACGGCGGTGAAGCAACCAAAGCGTGGCGGCTGAGGTCACCACCAGGACGCCGATAAGCGCGCCGTAGAGCGGCGACTGGAAAACATGGACATGTTGCGCGTGGTCGAGCGCGGTCACCAATTCGCTTGGGGCCAGGCCGAAGCTGACCGAGATCGTCCAGATCAAATCGAATGCGAGAATGCCCAGGAAAAGAATGACGGTCAGCACATAGGGAATGCGGCGCGCACACACGGCCAGCATGGCATAGGCCATGATCGGGATCGTGCGCGGCGGGAGCGACACGTCGAGGACCGAGCCCAGCGTCGCGATGCTAAGAAGGTTCGGCAAAATGAGTCCCGCCGCAATCACGACGGCGGTGGGCGAGCGCAGCCATGCGCGGAAATCCCAGCGTCCGCTGGAAATCCTGCTCTTGGTCTTGCGGGAGGAACGACGCGGCATGCGGGCCGCATGGTAGCTTTCCACCGTAAATCAATGCTTTATGCGCCGGACTATAAGTCGTTAAGGTTGTAACTGCGTGCGATCGCTATGTTTGTGGCGTCCTGAGAAGCGGCGGGTCGGGACGTCGCTTCCTTGCCGGGCCTGCTCGCCTTTCGCTATGGTCGCCGCGCGCGGGCGTAGTTCAATGGTAGAACGGCAGCTTCCCAAGCTGCATACGAGGGTTCGATTCCCTTCGCCCGCTCCAACGTTGCCGGCCGTGCGCCGCGTCGTATCCCCCTCCAAAATCCTGGTTTAAGGCGATACCATGCGCTGTCCTGGACGAGGGGTCAGCCATGATGTTTTTCCGAGCAGTTAGCGTAATCGCACTGCTGTTGCCGGGCGCCGTTACGATGGCGGCGGAATATCCAGCTCCAAAGCAGGGCGACTGGATCGCGCGCGACTTTCGATTTCACACCGGCGAGGTGATGTCGGAGGTTAAATTGCACTACACGACAATCGGTGATCCATCAGGAATACCGGTCGTGGTGCTGCACGGTACCGGCGGATCGGCAAACAACATGTTGACCCCCGCATTCGCCGGCGAATTATTTGGCTCCGGTCAGCCTCTCGATGCGACGAAATACTTTATCATTATTCCGGATGCGCTCGGCCACGGCAAAAGCTCCAAGCCGTCCGACGGTCTCAAAACAAAATTCCCGCAATACAACTACAGCGACATGGTCGATGCACAATATCGGTTGCTGTCCGAAGGGCTGGGTATTCGACACGTTCGGCTTATCATTGGCAATTCAATGGGGGGCATGAATGTCTGGTTGTGGGGAGAGAAGTACCCTCAGTACATGGACGCATTGGTGCCTATGGCGTCTCAACCGACCGCAATGGCGAGTCGCAATTGGATGCTCCGGCGGATGATGCTTGAAAGCATTCGCCGGGATCCCGAGTACAACAATGGGAACTACACAACCCAACCGCAATCGCTGAAGCTTGCCAGTGTGTTTTTTGGCATCGCGACCGCTGGTGGGACGCTGAATTATCAAAAGTTGGCGCCTTCCCGGGAGAAGGCAGACAAACTCGTCGACGCGCGTCTGGCTTCACCCATGACGGCCGACGCCAACGATTTTTTGTGGCAATGGGGTTCTTCGGCTGATTTCGACCCGGCGCCGGAGCTCGAAAAAATCGAGGCGACCGTACTTGCAATCAATGCCGCGGACGACGAGCGTAATCCGCCAGAAACCGGACTGACGCTTGAGGCGCTGAAGCGAGTTAAAAACGGCAGGTTATATCTGATCTTGGCGAGTGACGAGACGTCCGGCCATCTCACTACAGGCAATGCGAAGTTTTACGCCAGAGAACTCAAAAAATTGCTGGAAGAAACACCGCGCCGAGGCATGTAACGGCTCGGAGCTCTTGTAGTCGTTCGAGGGTTCGATTCGCTTGGCCCGCTCCACTGTAAACTCCTTGAAAGGCGCCTGAATGCGTACACATCGCCTCGATGCGGGGCCGAAAACCGTGCACTGGGGCTATTTCGACGCGGCACTGAAGCCCCTTGTGACAGTCGAGCCGGGCGACGAAATCATCATGTCGACGGTCTCGGGCCTGCCCAATCAGATGCCAAATCCGGGTTCGGGTTTGGTCGTACCGGCGGCGCTCCCGGCGATTCACGCCGGCGTGGCACAGAAATTGAACGGGCCGCACATCATGACCGGGCCGGTCGCGGTGCGCGGAGCCAAGGCCGGGCAAGTCCTCGAGGTTCGCATCAAGGCGATCGAGCTGAATTACGACTGGGGCTACAACATGATTCGGCCGCTCGCCGGCGCATTGCCTGATGATTTCAAGAATGCCCGCATCATTCATATTGCCCTTGACCGTGCGCGCATGGTCGGGCGGCTGCCATGGGGTCTCGAACTGCCGCTCAAGCCATTCTTCGGAATCATGGTCGTGGCGCCGCCGCCCGCCTGGGGCCCGGTTGCCTCACCGCCACCTCGTCGCAATGGCGGCAACATGGACAACAAGGAGCTGGTTGCCGGCACGACAGTGTATTTGCCGATCCATGTTGACGGCGCGTTATTTTCGGTTGGCGACGGTCACGGCGTTCAGGGTGACGGTGAAGTTTGCATTACGGCAATCGAAACCGGGCTGATCGGCACCTTCGAATTGCATGTGCGCAACGACATGACACTCGAATGGCCTATGGCTGAAACGCCGACGCATATCATGACGATGGCGTTTGATCCCGATCTCGACGATGCGGTGGTGATTGCACTCCGCGACATGATCAAAATCATTTGCTTGCGCACCGGATTATCCCGCGAGGACGCCTACACACTCTGCAGCTTGGCGGCTGATTTACGCGTAACCCAGGTGGTGAACGGCTCCAAAGGCATCCACGTGATGCTGGAGAAAGCGCACCTCGCGAGCGCCCGCTAAAAACGGCGCGCTGAGACGCTCTATCGGCCAACGGCAAAAAGCGCCATAGTATGCGGGTATTCCCGCGAGCCATTGGCTCCTCATGACGCAATATTCGCAAGGGTTAGTCGCTCACGACCAAACTGCTTCTTCCACATCGGCACGTCGCTGGATTGATTCCGTAGGTCTCGCGATTGCGCTGGGCATCGCGTATTTCCTGGCGGCGCGACTGAGTCTTTATCTTATTCTCCCTGATGGTGTCGCCGTTTTCTGGCCGGCCGCGGGGGTTTCTGCCGGCGTGCTCATCGGTCTCGGACCACAGGCGCGGCTGCCGGTCATTATCGGCACAATGGTTGCGACCGCCGTGGCCAATCTTTTGGGCGATCGAAACATCTGGAGCACCATCGTTTTCGCTCTGTGCAACGCCGCAGAGCCGCTGCTCGTATCCATGCTCGTCGAAAGATATTTTGGTTCATCGTTCAGCTTGGATAGACCGCGTAACGTCATCGCACTGGTTGCAGCGGCAATCGTTGCAACGGCCATTTCGGGAATTGGCGGAGCACTGGGCTTCAAATTTTTCTACAGCTCGTCCGCATCTTTTTTGACAATCTGGTACCACTGGTTCGTGTCCGACGCCTTCGGCATCATTACAGTTGCACCGCTCCTGATCGGACTGGTTGCCGTGATACGCGATCCGCCTCCACTCAGGGAAGCCATCGAAGGCGGCGTCGTCGTGGCGATTGTAACTGTTGTGAGCGGATTGATTGTTTTATTGCCAAGGGAACTGTGGGTGGCCGTGGTGCCTCCTGCATCCATCTTTCCCCTGTTGTTGTGGGTTGCCGCGCGCTGCAGACCGGTCTTCGCTGCGGCGGCCGCATTTGTGGTTGCACTCGCGGTTGTCTGGACGACAACGTTTGGCATCGGGATCCTCGGCGATCCGAATCTTTTAATTGACCATCGGATCCTGGCCGCCCAGGCCGGCATTTTGACAGCATCGCTCTGCGCATTGATTCTTGCTGCCTTGTTCGCAGAGCGGAGAGCAAACGAAGCTCACCTCTCGCACTCAAAAATGATGCTGGAGCGCGAACGGGATAACAAGCTGATGAATATGCAGGCCGTCACTGCGTCGATGGCCCACGAGCTGAAGCAGCCCCTGACAGCGATCTCGGCAAATGGCGAGGCCGCACAATTGTTTCTAAATCAGACACAGCCCAATCTCGAGCAGGCGCAGTCGGCGTTGGACAGCATCATCGCAGACAGCCACCGTGCCAGCCAGCTAATCAACGATATTCGCGCCTTGTTTACGAGAACCGACAAGAGACAGGAGCCAATTGACGTCAACGAAATGGCTTTTCAGGCATTGCGGATTCTTCGGGAACAGTTGAACACGCACGGGGTCAGGACCGACCTCGAACTTGCGAACGGATTGCCACCCGTAATGGGTCACAAGGGCCAATTGCAGGAGGTCCTGATAAACCTTGTCCAAAATGCGATTGAAGCAATGAACGATACGAAAGATGGTCGCAGGGCGCTGCAGTTGAAAACCGAGCGGCAGGGCGACAATGCGATCGTTGTTGGAATCAGGGATTCGGGACCGGGAATTGATCCGGCAAAACTAAACAGCGTCTTCGAGGCGTTTTTCACAACGAAGTCACATGGGACGGGCTTGGGATTGGCCATTTGTCGAATGATCATTGAGCGTCATGGCGGGCAGCTGTCTGCGTCTTCGGACGGCAGGAACGGGGCCCTGTTTCAATTCGTTCTCCCCGCGCGTAGCGCAACGGTCGGGAAATGATATCCAAGAACCTCGGCCCAACCGATCACAGATCAGCGCGGCTGCTATGAGTTTGCGAAACGCTCCGCTGGCGGCGCGATTTCGGTGACGAGGTCGCGTACGAGCCTTTTATTCGAGAGCGGCGCCAGCGTCATCTCGCGCGGCTGCAGGCGGGCAGTGCAAGCGTAGACGGTCTCACCGTCGAGCTCGATCATGCATTCCTTGCAGGCATTGGCATTGATGCAGGAAAAACGGATCGCCAGCGTCGGATCGCGATTGGCCCGGACCCAGCGCAGACCATCGAGCACCGACTGACCCGGCTCGAACGGTACCTCGTAGCTTTCCCATCGGCCGGCGTTCGCATCGAGGCCGCGCCAGATCTTGAGCGTTGTGCTTTCGCTCATGATGCCACCACCGCGGTTGCGCGTGGACCGCCCGACAATTCGATGCGTGAGCCCGCCAAGGTTACAGTCTGGCTGAACGCCCAATCGGGTGACAGTTGCGGATAGTCCTCGCGCTGTTGCGCTCCACGGGTCTCGGTGCGCGCCAGCGCCGCCTCCGTGACCGCACGTGCGACCAGCAACATGTTGCGCAGATCGAACCAGTCGATCCGGCGCATGTCGAAGCGTTTGCCGTCGCCGGGCGGGGTGCTGCCGAGCTCATTTGTCAGGCGGCCGATTCTGTCGAGCGCGGCACTGAGCTTTGCCTCCCTACGCAATGCACCGACATCATCCTGCATCGTGTTTTGAAGCATCTGCTGCATCTCGGCTGTATTGAAGTTGCGGGTCGGTGCATCCGCGGTGATCAGCGCGGTCGCTTCGTGGGCATTGTCAGCGCGATCGGGTGTGACGCTTAAGCGCCCCGCATAATCGGCGGCGCTGCGCCCGGCGCGGCGACCAAACACGAGTGCCTCGGTGATGGCGTTGCCTGAAAGCCGGTTGGCGCCATTGGCGCCACCGACCGCTTCGCCGGCGGCAAACAGGCCGGGCAAATCCGTTTGCATTCGTGCGTCGGCCGCGATGCCGCCCATGTGGTAATGCGCGATCGGTGCGACCTCGACCGGAATTTTGGTGAGATCGATGTCATTGGCGGCGAGACGGTCGATCACCGGACCGAACGCTTCGCGCAATGCGCTTTCCGGGCAGTGCTGAAAGCTGAGATAGACCCCGCCATGCGGCGAGCCTCGACCGGCCTCGACCTCCTTGAGAATCGCGTAGCTACCGACATCCCGCGTGATCACGTATTTGCCGTCCTCAACCACGCCATAGCGTTGCGTGAATTCCTCCATGCGGTTGTTGAGCAGCCGGCCGCCAAGCTTGTAGCGGAAGGGATCCCACATGATCGGATCCATGCCGACCAATCGCGGCGCGAGATGGCCGATGGGGAAAAACTGGACAAATTCCATATCCACCAGAGAAGCGCCGGCCCGCAAGGCGAGGGCGTATCCGTCGCCGCCCATATTTGCGGATGCGCTGTTACGCCGATAAAGCCGCGTGAGACCACCTGTAGCGAGGATAGTCGCCTTTGCCGACAGAATGACCGGCGCGCCCGATCCGAGATGCAGCGCCGCCGCGCCCACGACGTCACCCTTATGGCGAAGAAGATCGATGATGCAGAGATCACCAGCCTTGCGAATTCCGCCGCTTTTGTTCACGACGGTACGCAGCGTCTTCGACACCGCAGGTCCGGTGTTGAGAAAGTCGACATACACGCAGCGCGGACGGTCATGGCCGGGAGCCATCGCTTGCACGATGCGCCCGTTTTTGCGCGCCCACCCCACGCCCCAATCGTCCATGGCGCGGATGCAGGCAGGGCCGTCCTCACACAGCAGTTGCGCAAGTGGTTCGTTACACAATCCGCGCCCTGCGGCGACCGTGTCTTCGTAATGATGGCTCCAATGATCAGGGGTCTCGGAGCCGAGGGCCACCGCGACGGTCATCTGAGCCATCACTGTGGCGCCGCCGCGGCCGATCAGGCTGCGGTCGGCGAGAAGCACCTGACAGCCGCTGCGTGCTGCCTCGATCGCCGCATACATGCCCGCTGCGCCGGATCCAATCACCAGAACATCGGTCTCGGCGCGCATCGGGGCTTGGGCCATGACGATCTCGTTGAACCAGGGCAGCTGCGTATCAAGCATCATCGATGCTGTTTGCGCCGAAAGCCACCTGTTTCCTGCGCCGCACTATGACGAAGCACGCAATGCAGGCTATTTCGGCACCAAACATCGCTTGATACTATGCACGAATTAGCCCGAGCCGATGACGTGACCGAAGAAGAAACTGCCCGAGCGGAAGATGGAGGACGCCATGATCAAGAAGATTACGAAACGCGATTTGCTTAAAGGTGCCGGCGCGCTTGGCTTCAGCGCCTTTTCCGCGCGGGTGGCCGCGGCGCCAGCGGCGGAAGCAGTCACGCCGGCGTTGATCGAGGCAGCGAAGAAAGAGGGCAAGGTTACTTTTTATACGGCCATGGATCTTCAGTTTGCGGAACGCCTCGGCAAGGCGTTCGAGGCGAAGTACCCGGGCATCGCTGCGCGCGTGGAGCGATCGGGCGCCGAGCGCGTCTTCACTCGTATCGCCCAGGAATACTCTTCCAACATTCGTAGTGTCGATGTCGTCAACACCTCTGACCAGGCGCATTGCATCATCTGGAAACGCAACGGCTGGCTCGCACCCTATCTGCCTGAAGAGGTCGTGAAGCATTACGACAAGCGCTATTACGATCCGGAAGGGTTGAATGTCGTAACGCGTATCCTGATTTCACCGATCGCCTACAACACTAATCTGGTGAAGAAGGAAGAAGCGCCGAGGAGCTTCAAGGATCTGCTCGATCCGAAATGGAAAGGCAAACTGGTCAAGGCGCACCCGGCCTACAGCGGCACGATCATGAACTCGACGTTCGAAGTCGCCCGTGACCTGGGTTGGGACTATTTCGTGAAGCTGGCGGCGCAGAACGTCATGCAGGTCCAGTCGGCGACCGATACGCCAAAGAGAATCTCACTCGGCGAACGTGCGGTCATGGTCGACGGCGCCGGCTATCTTGTCATCCGTTACAAAGAGTCAGGTCAACCGGTTGAAATAGTCTATCCGGAAGAGGGCACACCGCTCGCCACCGGGCCAAGCGTGGTCTTCAAAGGTGCTCCTAATCCGAATGCCGCGCGCCTGCTCCAGAACTGGATGCATTCGCGCGAGGCTCAGCAGCTGATCGTTGACGACGCCCGCCAATATTCAGCGCATTCCCAGACCGTGGAGAAGCCGGGAATTCGCAGGCTCGCCGAGATCAAGCTGATGAAGGAGGATCCGGAAGGCATTCTGGCGGAAGGAGAAGCGATCAAGAAGCGGTATGCTGAGATCTTTAAGGTGTGATCGAATGCACGTTGGACCCTGGTCCAACTCGCCGCGGCCTGCGGATTACGGATAAATCAGCATTCGGAACGTTATTTGACGTTGAACTACTTTTGATCGAATTGTTCGGGAGGTTGTGATGATCGTATCGGCGGCGGGCGTTCGCAATATATTTGCTGTCATACTGCTGGGACTTACGGTTGCTGGCTGCGGCTACAACACCATCCCTACGCTGGAAGAACAGGCAAAAGCGAAATGGTCGGACGTGCAGAACAACTATCAGCGCCGCGCCGATCTTATTCCGAACCTTGTTGCGACCGTCCAAGGCTACGCGAAGCAGGAAAGGGAGGTGTTGACCTCGGTCATTGAAGCGCGCGCCAAAGCGACCAGTGTGAAGATTGACGCCTCGCAGCTCACCGACCCGGAAAAGGTCAAACAATTTCAGGATGCACAGAACCAACTTAGCGGCGCACTCGGCCGGCTGATTGCCGTCAGCGAGAACTATCCGGATCTCAAGTCAAACCAGAACTTCCTCGCACTTCAGTCTCAGCTCGAGGGCACGGAAAATCGCATAGCGGTCGCGCGCCGCGACTATATTGAAGCCGTTCGGGCCTACAATACCGAGCTCAGGACGTTCCCCGGCGTGCTCTGGGCCTCGACGTTTTTCCGGTCTAACAAGGCAATGGCGGAGTTTACGGCCAGCGAGGGTTCGGCCAAACCGCCGCAAGTAAAGTTCTAGCGCGCCGCAGCGCTAAGGCATCGACATGAACGCGGTCAGCATTTTTTCCGCCCGTGGCGGAAGAAAGCGTCTGCCCCTGGCGTTGATGGTGGCGCTTTTTGCGATCGCGCCTGCCTTCGCCATCAATTTCCCTGCGCTCACCGGCCGTGTCGTCGACCAGGCCAACATTATTCAAGCCGACACGCGGGCGGCGATTGAGCAGAAATCGGCCGACCTTGAAGAAAAGTCGGGAATTCAACTCGTCGTTACCACCGTAAACTCATTGGAAGGCCAAGAGATCGAGCCTTACGCCAATGAGCTGTTCCGGAAGTGGGGGCTCGGGGAAAAGAAGAAAAACAACGGCGTATTGCTGCTCGTTGCACCGAACGAGCGCCGAGTACGCATCGAAGTCGGCTATGGCCTGGAAGGCACCCTGACCGATGCGCTGTCGAAGGTGATCATATCCAACGCGATGACGCCGCGCTTCAAGGCCGGCAACTTCAGCGAGGGCATTTCGCGTGGCGTCGACGACATCATCACCGTTCTGACCACCGACGCTTCGGAATGGCAAAAGCGCCCGTCCCTGCGGCTCGACTATCAGCAGCCGGTTGATCCGGCGAGCTGGATTCTGTTCGCTGGGTTGCTCGTATTCTTCATCCTTCTCATGGTATCGCCGACTTTCCGTTGGTTGTTTTCCAATGTCATGCTGGCCGTCCTTGCCAGTTCGGGCTCGAGCGGGGGTAGTTCCTCCGGTGGCAGCTATTCGGGCGGCGGCTATTCCGGCGGCGGCGGATTTTCGGGAGGCGGAGGCTCATCGGGCGGCGGCGGTGCTTCGGGGAGCTGGTAATGACCATTTCGAGCCAGGACCAGGAACGCATTACGAAGGCCATTCGAGCGGCCGAAGCGAAGACGTCCGGTGAAATCGTTTGCGTGTTCGCGCGCATATCCTCGCAGGGAACGGTGTTGCCCGTATTTATTGCAGCAATAATGGCACTTGTGACGCCCTGGCTGCTCGTAGCTTTCACAGCCATGCCGGTCCAGCGAATTCTGTCGGTGCAGGTCATCCTGTTTGTCGTTCTTCTGATGATACTCTGCATCCCGGCGGTGCGGGTCGCGCTTGTGCCGCGCAGGACGCGGCGCGCCGTTGCCTATCGTGTCGCGATGGAGCAGTTCATTAATCGCGGTATCGCGCGAAATCCCAACCGCTGCGGGATCCTGATCTTCGTTTCGTTGGCCGAGCGCTACGCGCGCATCATTGCCGACGACGAGATCGCGAAACGGGTCCCGCAATCGAGATGGCAAGCGGCCGTTGACGCTTTGATCGCGCATGCGCGCGAGGACCGTGTCGCAGACGGATTCATCGCGGCGATCGAATTGTGCGGAGAAGAGCTCGCGCAGCACTTTCCACCGACGCACGACACTCGCGGCAAGTTGCCAGATCGCCTCTATGTTATCTAGATCGAAATCGTTGGTGGTGCTGGATGCATCGCTACTAAATTGGCACCTCTAAACACGGCGGCGTGATCAGCGGAACTGGCGTCGACTTTCTCGCGTTTCTTCTCCGAACCGTAGCGTGAGACACAAAAAATGCCTTTATTACTGTACTTCCCGCTAATCATCTGGATGGGCATGCTCGGGGCGATGCAGGATGAAATGCGGCCGGCGACCGCGAAGGTGCGCCGCCGGAATTAAATTGCAGCGCACCGCGTCGCTCAAGCGTGCGCGCGAGCAAGCTCGCTGATCGTTACTTCGGGCAAGAGCCGCTGCACATCCTCCTCGCGGCACAGTTCGGTGCCTGGCGACATCACGGCTGCGGATGCCGCGGCGACGGCAACCCGAAAAGCCTGCTCCAACGATTCGCCCGACGCCAGTGTTGCAACCATGCCCCCGACAAAGCTGTCGCCGGCGCCAACAGTGCTGATGGGCTCGATTGCCATCGGTGCAGAACGAAAAGCCTGATCAGCGGTCACCAAAAGCGCGCCGTCTTCCCCAAGCGTGAGCGCAACAATCTTGACGCGCCCACTCTCGATCAGCTTACGGCACGCACGCAGCCGCGCGTCGTCGTTGCCGAGCGAGGTGCCGACAAGGTCCGAGAGTTCGACCAGATTCGGCTTGATCAGCGAAACACCTTCGGCCAGCGCTGCTTTCAGTGCAGGTCCTGATGTATCGATGACGCATTGCGCGCCCAATATTTTGGCGTGACGGGCGACACGTGCAAAGAAATCCTCGGGAACGCCGGGCGGGACACTGCCGCTCGCGACGACAAATTTTGGACGCTGCGGAATTGTGGTCAACTTCTCGAGAACCGTTTCCCATTCGGAGCGATGCAGCTTCGATCCGGGCAAGACGAAGCGATATTGCTCCCCGGTCGATTCCTCATAAGCTGTGAAATTTTCGCGCGTCTCGACGTGCGATGGCGTCACGATGCTGTCGATGCCTTCGCGGTCCACGAGCCGGTGAAGGAGTTTCCCGATGGCGCCACCGGTAGGGAAGATCGCGGTCACGCGGCCACCGAGGCGATGGGCGACCCGGGCTACATTGATACCGCCGCCCCCGGGATCTCGCTTCGGCGCCGAACAGCGCATTTTTCGCGTCGGTTCGACGCGGCCGACATTGACGAAAATGTCGATGGCAGGATTGATCGTGAGCGTGACAATATCAGGCACGTGCGCGTTCCAGTGGGTGCTACGCGGAAGTCGTCTCCAATACGGCCTTCTACCGAACGAAATAGGTATTTTTTGGTTGCGGTGCCATATCGCGGATTTCAGAAAATTGTGCGGAACAGCCATGCGAGCCGGGACGTTCCACCTTTTCGTCACGATGACCGCTGAGCCTAGCCGTGCTTAGATTGGCGGCGGTAGGTCTGTCGCGACGAGGTCATTCCGATGATTGATCCGCTGTACTCGCTGTCGGGCTTTGCCGTCGGCCTCCTGGTCGGCATGACCGGCGTTGGCGGTGGCGCGCTGATGACGCCGATCCTGATCATGCTGTTCGGGGTCCATCCTGCGACCGCGGTGGGGACCGACCTGCTTTATGCCGCTGCCACCAAAACCGGCGGAAGTCTCGTACACGGCTTCGCCCGCAGCATCGATTGGCGCGTGGTCGCCCGGCTTGCGACCGGCAGCATTCCCGCGACGCTTCTTACGCTGGCGGTTCTGTCGCATTTCAACCTCAGCGGCGATGCCGCACGTAACCTGATTACGCTGGTGCTCAGTGTGGCGCTGTTTGCTACCGCGTTTGTGCTTGTATTCGGAAAATCAATCGTCGCCATCTACCGCACCCGTGTTTCCGAGCTCGATCCGCACAAGACAGTCGTCAGCACAATTGTGGTTGGGGCCGTGCTTGGCTGCCTTGTGTCGATTTCGTCGGTCGGTGCCGGTGCCCTGGGGGTTATCGCGCTGGTGATGCTTTATCCGCAGATGCCGATGGCCAGGATCGTCGGCTCGGACATTGCGCATGCAGTCCCGCTGACTTTGATTGCTGGCCTCGGCCACTGGATGATGGGTTCAGTCAACTGGGCGATTATCGGCTCGCTGCTGGCCGGTTCGTTGCCAGGTATTTTTGTCGGCAGCTATTTTGCGATCCGAATTCCCGAACGCGCGCTCCAGCTGGTGCTCGCGACGACGCTTTTCATGGTCGCCACGCGGATTGCCTATGACCACGCAACCACGGCGTCGTCGGTCTTTACGGCGTTCTCGGGACGGGCTGTGCCGTAAACAAAGTCGGCTAGTGGTTGTCCTTTGGCCCGAAGAAGGGCGACCCGAGCAGGACCAGAACCCATATTGCAATCAGTGCGCCGAAGGCGACGATCAATACGTTCATATGTGACCCCCTAAGTCGGCAAATTCCGCCATGGGCAGGCTAGCACAAGGCCGGGGGTCTTGGCGCATGCGACAAAAAAAGGCCGGCCGCGCCATTTGCGCGGCCGGCCTGAAAACAGCTTCGTTCTGCTAGTTACTGATATCCTTGATGACGCTGGACATGGGGCGCGCACTTTCCATTCCGCCGCCGATCTCCTTGAGCACCATCTCGACGTATTCCTTCTTCGGCTCAAGCGGAGTCTTGCCGACCACCTGTACGACTTTGTAGCCACCGTCCTTCAGTTTCTTCAGCAGTTCCGGTGCCGCGTGGGCCGTCGCCTGCTGGAAATCGTGCATCAGAATGATGCCTTTGCCGTGCTTCTCGAGCTTTTTCATCACCGCATTGATGACCTGATCCGGCTTGCGCATCTTGAAGTCGAACGAGTCCATATCGGTTGAGAAGACACCGATATTACGCTCGCTGACGTATTTCAGCAGTTCAGGCGGGTGCCGCAGGGCGGGGAAACGGAAGAACGGACCGGTCGGCTTGTTGCCAAGCGCGATGCTGACTGCCGCGATACCCTTCTCGATTTCAGCGATCCCATCCTGCTGGCTCAGCTTGGACAGGTCGCGGTGCGACCAGGTGTGCGATCCGACGGTATGCCCGGCAGCAGCTACCTGTTTCATGATTTCGGGATGCCAGCCGGCGTGTTTTCCGATCGGAAAAAAGACGGCCTTGGTGCATTGATCGGCGAGCGCCTTGAGCACAGCCGGCGTATGACCCGGCCACGGACCATCGTCGAAGGTGAGCACAACTTCCTTGTCGCGCAAAAAATCATAGGCCTTGAAGTGCTCAAAGCCGAAGCCGGGCCCGCCGGTCGTGTCGATTTCAACAACCCGTGCAACGCCGAGTGCGTTCGGATTATTGCAGGTTGATTTCGCCGGCGCGGGGGCCGCTGCTGGCGCCGGAGCGGGAGCCGGGGCCTGCGCGGTCTGGGCCCAGGCGGTAACGGTCACCGACAGTGAGATCGCCACGGCGATCGCCAAAGCGTTGCGCATCAAGTTCTCCATTCGGGGTAAGAATCCATATTCAGGAAAGTCTATCACTAATCGCGGCTTTAACCTATGGAGTGGCCGCTGCCAACGGCCGCGTTGTTGGCAATATTTTGCAGCTATTGAACGGTTAATCACGGAAAGTGGCCGCGAAGCCGCATTGCCTTGGGCGTCCGGCGAGCCTATGTGAAGGAACTCGAGCTGGAGGCGGGTATGCCGGCGATCGTGTCCAACGCTCCGTTGTCGCGGCCACTTTTGCTTGTGGCAGTTTCCGGCGGTGCGCTTGTGGCCGCAGCGCTGGGCCTATGGGCCTACTACGGTACCGCCGTGTTCTTTGAGATGGTGCGTGCTGGCTGGCTCGCGTGCTTCTGATGCAAGTTGAGAGCCGATGACGGCGCGAACGTCGCAGATTGTCCTCATTTTTGCAGCCTTTCTGACCGGTCTGGTGATTTTCTCCGGAGTGTTTCTCTACGCCACTGGGAACTTTGGCGGTGGTCCGGCTGGCTCTGCAATTGGTGGGCCCTTCAAACTGGTCGACCAGAACGGAAATCTGATTACCGATGTGGATCTGAAGGGAAAGCCGCACCTCGTATTCTTCGGTTATACGCACTGCCCCGACGTGTGCCCCACCACGCTTTTCGACGTTTCCGAAATCTTGCGCGCGCTCGGCAAAGATGCCGAGAAGACCGGTGCACTCTTTGTCACCGTTGATCCCGAACGCGACACGCCCGCCGTAATAAAGGACTATCTGTCGAGCTTCGATCCGCACCTGCGTGGCGCGACGGGTGACCGGGCGGCGATCGAGGCGGCTGCAAAGGCCTATCGTGTGTACGCCAAAAAAGTCCCGACGCAGAACGGCGACTACAGCATGGATCACACGGCACTTGTCTACCTCATGGACAAGCAAGGCCGCTTCGTCGCCCCGTTCAGCCTCAAGCGGAAATCAGAGGAAGCCGCTGCCGATCTGCGGCGTTATATGTAGCGTCGATCCACATTTGCGGAAGTTCGCCACGACTTTCCAGGTCGGCAATGTGCCGGCTCAACTTAAGGAGCATGGACGCGATCCTCGGCGGCCCGTCGAGACCGTGCTCGGTCTTATTCCAGCGAGAAGGCGCGTGGGTCAATTCAAACGCCGCTCGCCATGCTGCCACCGAGAGCAGCAGCCAATGCAGTGGTGTCCAGACCAGAATGCGGAACCTGTGCGGCACGCCCCGGTCAGACAACCCGCGCCAGGCAAGCACTACTGACGGCACGTAACCGACTGCCACTGACAGGGCGCACAGTGCCATGCCGGCCGAGTCCCGGGATCCGAGGCAGAAGTCCCAACCGAGGCCGACAATGAAGATCGGATGTACCAGCGCGACAAAACCGTTGCCACCGACGATGACCAGAAGGGTCGCAAAACCGCGGGGTCCAAGTTCGCGAAATGACCGGCGCGGATGGCGCATATGGACGAGGAATGTCTTCATCCAGCCTTTCAGCCAGCGGGACCGCTGGCCAAGCCAGCGCTTGACCGTTGCAGGGGCCTCTTCATAGGTCGTGGAATCGATCACCCCGCACCGGTAGCCGAAACGCGCGAGGCGCATGCCGAGGTCGGCGTCCTCGGTGACGTTGTAGGGATCCCAGCCGCCGACCTCGCGTAGAACCGATGTCTTGAAATGGTTTGAAGAACCACCAAGAGGCAGGGGCAGGCCGAGCGTGGCAAGCTTCGGAAGGAAGACGTCGAAGTGTCCGGCGTACTCGGCGATAAAATAACGGGCGAGCCAGGTTGCGTCGCTGTCGATGCATAGCCGCGCCTGTACGCAGGCAAGGTCGTCCGCGGAGGAGCGGAAAGCCTGTAAGGCGTAGCGAAGCTGGTTGGAGTCAGGTCGGTCTTCCGCGTCGTAGATCACGACAAATGAGCCGCGCGCAAGCTCTAGCGCAATATTGAGTGCTTTAGGTTTCGTTCGTGGCTCTGCCGGGGGCGCCGGAACCACCGTGATCGGGAGGCGGTGCTTGCGCTGCGTAATCGCGGCGCGAGTTGCGGGTTCGTCGGCTTCGACGACGACAATCACGTCGAGTTTCTCGGCTGGATAGTCAAGCTGTTCGATGGCTGACAGGAGTTGATCCACCACCCGCGCCTCGCGATGAAGCGGTGCAATGATGGTGTAAACGGGCAGGTCGCCGTCTTTGGTCGCGGAAGCAAAAGAGGAAAACTCCCGGGACGGCGCCATAGCAACCAGGATCCGAAAGGCTGCCGGTAACACCGCAAGCGTGCAAAGCACGATTGTGCTTATGGAAGTGAGCAACGCCATTAGTGCGCCAATTACGAAGAGCGCCGGAATAAAGCACACGAACCTGTTGAGCGTCGCCGCTGAGAACTCAGGCCGCTCATGCTTTAGGCGATCCGAAGCGCGGTCGGCTGCGGCAATGAGCACGTCCTCAATACTTGCGTCGAGCGCGAACGCACGGCGCTCGGCCCGCGCGTCGAATTTTTCCCGCCGGAGATTCGCTGACTCTGATGAGGAACCGGAACCGTTACCCCAGACTTCCAATGAGCGCGCGTCCGTCGCGCCCGCAACGCCAGTCCCCATGCACCACCCGAACCAACTCAATTTTATGGGGATATTAATGGATATACAACTTATAGGCGAGTCAAACTTAGGGGCATGGCCGGATCAGACCGCGGATGTTAGAAGGCGCGGCCCATGTCGAATTTCATGTCCCATTTTCTGGTGCCGGCAGCGATCGTGGCGGTGGCGATCGTTCTGCTGCTCGGCCTGATCAACATGATGCGCGGCGGCTCGCCCAACCGCTCGCAAAAACTGATGCGGCTGCGCGTGCTATTTCAGTTCGTCGCCATCATTGTAATCATGGCGACGATCTGGGTCCTCGGCCGTTAGTCGGAGAAGATACGGAGCAGGCGCTCACTTCATCGGAGCAGCGCGCATATACTCCACTTTTTCCTTCTGCTTTTTGGACTTCTTCTTCTTGGCAGCTGAATAATCGGCCGTGGCGGCCTTGGCTGAATGCATGCCTGCTTCGCAGGCCTGTGCGGGCGCAGAGGCCGGCAGGGCCAGGACGGCGGCTACAATCGCAATCGTCAGTATACGCATGAGCGTCACCCCTTCTTGAGAAAAAGGCTAAGATAAGCCTATCCCAAAACTGCGCTTGGGAGAAAGGCTCCACGAGGTCGATATGGTTGTGCTCAACCGCATCTATACGAGGACCGGAGACGACGGAACGACTTCGCTTGGCACCGGTGCCCGGCGCAAGAAATACGACCTACGCGTCGAGGCCTACGGCACGGTCGACGAGGTCAATGCTGTGATTGGCTTGGTCCGCTTGCATGTCAAAGGCGACAAAGCGCTCGATGCTGCGCTTGGCCGTATCCAGAACGATCTTTTCGATGTCGAGGCCGATCTCTGCCTTGCCGAAAAGGGGCCAGGTGGTGCGCGGCTCACGGTGACCGATTCTCAGGTCGCGTGGCTGGAGGCGGAGATTGACCGGCTCAATGCAGATCTTGCTCCACTCAAGTCGTTCATCCTGCCCGGCGGTAGCCCCGCCTCAGCCTACCTGCATCTTGCGCGCACGGTTTGCCGCCGCGCCGAGCGCATCATGGTCGAACTCAAGGACAAGCCGGGCGAAGGCGTATCGGAGCCGTCGTTGAAATACGTCAACCGGCTGTCCGATTACCTGTTCGTGGCCGGTCGGTATTCCAATGACAAAGGCGCCGCCGATATCCTGTGGGCGCCCGGCCAGAACCGCTAGTTTTACTGCGCTGCAGCACAAACGTTGACAGCCCGACGGCACGGCCTTTAGCTTCCGCCCGCTTGTTCCAGTGCCCGCCCGGGATGGGGAATCATGAAAATTCTGGTGCCCGTGAAACGGGTCGTCGACTTCAACGTCAAAATTCGCGTCAAGCCGGACGGCTCCGGTGTCGAGCTCGCCAACATCAAGATGTCGATGAACCCCTTCGACGAGATCGCCGTCGAAGAGGCAATTCGTTTGAAGGAGGGCGGCAAGGCGACGGAGATCGTCGCGGTGTCAGTCGGCCCTGCGCAGGCATCGGAAACCATCCGAACCGCGCTTGCGATGGGGGCGGATCGTGGGATCCTGGTGAAGACCGACGCTATCGTTGAGCCGCTGGCAGTGGCAAAACTGCTCAAGGCGATTGTCGAAGCTGAAAAGCCCGGCCTTGTTATCATGGGCAAACAGGCGATCGACGACGACAGCAACCAAACCGGGCAGATGCTCGCAGCACTTTTGCACTGGGCGCAGGGCACGTTCGCGTCCAAGCTTGCGATCGAGGGCGATGCGATCAGCGTGACCCGCGAGGTCGACGGTGGTCTGCAGACGGTAAAGCTGAAAATGCCAGCGATTGTCACGACCGATCTGCGGCTGAACGAGCCGCGCTACGCCTCATTGCCAAACATCATGAAAGCGAAGAAGAAGCCGATCGACGAAAAGACTCCGGACGCCTATGGCGTCGACATCAAGCCACGGCTTCAGGTGGTCAAGACGAGCGAACCGCCGGGCCGCAAATCGGGCGTGAAGGTTGCTTCGGTTGCGGAGCTGGTCGCCAAGCTCAAAGACGAGGCGGGGGTACTCTAGATGGCCACGCTTCTCGTCGCTGAGCACGACAACAAGACGCTCAAGGACGCAACCAGCAAAGCCTTGACCGCTGCCAAGGCAATCGGCGCCGATGTCGACGTGCTCGTCGCCGGCAAGGATTGCAAGGCGGCTGCGGAGGCGGCGTCGAAGCTCGACGGCGTCAAGAAGGTGCTGGTAGCTGACGCGCCGCCTTATGAGCATCAGCTCGCAGAACCTGTTGCCGATTTGATCGTGTCGCTTGCCGGTAAATATGACGCCATCGTCGCGCCGGCGACGACGACCGGAAAGAACATCATGCCGCGCGTCGCCGCGCTGCTCGACGTGATGCAGGTTTCGGACGTCACGAAAGTGATCTCCGCGGATACCTTCGAGCGGCCGATCTACGCGGGCAACGCAATTCAGACGGTGAAGTCATCCGACGCGAAGAAGGTTGTGACCGTGCGTACCTCGACGTTTCAGGCTGCCAGCACCGGCGGTTCTGCGAGCATTGAAAATGCCAGCGCGGCCGCAGACCCCGGCCTCTCGGCTTTTTCTGGGGAGGAATTGTCGAAATCGGATCGACCTGAGCTGACGTCGGCGAAGATCATTATTTCCGGCGGCCGCGCTATGCAGAGCAGGGATAACTTCACAAAATATATCGAGCCCGTCGCAGATAAATTGGGCGCTGCAGTTGGCGCATCGCGCGCCGCGGTCGACGCCGGCTATGCGCCAAACGACTGGCAAGTCGGGCAAACCGGCAAAGTTGTGGCACCCGAGCTGTATATTGCCGTCGGAATTTCTGGCGCAATTCAGCATCTCGCCGGGATGAAAGACTCCAAGGTGATTGTTGCTATCAATAAGGACGAAGAGGCGCCGATCTTCCAGGTTGCCGACTACGGCCTGGTGGCCGACTTGTACCAGGCGCTTCCGGAACTGGCGGCGGAACTCGAAAAGGTCAAGCGTTGACTACGTTTTAATTTTGTTGTTCCGCCAATGGCGCCGTGCGGTCCTACGTCGTAGAAATGAAACAAGGAGCGGGCGTTACCGAATTCGAAGCCAGAAGCCGGGACTTCGCACCGATCGGATAGGGACATGGTCAAGATTCAGAGTATCGGGGTAATCGGCGCGGGCCAGATGGGCAACGGAATCGCGCATGTGTGCGCGCTCGCAGGCTATTCCGTCCATCTCAACGATCTGTCGGCCGACCGTATCAAGGCTGGCATGGCGACCATCAATGGCAACATGGCGCGCCAGGTCGGCAAGAAGACAATCAGCGAGGACGACCGCAAGAACGCGCTCGCGCGCATCAAGCCAGCCGAGAAATACGACGCATTTTCGGGTTGCGACCTGGTGATCGAAACCGCAACTGAGAAGGAAGACGTCAAGCGCAAGATCTTCGGCGAGCTCTGCCCGTCGCTGAAAACGGACGCGATCCTCGCGACGAACACGTCGTCGATCTCGATCACGCGGCTCGCCTCATCCACCGACCGTCCCGAACGCTTCATCGGGATTCATTTCATGAATCCGGTGCCGCTGATGGAGCTCGTTGAGCTGATCCGCGGCATTGCGACCGATGACGCGACGTTCGAGGCGAGCAAAGCCTTTGTCACCAAACTCGGCAAGACTATTGCGGTCTCGGAAGATTTCCCCGCGTTCATCGTGAACCGGATTCTGCTGCCGATGATCAACGAGGCGATCTACACCCTCTACGAAGGCGTCGGTAACGTCGAGTCGATCGATACCGCGATGCGGCTTGGTGCCCACCATCCGATGGGCCCGCTCGAGCTTGCCGATTTCATCGGGCTCGACACGTGCCTGTCGGTGATGCAGGTGCTTTATGAAGGGCTGGCCGACTCGAAATATCGGCCGTGCCCGCTGCTCGTGAAATATGTCGAGGCCGGCTGGCTCGGCCGCAAGACGCAGCGCGGTTTCTACGACTACCGCGGCGAAAAGCCGGTCCCGACGCGCTGACTACGACGCGCAGCAGCTACCGCCGTTCGGTTTGTCTTCATATTCGTCGTGCCGTCGCACCCAGGCCATTGTCCAGGGCAGGGCGTCCTCGTCGCGGCCCTTCGGTGCCATGTCGAGGAAGTTGTAGGTGCCGACAAGTATGTCGAGCCCGCGCGCGTAGGACGAATACGTATGAAGCACGTTGCCGGCCTCGCCCTTGATGAAGGCGCTCAGGCCCGGGGCTTCCTCGCTCGGGAATTCGGTTGGTTCGTAATTGTATTCGACCTTACCGCGTGCCTTCTCCTCGGGCGTGAACGAGACGTGGAAATCGCGGTTGAAGTCGTTGCCGAACGACGACACCCATTTGAATTTCCACCCCATGCGCTTTTTGTAGGCTTCGATCTCGGCGAGAGGGGCGCGCGACACAACGACCAGTGATACATCGCGCTGGGCAAGGTGGATTGCGGCGCCGTCGAAATGGTCGGCCAGAAAAGAGCAGCTCGGGCAGCCCTGCACCCAGCCCGGCCCAAGCATGAAGTGGTAGATCATGAGCTGGCTCTTGCCGCCGAACAGGTCTGAGAGGGTCTCCTTCCCGTTCGGTCCGTCGAAGACGTAGTTTTTTTCAATCAAGGTCCACGGCAAATTGCGCCGCGCGGCGCTCAAGGCGTCGCGCGTTTTGGTGAATTCCTTTTCCTTCGCGAGCAGGTCCTTGCGCGCTTTGAGCCATTCGCTCTGCGATACAACATTGTGCTGCATGTTTTTTTCTCCCGCTACATTTTGGGTGGTGTCATCCAGCCGATACCGGCTCCTCCCGGCTCCTTGAGGATCGCGATGCGGCCGACATTAGGAATGTCGAAGATCGGTCGCATCAATGTTGCGCCCGCGGCTTGTGCCTTTTTCACACGCGCGTCCACATCGTCGACCGCCAGGTAGCTCATCCAGCTTTCCGGGACGCCGTCGAACTGCGGGCTGGTGAGCGGAAACAGGCCACCGACATATTGGTCGCCCATTTTGGCGACCCAGTAGGTGCCGTCAGGCATCGGCATTGCCTCGAACGTCCAGCCGACCGTCGTGCCATAGAATTTTTTGTCGCGCTCGGCATTCCGCGTCATCAGTTCGTTCCAGTAGAAATGTCCGTGTGACCATTGGTGTGGCATCGTCTGCTCCCGTGACTATACAGCGAGATATTTTTCCAGCTTCTCGAACGAAGCGTTCCAACCATGCTGGTGACGGTCGCGCGCGTCTTCGTCGAAGAATTGCTCATGGGTAAAAGTCATCAGCGTACCGCCGTTGTTCGCCTTGAACGTGATCGTCACGAGGGATTCGCGTTCGGGCGTAGTCCTCCAGGCCCAGGTGAACACCAGCTTTTCGTTCGGGATCACCTCGCGATAAACGCCGCTGACGTCGTGTTGTTCGCTCGAGCCGGACTTCTGCATCAAGATACGGAAACCGCCGCCGACACGCACGTCAGCTTGGGCACTGACCGAAGCGATTTCGCGCCCACCCATCCAGTGATTCAGCTTTTCCGGGTCGGTCCACGCTGCGAAGACTTTCGCCGGCGGCGCTTTGAACCTGCGCTTGATGGTGAGGCTCGGTTTGGTCGTGATGGTGGCCATTTGTCTTCCTCCAGGAAAGTGGCGAGGCGGTCGAACCGCTCGGTCCAGAACTTCTGGTAGCGATTGAGCCAATCATTGGCGTCGCGCATCGGTTCCGCGCGCAGGCGGCAGCTAACGATGCGACCGTTCTTTTCGCGTCCGACGAGGCCGGCACCCGACAGCACGTCGAGATGCTTCATGACCGCAGGAAGCGACATCGAAAAGGGTTTCGCCAGTTCGCTGATCGATAACTCGTCTTTCTCGCTGAGACGGGCGAGCAGGGCCCGCCGAGTCGGATCTGCGAGCGCGGCAAAAGTCCGATCGAGGTTCGGTCTCGAATAGTAAACCATTTGGTTAAGTATAGGACCGATGTCGAAAGTGTCAAGGGCCCGTCGCCGTATTTACATTTCGTTGAGAAACGTGCCGTAGAACGGTATCGGGATGGATCCGGCATCAATTGCGGCCGCCTTGGTCGCCTCTCAGATGGGTAATGTGCAGATGGCCGTTGCGGCCAAGATGCTGCGCATGAACGCCGACGACGCATCCGCGATCGTCCAGGTGCTCGACGCTGCCCAGAAAAACCTGCAGAGCCTCGCAAACGTCGCCGAAGGCGTGGGCCGCAACCTCAATATCAGCGCGTAATCACTTTACTGTCCGAGCGCCGCCTTGATCAGCTTGATGGCATCATCGCTTGCCCATTCGGCCGGGCCGGCAATCGTTCCGATCTCGCATCCCTTTGGATCGATCAGCAGCGTGGTCGGCATGCCAAATGCACGCCCGACGGACTTGAGCTCCTGAAAGCTTTTGGCAGCAGGATCGGCGTAATAAGCGAGCTTTTGCACGCCGACCTCCTTGAGCCACGCCTTTGGCTTGTCAGGGTCGCGCGTGTCGATATTGATCGCAACCACTTCGAATCCGGGGCCGCCGAGGCGTTGCTGGAGCGCATCGAGCGCCGGCATTTCCTTGCGGCACGGTACGCACCAGGTGGCCCAGAGGTTGAGCAGGACCGTGCGCCCGCGCCAGTGCTCAAGCGTCAGCGCCTTGCCGGAGGCATCCTGGAAAGCAAGGTCGGGCAGCCTCAACGGGCTCTTGGCAACGTTAACGGCCGCTACCTCGCCATGCGCAAAAGGCGCTATTTTTCGGGCCAACTCGACAGCGGGCCGGCAGGCAGCGTCGCCGCCCGCATTGCGCGTCAGGGTCGCAATCCCGTATACCCCCGCCAGCCCAACAGCGACGCCGGCGATTCCGCCCGCCAGAACCATAACGAGGCGTTTTTTGGCGAAGCTTGATTGGGTTTCGGTCATGAGCGGCTTGGTGGATATGCCATGAGCAACAAAATGTGGGGTGGGCGATTCTCGTCTGGCCCCGGCGCCATCATGGAGGAGATCAACGCCTCTATCGACTTCGACCGGCATCTCTACCGCCAGGACATCGCCGCGTCCAAGGCCCATGCCGACATGCTAGCCAAGCAAGGCATCATTACGGCTGACGATGCGAAAAAGATCGCTCACGGTCTAGACACGATTCTGTCAGAGATCGAGGCGGGCAAGTTCTCATTCAAGCGCGCGCTTGAAGACATCCATATGAACGTGGAAGGTCGCTTGTCGGAATTGATCGGCGAGGCGGCCGGACGGCTGCATACCGCGCGGTCGCGCAACGATCAGGTTGCGACCGATTTCCGGCTCTGGATACGGGACACGATTGACGCGATCGACGCCGCGCTTGCGCTCTACCAGCGCACGCTTGCTGAAAAGGCGATTGAGCACGCCGGCTCCGTTATGCCGGGTTTGACGCACATGCAGACGGCGCAGCCTGTGACATTCGGCCATCACCTCCTCGCCTATGTCGAAATGGCTGCGCGCGACCGCGGCCGGTTCGCCGACGCACGCAAGAGGCTGAATGAATCTCCGCTCGGCGCCGCTGCGCTCGCCGGCACATCGTTTCCTCTCGACCGTGACATGACAGCCAAGGCGCTCGGCTTCGACCGACCGATGGCAAACTCCCTCGATGCGGTCTCTGCGCGCGACTTTGCAATGGAGACGCTGTCGGCGGCCTCGATTGCGGCCGTTCATCTCTCACGGCTTGCTGAAGAAATCGTCATCTGGACCTCACCGCTCACGGCGCTGGTCAGGCTGTCGGACAAATTCACCACCGGCTCCTCGATCATGCCGCAAAAGCGCAATCCGGACGCCGCCGAGCTGGTACGGGGCAAGGCCGGACGTGTCATCGGCGCACTCGGCGCCCTGCTGATCGTGATGAAGGGCCTGCCGCTCGCCTATGCAAAGGACATGCAGGAGGACAAAGAGGGCGCCATGGATGCGCTCGCTGCTCTGGTGCTGTCGGTTGCGGCGATGACCGGCATGGTCGCCGATCTTGAGCCTGATACCTCACGCATGAAGAAGGCGGCCGCCGAGGGCTACGCCACCGCAACCGATCTCGCTGACTGGCTTGTGCGGACCCTGAAGATCCCGTTTCGGGAAGCGCATCATCTGACCGGCCGGGTCGTGGCCAAGGCCGCGGAGGCAAATGTACCTCTGCATCGACTGCCACTGGCCGCGATGCGGGAGATCGAGCCTCGGATCAGCGAAGACGTCTTCACGGTCCTTTCGGTTGACCGCTCCGTGAAGAGCCGGGTCAGCTTCGGAGGCACCGCACCAAAAAATGTCCGCTCGCAGGCAAAGAAATGGCTGCGGAAGCTTGAAAAGGAAAAATCCTGACTTCGCCTTGTTTGCCTGTTTTGCTATCGTTCCTCCATGCAAGGAGCGCCCGTCTTGAGCCGTGATCGCCCTCCGTTTCTCCGCCTCGCGCTGATTGGCGCGCTGGCCACGTCGTTTGCCTTGGCTGCGTGCGGACGCAAAGGGCCGCTCGATCCGCCGCCAAGTGCGTCGGCTGCGGGCGCGCAGGTTGAACCGATAGGTGAACGACCGGGCGAGCCGATCACTACCAGTCGCGGGCCAGTTGGTCCCGACGGGAGACCGATTGCACCCGGCATGCCCAACAAACGAATTCCTCTCGACGTCCTACTCAACTGAGCGCGTGATGCATCACTTCGCTTACCGCGACGGCGTCCTTCACGCCGAGCAGGTGAATCTGGACGCGCTTGCGAGCGCGGTCGGAACACCGTTTTATTGCTACTCGACCGCGACGCTGACGCGGCACTATCAGGTCTTTGCCGGCGCTTTCGCCGATGTGTCGGCGCTCGTTTGTTACGCGATGAAAGCCAATTCCAATCAGGCCGTGGTGCGCACGCTCGCCAAGCTTGGCGCGGGCGCCGACGTGGTATCCGGTGGCGAGCTCAAGCGCGCGCGTCTTGCGGGCATACCCGCCGACAAAATCATGTTCTCCGGCATCGGAAAGACGGCGGCCGAACTCGCGCACGCGGTCGACGAGAGCATTCTCTGCATCAACATCGAATCCGAGGCCGAACTCGATCTTCTGTCATCGATCGCGGGGTCGAAAGGGCGCACCGCTAATATTTCGGTGCGCGTCAATCCGGATATCGACGCCAAAACGCACCACAAGATCGCGACCGGAAAGGCCGAAAACAAATTCGGTATCCCGATCAGCTGTGCGCGCGAAATTTACACGCACGCGGCAAAGCTCAAGGGCGTCAAAGTCACCGGCGTGGATATGCACATCGGGAGCCAGATCACCGATCTTGATCCGTTCGACAGCGCCTTCGCGCTGCTCGCCGAGTTCGTGGCCATGTTACGCGCCGACGGTCACACGATTTCGCATGTCGATCTCGGTGGAGGCTTGGGAATTCCGTACCGCGATGATAACGAGCCGCCGCCGCATCCTGACGCCTATGCCAAAGTGGTCAAGCGCGCGACGCGCGACCTCAATTGCCGGCTCATCTTCGAGCCGGGACGCCTGCTTGTGGGCAACGCCGGCATTCTGGTGACGCGTGTGCTGTTCACGAAACAAGGCGAGGCCAAGACATTCGTCGTCGTCGACGCGGCGATGAACGATCTCATCCGTCCCACGTTGTATGACGCGCACCATGAAATCTGGCCAGTCGCGCAGCCGGCGGCTTCGGCAAAGCGGGTGCGCGCGGATGTCGTTGGGCCGGTGTGTGAAAGCGGTGATTTTCTGGCTGTTAACCGCGACATGGTGGAACCTATGGGCGGCGCGCTGCTTGCCGTGATGTCGGCGGGCGCCTACGGCGCGGTGCAGGCCGGCACGTACAATACGCGCGCTTTGGTGCCGGAAGTGCTGGTCAATGGCGCAAAGTGGGCCGTGGTGCGGCCGCGCCTTGAAGTTGACCAATTAATTGCGCTCGATCGCGTGCCGGATTGGCTTTGAGTGCATAAATAGCCTCGTAGTTTCGCGGTCCGGCGCGTGTTAGGTTGGCCGGTAACAAAGATTCTCCCGAGCCACAGCGACGGAGCGGCTTTTGGACGAGTTGAACGAAAGGCCACAAGACCGGCAGCCGACACGGCTCCTGCTCGCACGCGCACTGCGTCGCGCGCGCGGCAGTCTGTTGTGGGAAAGGCTGTGGCCGGCGCTCGCCTCCGTTGCGACCGTCCTCGGACTTTTCCTCGCATTTTCGTGGGCCGGCCTCTGGCTGATGTTGCCACCGCTTGGGCGCGCAATCGGTCTTTCAATTTTCGGCGTGTTGGTGGTGCTGGCTTGCGTGCCGTTTGCGATCTTGCGGCTTCCGAGCGTAAGCGATGGACTGCGACGTCTCGATCGTAACAGCGGGGAAATCCATCGGCCCGCAACCGCTGTTGCCGACCAAATCGCCGCAAACGGCAATGATCCGGTGGCGCAGGCTTTGTGGCAGGCACATGTGGAGCGCGCCTTGCTTTCGGCGCGCAAGGTCAGAGCCGGTTGGCCGATGCCACGGCTGTCATTGCGCGACCCAATGGCGTTGCGCGCGCTCGTGTCCATCCTGATGGTGGCAACGTTCTTTGCCGCGAGCGGCGAGCGATTCAAGCGCATCGCCGCCGCCTTCGATTGGCACGGTGTCGTCGCACCGGCGAATTTCCGGATCGACGCATGGATCACGCCTCCGGTCTACACGGGCCGACCACCGGTGATGCTGCCTGGCTTGAGGCCGGGCGAAACGGCGCAGAATGCGCCCGTGGCGCCGGTCGCGGTGCCTTCCGGCAGCCAGCTTGTTATCCGCGCGACCGGCAAAGTGCAGTTCGACATTATCCGCAAAGGCGGGATCGAAGATGCGCCGGCCGAGGCCCGTGCGCCTTTGCCGGCCGGGACCGAAGAACGCAGGCTCGTGATCAAGGGCGACGGCTCCGCTGCGGTGCATGGCGTTCTCGGCAGCGATCTTGTGTGGAGTTTTACGGCGATCCCAGACCGCGCTCCGACGATCGATCTGATCCGGGATCCGGAGCGGCAGGCGCGTGGCGCATTGCGGCTCGACTATCGCGTGGAAGATGACTACGGCGTGGTCGAGGCGAAAGCCACCTTTGCACGCAAGGAAGAAAATACGTCTGACAAGCCGCCGCGCCCGTTGTTCGGCGCGCCCGACTACGCGCTCGTCTTGCCACAACAGCGGACGCGTGCGGGCACTGCGCAGACGACATATGATCTAACCGAGCATCCGTGGGCCGGCACCGACGTCGTTTTGACGCTTACCGCTCGTGACGAGGCTGGCAACGAGGGCCGCAGTGAGGCGCGCGAGTTGCAGTTGCCACAACGCATCTTTGTCAAGCCGCTGGCGAGGGCGCTGATCGAGCAGCGCCGAAACCTCGCGCTCGATGCCGAGAGCAAACCGGTTGTGCTCACCGCACTCGACGCGCTCACCATCGCTCCGGAGCGATTCACGCCTGAGGCAGGCGTCTACTTGGGCTTACGTTCGATCTATCATGATCTCGAGCATGCAAAGAGCGACGATGCCCTGCGCGAGGTCGTCGCGCGCTTGTGGGACATGGCGGTCCAGCTGGAAGACGGGAACGTGTCGCAGGCCGAACAGGCGCTACGGCAGGCACAGGAAGCCCTGCGGCAGGCGCTCGAGCGCGGCGCGAGTGACGAGGAAATCAAAAAGCTGATGGATCAGCTGCGCGCTGCCATGGACAAGTTCCTCCAGGCGCTCGCCGAAGAAATGCGCAAGAATCCACAGCAATTGGCGCGTCCGCTCGATCGCAATAACACGCGCATGCTGAGCCAGCAGGACCTCAAGAGCATGCTTGATCGGCTGGAGAATCTCGCGCGCTCGGGCAACAAGGATGCCGCGCGCCAGCTGCTCGAGCAGCTGCAGTCGATGCTCGAGAACCTGCAGATGGCGCGGCCCGGCGCCCAGGGCGACGATGGCGACGACGACGACATGATGTCGGCCCTCGACGAGTTGGGCGACATGATCCGCAAGCAGCAGCAGCTGCGTGACCGAACCTTCAAGCAGGGCCAGGAAAATCGTCGCGACCGCCAGCGCGGTCAGCAGGGTCAGAACCAGATGGGTGACCTGCGCCAGGATCAGCAAGCGTTGCGCGACCGCCTCAACAAGCTTCTGGAACAACTCCGCCAGCGCGGGCTCGGCCAGCAGGGCCAACAGGGTCAGCAAGGCCAAAAGGGTCAGCAAGGCCAACAGGGTCAGCAGGGCCAGGGTGGCGACGAGATGGGCGAACTCGGTGATGCGGGCGAGGCCATGGGTCAGGCGGAAGGTCAACTCGGCGAAGGGGATGCCGATGGCGCCGTCGGCAGTCAGGGCCGTGCGCTTGAGGCTATGCGAAAGGGCGCCAAAGGCCTTGCGCAGTCAATGCAGCAACAAGGTATGGGGCCGGGTCCAAACGGGCGACCGGGCCGCGGGCAGTCGCGAGCTCAGCAAGAAACGGATCCTCTTGGGCGGCCGATGCGGCGCGGTGATTACAGTGACGACTTTACCGTCAAGGTCCCGGGCGAAATTGATGCGCAACGCGCCCGGCGCATTTTGGAAGAGTTGCGCAGGCGGTTCGGTGAGGGTTTCCGCCCGCAATTGGAGCTCGACTACATCGAGCGTCTGCTGAAAGATTTCTGATTTCGGATCGAGTGCGATGCGCAGCCGCGTTACTTCGCTGCGGCTGCCGAATCCTGCGGCGTGAAGAAGCGCACCATCACGTCGGTAGCGTTCGGCGGCGGTGAGACGAAGCGGCTGCGAAAATCCAGCTTTTCTCCAGGTCCAAGAATGCTCCGGCTTGGCAGCGCGTTCCAGGTATAGATTTCCTGCCCCACGGCGTCGCGTGCAGCGAAGCGCAAGCGCGGTACTTCCGTGGCCTTGCTGGCGACGCTGACGATGGTGCCTTCAATCACAAGAGCCGATAGTCCTTCCTGCGTTTCTTTCGAAATCCGCATATTCTCGAATTTCAGATGACGCAGGTTGACCGGCAGACCGACCGCCGCGAACAAAGAAGCAGTCTGCGGGAAGAACCTCACGACCTCGCTGCGGGCGCCGACAAGCGCAACGTTGAAGGCGAAGAGGACAAGAATAAGTGCAATCCACCGGGACGATCGGCGCTCTTTCTTGCGCCGGGCGTGCAGACGTTTCCGACGTGCCGCGAAATTCTCGATCTCGTCGGTATCGGTCGCCACCTCCGATTCTGCTGGTGGCTCGGCCGGCACGATTGGAGGTGCGTCGGTAACAGTGACGGGTGCCTGCGCGGTTTCCTCACTCTGCGCGGCCACCGCGGGTGTCTGCTCTTGTCCGACGGTATCTTCAACTCCGCGGTCTGGACGTATCACGCCGATGGCAGAGGTCGGCTCATCGTCGGAACCGGCGTCTACCATCTCGGGCTTGGACGCGAACCACGTCGTCTTGCATCTCGCGCAGCGGACAGTTCGTCCTGCATCGCCCAGCGAAGCCGGGTCGATCATGTAGGAGGTTGAGCAGTTCGGACAGGCGATCAGCATGGCGTCGATGGTAGTTGGCTTACCAACGTACCAGCCGTCCGGTTAATGGATCGGAAACCATGCCAAGCCCCGCCAAACGGAGGTTTTTCGGCATTTTCTTGGCGGCTGTTATGGCAGCCTCGTGATATTGGAGTAAAAGCGCAATTTAAAGCGTGCACCTGGAACGGCCGCCGGGAATGCTCTGGGACCTCGGCACGGTCGTGATTCGCCCGGCCTTTTGGGGATTTTATCGGAGAGGGGTGGGTGGTCCGATTTGAGAACGTCGGCTTGCGCTATGGGCTGGGCCCGGAGGTCCTGCGGGACCTCACATTCCGCATCGAACCTCACTCGTTCCAGTTCCTGACCGGGCCATCCGGCGCCGGCAAGACCTCACTGTTGAGGCTGCTTTTCCTGTCGCTCAAACCGACGCGTGGCCTGGTCACTCAGTTCGGTCATGACGTTGCGACACTCTCGCGCGACGCGGTAGCGACGTTGCGGCGTCGCATCGGCATCGTGTTCCAGGACTTTCGACTGCTCGACCACATGACGACGTATGAAAACGTCTCCTTGCCGTTGCGAGTCATGGGCCGGCCGGAAGAAAGCTACCGCGAGGAAGTCATCGAGCTGCTGAGCTGGGTCGGTCTCGGTGAGCGGATGTGGGCGCTCCCGCCTGTTCTTTCCGGTGGGGAAAAGCAGCGCGCAGCAATCGCCCGCGCGGTGATCGCGCGGCCGCAACTACTGCTCGCCGACGAGCCGACCGGCAACGTGGATCCGAATCTGGCGCAACGGCTGTTGCGGCTGTTCGTCGAACTGAACAAGTCAGGCACTTCGGTTGTGATCGCAACACACGATATCGGGCTGATGGATCAGTACGATGCCAGGCGTCTCGTGCTCCACGACGGCCGGTTACACATTTACGATTGAGACCAGCAATGAGTGACGCCCGCATCGATCTGGCAATGCAGCTTCGCGAGCCGAACGAGCCTATGCCGCGATTTGAAACCCCGTTGGTGCCCCGCAACTCGATTTCTGGTCGGGCCCTTGTGGCGGTCGTTGCGATCATGACGTTTCTTGTGTCGTTGACGACGGGTGCCGCGGTCCTGGTGACGAAAGCCGCCGGCGAATGGCAATCTGACATTTCGCGCGAGATGACGATCCAGATCATGCCGGCGCCGGGACGGGATCTTGATGCCGGCGTTAACAGAGCCGTCGCGATCACACGTGCGATTTCCGGCGTCACTGAGGTTCGGCCGTATTCAAAAGATGAATCGATGAAATTGCTGGAGCCCTGGCTTGGCAGCGGCATTTCGCTCGGTGAGCTGCCCGTTCCACGCTTGATTGTCATCAAGATCGCGGCTGACGCGACGCCCGATCTTGGCCTACTTCGGCGCACCCTTGCGGACCAGGTGCCGGGCGCCGTGGTCGATGACCACCGGGGATGGGTCGATCGCATGCGGGCGATGGCGGGCACCGCAATTGCAGTGGGCGTTTGCGTCTTGGTCCTGATGTTCGCCGCAACGATCTTGTCGGTGGCGTTTGCCACGCGGGGCGCGATGGCGACCAACAAAGCAGTCATCGAGGTTCTACATTTTGTCGGCGCAAAAAATGGATTCATCGCACGGCATTTTCAGCATCATTTCCTGGTCCTCGGCCTGCAGGGCGGCGCCATTGGTGGCGGCGCAGCCATCGTCATGTTTCTGGCAGCGACCATGATCGGCCATTGGCTCGTTGGCGGTGACCAAGGAGCAGTGCTCTTTGGGTCATTCTCGATCGGACTCATAGGTTATGCGGCTGTTATCGGACAAGTGGTATTGATCGCAATCGTCACCGCGTGGACTTCACGACATACTGTCAACAGTACGTTGGAGACCATCGACTGAATGCTCGCCGGTTTCGCCCGCTGGATCGGTTTCCTGACGATGGCTGCCGGCGCCACAGGCGCTTTGCTGCTGGCAGGTGGATTCGGCTGGTTTGTTGCCCAGATTGCGAGCGACGAGATCACATTGGATCGGAAGGCGGATGGCATCGTGGTGCTTACCGGGGCCGCCGCGCGCGTTCCCGATGCGATCGAGCTGCTGGCCACCGAACACGGCAAACGGCTGCTGATAACCGGGGTGCACCGAGCCACAAGTGGGCGAGAAATCGCGCGCCTCACCCCGCTCTATTCCAAGTATTTTAACTGCTGCATCGACCTGGACCGTTCGGCGCTGAACACCTTTGGAAACGCCCTCGAAACGAAACGTTGGGCGCGTCAGCACAATTTCAATTCGTTGATCGTCGTGACGTCAAATTGGCACATGCCGCGCGCCATGGCCGAACTCGATCACCAATTGCCGGACGTCACACTCATTGCATTCCCGGTCATCTCGGAAAAGGTGAAAACCGAGCCTTGGTGGTCGAACCTTGACACCGCCCGACTGCTGTTCGGGGAGTATCTGAAGTATATTTTCGCGCAGGCTCGCATGCGTCTTGATGTGGATGGTGCAATTTAGAAGGGCTGACAGTGATCATTCTTCGTTCGCTCGCGTTCAATGCGCTGTTCTATCTGAACACGCTTCTGTTTTTGATCGCCGCGTTACCGACCTTTTTCATGCCGTATCGCGCGATCGTTGAGGTTGCGAAAGCATGGGGCCGCGTCAACCTTGTGCTGCTGCGCGTGGTTGCGGGTATCAAATGCGAGGTTCGCGGCCTCGAAAAATTGCCCGCGGGCCCCCTTATCGTGGCTTCAAAGCATCAGTCGGCATGGGAAACCTTTGCGTTACTGCCGCTGCTCGACAACCCCGTCTTCATCCTCAAGCGCGAGCTGCAATGGATCCCGGTTTTTGGCTGGCTCACCATCAAAGGGCGGATGGTGCCCGTCGATCGCGGCGGCGGCTCGCAGGCTCTTGCCGCAATGATTGAAAGAGCGCGCACTGAGCTTGCCGACAATCGCCAGCTCATCATTTTTCCGGAAGGCACCCGGCGTCCGGCGGGCGCCGAGCCGCGCTACAAGATTGGCGTCGTCCATCTCTATGCGGCGGAGGGAGTACCTTGCGTCCCGATTGCGCTCAACTCGGGCCTGTTCTGGCCGCGCCGCTCGCTTCGCCGTTTCCCGGGAACCGTGGTCGCCGAAATTCTCGATCCGATCGCGCCGGGGCTCGACAAGGACGCGTTTTTCGCACGTCTGCAGAACGACATTGAAGCTGCAACCGCGCGCCTGATTGCGGAAGGGCGAGCAAAAATGGGCGGCGGCTAGCGAGCCGCCGATTCATGAATACCCTTGAGTTGTTCGGCCAGAATCTGGAGCTCCTGATCGCGAATACCCAATGCCTCCAGCTCCTTGGTTGCCGCGAGCACATAGTCGCGGCATGCGCCGGACCGGCCATGACCCTGACGCGCAAAATGGAGTTGCTCCGGCAGGCTGAGCCGTCCCGCGTATTGACGATGTCCGCGGTCGACGACGTAACATAGAGCATGCACGCTCTGCTGCGGATCATCATCGAGCCAGACCCTTCGCCAGGTCTCACGGTAGACGAGCGTGACCTGCTCGCGGCCGCGCAAGTATTCGATCGTCTTCGCCCACTTATGCGCTGCGACCCGGTATGCAATGCCGCGGCAGTTTCCTCCGCGATCAAGACCGAATACCAAGCCGGGCTTTGCCGGCGTTCCGCGATGCACAAACGAATAGACGCAAAGCGCCCGATGCGCCCCGACGAGACGGGCATTTCGTCGCTCGAGAAAATCAAACCCCGGCCGCCACATCAGCGAACCGTAGGCGAAGACCCACAAGTCCTCGTTGCTTTGATCGGAGCCTGTATTCATCGTGGCGGGAGGCGGCCGGCTGCTGACGTTCGCGTAACAGGGCAACGGTTCCCGTGCAACCCGCGGATGGCGGGCGCAGAAAGGCCGTATTCGGCGGGTTTTGAAGTCAGATGATGAGCGGTACAGAAAGCCTGCAGACACGGCGCGGCACCCGCTGGCGCTACATTATTCTGCTCTTTGTGGTCCTGGCGGTCGTCGTCGGGTGGACCGGGTTCTGGAAAATCGCCGCCGACAAGGCACAACACACCATCGACGGCTGGCGGGCCCGCGAGGCAAAGTCGGGGCGAATCTACAGTTGCGGATCGCAGGACCTCGGTGGCTTTCCATTCCGCATCGAAGTGACTTGCGGTCAAGCCTCCGCGATTTTTCGGAGCAACGAGCAGCCGCTCGAACTAAAGGCCGACAGACTGCTTGTCGTGGCGCAGGTCTATCAGCCCGGTCTGATCATCAGTGAATTCCATGGCCCGCTGACCATCGGTCAGCCCGGGAAAGAACCGGAATTTCTTGCCAGCTGGAAGCTGGCGCAATCGAGCATCCGTGGCACCCCGGCTGCGCCTCAACGTGCTTCTCTCGTGTTCGACGATCCAGTCGTTGACCGGATGAGCGGCACCGGTCGAGAAAATTTGTTGCGCGCGCGCCATATCGAGTTTCACGGCCGCATTGCCGAAGGCTCCGTGACGAACAAGCCGGTCATCGAAGTTGCCGTACAGCTCGGTCAGGCTTCTGCACCGGCGCTGCACCGGGCGACGGTGCCGCCGATCGATGCCAGCGTGACTGCGTTGCTCCGCGGGCTAAACGATTTTTCACCGAAGCCCTGGGCGGCGCGCTTCCGCGAAATCCAGGCAGCCCATGGTCGTATCGACATTACGACCGTCCGGATTCAGCAGGGTGACATTCTTGCTGTCGGCGCCGGAACATTGTCGATCAATCATAACGGCCGCCTCGAAGGTCAATTGCGCATCACGATGGCAGGCCTCGAGCAGTTTCTGGCTGCAATTGGTGCGCAACAGAAAATCCAGGCGTCGCCCCATATGGACAAGCTTGCCGGCGCACTCGATCGCCTGGCGCCCGGGCTCGGCGATGTCGCGCGCCAGCAGGCAGGCGCAAATCTTTCGGCAGGCATCAATATGCTAGGCGAGCAAACCACGCTTGAGGGAAAGCGCGCGGTGACCTTGCCACTGCGTTTCACCGATGGCGCGGCGTTTCTCGGACCAATCCCGATCGGCGACACGCCGGCGCTATTCTAGTCTTTTTCCGAGGCGTAAGGCTTCGGCATCGGTTCGTGCGGCAGGTCCGGATGAGGCCGGCCGAAATCAGGCGCCGGCGAATCCTGCCCGATGTCGACGACCCCTTTGCGTATGGCGCGCGTGCGGACGAAATGTTCAAACAACGCATCGCCGTCGCCCTTGCGGATGGCTTTGGTCAGCGCCGAGACGTCTTCGTTGAAGCGGCCTAGCATTTCAAGAACCGCATCCTTGTTGGCGAGAAAGACGTCACGCCACATGGTCGGGTCGGACGCGGCAATACGCGTGAAATCGCGGAAACCGCCTGCGGAAAATTTCAACACCTCTGATCGCGTCACGGTCTGCAATTCGTCTGCGGTGCCGACAATGGTATAGGCGATCAGGTGCGGCAAATGACTGGTGATTGCGAGCACCAGGTCATGATGATCGGGCGCCATCGTTTCCACGTTGGCACCGAGCAGTCGCCAGAAGGCGGCAAGCTTGTCGACCGCTTTATTGTCCGCGCCGTCGGCCGGCGTAAGAATGCACCAGCGATTAACGAAAAGCTCCGCAAAGCCCGCATCGGGGCCGGAATACTCAGTACCGGCGACCGGGTGCGCCGGAATGAATTGCACAGTCTTCGGCAAATACGGCGTCATATCGCGGACCACCGAGCCTTTGACCGAACCGACGTCGGACACGATCGCGCCGGGAGCGAGACGTGGGCCGATTTCCTTCGCGACGGCACCGCAGGCGCCAACTGGAATGCAAACAATAACGAGATCGGCCCCCTCGACCGCGGCGGCGTTTGTCTCCACCACCTGGTCGGCAATGCCGAGTTCGGCGACGCGTCGGCGCGTCTGTGGCGAGCGCGCGGTTGCAACGATTGTGCGCGCGGCGCCCTGCGCGCGGGCTGCGCGTGCGATTGACGATCCGATCAGGCCGACGCCGATAAGCGCCAGCCGGTTGAATAAGGTGGCAGGTTTGCTCACAAGGCCTTCCCCAGGAATTCCTTGAGCGCCTGCACCACGAGCCTGTTGGCCTCTTCAGTTCCGACACTCATTCGCAAGGCGTTCGGCAGCTTGTAGACGCCGACCTGGCGGAGAATGAGCCCGCGCTTGGTCAGGAAGGCATCGGCCTCTTTCGCCGTCCGGCCCTTGGTCTCGGGGAAATGGATCAGCAAGAAGTTTGCGGCGCTCGGGGTTACCGGCAGGCCGAGCTTGCCAATCTCCTCGGTGAGCCATGCAAGCCAACGCGTGTTGTGCGCACGCGATTTCTCGACATGCACAGTGTCGCGGATTGCCGCAATCCCTGCTGCGATCGCCGGGTTGTTGACGTTGAACGGTCCGCGAATCCGGTTGATCGCATCCACCACATGGGCAGGGCCATACATCCAACCGAGCCGCAGCGCCGCGAGCCCATAGATCTTCGAGAAAGTGCGCGTCATCACCACGTTGTCGGTCGTAGCGACCAGTTCAATACCCGACTCGTAATCATTGCGCTGCACATACTCTGCGTAGGCGGCGTCGAGCACGAGCAGCACGTGCGCTGGCAGCGACTTTTGCAGCCGCTTCACCTCGTCGAACGGAACATAGGTCCCGGTCGGGTTGTTCGGATTGGCCAGGAAGACGAGTTTCGTCTTCGGCGTGACCGCCTTCAGAATGGCATCCACGTCCGCGGTGAAATCCTTCTCCGGCACGGCGACTGCCTTCGCCCCGGTGCCCATGGTGGCGATCGGGTAAACGACGAAGCCGTGCCTCGTATATATCCCCTCGTCGCCGTCGGTGAGGTAAGCGCGCGCAAGCAGATTGAGCAGGTCGTCGGAGCCGGCGCCGCACACGATACGATCGGGATCAAGCCCGAACGCGGTACCGATTGCGTCGCGCAAAGCCGAAGCAGAGCCGTCCGGATAGTCTTCAAGGTGCTCGCCGGCCGCGCGATAGGCCGCGACTGCATTCGCGCTCGGCCCCAGCGGCGTTTCGTTGGAGGAGAGCTTGAACACCTTGGCGACGCCGGGTGCCGTGCTCTTGCCCGGAACGTAAGGGGCAATATCGAGCACTCCGGGTCGCGGCAGCGGGCGGTTAATCGTCATACAAATCCGGCTGTCAGGTCTTGTCGGCGGCAACCGTATAGCGGTTTGCGTGGCTGCCGACGAGGGCCGCTGAACGCACGGTGGCGCCAGCCTTAACCAAAGCGGCGGTGATCGACCTGAGGTCCTCGCCGGTCGGCAAAGTCACAAGAATAGCGGCGCCATCGAACGCCCGATCCGGAACCGCAATGAAATCAGCCAAGGTGGAAAGCGCCCGCGCGGGCGCGGATCCCCAACCCGAAACACGGATGCTCCAGACCGCCGCTTCCGTTGCCATGGCGTCCGCCGCAACGCGCGAAAGGACGAAGACCGGCAAGGCCGCCGGGTGGTCCGGGCGCTCAACGAAAGGAAGCCGCGCAATGATTTTAGGCGCGGCGTCGAATTCAAGCGCGCTCCACCAGGCGCCCGCCGAAGCAACATCAAATGCGGGCACGAGCCCAAGGTCGCCTTTGGAAGCCGACACCGCGGCCACGACGCCGGCGGCACCCATATGTGGGACGAACGGAACGGTGAAGCCAAAATGGAAGCGCGCGGCATCGCGCATCAGAGCGTCGCCCGCTGAAAGATCGGCATGAACGGAAAACGGGGCTTGCACAAAGGTGAATGTTGAAATGATCACCCGCCAGATGCTCTCGACTGTGTCGAGCGGCAGTATCCCTTTGTGCCGCTTTACGAGGCGTCGCATCATCTCGGCTTCCCGCGCGGGGCGGAAAGCCGAGATGCCGCTGTCCTGACTTCGTTTAACCGCAATCAGACGGTCAATGATCTCGCTACGCTCGATCAGAAGCTGATGCATAGCTTCGTCGATGCGGTCGATCTCCTTGCGAAGGTCCGTCAGTGCGGGGGTTTCGGGTGCTTTCACCATGGTGGCATTGATAAGTGGGCCGGGCCTTGAAATCAAAGAAAACGTTGACTGTAACCTGCTAGGTTGACACTTAAGCGCTATATCAGGCCTCCAATACGGTCAGCGCCGGGAGCGCACAGGCAATAATGAGTGAAGCCAAATTGACAGGCGCGCGTGAGGCGGCTGATGCGCCGAGCGAAGCGGATCTGCCGCGCGACTCCCTCGTTGCTCATTTCGGAGCCGACAGGCCGTTGCCGCTCGATGCGGGCGTCGAGCTCGCTCCGTTTCAAATTGCATACAAGACTTATGGTCGTCTCAATGCCGCGCGATCGAACGCGGTGCTGATTTGCCATGCGCTCACGGGCGATCAGCACGTCGCGAGCGTGCATCCCGTCACCAAGAAGGCAGGCTGGTGGGAGACCATGGTCGGCTCTGGCCGGCCGATCGACACCGAGCGCTATTTCGTGATCTGCCCGAATGTGGTCGGCGCCTGTATGGGTACTACCGGCCCTTCGTCGACCGATCCTAAAACCGGCAAGCCGTGGGGACTGGATTTTCCCGTCATCACAATTCGCGACATGGTGCGTGCGCAGGCGATGTTGCTTGACCATCTTGGCATCGAGTCGCTGTTTACGGTCGCGGGCGGATCCATGGGCGGTATGCAGGTCCTGCAGTGGGCTGCGAGTTATCCGGAGCGCGTGTTTTCCGCGTTGCCGATTGCGTGCGCAACGAGGCATTCGGCGCAGAACATCGCGTTTCATGAAGTCGGCCGGCAGGCGATCATGGCCGATCCCGAATGGCGCGGTGGCCGCTATCTTCTCGAAAACACGAATCCCCGCAGGGGCCTCGCGGTGGCGCGCATGGGCGCGCACATTACCTACCTGTCCGATGCGGCGCTGCATCGAAAATTTGGGCGCAAGTTCCAGGATCGCGCGAACCCCACTTTCTCGTTCGACGCGGATTTCGAGGTCGAGTCCTATTTGCGGCATCAGGGAATTTCGTTTGTCGAACGTTTCGATGCGAACTCCTATCTCTATCTGACGCGGGCAATGGATTATTTCGATCTGGCGGCCGACTACGATGGCGTTCTGGCAAAGGCTTTCCAACGCACGCCCACGCGCTTCTGCCTCATCTCGTTCACAAGCGATTGGTTGTTTCCGACATCTGAGTCGCGCGCCATCGTCCAGGCGCTCAATGCAGCGAGCGCGCGGGTATCGTTCGCCGAGATCGTCACCGACAAGGGTCACGACGCATTCCTGCTTGACGAGCCGGAATTGTTTGCCATCGTCCGCGGGTTTCTTGACGGGGCCGGCAAGGCGCGTGGGCTGGGTTCTGAGAGCTGATCGATGAGTACCTTGTCACGCGCCGACATCGGTGTGAGCGCCAACGGCCTCGTGCGTGCGGCAGGTGGTGCGCGTGTCGACCTCGTTCTCGTCGCCGAGATGGTCGAACGCGGGGCGAAGGTGCTCGACGTCGGCTGCGGTGACGGCGAATTGCTTCGGCTCCTGAGCGAAACTCGCGATGTCGACGGGCGCGGCATCGAGCTGTCGCGCGAGGGCGTCAATGAATGCGTGGCAAAGGGTCTGGCTGTGATCCAAGGCGACGCCGATACCGACCTTGGCAACTATCCGGACGACGCCTTCGATTACGTCATCCTCTCACAGACCCTGCAGGCCACGCGACACCCTCGCATCGTGCTGGAACACATGCTGCGGATCGGGCGTCACGCAATCGTGTCGTTCCCGAACTTCGGCCACTGGCAGGTCCGGCTTCAGCTCCTTTTCGCGGGCCATATGCCGCGCACCGATATCCTGCCGTTCAGCTGGTACGACACGCCCAACATTCACCACTGCACCATCAAGGACTTTCGCCAGCTCTGCAGGGAAGTCGGAGTTCGTATGGAAAAAGCCGTGGCGCTGAATGCCTGGGGGTCGCCGCTGCGGCTCAATGCGCCGTGGTGGTTCTGGAACCTGTTTGGCGAACAGGCGGTCTTTTTGCTCAGCCGGCGGGACTGAGTCTCCCTGACTATTTCGGACTGAAGGTAACGCCGTCCGCCTTTAACTGTGCTGGCGCGCTGCGATATCTTGGTCCATAACTAATAGTCGGCATAAGAACAGCATTCGATATACTTTAAAAGTATTATTTTATAATCGGAACGTATAGCAATTTGCGAGCGGGTATTCCTATGGAATAGCCGCTATGCATTTCGTGAAAGGACTATTCGTCATCACGAAATTGCCATAAGCGGGCGGCGTTTAGACGCCGCGCCCCGTGATGATTCTATCCGCGTGGGGCGCATTTGCTTAAGAAGCTAAGGGGACTACTCTGATGATTGTTAGATCAAGACGGGCGACGCTATTACTGTGTTCGGTGGCGGTTGCTGCCTTTGCCACGTCGGCGCTCGCAAGACCCGCTCACCAGTCCAAGCATCGCACTGTGCCCGTGGCCCAGACGGCCGTTCAACCGTCGGGAGCCGACCGGGATATGCGCTTTTCGTTCAATGCAAATCAGGCACCAGCGGCCCTGGCGACCGCCGAGGGGGGCGAAATGTCCCGCCGCGGCCGTCGGCAAGGCCGCCGAGACTCTGCGCGTGCATTGGCGCAGTCGCATTCGAATTCGGCCTATGGTGGCGCCACCAGCAACTCATTGGTGTCGGAAGCCCGCAAATACATCGGCACCAACCCCACTGGCCGGGGAAGTCTATGGTGTGGCGCGTTCATGGATTTGGTGCTCAAGCGTACCGGGCATCGCGGTGGCGGCAATCTCGCAAAAGGCTATGCAAATTACGGCACGCGCGTGAGCGGCCCGCAGGTCGGCGCGATTGCAGTCCTCACCCGGCGCGGGGGCGGCCACGTTGGCGTGGTCAGCGGTGTCGATCCGAACGGCAACCCGATCATCGTGTCCGGCAACCACAATCGTACGGTCGCCGAGTCGGTTTATCCGGCCGGCCGGGTGACCGCCTACGTTTTGCCTGGCGGCTGATCTCGTCTCGATCACAGCAGCCTTGTGAGCTGCGCCCCGTTTATTCGAACGGGGCGCGGTTTTTATTGAGATGTGGGCGCTATCGCATCGCCGGGCGTGATTTCGCCCGCCACCGTCACTTCGGCATAGACGCCGCAATCGGTGTGATCGAAATTGTCCAAAAGGGTACGCGGAATTGTCAGATCGCGAATCCCGGTGTCCGGATCCACATCGGTTGCAGCGCAGCGCTGTATTCGCTTGACGATTTTCAGCTTTGCGGTTTTTCCGATCGCGACGGTCTGCCCGACAAGATCGAATTCGCGCCATGCCGGCCAGCCCGACACATAAAGGTTGCCTCGGAAGCGCAACGGATTGACGGGCAGCCCGACGGCACCTTCGACGGCAGCCACCGATGCAAGATTGATGATCGACACGACTTTGCTGGCGAAATCCGAGAAACTGTGTCGGTCGCCATACAGGACCTTGGGTGGCCCGCGCAGTTCATCGGCGCAATAGCGGGCGAAGAAGCTTTCAATGGCGGCACGGCCATGCTGCGTCCGCAGGTCACCACGTGCCGCGTCGACACCTTGCCATTGGATCGTCAGCGTGTGCGTTGCTTCATCGAACTCCGTTCGGAACGCGGCGAGGCGCTCGTTGCGCATGAGCATCAGGAATCGCTGCTTCGGGAAGTAGGCCGGCGAGGCCGGGTCGAACCCAATGGGTCCATTCTCGATTGCATAAAGTCGGTCGGCCGGGATGGTCTGGCCTGCGGTCAGCCGGGTCCGGTCGAGCGCCTGCGGCGACAACCCTTTCACGGGGTAGCGGTAAATAGCCCGGATCATGGCGGTCTCAGATTCCATTGATTTTCCGCTACAAAATGAAAGAAGGGGCCTTAACGCTGACCTATATCAATGTCGGCGCCTCTTCAAACCGTCAAAAATACACCCCACATAAACAGACAGGGCAGGCTGCCTGACAGGGGCCTGCCTGTTTCCGGCGCCATTACGGGCCGAGGGAGTGAGGCATGAATTTCGAGAAATACACGGACCGCGCCCGCGGTTTCATTCAATCTGCGCAATCGTTGGCCTTGCGCGAAGGCCACCAGCAATTTGCCCCTGAACATCTGCTCAAGGTTTTGCTCGACGACCCGGAAGGCTTGGCCGCCGGATTGATCGATCGCTCGGGCGGCCAATCACGTCAGGCGTTGCAGGCGGTTGACGCTGTGCTTGCCAAGCGGCCGAAAGTCAGCGGCGGCGGGGCCGGCCAGATCTATCTCGATTCGGCTCTGGCGCGCGTTTTCGACGCGGCCGAGAAAGCCGGCGAGAAGGCTGGCGACAGCTTCGTTACCGTTGAACGTTTGTTGCTTGCTCTCGCGCTGGAGAAAGACAGCGAGGCGGGAAAAATTCTCGCCAAGGCCGGCGTGACGCCGCAAAAATTGAACGCTGCAATCAATACGCTACGCAAAGGTCGTACGGCTGATTCTGCGTCTGCCGAGAATGCCTACGACGCACTGAAAAAATATGCGCGCGATCTCACGCAGGCGGCCCGCGAAGGCAAACTCGATCCGGTGATCGGCCGCGATGAGGAAATCCGCCGCACAATCCAGGTTCTGTCACGCCGCACCAAGAACAATCCGGTGCTCATCGGCGAGCCCGGTGTCGGCAAGACGGCGATCGTCGAGGGGCTCGCACTGCGCATCGTCAACGGTGACGTGCCCGAAAGCCTGCAGGACAAGCGGCTGCTCGCGCTCGATCTTGGCGCGATGATTGCCGGCGCAAAATATCGCGGCGAATTCGAAGAGCGATTGAAGGCTGTGCTGCAGGAAGTCACCTCGTCCGACGGCGGTATCATTCTCTTCATCGATGAAATGCACACGCTGGTCGGTGCCGGCAAAGCCGACGGCGCGATGGATGCGTCCAATCTGCTCAAGCCGGCACTTGCGCGCGGCGAACTGCACTGTATCGGTGCTACCACGCTCGACGAGTACAAGAAGCACGTCGAGAAGGATGCGGCGCTCGCGCGGCGCTTTCAGCCGGTCTACGTCTCCGAGCCGAGTGTCGAAGACACGATTTCCATCCTGCGCGGGCTGAAGGACAAATACGAGCAGCACCACGGTGTGCGCATTGCCGACTCGGCAATTGTCAGCGCCGCAACGCTGTCGCATCGCTACATCACCGATCGATTCCTACCCGACAAGGCGATCGACCTGATCGACGAGGCGGCGGCGCGGCTGAAGATGCAGGTCGATTCCAAGCCCGAGGAGCTGGATTCGATTGATCGCGAGATCGTGCGGCTGAAGATCGAGCAGGAGGCGTTGAAGAAAGAGTCCGATCCGGGCTCGAAAGATCGCCTCAAACGGCTCGAGGCCGAACTCAAGGGTCTTGAGAAGCGTTCGGCCGATCTGACCAGTCGGTGGAAGGCGGAAAAGGAAAAGCTTTCCGACGCGCAAAGAATCAAGACCGAGCTCGACCAATTGCGCGCGGAGCTTGCCAATGCGCAGCGCAAAGGTGAATTCCAGCGGGCCGGCGAGCTGGCTTATGGCCGAATCCCCGAACTGGAGAAGAAGCTCAACGCGATCGAGGCTGCCGAAGCCAAGGGCGCCATGGTCGAGGAGACCGTCACGGCTGACCACGTCGCGCAGGTCGTCTCGCGCTGGACCGGTGTGCCGATCGACAGGATGCTCGAGGGCGAAAAAGAAAAGCTGCTGCGCATGGAAGACGAGCTCGCCAAGCGCGTCATCGGCCAACAAGATGCCGTTCGCGCAGTCTCGACAGCAGTGCGGCGTGCACGCGCGGGACTGCAGGATCCGCATCGGCCGATCGGCTCGTTTATGTTCCTCGGGCCGACTGGCGTCGGCAAGACCGAGTTGACCAAGGCGCTCGCCGAATACCTGTTCGACGACGAGAACGCGCTGATCCGCATCGACATGTCGGAGTACATGGAAAAGCACGCGGTTGCGCGCTTGATCGGCGCGCCGCCGGGTTATGTCGGCTACGAGGAGGGTGGTGCGCTTACCGAAGCGGTGCGGCGCAGGCCGTACCAGGTGGTCTTGTTCGACGAGATCGAAAAGGCGCATCCGGACGTGTTCAACGTTCTTCTGCAGGTGCTCGATGACGGGCGCCTGACGGACGGGCAGGGCCACACGGTCGACTTCCGCAACACGCTGATCGTGATGACGTCAAACCTCGGCTCAGAATTCCTGGTCAACCAGCCGGAAGGTCAGGATACGGATGCCGTCAAGGATCAGGTCATGGCGGTGGTGCGTGCAGCATTCCGGCCTGAGTTCCTCAACCGGGTGGATGAAATCATCCTGTTCCATCGGCTGAAGAAGGCAGAGATGGGTCGCATTGTCGACATTCAGATCGCGCGGCTGCAGAAGCTGCTCGACGATCGCAAGATCGCGATCAAGCTCGATGCGAGCGCGCGCGATTGGCTCGCGGAAAAAGGTTGGGATCCTGCCTATGGAGCGCGTCCGCTCAAGCGCGTGATCCAGAAATCAGTGCAGGATCCACTCGCCGAGATGATCCTCTCCGGCAAGATCAAAGATGGCGAGAAGGTCAACATCTCGGGCGGCAAGCTGGGGCTGACCTTCAACGGCAAGGTTGCTCAGGCAGCGTAACGGGGGCTAGCGTACTGCCGCTCCGCTCGAAGCAACGCGCGCCGGCTTGCGGGCCATGATGCCGTCGAGTCGCTCGCGTTCCTTTTCGAAGCCTGTGAGCATCCCGCCTTCGAGCACGCGGCCGCGCGGGAGCTTGATGCGCATCGGGTCGACGAAGCGGCCGTTGACCAGAATCTCATAGTGCAGGTGCGAGCCGGTCGAAAGGCCGGTCGAGCCGACAAAACCGATGACTTGGCCTTGCCGCACGCGCGTGCCTTCGTCGACGCCGCGCGCATAAGCAGTCATGTGGCCGTAGGCGGTTTCGTAACCATTGTTGTGGCGAATACGGACGTATTTGCCATAGCCGGATTCCCAGCCGACTTTCTCTACGGCGCCGTTGCCTGAGGCATAGATCGGCGTCCCACCCGGCGCCGCCCAGTCCACACCGGTGTGCATTTTGGTGTAGCCGAGGATCGGATGACGCCGCAGGCCGAAACCGGAGCGCATGATGCCGGCGAGCACCGGCTTGCGGACCAGGAACTTCTTCGCGCTCTTGCCGGTCTCGTCGTAATAGTCGACTAGCCCGTCATCCGGTGACTGGAAGCGATAGAATTTCTTCGTTTCACCGCCGACCGTCAGCGCGGCGAACAACACGTCGTTGCGGCTGTCGGCGGCCGGCGTCTCTTCTTCGCCGGCATAGAGCACTTCAAAGGAATCGCCGGGCTGCACCTTGCGCTGGAAGTCGACGTCGTAGGAGTAGATGCGGATCAGGTCTTCAATGATCGGGCGCGGGATCCGGTTGCGAAGGGCGGTCTCGTAGACGCTTTGATAAAGGCGAACGCCGGACGTGTCATTCTCGTCGCTGCCATCTTCGGAATTTTCAGCGACCTCGGTATCGATATTTCTTACGTCGACTGAAACGTATTTGCCGGTATCCGCGAGCGCGACGACAGCGTCGATCGTCGCTTCACTGGCAATAATCACGCGAATGGGCTGCAGCCGCTGACCGCCCAAGACGGGCGCCATCAGGACACGCAGCTTCTGGCCTTCCTTGATCCCGCCATCGAACGCGCGCGGCCCTAGAACACGCGCGATCGCGCCGATGTCGGCAGGGACTGCGCCAAGATCGCGCAAGATGCTGGCAACGCTTTCGCCCTTTTTCGCGACGATCTGTTTTTCGATAAAGGCATTGCCGCCGGTTGTTTGCGTTGTCGTCTTCGGCAGCAGGGTTATGTTTTCCGGAACGATGCGCGCTTCGAAGCCTGCGTAGGGATCGACCGTGCCGTCGCCGGCATAGGCAAGCTTGATTCCGGTGATGTTTGCTGCGACGGGCAAGTGTTTCGCGGCCTTATCGCTCCACTCGGCCGCTTCGCGCACGCGGGCGACAACTTCGTCCGCCGGTGTCGCCAGCGCGATCTTCAGTCTTGGCATGATCGGAGCCATGTCGCGCATGACGAAGGCGACCTCGGCGTCCGGTTCGGCAGCCGGCGCATCATCCGATGCCGTGGCGCCACCCGGCGTGGATTCCGCTAGCAGCCTCTGCGGATTGAAGGGTGGGATGTTCGCCGACAGATCGGAAACGGTGAGCGAGAGATTGCCGGCAATTCGGACGAACGGGCGTACGCGAACGACCTCGTGGTTGCCGACGCGGTTTATGGTGGAGACTCGGATGACTTGGCGTGCGAATGTTGGCTCTTCCGCGGTCGGCAGGCGGTCGCTCTTGTGCGCGCCTTTTTCCGCGCCACCACCAAGTGCGCCGCGCAGCGCGACTTCGACCCGTTCGGGCAACGACGCAAAATTGGTTTCGCCGTCGAGGGATGTAAAAACAGCGCCGCCCATGAGGGCAGCGCCGCTTAAAGCGGTCAGGATTGTGCCGGCAAACCACTGCACCGAAACGCGGCGGCGATCGACGAAACCGCTCGAGCCGCCGTCGACCGACAGTGGCGGTTCGTTGCCGAACTCTATGGCGTCGGCCTGCCTTGATCGAATTGCGCCGCGCGACCGTGTTTGGTCCAAGCTCGCCGTCCCCTGCGCCTCGGATCGAAAGAGGCTTGCCGCAACCGAACTTGCCCCAGACGCTGTCGGCAGGCCTGTGAATCAATTCGCCGGCACGATGCCGGTTGGCTTCTGGGCCGTCAACGACGGCGCCCGAACCCTTGAACTAGCCTGATTGACGCGGGCTGAAGGCCCCCGTTGCGATTCCGTCCCTCGAAACAACGCATAGGACGACGCAGGAATATGGCCTCAGTGCGGCGCCGGAAAAATTAAGACACCGTTTAACTTTTCCGGCCCCCTAGCCCTCGCTGCGCGGGATTTCAAAATCGCTGTGGGCCAAGAAAAATAGGCGTTTTTGGTTGACAATGCTTCGGGGCGAAGCCTATATACAGCCCATCGGCGCGCCGTCCGCTAACGGCGCGATTGCGCGCCTCTGAAGCTCCTCACTGGAACAGTGAATTGGCATCCGATAGTTCTCGGATGCACGGGCTTCGCCGGCTCTTCGGCTCACCGAAGGGTGGGGACCGCCTGGTCCCCGGGCTGTTTGACAAGTGAATCGGAAGAAAGAGAAACGTGGACGGCGGAGTCCTTGCGGGCCGCTCTCGCGTGGAGAAGCAATTCTTCATCGAAGGCGGCCTTCGGAAGAGACATCGGCGGTACACGTTTAAGGTACATCGCTGATCAGCAATGATCAGTGGGTGGACCTCGTCAAAGTGACAACGTTCCCAAACGTTGTCATGCGCAAACGTGACCAGCCGGAATCAATCTCATCCAACTTGAGAGTTTGATCCTGGCTCAGAGCGAACGCTGGCGGCAGGCCTAACACATGCAAGTCGAGCGGCCGTAGCAATACGGCAGCGGCAGACGGGAGAGTAACACGTGGGAACGCGCCCTTCGGTTCGGGATAACTCAGGGAAACTTGGGCTAATACCGGATACGCCCTTACGGGGAAAGATTTATTGCCGAAGGAACGGCCCGCGTCCGATTAGCTTGTTGGTGAGGTAACGGCTCACCAAGGCGACGATCGGTAGCTGGTCTGAGAGGATGACCAGCCTCACTGGGACTGAGACACGGCCCAGACTCCTACGGGAGGCAGCAGTGGGGAATATTGGACAATGGGCGCAAGCCTGATCCAGCCATGCCGCGTGGGTGATGAAGGCCCTAGGGTTGTA
>Ga0081455_10000314_pt1 | contig 63484 bp, 59 predicted proteins | sample TabmetS3T2R1_FD_70207 | JGI IMG/M metagenome (GOLD analysis project Ga0081455, IMG submission 70207) | Tabebuia heterophylla rhizosphere microbial communities from the University of Puerto Rico - S3T2R1 | ecosystem: Host-associated > Plants > Roots > Rhizosphere ...
CGCTTTCTTGTAGAGGTTCTTGGGATCGCGCGCTTCGCAAACTGCCAGCGGCGCGTCAACAAACACTTCAATAAATTCGGCGTTGCCTTCCAACGCAATTTCTCGCGCACGGCTGCGGTCCATGCGATAAGGCGAGATGAATGCAGTAACCACGACAGTTCCAGAGTCCGCCATGAGTTTCGCTACTTCGCTTACGCGACGAATGTTTTCTACCCGGTCGTCAGGCGAGAACCCGAGGTTTGAGTTCAACCCGTGCCGAATGTTGTCGCCGTCGAGCACATAGGTATGCATACCGCGATGGAAGAGGTCGCGTTCGAGTGCTTGTGCAATGGTAGATTTTCCAGCACCCGAAAGCCCTGTTAACCAAACTACTGCTCCGCGGTGACCAATGCGCGTTGCGCGCTCGCCAGCGGTAATTTTGCCCTCTGTCCAAAAGATATTCTTGCTTTTTGCGACCGAACGATCCGTATAAACACCGCCAAAAATCGTCCCGCCACCACAGATTTGCCCGTTATCGATGATCACAAACCGCCCAAGATTTGGAATGCGATCGTGATTATCGATAACGAGTCGTCCGCGGGTTTGAATTATAAGTCTGCCAATTTCGTTCCGCTCCAATTGTTCGCGTCCGTCGCCTTTGCTCTCGAGCGTCGAAGAGTCCATGACTCGCTCGATGGATACCACCTCGCATTTTACGTCCTGACTTGCCAACCGCAGGGTGTACAAACGTCCAGTCCGCAGCGGCTCGCGCACGATCCAGAAAAGGTCGGCGTGAAAACGATTTGTCTCGATCGGCGTTTCATTTTCGTGCGACGCGACATAGCCTCGTTCCACGAAAATCTGCTCAGTGAGCGTGATCCCGATTGAGTCCCCTGCGACAGCCGGACCATTCTCCTGCACGCTCCAACGCTCGATTGCAGCGACCACGGAGGACTTGTTGGCCGGCGAAAATACCAGTTCGTCCCCTACTCTTAATGTTCCGGTTTCGATCCGGCCTGCGATAATCCGTCGTCCGTCAAAGCGATAAACGTCCTGAACACAAAAGCGAAGTGGAAGATCCACATCCCGCTGTTGAGGCTGCAGCAAATCGAGTGCTTCGAGAACGCTCGCCCCGCAGTACCATTTCATTTTCATGCTGGCGCGCGCGACGTTCTCGCCTTCTCTTGCCGACGCCGGAATGAATGTGAGCGCGTCCAACCCAAGCCCGTCAAGAAACTTCCGGTATTCCTGCTCAATCTCCCTAAATCTCTCCTCGGAGTAATCCACGAGATCCATCTTGTTTACGACCACAATGATGTGCTTGATGCCAAGCATGCTTAGCAGGTATGCGTGACGCCGGCTCTGCTCGCGCACCCCTTCGTCTGCGCTGATCACAAGAATCGCCGCGTCGGCTCGCGATGCGCCGGTGATCATGTTCTTCAAAAATTCCTTATGCCCTGGAGCGTCGATGATGGCATAACGGCGCGTGGTGGTTCGAAAAGGAATTTCGGTCGTATCGATGGTGACATTTTGTTTTTGCTCTTCCAGAAGCGCATCGAGCAAAAAAGCAAATTCGAATCCCATCCCCTCCGCCGCGCACGCCTTTTTTATTTCTTCTACCTTGCCCTCGGGCAAAGAACCCGTGTCATGCAAAATACGGCCGATCAGCGTGGACTTGCCATGATCGACATGGCCGACGAACACCACGCGCAGCTTTTGCATGGTGTCGATGCTGGATGCTGGATGCTGGATGCTGGATGAAGAAATTCCGCCGGGCTTGTTCACTTCTCTGAAATATGGCTGCGCTCGATGCTTCGGAGAAAAAGATTCAGTTTTCGCCCAAGTTCCTCGAGCTTCAAGGTCAGCTGTTCAATTGTCGCTGCGTCTGTTAACGATTTCGTCGCGACGAGGGTATCAAGATGGTCAGCGGTCTCATCGCAAGAAGCGAGCGCATAATCGACATAGCGGAGGAACTCCTGTTTGTAGCGCCGGCGGCCGTAACCTTCGACAATGTTTGACTTAACCGACTTAATCGAGCGGCGAATCTGGCTACTCTGCTCGAACATCTCGAACTTGGGCAACTTGGTTAAAGTCATTTCATGGATTGCGATCACCAATTCACGCGCTAACTGCCAAACTTCCAAATTGCGGTAATTCATCCAGTATCAAGCATCAAGTATCCAGTATCTGCAATTACGCGCATTCTGCGTCCGCAATCACAGGAATCCCTTGGCCCTCAACTTCTGCATTGCATTGCGCTCGTAATGGTCCTGCGCGCGGCCTGCGCGCTCAGTGGTTTTTGTTTCTTCCAACTCAGCAATGATTTCGTCGATCGTCGAAGCATTGCTCTCAATCGGAAGAGTAATGGGACTGCAGCCTAACGAGCGAAATCGTTTTCCATTTCGGGCAAAATACATTTGCGGAATGGGAATGTTCTCGCGCTGGATGTAACGCCAAATATCGACCTCAGTCCAATCCAGCAACGGTTGCACCCGCACGTGTTCGCCTTTGCTGACACCGGTCACAAATTGGCCCCAGAATTCCGGCGGCTGGTCCTTGTAATCCCATTCAAACTGCGCGTTGCGCGGCGAAAAATATCGCTCCTTTGCACGAGTCGGATCTTCGTCGCGTCGAATGCCCGTGATTAGCGCGTCGAATTTGTGCTCCGCGAGCACCTGCTGCAACGCTACCGTCTTCAGCTCATGCGTGACCGTCACCGGATCATGTGTCTCGTACCCAACTCCCCGAGCGCGGGCTTCAGTATTGATCTTAACAATGAGATTGAGGTTGTGATGTTTCGTTGCCCATTCGCGAAACTCCAGCATTTCTGGAAACTCGTAGGTCGTGTCGATATGCAATACGGGAAAAGGAACGCGGCCTAAAAAAGCCTTTCTGGCAAGCCAGACCAGAACGTTTGAGTCTTTACCCATCGACCAGGGCATGCAGATCTTCTTGAACGCATGATAGGCTTCGCGAAAAATAAAGATGCTCTGGTTCTCGAGATCGTCGAGGTGAGTGCGTTGGGCAGATGTCATCATTTCGATAAGGGGCGTTCTATACAATCGGGAAGCTCATGCTGCAACGAGCGGACCTCCAAAACTCCCAAAATCCCGGAATATATACCTCTCGTTGCTCTCTAACCTTCCTCGGGCCTTGATGTCGCGATTCGGCTTGCGCGCCACGGAGCGTATTTTAACCTTTAACCATGCCTGAAACACGTGCGACGGCGTACGATTCGAAGATCGAAGGCAATGTTATCTTTACGCGCTTCGACGCTGCGCTCAACTGGGTACGAAAAAACTCGCTTTGGCCGATGCCAATGGGTTTGGCCTGTTGCGCCATCGAATTGATGGCCGCAGCTGCATCGCGCTTCGATATCGCGCGCTTCGGTGCAGAGGTGATGCGCTTTTCGCCGCGACAATGCGACGTGATGATTGTTGCCGGTACAGTCACCTACAAAATGGCGCTGGCAGTAAAGCGAATTTATGAGCAAATGCCTGAGCCAAAATGGGTCATTGCGATGGGCGCGTGCGCGTCTACTGGAGGCATGTATCGCTCGTACGCTGTCCTGCAGGGAATCGACCAGCTTCTTCCGGTCGATGTTTATATTTCCGGTTGTCCGCCACGCCCGGAGGCGTTGCTCGCCGGTTTGATCAAATTGCAGGAAAAGATTTCGCTGGAACGCTCGTTGAGAAATCAGAAACCAGAGTTAGCTGAGAGGCTTGAGGAAGCGCTGGCATGATCCGCGTCCTTCCGGGCAAAGCCGGGAAATTCGGTTGAGAAAAAGATGAACAGCCAGGAGTTGTTCGAGTTGTTAGGTCAGACGTTTGGCCGGAAGATTCAGAACCAGACTGAATTTCGCGGTGAATCGACGTACGACATTGCCGCAAACGATCTTCGTGAAATCGCAACATTTTGCCGCGACAAACTGTTGTTCGATTACCTGGTTGATATCACGAGCATCGACAATTTTGGCGAAGAGCCCCGGTTCGAAATCGTCTATCACCTTTACTCGATGCCGCGCGCGATTCATCTGCGCTTAAAGTTAAAAGTTCCAGATGAAGCAGGCGTCGTCGATACCGTTTCCGACATCTGGCCAACCGCCGATTGGCACGAGCGCGAGATTTACGACATGATGGGAATCAAATTTAACGGACACCCTGATCTTCGCCGTATTTTAATGTGGGACGGCTATCCGTTCTTCCCACTACGAAAAGATTTTCCGCTGGAAGGACTTCCGAGCGAAATGCCCGATGTCGCTTTCACCAAAGTAACGCCTTTGGAAGGCGGTCCGTTCGTAACGGTTCCAAGCACCGCGACTGCAAAGGACCGCGAACCGCGCGCTCGGCCGCCGGAATTGTAAGTGCCCGGCTCCGCCGCCTGGCCTTAGAAGACCACCCAAACGCGTTAGGCTGCCGATACAGGTGGCGCGCTCTCGGGCTTCCGCGTCGCAACCATCACGTCTGGACGCAATGCGTCGTCGCGCTGGATGATAGTGGTTGTTTTTTGCCCCGGTTTTGGATAGGCGATCCGGCTGTGAAGCATCATTAAGAGCGTGAATCGGAAGCGTTCGGAAATGATTTTCAATTCGCCGAGAGTGAGATCGCAATCATCCAACTGCCGGTCGCTGATGCGCTCCTCAATTATTTCAGTTACCAGTGTTTCGATCTTTGCTGGAGTCGGTTTCTCCAGGCTGCGTGAGGCGCTTTCGACGGCGTCGGCGAGGCTGACAATAGCGCTCTCTTTCGTCTGCGGTTTCGGTCCGCCATAGCGAAAACTCTCTTCCTTCACCTCTGGAATATCGTCCTCGCGGAGCTTCATGATTTTCCCGCCTGCACGTGCATCCTCGTGCTGCTGAAGAGCGCGTTGGTAAAAATAGCGAACCAGCGATGTGCCGTGATGTTCCTGAATAATATCGATGATGCGCTGGTTGAGCTTGTATTTCAGGGCCAGATCAACGCCTTCTTTCACGTGCGCGATGATGATTAACGCGCTCATCGTTGGCGCGAGGTCATCGTGTGGGTTGCGTTCAAAGCTCATGTTCTCGGTGAAGTATTCCGGCTTCACCAGTTTGCCGACATCGTGGAAATACGAACAGACACGGCAAAGGGTTGCGTTTGCGCCGATCGCCTCCCCAGCAGCTTCGGCGAGGTTAGCTACCACCAGGCTGTGATGATATGTCCCCGGCGCTTCAATCGTCATGCGGCGCAGCAACGGATGGTTTAAATCGGACGCTTCGAGCCAGGAAATGTCCGTTGTAATTTCGAACAGGTTTTCAAGAATTGGGAGCGCGCCGCCAACCAGAGTGGCGGTCAGGATTCCATTACCGACCGCGAGCGCGCTTTGCAAACCGATCATGCCCCAGTCATTGACCGTTGGATAAAACCAATTGATCGGACCGATCAGGCCAAACGTCAGCGACAGTAACCAGGTGGCGAGTCCGACCCAGAATCCCGCGCGGATCAAATTGCCCCGCCGGCGAACCTGTAAGGTGAGCGAGACCGCTGTGAACCCGCTGATCAGACTCGTTACCAGCAATGGCGCATCAATTGGCCCAAACAACATGCTGCTCCAAAGGCTCACAAAAAATGCAGCGTAAAGCCCGTGGTGGCGGCCCAGTAAAACACTCAGCACAAGTGGCGCAAAGGCATAAGGCATGATCAACCCAGCCATTTCGGGCTTCAAAAACCGATAATTCCCGCTGTTACAAAGGACCAGCAGCAGTTTCGTGACGGCCAGTTGCACCAGAATGACGGCAAAGATCAGAAGAATGCGCGAGCTTCGTGAAAAACTCTTGGGTTGGTTAATCCAAAGCTGAGTTATCGCGGTGGCCAAAACCAGTAGCGCAATGACAAAGTTCTTGGTTGGCTCCGGTTGCTGGCCGCTGAAGACAAGAAAAGCGAGTCCACCGGCAAACACCGCAAAAATCACGATCTTAACGAAGGGCGAGTATTCCAAACTACGCTTCAGCTCACTGCGGGCCCGGCGGCGCCGCGTTTTTCGCGATGCCAGACCGCGCCTGATAAGTCTTCCGCGTTTGGAAAAATCAAACATTGGTTTTTTTACTTACGTGGCGAAGGAGCGGGTGATCGGTGTTGCTGGTAGGCCCCAATAATAGCGCGCACCAATTCATGCCGCACGACGTCGCGCTCGGTAAAATACACGGTAGCGATTCCCGGAACAGCCTTTAATGCTTGTAATGCTTCGACGACCCCAGAGCGCTTGTTCGCCGGCAGATCAATTTGGGTGACGTCACCGGTTACCACGCATTTGGAATTCAAGCCGATTCGCGTCAGGAGCATGAACATCTGCTCCGTCGTAGTATTTTGCGCTTCATCTAGAATGACAAAGGCGTTGTTCAACGTGCGCCCGCGCATGTACGCAAGCGGAGCCACTTCAATGGTTTGCCGCGCGATGGCACGCTCCATTTCCTCCGGCTCTAACATTTCACGCAAAGCATCATAGAGCGGGCGCAGGTATGGCGTAATCTTTTGTTCGAGATCGCCGGGAAGAAAACCGAGCGCTTCGCCAGCCTCCACCGCGGGGCGGGTCAAAATAATGCGAGCCACCCGCTCTTTCTTGAGCGCAGCGACCGCCATGGCTACGGCCAGGTAAGTTTTTCCCGTGCCAGCGGGTCCAATACCAAAAACGACGTCGTGCTTTTGAATTGCTTCAACATAAGCCCGCTGGTTGGCTGTTCGCGCTACGATCGGCGGCTTGCGCGGCGACGTCGTGATTTTGGTCGACACAACATCGCCCAGATTCTCATCGCGTTCTTCGCTCACCGCTTTAAGCGCATAATTAAACTCATGCTTTTGAATGTCCACGCCCTGCTGGCGCGCTTTCTCGAGCTGCTGAAATACCTGCTGCGCCTTATCGACGTGACTCGAGTCTCCTTCCAGTTTCACCCATCCCTCGCGCGTGGTCACTTTCACACCGAGTGAATCCTCGAGGTTTTTCAAAAGCTTGATGTCATTGGCGTAGAGCGACTGCAACGCGCGCGGGCTCTCAAACTCAAGAGTACGAGTCTCAGTCATCGTCAATGCCCGAGATCGGTAATCTTGCCGAGTGCAATTTGGCCAACAGCAATATCACGAACATCGTCCTACCGGAAACCGTAGACCAGCGCCCAATGAGTGCGTTCCTCTGGCGACTGCTCCACGCTGACGATGATAAAGTAACTCCCGGTGGTTTTTGGTATGACGTGCGCGGCAGCAAAATGACCCTTCTCCCAGCTGTCTGGTTCTTCCGCCAGTTTCCCATCCGAATCGTAAATATGAACGGACACCTTTGCCCGATCGACTTCAGTTCCCAGCCAGAACCAATATTCGTTCCCTTTGAATAATTGCTGGCGCACCGCTTTCTTTTCACCCGAGGCGAGGTCGCCTCCCCAGTAATCCTCGCGCACTTGATATCCTTGTTTTACATACGGTTCTGCTGCCTGGAGAGCGAACGACTGTGCATCATCCACTGAGGCGCAAGCCGCGCGCTGCATGAGGACGACAGCCGCCAAGAGGAAGCTGCTGCGTAAAAGAATTCTCGCGAAACGGTTCATCGAAATTTTCTAATCTCTGGTGACAATGCCAGCGCCGAGTCGCGTTGTGATCTCGTTGACCTTTTTGACTGATTCGGCAGGAATGCTCCCGCTGCCAACGTCAATGAGAGGCTTCACTTGTACCAGGGCGTCTTGAATTTGGTGAATAATCGGAATGTTAAACTCAGGCATCGCTTTCAGTCTTGTCTGAAAATAAGCCAGAAGGTCAGGCTGATGCAGAAGCTCGGCGCCGTCAGCGGAAAAATGCTGTTTCACGACCGAGGTCAATACTTCCGTGCCCCTCAACCATCCGCCCAGACTAACGAGCTGCGACAATTTTTCATCGTGCACTTCATTCATTGCCTGTTGCACGCTGTTTTGGGTGCGATCCAACTCCTGCCGCACATTTTCCCAATTACGTTTGTCCGCCGCCTCGATAATCGCTTTAGCATGTGGCGTGATCGAGTTTCCAACGCCAATTCCTTTCGCCAATGTCATGACGCGTTGGCCGATGTCCTTTACGGCCGGGGCGTCTTCCGCCTGCACCGCAATAAAGCCATCCGCGATTACGGCGCCCAACAACAGGGCAATGCGCGGTCGTTCCGTAAAATTTGGCCCCTTATCGCTGCGGACGTGTTCCTTCCAATTGACCCCGCCGAGCTTGTTCAGCGCCCCGAAAATTTCGTTCGGCAACGGCACCACAACGTCTTCCACAGTCGTGGATAATTGGTTAATATTGATGTGCTGCGGAGCCTGCGCGCCCTGCGCGCACAGGGAAAGACCCCCCATTGCCGCTATAATTAACTTCAGATGTCTAGTAAACAGAATCATTGGAAGCTTCGAATGTTGATTTCGAGGTCGTATCTAAGTTTAATGAAGCGAACCTTAAGCAAAAGCGGTGCTTTATACAAATCGCCACTGAAACATTTTGAATCGCCTTAACCGAAACACTCGATTGCCCCTGCGGCCCCACTGGCTGTGCATTTTATGGATCTGACCCGGCTAGAGCAGATCCTCGAACGCGCATCTTCCAGGCGGATCACGGTAATCGGTGACCTGATGCTCGATGAATTTGTCTGGGGAAAAGTCGGGCGCATCTCGCCCGAGGCCCCCGTCCCGGTCGTAGAAGTAACAGGAGAATCTTTTTACCCGGGAGGCGCTGCCAACGTTGCACGTAACCTGCGTGAGTTCGTGGATCGCGTGGGAATCATCGGTCTGCTGGGCAAAGATCGCAGCGGCCAGCAGCTTAGGGAATTATTGTCGGAACAAAAGATCGATACCTCGAGTGCCGTGGAAGAGGCAACTTTTCACACCATCGTCAAAACCCGCATCATCGCGCGTCATCAACAGGTTGTTCGGGTCGATCGCGAAAAGTTTGTCGGGCCGGCGGCGTCCCAAATTAATGAAGTCGTGGCCGCGGTCCGAAAGAGAATTTCAGAAACCGACGCAATCATTTTCGAAGACTACGGCAAAGGCTTTTTATCGACCGAGCTCGTTTCGCAGATCGCAGACGCGGCGCGCTCAGCGGGCAAGATCGTGGCCGCGGATCCTAATCCCCGTAACCTGGTCGAATGGCGCGGCCTGACAGTAATCAAGCCGAACCGCTCTGAAGCTTTTCTTGCCGCAGGCGTTTCCGGCGGCGACCCGGATATTCCTCCGCCTCAGGATGCGAATTTGAAGCACGCTGGCGAAACCCTGCTCAAGAAATGGGAAACAGAGAACGTCCTTATCACTTTGGGCGAACAAGGCATGATGCTCTTCCAAAAAAAAGGAACCCCACACTACATCCCCACAAAGGCGCGAGAGGTTTTCGACGTCTCGGGCGCCGGTGATACGGCTATCGCTCTCTTTACCCTCGGTCTCGCCTGTGGCGCGACCCCGACTGAAGCAGCAGAAATCGCCAACCACGCAAGCGCAGTGGTCGTAAGCAAGCTGGGAACAGCAACCGTGACACGAGATGAATTGATAGCCAGTTTTCGAGAGGATTCCGAAAGTGGCTAACGAATCTTCCGCCGCCGTGTTCATCGATCGCGACGGCACGATCATCGAGGATGCGGATTATTGTTCCCACCCAAAACAGGTAAAGGCCTTTCCTGGCGTTCCCGAGGCTCTACGGCGTCTGAAATCAAACGGATTTAAACTCATTGTTATTACGAACCAAAGCGGCATCGGCCGTGGCTTTTTCACCGTTGACGAATATCGCTCCGTCGAAGCGGAAGTTTCCCGCCAATTGGGTCCCGGCTTGATCGCTGCAACTTATTTTTGCCCCGACGTCCCTGATCAGCATTCCGCTCGCCGCAAGCCATCGCCTGGAATGATTTTGCAAGCCGCGCGAGATCACCAAATCGATCTGGCGCGTTCGTTTTTTATCGGTGATAAAGAAATCGACGTCGAGTGTGGCCACAACGCGGGTGTACGGACAATCCGAGTCCAAACCGGATTTGATCGCGACGTCACTGGCAGCGCTGCGGATTGGACCGCGAAAGACTTCCCCGCCGCGGCGCAAATTATTTTAGACGAACGATCATGACTATCGATTTCGACGGATGAGTAAGGCGGTTGGAATTATTCCCGCCCGGTGGGGTTCTACGCGATTTCCTGGAAAACCGTTGTATCCCATTAATGGAAAGCCGCTTCTAAAACGGGTTTTCGAGCGCTGCCTGCGTGCCAAAAGCCTGGATCTGGTTGTGATTGCTACCGACGATATGCGAATCGCCTCCGCGGCATTTGATTGGGGTGCCGAGGTCGCACTCACTTCGTCCAAACACAACAGCGGCACGAATCGAGTCGCTGAAGTGGCTAGCAAAATGAAGCAGTTCGCATACGTCGTGAATATCCAAGGGGACGAACCGCTGATCGATCCGCGGTTGATCGAAAAACTTGTCGAAAAGCTTCGTGCGGATCGCAGGATCGAAATCGTAACTGCTGCGCATCCATTCACGGACCCGGCCGACGCTTTTTCTTCCCATCAAGTGAAGGTGGTTCTCGATCTTTGCGGCAACGCTCTTTATTTCTCTCGCGCGCCGATTCCATTCCTAGGCGTTCCCCAGTCCGGGGGACGAGTAAAGGGTAAACCTGCACGCCGCTCCACCTGGCTCCGTCATCAGGGTATTTATGGATTCCGACGCCAAACTTTACTCCAATTTGTTCGATGGAAGCCGAGTCCTCTGGAACGCGTTGAGTCGCTCGAGCAATTGCGCGCACTGGAAAATGGTGTAAAAGTTCATGTGCTCGTTACTGCCACAGGATCGCCTGGCATTGATACGCCAGAAGACGCAACGGCGCTGGAGCAAAAGCTTGCTCGCGCAAAGCGGAGGATGCCCTCGTGAAATATATTTTTATTACCGGGGGCGTGATTAGTTCTCTTGGCAAAGGATTGACCGCCGCGTCGCTTGGAACGCTCCTCGAAGCACGTGGTCTGCGCGTTGTTCTTCAAAAGTTTGATCCGTATCTGAACGTAGATCCCGGCACGATGAATCCTTTTCAGCACGGCGAAGTGTACGTGTTGGATGACGGCGCCGAGACGGATCTCGACCTTGGTCACTACGAGCGCTTCACCAATTGCGTTCTAACGCGGCACAATAACCTCACCAGCGGTCAGGTATACGAATCGGTCATCTTAAAGGAGCGCCGCGGCGATTATCTCGGTAAAACAGTGCAAGTAATTCCGCACGTCACCGATGTAATCAAAGGACGTATCCGTGAAATTTCAGACGAAAACAAATACGATGTCGTCATTACGGAAATCGGGGGCACAACCGGTGACATTGAAGGGCTGCCGTTTTTGGAAGCGATTCGCCAATTCATTCTCGAAGTTGGGGCGCCAAATGTGCTGAACATGCATGTCACGCTGGTTCCGTACATCAAGGCCGCGCACGAACTGAAGACCAAACCCACCCAACAAAGTGTAGCCAAATTGCGCGAGATCGGTTTGCAACCGCAGGTTTTGATTTGCCGGACAGAGAAGATGCTCGATGTCGATCTGCGGCAAAAGCTTTCCATGTTCTGCAGCGTTGCAGAAAAAGCGGTCATCGAAGAACGCGACGTGGCACACACCATTTACGAGGTGCCGCTAACCCTTCACGCTGAAGGCCTGGATCAATTGGTATGCGACCTTTTGGGCTTGAAAACCCGCCAGCCGGATCTCGCAGGATGGAAAAATTTTGTAAAGCGAGTGATTAGCCCCGCAAAACGCATCAGGATTGCTGTGATAGGTAAATATTTCGATGTCCGGGACGCTTACAAAAGTATCTACGAATCGCTCACCCACGCGGCTGCCAGTGAAGATTGCGGAATTGATCTCGAACTGATCGATTCGGAATCGCTGCAGGATGGGGTTCACGGTCAACTAAAAGACGTCTGCGGCGTTTTGGTTCCAGGCGGATTTGGTCTCCGCGGTGTTGAAGGGAAAATCAAAGCTGCGCGTTTTGCGCGGGAGCACAAGCTCCCATTTCTTGGGCTCTGCCTCGGCATGCAGGTGGCCACAATTGAGTTTGCGCGAAATGCCTGCGGTATCAAAGACGCCAACAGCACCGAATTTGATAAGAACACATCAGAACCGGTGATTTCCCTCCTGGAAGAGCAGCGAGGCGTCAAGAACATGGGTGCCAGCATGCGTCTAGGCACGTGGCCGACGAAAATCGCCAAAGAGACGCTTGCGGAAAAAATCTACCGCAGCACCGAAGTGATGGAGCGCCATCGTCATCGATATGAGTTCAACATGAAATATCGCGATCGGATGAATGAAAAAGGCTTTGTCATTTCCGGTACGTCACCGGACGGAACGCTGGCCGAGCTGATCGAGCTCCGCGATCACCCCTACTTTGTGGGTTGCCAGTATCACCCTGAATTCCAAAGCAAACCGAACAAACCGCATCCCCTTTTCCGGGGGTTCATTCAGGCGTGCCTCGAATATCAGAATCGTGCGACGCACGCTGCAGGCGATCAAGAATCGCCGCGCCGAGCCCCTGAGCAGGAACTCGTTCTGCAAGAATAAGATCGTGATTGAGCTCGTCGAGCTCGCGCAAATAACGAAACAAATTGGCAGCGGCTTCGCGTAGATCCTGACGCTCACTTAGAGTGCGAACGGCTGCGAATCCTGCTTTTTCGATCATCGGATTCCAGGCAAGCAGGCCGACACGATATTTTTCGGGCAGGGCAAACGAATCAGCGTTGTCGATCAAGCGAAGCGGCGTCTTTGGGGAGTAGTGAGATGGGAGTTGTCCGGGTGCCGGGATTTTCTGCGGCGCGCTAACGATGTCGATCCCTCCGAATTCAGAGAGTTGTTCGGCAGTGATCGGCCCCCGGCGCAGGATACGGATCTTATTGTCGTGCACCGCGATGATGGTCGATTCGATCCCGTGCGACGTCGGACCGGCGTCAATGATCAGCGGGATACGTCCGTTTAATTCATCAAAAGCGTGCTGCGCGATGGTAGGGCTAATGCGACCAAACCGATTGGCACTCGGCGCGGCAAGCGGTTTCCCGAAAGCGGAAATGATTTCCGCAAAAACAGGATGCGAACTCATTCGCACGGCAACTGTGTCAAGCCCGGCGGTTACGATGTCTGGAACAATTGGCTGTCGGGCCAGAACAAGCGTGAGCGGACCGGGCCAGAACTTCGAGATGAGTTTCTCGATCTGTGAGCGAGAACGATTATCGATCTTCGCAACGCGCTCGAGCCAGTCATCACCAGGCAAATGCACAATAAGCGGATCGAAAAACGGTCGCTCTTTCGCGTCGAAAATTTTGGCAACCGCAACAGGATCGAGGGCATCCGCCGCGAGTCCGTACACGGTTTCCGTTGGAAGCGCGACAACTTCACCTGCGCGCAACAGTTCGATCGCGTGCCGTTTAGCGGCAGTCTGGCCGCCGCCCAGTAGCGTCGTCGCTACAGTCTCGGTTTTCACCTTTGCAGTTTTGTCGACAGCACCGCCTCAGATTGCTTTTTGCGAAAATCTTCTAATTTCTTCCGAACCGCTTCGTCGGTGGTGGCGAGGATGGCTGCCGCAAGAAGCGCGGCGTTTTTAGCTCCGGCTTCGCCGATAGCCAGCGTGCCTACCGGAATCCCGCCAGGCATTTGCGCAGTAGAAAGAAGCGAATCGAGTCCTTGCAGCTTCGATTGAATCGGCACTCCTAAAACTGGAAGCAAGGTATGCGCGGCAATCACTCCGGCTAAATGTGCAGCACCGCCCGCACCGGCAATGACGACGCGCAATCCGCGCGTTGCCGCTCCGCGCGCAAACTCAGAGGTCGCGTCCGGCGTTCGGTGTGCGGAGAGAACGTGCGCCTCGGTAGGCACCCCCAGTCCGTCGAGCGTTTCAACGGCATGACGCATTGTGTCCCAATCGGATTTGCTTCCCATGACTACAGCAACTAACGGATTCAACTCAGGCATGTGCGAATTGTAGGGCGTTTCTGTGAAACGCCAAGTGGCACTGGCTTGCAGGCAATGACCCAGCCGCAGAGATGCCGATACGACAGTTGATGCGATATTGGGCGTATGAATCGCCGTAGCCGGTCGATCGTTCTCATCGGCATGATGGGAGCAGGCAAGTCCACGGTTGGGCGTTGTTTGCAGCAGCGATCCGGCTTCTTGCGATTCGATACTGATCAAATGGTCACCACAAAATTCGGCATGCCCATCTCGGAAATTTTTTCAAAACACGGTGAGGACAAATTTCGTGAGGCCGAAACGGAAACTCTCAAAGCGCTCGCGACCAGCGGGCCGGCAGTAGTCGTGACTGGTGGCGGAATTGTATTGCGCGAACAGAACCTCGACCTGTTGCGACAACTTGGTGCAGTGGTATGGCTGCAGGCAGACGAAACAACGCTGTTCAAACGAGCTTCGCGAACCGCGACTCGACCTTTGTTGCAACACAAAGACCCCAGAGACGCGTTCGCCCAAATGCTACATGCGCGCCTGCCGCTTTATGCGAAAGTTGCCGACATTCGAGTCGATACGTCGATGCTTACAGGCGAAGAAGTCGCACTGGCAATTTTGAGTAAGTTCAAAGGATATTTCCCACAATGAACGTGGGTTCCAGCGCGATGAGTAAGACATTTGCACATCCATTTGATCGCCAAATCTCCCGGCTGGAACTGAAGCAACGCCTGTTCTCATTTGCCCGCGAGATTGGCTTTGATTCCTGTCGCATTGCAGACTGCGGTTCGCCTCCACACAAGGAGGAATTTCGAAAATGGCTCGGTGAAGGCGGACATGGCGAGATGAATTACATGGAGCGCGGCCAAGAAAAACGCTGTGATCCGCAAAAAGTTTTGCCAGGGGCGTGCTCGATCGCCGTTTTGGCGCTGAATTATTTCCAGGGAAAAACCAAAGAAGGCGGCACTTCGGCCGCCACAGGAAGAATTGCGCGATACGCGTGGGGCGATGACTACCATGACCTGATTGCAGGCAAGCTGGATAAGATCGACAAATTTCTTCGCGGGTTCGGCGGTCAGCAGAAGTATTATGTTGATACCGGCCCGGTTTTGGAACGCGACTATGCCGCTGAAGCCGGGACCGGCTGGCATGGCAAAAGCACCATGTTAATCAACCAGCGACTCGGCACCTGGTTTTTTCTCGCGGAAGTTTTGACCACTCTCGAATTGCCGCCCGATGAGCCCGTACCGGCTCGCTGCGGGACGTGTGAACGCTGTATTAGAGCCTGTCCGACAGGCGCCATCCTGGCTCCTCATCGTCTGGATGCGCGTCGCTGCATTTCTTATCTGACAATTGAACTCAAAGGCTCCATCCCGATAGGCCTTCGACCAATGATCGGAGACAGAATCTTCGGTTGCGACGATTGCCTTGATGCCTGCCCATGGAATCGTTTTGCCCAAGTGTCGCGCGAATCTGCGTTCTCTGCGCGTCCCTCAACCGTGGGCATCCCGCTACGTGATTACCTTCGGTTGAGCGATGAGGATTTCCGTGTGCTTTTCAGAAAATCCCCAATCAAACGGATCAAGCGGCGTGGCTTTTTGCGTAATGTCTGTGTCGCATTAGGCAATGTGGGAGATCCGTCCGATTTGCCTGCGCTTGAGCAGGCTGCGGCTGACCCGGAGCCGCTAATCGCAGAGCACGCCCACTGGTCTATTCAGCAGATTCGAGTCCGCCATATGCCTGGCCCGCGTCCGATTCGCGAAGAAGACCGACCTCGTTCAGGGGAGCGGCAATTAACTAAATCCAAACCTATTGCCGGCCGCATCTCAGAATTGTTATGAACGGGATTTTGTTTGCAAGAGTCAAACAACCAACTGATTCTGACGGCCCCACTCTGAGAACCGCTCCCCTGATGCACCAAACAGTAAGTACACCTGCGCCCGCCCCGTTGACGACGAAGCAGCGCCGCGCGCGGCGTAAAAAGCAAATTATTTACGGATCGATCGCCCTGGTCGTGCTCTGGATCATCGTGTCGATTATTTGGAGTAAGCGTGAGAAACCCATCCCGGTCACGACGGAGGCGGCGATTCGCAAAACAATCGTGCAAACAGTTTCGGCCACGGGAAAAATACAACCCGAGGTTGAAGTGAAAATCTCGCCCGAAGTCGCTGGCGAAATTATTGAATTACCGGTCGAAGACGGGATGCGCGTCAAAAAAGGCGACCTGCTGGTGAAAATCAAGCCTGATTCCTACAAGGCGCTTCTCGAACAGCAAGAAGCTGCGATCAGCGCGGCGAAAGCCACCAACCTCCAGCAAAAAGCCACTATGATGAAGACCGAGCAGGACCTGAAGCGGGCTGAGGATTTGTTCGGCAAGAAGTTGATCTCAGAGCAGGAATACAACGCTGCGGAAGCAGCCCACGACGTGGCGAAAAACACGTACGAAAGTTCTCTGCACGAAATTGAACGCGCCGAAGCTGGCTCAAGCCAGGCGCGCGATCAATTGTCCAAGACGACCATTTACTCGCCTATCGACGGTACGATCACAATCCTCAACAGTAAATCGGGCGAACGTCTTGTCGCCACAGGACAATTCGCCGGCACGGAAGTGATGCGTGTGGCTGACCTCGGCCACATGGAAGCGCGTGTTGACGTAAACGAGAACGATGTCGTGAATGTGAAGGTGGGCGACAAGGCCGAAATAAAAATCGACGCCTATGGTGATCGGAAATTTAAGGGGTCCGTTTATCAAATCGGTAATACCGGGAAAACCACCGGCTCTGGCACCCAGGAAGAAGTCACCAACTTTGAGGTGAAAATTCGAATTGAGGACCATGACGTGGAACTCAAGCCCGCGCTCAGTTGTACTGCGGAAATCCAGACCAATGAAGTGAAAGAGGCTGTTGCGGTGCCGATGCAGGCGGTGACCATCCGCACTGGCGACAGCAATTTAAGTCCTGAAGAAATCGAGAAGAAAAAGCAAAAGGCCGCGCAGCGAGACAAAGGCGATAACAACGCGGAGTTCGTGGACGGTCGGGTAGAAAAGGCGGCACAGAAGGAAGAGCGCGAAAAACTCGCCAAGGTCGTGTTTCTGAAAAAGGGCGGAAAGGCGGAAATAGTGAAGGTGACGACTGGAATTTCCGATGACACCTACACGGAAATTAAGAGTGGCATTAAGCCCGGCGACGAAGTGATCTCTGGCAGTTACAGCGCGATTAGCCGGAAATTAAAGGAAGGCGCGAAAGTCACCCTCGACAAAGAAGGAACAAAATAGTCTCGAAGAGCGACTGTCGAGGTTGCGATGGAAACTCGGAATTCAAACAGACCGTTGGGTCCGGTCGTGATCGACATTGAAAATATCACCAAAGACTACGTCATGGGCGAGGAAGTCGTGCGCGCGCTGCGCGGTGTGACCCTGCAGATACGCCGCAATGAATACCTCGCCATCATGGGGCCGAGCGGCAGCGGTAAATCGACGCTGATGAACATGCTCGGGTGTCTGGATACCCCGACTTCCGGCCGCTACGAATTCAATGGGAAGAGTGTTGCCGAAATGGACGATGACGAGCTCGCCGCCGTTCGCAATCGCGAGATCGGATTCGTGTTTCAAACCTTCAACCTGCTGCCACGAGCGACCTCGCTGCGCAACGTCGAGCTGCCGCTCATCTACGCAGGAATCGATCCCGAACGACGGGAAGAGCGCGCGACCCAAGTGCTGACAGATGTGGGCCTGGGCGATCGCATTCATCACAAACCCAATGAACTTTCCGGCGGCCAACGCCAGCGCGTGGCCATCGCCCGAGCGCTCGTCAACCAGCCTTCAATAATTCTGGCCGATGAGCCGACCGGCAATCTCGATTCCAAAACCGGCGATGAAATCATGGAGTTGCTTGAGAATTTATATCAGCACGGGAACACAATAATCCTTGTCACGCACGAGCGGGACATCGCCGCCCACGCGCGGCGCACCGTTCACTTGCGCGACGGACTCATCGAGATGGACCACGTGGGGTTTATTCCCGAACTCGACATCCCGGTTGCGGGATAATCGACATGAAACGCTTTCTCTACGAGTTGACCGAAAGCTGGAAAATCGCGGCGGCGCAAATGCGCTCAAACCTGACGCGTTCAACGCTTACGGCGCTTGGCGTCATAATCGGAATTATTGCGGTGACGTTAATGGGCACTGCCGTGAACGGGATATCAATAGGCTTTGATAAAAGCATGGCCGTGCTTGGTGATGATGTTCTCTACGTGACGCAATGGCCGTGGAAGCCCGTGGATGACTGGTGGAATTATCGCGATCGCAAAAGAATAAAAACCGAATACGCGGAGACCCTGAATCGAATGATCGCGGCGACTCCAAACTCAAACTTGGTCGTGGCAGTGCCGACATCGAATTTCATGAGATCAGTCAAATACGGAGGCAATCAGGTGGACAACGTTTTCGTTCTCGGCACGACGTCGGATTTTATCGTGACATCGACAATCGATTGCACAGAAGGGCGATTCTTCAATGAACTTGAATCGCGTGGCGGCGCCAATGTCGTGGTAATCGGCTACGACGTCGCCGATGCCCTTTTCCCTTCCGAAAACCCGATCAATAAATCGGTGCTGATCAACGGTCAGCTATTCAAAGTCATCGGAGTCAACACGCGCCAGGGTACGTTTCTCGGTCTTTTCAGTTGGGACTCCATGGTCGCGATGCCGCTGGCCGCGTTTAACAAATATTTTTCTGCCAAAAGCGAGTCGGATGTGCGCGTGAAAGTGAAAGACAAAACAAAACTTACTGAAGCCAAGGACGAGCTCATAGGGTTGATGCGGCGCGTGCGAGGATTGCCACCGGAAAAGAAGGAGGATTTCTCGATCAACGAGCAGCAGGCTTTTAAAAGCACACTCGATCCCGTAAAAAACTCAATTGCGATAGCCGGACTGTTTATCACCGGTTTATCACTTTTTGTCGGCGCAATCGGCATTATGAACATCACGTTCGTTAGCGTGAAAGAGCGCACAAAAGAGATCGGAACACGCAAGGCGCTGGGCGCGAGACGACGGACCATCCTGCTGCAATTCCTGATCGAATCGACGGCTCTTTGTCTCCTCGGCGGATTTATCGGTCTCGCGTTTGCCTATCTAATGTGCTTCGGGATCGGCAAAGCCTTCCCCTCATTCCCGATTAATTTCTCGGTCGGCCTGGTGCTCGTCAGCATGATCGTTTCAATACTAACCGGCTTGTTCTCGGGGTTCGCGCCGGCTTGGACAGCGTCACGCCTCGATCCAGTAACAGCGCTTCGCTATGAATGACGGACGAATGGAGTGCTGGAGTAGTGGAGTGATGGGCTCGAAGAGAAAGGCATTACTCTATTACTCCACTACTCCATCACTCCAGTTTTAAATGCCATGCTCTTCGGGGAAATTATCAGAATGGCCTCGGCTTCGCTTGGCGCGAACAAGCTGCGGTCTGCGCTGACGATGCTGGGCATCACCATCGGCGTTTTTTCGGTTATTTCGGTGATGACCGCAATCGGCGCATTGCAGTACTCGGTCGAGAACGGCATTAGCTTTCTCGGTTCGAACATCTTTCAGTTTGCAAAATATCCAGCCAACGTTAGCGCCAGCGGCGACGTGCAGGAAAAATTTCGGAACCGGCACAACATTACCTATAAACAGGCCTTGCATTATTATCGATTGATGGAAGGCGAGGCACGCGAGATTTGCCTCAAAAGCTTTGGTTATGAAGTCAAAGGCCAGGCGGTTTATAACGGCGTTAAGACAACGCCGAGTCTTCTCATCGTCGGAAGTAACAAAAGTTTTCTCACCGCGAATGCGCACACGCTGGGTTATGGACGCAATCTAAATGATGAAGACGTCGAGCTTTCGCGGCGGGTCATCGTCGTTGGGAAGGTAGTCGAGAAAAGGCTGTTCCCGCACGAAAGCCCGATCGGCAAAGTCATACGAGTCAGCGGGCACACGTACACCATCGTCGGAGTACTGGCGGAAAAAGGGACCGCGTTCGGTCAAAGCCAGGACGACCTGGTTATCATGCCCATTACGCGCTTTTTTGAGGACTTCGGCGAAGCGAAGCGCACCGTCAACATCGCGACGCAAGCGTTCACGCAAGATACGTACAATCGTACTTTCGATCGTGCCATTGGGGCGATGCGTATCGCCCGCGGCTTGCGCCCGGATCAGCCAAACGATTTTGAGATTTACAGCAACGACTCGCTCAAAAGCGCGTTTGTCAACGTGGCGGGCTACGTGCGAGTGGGCGCGTTTGTCATTAGTTTCATTGCGCTTGTCGCCGCCGGCATCGGCATCATGAACATCATGCTGGTAAGCGTGACAGAACGCACCAAGGAGATCGGCATTCGTAAGTCGATCGGTGCCCGCAGCCGTGACATCTTGCGCCAATTCCTGACTGAGGCCGTATTCATTTCCGAGGCTGGCGGCATTCTGGGAATCATTCTCGGGATCATCGTCGGCGACCTGCTGGCGATGTGGCTTAAAGTGGACCTGATTTTCCCATACGGCTGGGCCGTTGCCGGCCTTCTTGTCTGCTCCGCAATCGGGATTGGTTTCGGTCTTTATCCGGCATATCGCGCGGCCAACCTCGATCCGATCGAGGCGCTACGTTACGAATAAAGGCCGTAGCGACAGGGCTTGGTCACTCTAAGCCGAGAGCTTTGAATGTTGCATCGACGTGTTTGAAATGAATGTCGAGCGAGCAGAGCCGATCAATTTCCGACGCTGAAAGCCTCGAGGTAATTTCCGGTTCGCGTTTTGCATTTTCGGCAAATGTCCCCTCGCCTTTCCAGGTTTTCATGGCGGCACGCTGTACCGCTTCATATGCAGTTTTGCGTTCCGCCCCCGCACTCGTAAGAGCAAGCAGGATCGATTGGCTAAAATAAAGACCCTTGGTCAGGGCGAGATTTTGTTGCATCCGGTCTGGATACACCTGCAGCTTTTCAACGATGTCGCCCAACTTCGTCAGCATGTAGTCGAGCAGGATGCACGAGTCCGGAAGAATAATTCGCTCCGCACTTGAATGACTGATATCGCGTTCATGCCAGAGCGCGACATTCTCCAGCGCCACGACTGCATTGCCGCGAATAACGCGCGCCAATCCGCTCAAGCGTTCGCCAGTTATCGGATTTCGCTTATGCGGCATTGCTGAACTGCCTTTTTGTCCTTCGCCAAAGAATTCTTCTACTTCGAGTACTTCAGTCCGCTGAAGATGGCGGAATTCAGTCGCCCACCGATCGATGCTTGAGGCGATCACGGCGAGCGTGGTCATGAATTCCGCGTGCCGGTCGCGCTGCACGATTTGTGTGGAAAGCGTTGCAGGCTTTAAGCCCAGCTTCTCGCATACAGTTCGCTCAATCTTTGGATCGATGTGTGCGTGTGTGCCGACGGCGCCGCTAATTTTACCAACACGAATTCGCTCGCGAGTCTGGACAAGACGTTCTTCCGCCCGTCCGAATTCGTCGTACATCAGGGCGAGTTTCAGACCGAACGTAATTGGCTCGGCATGCACGCCATGGCTGCGCCCGATCATCGGGGTCATTTTGAACCGTCGCGCCTGTCTCCCGACGGTTGTTCGCAGAGACTTCAGATCCCCCAGAAGAAGCGCGCACGACTCATTCAATTGCACGGCCAGCGTCGTATCCAAAATATCGGATGACGTAAGCCCCTGATGAATCCAGCGCGCAGCAGGCCCTACTGATACAGCCACATTTTCCAGAAAAGCAATGACATCGTGATTGGTCCGCTTTTCGATCTCAAGAATTTCGGGAATTGAAAATCCTGCCCGCTCCCGAATCTCCACTGCATCCTGTTTTGGAACCTGGCCCAGCTCCGCCATTGCCTCGCAGGCAAGAACTTCGATATCCAGCCAAATTTGAAACTTGCGCTCATCCGACCAGATTTTGCTCATTTCCGGCCGGGAATAACGATCGATCACCGGACGAACATAGAGTTTTCAGCGATGATTTCCAAAGTGAAATCTCAGCCAATGGAAGCGGCCCGCGTCGTTCATCGAGATTCTCGACGCGGAACTAGACGTTGCAGGGCAAGCGCTCCGCCTGCAACCCGTAGGCTCCCCCATCCGCGCGAAGCGGATGCCCGCACGACGGCGCGCTTGTCCTGTAACGTCTTCTTCTAAAAACTAAAGCCGCTCTCCTCTGAAAATCGGGCGCAGTTGATGTTGGCTAACAAATCAAAGACGACGCTACCGACCCCGCCGGACTGGCGGTTGGACATTTGCCGACCTAACAAACCCGCGCACGCAGGAATCTTCCGTTGTCCTGCAAACGCACCTGACCACTGGCGAAAAGGTCTGCGACGGTCGCGACGGTCTCTCTGTTGTTACTGGTGCACGAACTGACTGCCAGAATAAGGTCGCCCAGTGACAGACCCGAAAATTTTCGGGGTTTTAATATTTGTCGATTTCTCTTCATACGATTGCCGCCGTTTGAGGGAGCAATTTCAGTACCATTTCCGTTTGTGAATATCTCATCCATAAGCCCTATGTAGTTATTCATCACTTATACACTTTAGAACTGACCGCTCCCCGACACTTTTGTTCAATTTTAAAACACAAAATCCTGAGTCCGAGGCGTTACAACGGGCGAGACTTGATAAAGTGCTGACCTCAAACCTGAAGGCTTATCCGGGCCGCTTGTGTCTGCGAAGACGCGAGTGACCGCAAAATCTAGACTCAACGGCAGCGCAGCGACCGCTTCAGCCGTTGGAGCGCGGCTTAGTCAGCCGCATCACAACAAAATATAGGACGCACAACACTAGCACCCCGGCGACAATGAGATGCGATTTCGCTTTCAACGCCAAGGCCATGCCTTCCGGGTCGTGTAACATCTGGGGCGTAATCGCCGTTTGTCCAAACCAGGCTAGCACGCCGCACCAGAGAGCGGAACCGACAATGGTCATTACACTGAAAGTAGTGAAGTTCATTCGAACGATCCCCGCCGGTATGGAGATCAGATGCCGAATCACCGGCAGCAGTCGTGCAAAAAAAATCCCGCCGGCCTCGTAACGATGCAGCCAATTTTCGGCGCGAATTAATTTCGCTTCGCTGATCATGAAAAAACGGCCCCATTGCACGATCACAATGCGGCCAAGCCAGCGTGAGATCCAGTAAGTCACGCTCGCGCCCAGCCACGAACCAAACGTTCCGGCGGCGATCACGCCCCACACATTGAATCTTCCCTGCGTGGCAAGAAACGCGGCCGGCGGAATGACCACTTCACTCGGCACGGGAAAAATGGAGCTTTCCATTGCCATGAGTAGGATGATGCCTGGGTAACCCCATTCTTGAACCCAGCCAAACCAGATTTGCAGAAGATGATGCATATTGTCATTCCGAGCGAAGTCGAGGAATCTCTCGACATCGAACGGCAATAAAACTCGCCCTAGTTCAGTCTAAAAACGAAAATCCGCAATCCTAAATTGAGATGTCGATCTACCGGCGCGTTCTTCGTTACTACCAACCGTTTCTAGGGCAAACGATCCTTGGCTTGTTTTTGTCGTTGCTCGCCGTCGGCCTGAATCTGCTGAAGCCGTGGCCGTTCAAGCTAATTGTCGACGACTTCCTTCGTCCGGGTACAACCGCGCAAGCCGACTGGCACGTCTGGATTCCGCTGCTCTGTGGTGCTCTGATCCTGATCCAACTTTTCTGGGGAATGATGAATTGGATCACGAATTATCTTTTTGTGAACATCGGTCTGCAGGCATTGCTCAAATTGCGCACCGATCTCTATTCGTATCTGCAATCGCTCTCCCTCAAATTCCACGATGCGCGTCGCTCCAGCGATTCCAGCTTTCGTGTCGCGTACGATTCGCAATCAATCCAGACAATTTACAACAAGGGATTCACCAACATCTTTTCGTCTGTAATCACGTTGATCGGAACCTTCCTGATCATGCTGCGGTTGGACTGGCAGCTCACTCTGGTTTCCCTTGCCATTGTTCCGTTGGTTGTTGGCACCATTTATCTGTTTGCCCAGCGAATCCGTCGCGAATCAACATCGATCCAGGAGCGCGAGAGCGCGGTACTTATGCAAGCGCAGGAAGGTCTGAGCTCGATTCGAATGGTTCACGCATTTGGGCGGGAGGAATTCGAAGTTCTCCAATTCCAGCAGCAAGCGCGGCAAAGTTTGCAAGCCAATCTGCGGCTTACTTTGACAAACGTGAACAGCGCACTGGTGATCAGCACGTTAATGGTGATTGGGACCGCTGCGATGTATTACATCGGTTCGGTTCACGTCCTTCGCGGAACACTCACTCTCGGATCGCTCCTGGTTTTCAGCGCCTATTTGCTGATGCTCTACCAGCCACTCGAGCAGCTCACCTATACCGCCTGGGCAATGGAAGGCGCGACGGCTGGCGCAAAACGCTGCTTCGAAGTGCTCGACCGGGAGGACGATGTGCGCGACTCGCCCAATGCGATCGCCATTCCGTCAGCCAAGGGTGCAATCGCTTTTCAATCTGTGAACTTCGGATATGCAGGCGACCGACATGTTTTGCGCGACATCGACCTGCGCATCGAACCAAATCAGATTGTTGGTCTGGTAGGCGGCACGGGCGCAGGCAAGAGCACGTTAATGAGTCTGGTGCCGCGATTTTACGATCCTTCCACGGGGTTCGTCATGCTTGACGATCGTGACGTGCGCGAGATCACAAAAAAGAGCCTGCGTGCGCAGATCGCGATCGTACTACAGGACACGCTGCTATTTTCCACAACCGTCCGGGAGAATATCGCCTATGGCCGCTCCGATGCGACAGAAGAAGAAATTATCGAGGCAGCGCGCCGGGCCCAGGCCGACGAGTTTATCCGACAGATGCCGGACGCGTATGGCAGCGCTGTAGGTGAACGGGGTGGGCACCTGAGCGTTGGCCAGCGTCAGCGAATCGGTATCGCTCGCGCTTTCTTGAAGAACGCGCCGATCCTGTTGCTGGACGAACCCACATCGGCACTCGACCCCACAACCGAAGCTGCGATCATGGAAACCATTCAGGAATTAATGCGCGGCCGGACAACGCTGATTGCGACCCATCGCCTCGCAACAATCCATGGCGTCGATCAAATTATTGTGCTCGACCAGGGGCGCGTCGTCGAAAAAGGGCGTGGTCCAGAGCTGATCGAGCGCGGCGGAATTTACGCAAAACTATATGCATCAGGAAAATTTCCGACATGACCACCTCTTCCTGTCATGTTGAGCGAAGCGAAACATCTCCGATTTGCAATTCTACTTTACGAAAGAACTATCCAGAGATTCTTCGCTTCGCTCAGAATGACAAGCTAGTGAGATTATGAGCAACGTTAGGGAAGATCGATACGTCGAAGGCGACTGGTGGCCGGATCCGATTCCTCCAAACGTCGAGTTTGCCGAGGGATTTTATTGCGAAAGCGCTCAAATCTTCCGAAAGCTTCGAAACCAGAAATCAGGCGCGGTCATTATCGGCAGGCATGTTTCGTGTTATGCCGGCTGTTCGTTTTCTGTCGGCGAGCACGGTCGATGTACGATCGGCGATTTCACGCTCCTCAATGGCGCCTTGATCATGGCAGATGACAGGATCGAGATCGGATCGCATTGCCTGGTTTCCTGGAATGTCGGTATCGCGGATTCCGATTTTCATCCACTCGAACCGGCGCAGCGTCTCATCGACTCGCAAGCCCTGGCTCCCTATTTTAAGGATCGGCCCGCGCGTCCCAAACTCAAAACCGCTCCTGTGAAAATTGGAAGCAATGTCTGGATCGGTATGAACGCAGTAATTTTAAAAGGCGTTACAATCGGTGAAAACTCGGTCGTAGCAGCGGGATCTGTGGTTACGAAAAGCGTCGAGCCAAACACGGTAGTTGCAGGAAATCCAGCCGTGGTTGTAAGAAATTTCAGCAATGACTGAATCAAACGCTCAACGCTCAACGCTCAACTTCCAACGCTCAATTCAAACAGTTGGACGTTGGGCGTTGGATGTTGGGCGTTGGGCGTTTTCCGCTTCATGAAACGCAGGCGTATCGTGGTCATGGGCTTCATGGGTTCGATGCCCATTGCGGGCGTGATCTGGCAGCACATCCATTACATCGTCGGCCTCCAACGGCTTGGCCACGAAGTTTATTACGTCGAAGATTCAGCTCGGATTCCTTACAACCCGGAAACGTTTGAAGTCACTACCGAGTTTGATTATACGGCCGGACTGCTAAATCGATTGTCGCGAGAGTTCGAATTCAAAAATCGCTGGGCTTATTGTGCGCGTTATTTGCCCGGCAATCCGACGGCTGGCCTGCGTTTGAACAGGATTCGGCAATTGTACCGCGAAGCGGACGCGATCCTCAACATCTGCGGGACACAGGAGTTTAACGAGGACTTGCTTCAATCGGATCGCATTCTCTATATCGAGAGCGATCCGGGCGTCGAACAAATCAAGATCGACAAGGGCGTTAAATCAACAAAGCAATACCTCGGACGGCATCATGCCCTTTTTAGTTTTGGCGAAAACATCGGCACCAAAAGTTTCCCGGTGCCGACTCACGGATTAAAATGGCTGCCTACGCGACAGCCAGTAGTCACTGATCTTTGGCGAACCAGAAGCTCTCCTCCGCGCGCCGCAGTCTTCACATCGGTGGCCAATTGGTCCACTAGCGGTCTTAAAGACATTACCTGGCGCGGGGAAAGATATCTCTGGAGCAAATCGCGGGAATTTCTACGGTTTATAGCCGCACCAAAAAAAGCCGGTGAGGCATTTGAACTGGCAACCAACATCGAGCACGGCGTCACTCGCTCGAAATTTGAGCGAAACGGGTGGCGACTTACTTCGCCCCTTCAAATGAGCGTCGACTACTGGCTTTATCGAGATTACGTGCAGCGGTCCAAAGGTGAATTCACTGTCGCCAAGGATCAATACGTACGCCTCAACACCGGGTGGTTCAGTGACAGGAGCGTCTGTTATCTCGCGGCCGGCCGGCCGGTTATTACTCAGGAAACCGGGTTCACAAAATTCTACGGCGACGGTGCAGGCCTTTTATCTTTCCGAACCCTGGATGAAATTGTCGACGCGGTGAAGCGGATCAATGCCGATTACAGGAAACATTCTCGCGCAGCTTACGTACTCGCTCGTGAAGTGTTTGAAGCGAAGCAGGTGTTGAAATCAATCCTTAACCGTGCAGGAATTTGAGAGATGGCGCAGATTTTTTTCCTTCATCAGAGATTTGAACGCAGAACGCGTGTGTCGTGTCTGTTGTGTCCGAAAAGGCCGTTTGGTAATGCAAATCCGAATCTTGGTTTTCGAGTGCGCTATTTAATTTTGCAGTTGTCGCGCCCATGAAGCGTCTCCTCATCTTAATTTACGCCAGTCTGCTGTTCGCGCCGATTTTGGGCGCGCAGCAAGGAACCCCGCCACGTCCCCCCATGGAGGCACAAGGCCCATCGCGGCCGGATCCGTGGAGGTCGAGCCCGCCCGCGCAAGAGGCAATTCCAATCCCGGTTCCGATTGCGCCGCCAAAGCCTAACGGGCCCGTTCAGAAGAGTCTGGTACGGATTACCGCAACTTCTCTGGACCCGGATTACAAAGCGCCTTGGAATGCTGGAACGCTTGAACGCGGAGTCGGCGCCGGTTTTGTCATAAGCGGCAATCGCATCATGACGAACGCGCACGTGGTGGCGAATAGCCGCTACCTGACGGTCGAGCGCGACGGCGATCCCAATAAGTATCCGGCGAAAGTACAATTCATCGCGAATGATTGCGACTTGGCAGTGATCACTGTGGCGGCCCCTGACTTTTTCAAGAACATGGTGCCACTGCAACTTGGCGGGATTCCTGCGTTGGAGTCGACCGTTTCAGCGTACGGCTATCCAATTGGAGGCGAGCGAATGTCAGTGACGACTGGGATCGTGTCTCGGGTTGATTTTCAGCTCTACACGCACTCTTCGGTCGATCAGCATCTGGCGATCCAGATCAGCGCGCAGATCAACCCGGGAAACAGCGGCGGCCCGGTAATGCAAGACGGCAAAGTGGTCGGGGTTGCCTTCCAAGGTTACAGCGGCGACGTGGCTCAGGGCGTTGCTTACATGATTCCCACGCCGGTGATAAAGCGGTTTCTCCAGGACATCAACAACGGGCACTACGACGAATATCCTGATCTTGCGATCACATACGCAAAATTACAAAATCCAGCCCAACGAAGATTTCTCGGATTAAAGGACGACGATCGCGGAGTCCTGGTAAGTTCAGTCGTCGCCGCAGGGCCATCGGATGGCATTCTTTATCCAGGCGACGTTCTTCTCGCCATTGACGGCCATCCCATCGCCAGCGACGCGAATGTCGAACTGGACGGCGAACGCGCTCAATTTGAAGAAGTCGTCGAGCGAAAGTTTAAGGGGGATTCGGTCAAGATGGATATTTTACGGAACAAACGTCCGGTGACCGCTGAGATCAAACTGTATAAGCCGTGGCCGTACTCGGTCCAGGGTCATAGCTACGATGTGCGACCGCGCTACGTCCTTTACGGTGGATTGCTTTTTCAACCGTTAAACCTGGACATGCTTGAGGCCTATCGAACAGCCGACCTGCGGGTCCGTCATTTCTTCGAATATTTCGTTTTGGACCAGCTTTATCTTCAGCATCCAGACGTCATCATCCTCGCCAACATTCTGCCCGACCCGATAAACACCTATCTGGCTCCGTATCGCGGTGGGATTGTTGATGAAGTAAATGGCAAGAAAATTCGCACTCTTGACGAATTGGCGAGCGCCTTCGCCGAATCGCCGGAGCGGCTGGTTATTCGAATGATTGGCGACGGACCTCCGCTAGTTCTGAATCGAAACCAGGTGGAAGCTGCACGCGAACGTATCAAGACGCGCTACAACGTGCTGAAGGAGCAAAATCTCGAGGAACAAGCGGCACCAAGAGGAAGCGAACAAGCAAACAAAAACTAAAGATGACCAGGCATTCTCTCATCGCTTTTGCGTTAATCGTTTGCACGGCCAGCGGAGCCTTTGCCAAAAAGGAATCCGCCGTACCTTCTGCGCTAAGCAAGCAAAAACAGCTGGCACTGGTGCGCGTAAACGTGACCGGACAGTCTTACGATTACTTTCGACCATGGCAAAAGAAAGCGCCGTTTTCTAAGCGCGCTCTTGGCGCAGTCTTGTCTAAAGGCCGTGTCCTTGTAACGGCAGACCTGGTTACAAACCAAAATTACGTCGAACTCGAGCGCGCAGAGTCTGGCGAAAAAACCGCGGCAACTGTCGAGGTGATTGATTACGAAGCCAACCTTGCGCTCCTCCAACCAGTGGAAAAAACATTTCTCGACGGAATCACTCCGCTTGAAATCGCGCCTGATACGGTTGTGGGTGACCGGCTGGCTGCATGGCAATTAGAGCCGACGGGGGCGCTGCTCGCAACGGAGGGCCTGGTGACAACGGTCCAAGTGATGCCCTATCCAATCGATGTCGGGGAATTTCTTACTTACCGCATTAGCATCCCGATGCAATATCGGGAGAACAGCTACACGGTGCCGCTTGTTAAGAAAAACAAACTGGCGGGCTTGCTGCTGCGCTACGATTCGCGCTCACAGCTGTTGGATGCAATCCCTGCGCCTGTCATCACACACTTTTTAAAGGACGCCGAAAGCCAGAATTATCGCGGGTTTCCTTCTGCCGGGTTCTCATTCTTTCCAACTCGCGATCCCGCGCTGCGTGAGTTCGCCGCAGAGAAAGGCAAGAATGCCGGCGGAGTTTATGTAACGAACGTGGAGTCTGATATGCCTGCAAAGAAAGCGGGACTCCAGGTCGGCGATATCGTAACTGCAGTCGCAAACAACGAAATCGATCAAAATGGAAACTATGTCGATCGCCTCTACGGGAAGATCGAATTCACCAATTTGCTATCGGCCCACGCTTACGCCGGGGATGTTGTTCCATTCCGGATCGAGCGTAACGGCAAGCCAATGCAGCTTAATGTCACTCTCGAACACCGCGACGCAAAAGAATTCGTTAGCCCGCCATACAATCTCGATCAACCGCCGCGGTATTATGTTCTCGGTGGCTTGATTTTTCAGGAGCTTTCCCGCCAATACCTCAAAGAATGGGGTCCGAACTGGCAAAGAGAGGCTCCGCAACGCCTGGTTTACCTCGACCATTTCCAATCCGAGCTCTTTCCTGACAGAAATCGGCGCGTTGTTATTCTTAGCCAGGTGCTTCCAGCTAACAGCACGATTGGCTACGACGAGCTGTCCTATTTGACCGTAACGAAAGTGAACGGCAAAGAAATCAAATCGCTAGACGACCTGGCTGATGCCGTAAAGCACCCAATCGACGGATTCATTAAAGTCGAAACCGAAGAAGACCCCAAACAAATCGAGCTCGATGCGGCACAAGTCGCTGCCGAAGCTCAAGATCTCCAGGAGAATTACGGTATTTCCGCACTGCATCGGCTTAATTAGCAGATTAACAAGCCCTGTAGCCACTGGCCTGTGGTCGGTCCGCCTTCAAGTGGGTGCTTTCATGCTAGAAAGACGGCCCACAGGGCCGTGGCTTGCGAAGCCACGGAGGCTACGGCTCAGATGTCTGTCGCCGCTGCGTTTCCAATTCGCGTAACTGCTTTTGTTGAACCGACAGCATGTTACCTGTGGCTCACGCCACACGCCTTTAGCTATCGTTGCTACTCGATAGTGACATCGGCTATTCGAGGCTTCGCCAGAAACCGTTCCACTTCCTCATTATAGGTCTGAAAGGGATCGCCCATCACGAGAAAATCGCGGTTATCGCAGGCAACCGAATCCCAGTTGATGACATAGGGCGAATTACAATTCTGAAAAAAAGCCACTGCCCGAGCCCGGCCCGACGCACGTGTATTTGCGGGCGGAACCTTCGTTGCGCTTGAACGCCGGACATTATTGTTCCACTCCGCAATTCGTTTACCAGGCGTGACAGCAAAGAACAGACCCCTAAGTGGATCGATGTTGTGGTATTCGAGGTCGATACTTTGCAGCCACGGATCGTCCCAATTCAATCCTTCCGATTCGATAAAGGCTTCCAGCAACCATTTCTTCGTGATCCAGTCGACTCCGCCGATCAGCGAATGATGATTGCTTGCAATTGCTTCGAGAACGAACCCCCAGTTTTCCAACAGCCAATTGTTTTCTGCGCTGCTATTGCGCAAGTGCTTTTGGGCCAGGTGATGAAATTCCCACTGCACGTCGAGCGCACCAATAGTTTTGCCGTTCTCGAGACGAACAATCCACTGCTGAGTCGTATCGCGGGATATGTCGCGAGTGCTTTGCACGGCGTCGGCCAGAACCAGATTTCGCGGCAATCGGCCATCCTCGAGTAACGATAAGACACAGGCGGTTGTTCCGATTTTCAACGCCGTGGCATACGGGCTCATGTTTGAATCACCGATCAGCAGGTGCAGGCGCCGGTATTTTCGGTAATCGGCCAGCGGCTCGTCGCGCGCGTTAATGATGGCGCGGTTGAATTGCACCCATTGATAAATGTCGTTCACGATATGATCGGCACGCTGGCTAAGCTGGAAATTTACCTGGGTCTCCGGCTGCGGCGGTTCGAAATCAAAGGCCAGTGGATTCGACTGACCGACGCGGCCGGCACCGGTAAAGATTTGCCGGGTGGCCAAAAAAGTGAGCAGCGTTCCAAGGATCGGCGGCGTGAATTGCGCCTCCCGTTTCATCAGATAATTCTCATGACAACCAAACGTGGCGCCCGTGTGGTGATCGACATTGTTTTTGATAAACGAAACGCGATCCTGCGCATTCAGGGCAACTAGCGAAGATTGCAGCAAATCGTCTCCAGCCAGCTCGTAAGCCACCAGATCGTGCAGATGCAGGCATTCCGGTGAGGCGTATTCGATGTGACCCATATCGAGATACAGCCGACCGCCATTTCGAAGGAAACCTCCATTGCCCGGTGGCTCTTCGTAGTCGCGGTAATGCAGATCAATCGTGCCCGCCTCAGCGTTTCGGAAAAGATGGTTCTTTACCTTCGCAGGCCAGAGCTCCGAATTAACATGGGGTTCTTCCCCACCTAAAAGGCAACCGTATTCCGTTTCGATCCCAACGATCCGATCCATTATCTAGCGAGCATCAGCCAAGGGCTCTTGCTCGACAAGTGCTAATGCCGGTCATCTCAATAGACGCGAAAGCCTTGAACCTTACGCGAAAGAGGCCAAACTTTTTTAATGGCAATAGTCGCCCTCCGCAGCCCTTCTGAAAAAGTAGGCGGTCTATTTTATTTTGGCCGGATGCTGGACAAAATCCGCCTGCATGCCGACGAGCAATTACCCCAGGATTACCACGCAAACCTTGGAAGAGGATTTGACGAAAAATGTACGAGCTTTCTGCGAGTTGATTACGATCAACTAGTCCAACGCGTAAATCGCGGCGGCACTGACGAGGAAATCCTGCACTGGTGTTTTGACAATGGGCAGCGACCCAGTGAAGACGATGTTTACGTCTGGAACGAATTCATGCGCAAGCGCGGGTGGAACGATGAAGTCTCAGAGATATTGGAGCGCCGCAAGAAAGAAGCCGGAATGACCAACAGATCGGACATTAAGACAGCATTCCAGTTCATCGATGCCGACGAAGGGCGATTGCCTCCTGAATAGGAACGTCCCGGCGCGCTACCCCTGGCTTCTTCTATTTATTCGGCCAGGGTATCGATTCGTTCGGCAAGGCCAAAATCAAGCTCGGTCAATCCGCCTTTACTGTGCGTCGAGAGAACCAGATGTACTTTATTATAACGGATATCGATGTCGGGATGGTGTTCCTCTTCCTCTGCCACTTCAGCCACTGCGTTTACAAAATCGATTGCATCCGCAAAATCATCGAACTCAAACGTACGTTCGATGTGCTTCTTCTCGAGTTCCCACTCCGGGATTTTTTTCATTCGCTCCTTGAGCTCGCCTTGTTTGATGAGGTCTGCCATAACGGGACAACGAGTAACACCCGAAAATCGTTTTGCAATGCCAAAACGAGGGGCATTTTTTTAGCGTCCAGACGGGCCTATTTCTAAGCAGACCGGCTCCGGAGTGTCGGCCAAATCCTAAAGATTGAGGATTCTGCGAAGATTCTTTTCCGAATCGAAAACATCCACAGCGCACAATCGCGCCTGTTTCGAGAGCCGCGGCCAATCACGCAAGACTTCTTTCACTGCTTCTTGCGCCTGATCGATATTCCGAACGAAACGAAATCCGCTTTCGCTTGGAAGATATCTTTCCGCGCCAGTGTCTTCTGTAATCACTGGTCTCCCCATTGCAAGGAACGCCGCTGCGCGATCGCTTACCCAGCCGGTTCGCCAGGCTACATCAACGCCCTTGATGGCCGTAAACTCCGCAAGCCCACTGGCCATGTATCGACGATACACACTGGGAGTGCGCGCAACCCGGTGGGGATCGACAACATGCCAGCCAAGCTGTTGCAAGCGGGTCCTTTCCGGATCGTCTGGGCTAATATTCATCGCCAATTCAAAATGCGCCTTCGACACACGCGCTGGCAAGCCGAGATAAGGCTCGAACATGATTCTCTTGGACAAATCGGGGAACTCTCCCGCCACTTCCACGGCGCCGTTCCAGTACCACTGCCCAATGGTTGTGAATTTAGGCACCCTCGGGCGAAGTTGGCTTCGTAGGAGTTTCGTATCAGTCAGCGGATAAAACGTTTTCCAGGGGAGAGATGATTTCGGGAGCTGGCAATCGCTTCCGTTTACGTTGAGGCCGATCGTCCAAAATTCGTCGTGATTCGATTGGCCCAGGTCCATCTTGGTCATCCAATAAAAAATTTCGCTTGGATCCAGGTCGCAAAAAATGCGTCGCTCAAACCTCGAAAGCAGTGGCGGGTGAATCGAGTAACTGAGATTGAGGAGCGTGCTTGGGCCGGCGAGTCGGTCAAGCAGCGCTCGTTTCGACATTCCGACACAACGCATCGCGTCGAGCTCATGCGTAGTCGCTGCCGGTTTCTGGTACAATAAACAATATCGGCCGGCTAATCCGTGGACACGCAGTTGCCGTTGAAAGTTATCGATTTTAGCCTGGTCAGCCTCCGGGTCGTCTGTCGCCGGTAACACCTCCAGCCAGATCGCATCAAGCTTCAACCTCCGCAGACCGAGCATCCATTGCAGAGGCACGGAAAAATTTCCGCCGCCTTCCCGATATTTTGCGGCAAAGCCGCATCCGAGGAAAATTGTCACGCATCACAGAATCGTCATTCTGCTCGCGTGCTCAAGCTCGAAGGGCCCGGATTTACAAGATCCGCGGCAGACGTGCTCCGGCCCTCACCCCTTGGGATGGCCTTGGCTGGCCGGTGCAAAATCCGCCGTTCGGGATCGGAATAACCGAACCGAGGAACTGCGGTTGCTGCCGAACATTTAACGCCTGCTCCAACGCGTAGCCGAAGCCGATTAGCTGCGGTTCATGCAGGAATGTGCTGTACATGAGCATTCCCGCCGGCCGGCCGCTATCGCGAATGCCCACCGGTATCGATAAATTTGGATAACCGGATACCGCTGGTCCGGTCGAGTTCGTCAGATGTGGTGCGACGATCGCATCGACACCCGAATTGATTACATCATCAATGCCAGAGCGCGCAGCAGTGCGGGCATGTGTTCGCGCGGCGATGTAGTTGGGATCGTCCGGATAACCTGGGAACTGTTCCGACAATAAGAATACGTCCTGGTCGTAGTAGGGCATCTCTTGCACACAATGCGCGTCGTTGAACGCAATCAGGTCGGCCAACGTACGCATATCGGTGTGCGTGAGGGTCGCAAGGTAATCCGCGATTTGCGCTCTAAATTCGTACAGCAACGCTGTAGACTCGTCGCCGTTGTAAGCGAATACGTCCCCAGTATCAACGTCAATGACCGTCGCGCCGAGGCTTTCCATCACGCTTAGCGCATTTTCCGCAAACGCGACCGTCAACTCATCACCCGGAATGCCGCTGCCGTAGTAGCTGTAATCGAAAAACCGCACATCGCGTCCGATCACCGCGCCATCGAGTGCGTTGGGATCGAGAAATTGCGTGTAATCGTCCGGCAGATCATGCCCAATCACCTCCCCAAACGGTGACTGCAACACGCCGAGCAGGATTGCAATGTCAGTGACGCTGCGTCCCATCGGTCCAGCGGTGTCCTGCTCGTGGGCAATTGGAATTATCCCGTCTTGTGAGACAAGACCGAGAGTCGGTTTTAAACCAACAATGTTCTCAACGGCGGATGGCCCGGTAATTGACCCGTCTGTTTCGGTGCCGACTGCAACCGAGCACAAATTTGCGGCTGCGCCGTTAGCCGAACCGGAACTCGATCCCCACGATGTGTAACTCAAGTCATAGGCATTGTTCGTACTCCCACCGCGCGCGCTCCAACCGACTGCCAGAGGATAGGTCTCAGCCTCATCGTCCCGGAAATTTGCCCATTCGCCCAGGTTCGCTTTGCCAAGAATTACAGCGCCAGCCTCGCGCAACTGCTGAATGATCAATGCATCGGCTGGCACACGGCTGCGCAAGAGAGCCAACGATCCCGCAGTCGTCTGCATATTGTCGTCGGTCGCGATGTTGTCCTTGACTAAAACCGGAATCCCATGGAGCGGGCCGCGAACGTGTCCCCTTCGGCGTTCATTGTCGAGACGCTGGGCAATGGATATTGCATTGGGATTTGTTTCGATTACCGAGTTAAGCAACGGATTCAGAGACCGGATACGATCGAGATAACCCATGACCAGGCGCTTACTGGTTAACTGGCCGGAAGCCATCGCATCTTGAAGCTCTGGAATACTCTTTTCGACGAAGTCGAAATCGCCCACAGCCAAAGTAGAACGTTGAGCTAGCGACGTAAGGCCGCCGCTTAGCAACGCCGCGCTGCTGAGAGCTGTAGTGCCGATAAATCTTCGGCGCGTGATGGTGTGGCTGAGGTTAGGACGATTCGGGCTTTTCTTGTTCATGATTCATTTTCCGGTTGCGCTGTTCCGCGACTGAACAGACGTGAGTTTGTTGGTGGGTGCTGCGCGGACGGAGGACTCCGCTCCGGTCGATTCCCAGTCGCAATGCATGGCGATGCGGTCGGGTGCTCGTAAGGGTGGATGATTTCGCGTGATCAACGCCATAACCCTGCTGAGCAGTTCGTTTCTAACCTTTTCGCCGGTCGGAAATTTTTTGAACTTTTTTTGGACTATTTGACCGCCGCGCGCTTCCCACGCAAAATTACCGGTTCTTCTCGGGCGCGTGTAGCTCAACTTGGATAGAGCATCTGATTACGGATTGAAAACAGGCGATTTTCATCTGTTTTCAGGGCGTCGCCTTCTGCCCTACATAGGGGAAAATTCAGTTTCTGTGTGACGCTGTTTGCAAGCGTTTGTGAAATTGAGCCATGACCGTGAACAAACCGTGAAAATTTCGCTGGCGCTTATGGCAACCCGGTGGCGCAGGGAGTTTTAATTGACCTGCACATATCAAATGTTCATTCTGCCAAAAACTGGAAATGAATGAACTGCTAAGACAAGTCTCAGGTCATCTCGAGTTCTTCGGATATTCGGTTCAATATGAGCAAGGCGTTCTAAGAGCACAGCACGCTACCAAACCTGCTTTTTCGGTTCACACTTTGGCGGGTGGAGCGCTCTTTCGCGCTCTTTTCACCCTGGGCAACGGTGCCACTGATAATCGCGGCGAATTGCTGGATTTTCTGGATCGAGCAAACGGGATCGCGATCGTTAGTCGATACCACACTCTTGAGCAAACCATGGCAATCGACGCTTGGTATCCCGCCAGCTACACTAAGTCCTCATTTGGTACATTTTTCGAACAGTATCTCGCGGATATGCGAGGGCCGGGGACCGCCCTTCAGCCATTAACTGATAAACTATTCTCGTAGAATGCCTGGAGATCGACTTCGACTTACGCGCTGGTTCTTTTTTACGATCCTGGCCTCGATAGTGCCTTTCGTTTTCCTCGGCTTTGGTTACAGATTAGCCAGGCATCCGGAGTATATTTGGCTCGTATTCAGAAAGGGAGAGTTGCTGCTAATTTCTCTAGGGCTGGCTGCTGGCAGTATCGCCGATGCCGCTTCATTTCGCAGCAAATACCGGACGGCGCAATTGTGGTGCCTGGTGTTTTGTCTTTTTGTGTTCGGTGTCACTGCCGTGGGTTATACGCTGGTCGCGGTGTTTGACGTAATTCGGGTTGAAACCGATTCGGCGCTCGTTGATTTTGGTTCGATCGCGCTTTTTATTATGATGATTGTCTGTTCGGGGATTACCGCCAAGCATTCAAGAATGTGATTTTACTGCTGACCATTTTATCTTTGGCTCTGCTTGGCACTCTTGGGTGTATCGGCACGCTTATCTACGTGAACAGGAAGGAACACAAAGCGAATCAGGTGGTGGTCACGGCCCTACCGGAGGGCTTGACCAGGACGTATTTTCAAGCGTCGTGGCGGGCATTAGCCGAGGACGCGATTAACTCGTCCGAGAGCTACGTGCAGTTATCCCGGACTGATGGAATTGCGGCGTCGACACCTTCTCAACCATATCGTCGTGCGTTGGCTTCTGTAAGCTAGAGAGACACTTACGCGCGCGAAGATCGGGGCGGCGGCGAAAGCGGGCGGAAAATTTTTCCATCTTTTTCCGGACTATTTGACCGCTGCGCTCTTCCTCCGCAAATTAGCGGTTCTTCTCGGGCGCCCGTAGCTCAACTGGATAGAGCATCTGACTACGGATCAGAAGGTTTGAGGTTCGAATCCCCACGGGCGCGCGTTTTTTCTAACTGATCCTTTTGCTCGCACCCGAAATCCTCATTGAAAGTACGGCCTCATCTTCGCGTATTTCTTGTCGCCGATTCCGGTAACTTTTTTTAGGTCATCTGCGCTGCGAAACGGACGTGCAGCCATAATTCGGGCAGCCATGACCGGTCCAACGCCGGGAATCGTTCTCAATTCTTTTTCCGTGGCGGTGTTGATGTCGATCCTGCCGACCTCAATGTTTTCTTTTGCGTGCGACGTTTTAGCGTCATGTGAAACGGCAGTTACGGCGGGAAGGCTCAATGGAGACGGCGCAGACGTTCGATGAAATGTTTGGGGGTACGCGTGAGCCGGAGGCGTCTTCTTTGCTACAAAGACACTGAAAGGGTCCAGCTGTTGAGCATGCACGTTCAATCGACCGCCGTTCACACCCCAACCTCCTATGTTTTCCCGTCTCGCTTCATCTTCGAATTGTTGAAGTTTTTCTAGTTCCAGTCGGGAATTTTTTAATCCCGGCGGCACAGCCTTAAATCCGTAGTTTCGCGCAAGCCCATTCCGAACTAACTGCTCACCGAGATCGCCTTCTTTAGTCTGCACAAACGCGTAAAAGCGCTCGAGCTTGCTGCGACCCATCGCGTCCGACATGCGCGTAAACACCGTAAACCCCTCGGACAATTTCGTCCGCGTAAACTCTTTGGCTGCCAGTCCTGTCTCGATGGCCTGAGGCACAGTGATCGCAAAGTATTTCGCCTGTTCGACAAGCCGTGCGGGATTCATTGCGTCCGTTTCTGGCGCGTCAACCATGTAGAGACGAAAAATGTATTCCCTGGCGCCAGCGCTCGCATGAAAACTGTCACCGTCATTGGCGGGATTTCGAATCAGCCGGCAATTCTGCAGAACGATCCAATCTTTAGACTCGCGTGCACCCAGATCGACTGGCGCCGCACAAAGGATTGCCAGAGCAAGAAGTCCAACCTTGTGGGGCAGTTGGGTAAGTTGCCTGGCTACCAACGTGCAAGCGGGAATCATGTTCGATAGCACCGTTCAATTAGGCATTGGCAATCGCGCCAACTGCGCCGCGTACATTGCGATGATTCCGCCCAACACACCGCCGGCGATCACATCGCTGACGAAATGATAATTCATAGCCACAAGGCTCACGAGCATCGAAGCACTGAGAACAAAGACGAGGACGCGTACGATTCGACTACGGGGCATTGCGATCAGCCACACCGTGGCAAAGCTTAGGATCCTCGCGGCGTGCCCGGATGGAAAACTGCCAACGTCATCGCCACGCTGAAACGGATGAAAACCGTACGCTCCGGTGCCAATGAGGGATGGATTATCGTGAGTCCATGTGTTCGGCCAATAGCGACCGAAAACATCGCCTAACGAGATCCGGAAATCATCGGCAACAATCAGGCTGAGACACGCGACAAACAATGCTTTTTGCCAGCGCAGAAATGGTCCCCACGCGCGCCGAACTATTAGGATCGTCAACGCCAGAGCCGACCAATTTTGCACTTCCGGGGGCGGGTAGGTAAGCCATCGAAAAACTGAAATCTTGTCAATCTCGTGATGATAGACAAAGAACGCCACGGGGCGATCAACCCAAAAGTAACAGATCAACACGGCGACGATGCACGATGCCGTTATGATTATCGTGCGGTTAAGCAACCTGCGATACGCGGATTCGGGCATTGTCATGCCGCCGGCATCTCGAATTGGCTCATGAGCTTGAACGTCTCGTAGCGCTTTTCAATTTCTTCCACGGACAGGATCCGCAACCGCTCCAGACTAAACGCTTCTACGCAAAAACTTGCCAGTACGCTGCCGTGAATCATTGCGCGGCGCAGATCGTTAAAGCGCACATTTTTCACCGTGCCGGCGAGATAGCCGGCCATGCCGCCGGCGAATGTGTCTCCTGCCCCGGTCGGATCGTGAATATCTTCAAGCGGGTAGGCGCCACAGCTGAAAAATTGGTCGCCTTCGCCAAAAAGCAGCGCGCCGTGCTCACCTTTTTTGATCGCGACGTACTCTGGACCCATTTTTCGGATAGCGCGCCCAGCCTTGATAAGGCTTGTTTCGTTGGTAATTTCGCGCGCTTCGCTGTCGTTTAAGATAAGGAGATTCACGCGTTGAAGCAGTGCATCGAGGTCCGCCCTGGCTGTCTGGATCCAGAGATCCATTGTATCCGCTACGACAAAACGCGGCCGCTTCATCTGGTCGAGCACATGCGCCTGCAACGAGGGCGCAATGTTTGCCAACAAAACAAAATCCGTTTTGCGAAATGACTCCGGCAACACCGGTTTGAAATCTTGAAAAACATTCAACGCAATGGAACGCGTCTCGCGGGTGTTCAAATCCCACGAATACTCGCCCGACCAGCGAAATGTTTTTCCATCCGCCCGTTGCACGCCTTCGCTGTCGATCTTGCGCGATTTCCAAAACTCAAATTCAGATTCTGGAAAATCCTTGCCTACAATTCCGACCAGTCGAACCGGCGAAAAGAAACTTGCGCCTAGCGCGGCGTAGGAAGCCGATCCGCCTAACAAATCGGAATGTTCTTCCACCGGGGTTTTGACTGTATCGATTGCAATGGAGCCGACAACGAGAACGGACATGATGGTTAAAATAATTTAAAGGACTACGAAGTTGAGAGTGGTGGTTAGTAATTCGTGATTTTGTCAGGCAAGCATATCGGTGGCGCAGCGCGCGTAATCAACAATGCTGTGCGCCTCGAGCAACCCCGAAACCATGACAACGCGCTTCGCCCCGGCATCGATCACCTGCTGCAGATTGTCGATGTTGATTCCCCCAATGCAGAACACCGGGATGGCGACATCCAGACAGACTTGCCTGATGGCGCCCAATCCAATGGGTTTGTAATCTGGCTTGGTGGGTGTAGCGAAAATCGGACCAAATCCGATGTAGTCGGCTCCTTCGCTTTGCGCGGCATGGGCCTGGTCGAGCGTGTGTGTCGATTTCCCAACAATCAAATCTCTTCCAGCCTTTTGGCGGGCAACGGAAATTGAATCGTCGTCCTGCCCAACATGCACACCTTCCACGGGAACTCGTGCTGCAACCTCGGCATGGTCGTTCACAATCAAAGGGGTGTCGGATCGGGCAGTGATCTTATGGATCTCGGATGCGAGCTGCATCAGCTCTTCGGTTGATTTCCCTTTGCCGCGGAGCTGAATGAGGTCGACACCACCGCTCACCATTTGTTCGGCGATGCGATTGCAATCCTGCGGTCGCGGAATGTAACTGAGATCAATGATGCCGTAAAAACGGCATTCGCGTAGCGCTCTCATTATCGTGGCGCAACTTTGTACGTTGCGTCTCCGATAATCTGCAAGGCAAAAAGCCCGACACCTTGCGATTGAATGCGTTCCCTATTTTGACGCGACAGAATTCCAACCGGGATGTCGACTGGAATGATCCCCTATGGAAATCGAATCGCCGCTAAACGGTGGCGCCGGCTTTGCCGGAAAGAGCGGCCGTAAGACCGCAAATGCTTGCGATGCAAACCCAATGGAGACGACGATGAATACTGCTGCACACTTCATGTCCGCCGCTCTTAGCAAAATCGAGCGCCATGGCAAGCAAAATTTTTTCGCGATCACGGTAATTAAGTACAAGCTCACCCGACTCGCGCTTTGCTGAAATGTTACGTCGGTCCTTGAAACTCCTTAGCTTTTGGCATTCAACGTGAGACGCAGATTCTAGTTTGCGATCTCCGGTTTCCGACTAATTTGCAACGCCGATGCCACAATTTGCATACCGTGCCCGTGACGCACAGGGAAGCTTGGTCGAAGGCGTGCTCGATTGCCCGGATCGAGCAATCGCCATCCGACAAATTGAATCGCAAAAATGTATTCCGGTACGGATCGACCTAGTTGGGCAGGAGCCCAAAACAGCGCAACGAGACGGCGCCGCGCCCAGCGCTCCCACACAAAATCTGAAAATTCCGCACGGTCAGTTGCTCGTTTTTACCGAGCAACTCGCCCATCTGCTACAAGCAGGAATGACGTTGGACGAGGGGTTGTCGGTATTGGAAAAACGTCTGAAGCAGCCGCGCGTCCAGCAAATGACGCACACGCTGCATCAGGCGCTGGTCGATGGCCGCAGCTTTTCACAAGCATTAAGTGAGCTGCCGCGGATTTTCCCACCGCTCTATGTAAACCTGGTGGCTGCCGGCGAGGCGAGTGGAGCACTGCCCCAGATTTTGCTCCGCGTAGTCAAGAGTTTGATGCAAGCCAAGGAGCTGCGAGACCGCGTACAGCAGGCACTAATCTATCCGGCATTTCTCGCGTTGGCTGGTGCCGTTCTCGTTACGATTTTTATCACGTTCATGGTGCCACAGTTAACCGGATTCATGGCACAAACCGGCGGGGCGCTTCCATTGCCCACACGGATTCTGCTGCACATTCATCGCGCGATTACGGGGTACTGGTGGGTCGGTGTGCTGACGGGGATTGGCGCGGTCGTCGGTTTCCGCGCATTGGTTCGCAGCGACGAAGGACGCATCGGTTGGGATCGTTTCCAGCTAATGATTCCTGGATACGGGCGTGTTATTCGACATCGTTACTACGCGCAGTTCTCGCGTACTCTGGGAACCTTGATCGAAAATGGGATACCTCTGCTGCGTGCGCTCGATCTGGTAACTGAAATTGCAGGAAACCGATTCCTAGAACAAAAACTGGGCGAAGTGCGCAAAGCAGTCATCGACGGCGCGACGCTTTCCGCTGCTCTGCAAGCGCAAAAACTGTTCCCTGATTTGTTCACGGATATGATGTCGGTGGGCGAACAAACAGGACATTTCGCGGAAACCATGCAGGCCATTGCCGAGGTTTATGAGCGTGAACTGGACAAGACCGTGGGCTTGATTTCGCAGTTGATTCCGCCAGTTATCATCGTCGTGATCGCTGCTCTGGTCGGTCTGGTTGTTTTCAGCATCCTGTCCGCCGTATTCGAGATGACGCACAGCCTGCAAGTCAGGCCACATTGAAACTGAGGGCTTGCAAGTGAACCTGTGCTCGAATAATCTCGGACGCCCAATGTTAGTTCGCGTCGTCTTTGCGATACTCTTCGCCGCTATTTGTCGCGTCGGCGCACAGGAAGCATTCACTGATGCTCTTCCCGCCGCGGCCGACGCAACAACGGTGGGACAACCACTCCCAGAAAGCGCCTGGCTCGATCTACGCCAGAATACGTTTCAAAATTCGAAACCACAGAATGCTCCCACCTGGGTTGAAGGGCTCACCCTTCTTCCGGCTGAAACGACAGAAGGCGCTCCCATGACCAAAAGCGTCTTTCGCATTCGCGTTACGCAACCGAGCCCAGATTACCAGGTTCTTTTTTTCCGTTTGTTTTTCGAAGACAAAGTAAATCAGCAGCCTGAACTGATCGCCTGGGACGAGTCTGGCACACACGTCCTGCGCTCTGGCACGCTCGGGGCCGGGATGAATTTGCCAAGCTCAGATTCGGTCCTCATTCCGATGACTGGCGCCTCCTCCATTGATATTGAAGTGCCAGGTGACGGCAAGACGATACGAGCAGCGTATCTGGATTGGATGACCAGTAGTGAAGTCGTGCATCCGGTGAACGCGGAGCATCGCGATATGATTCCTGAACCGTTTTCTTCCGTGCCAACGCTGCACGCGCCGCCCGACGACGTTGAGAATTTTGGAACCGTCACGGCGACCCTCTCGCCGGAGACAATCCATATTAACGGACAAACCCAGGAAAGCGCCACATTTCAATTTCCAATCGAAGCACAACCTCTGACAGCCCTGTTGACCTTTGAAATCGCCAATCCGAACGTTGACTCCCCACCGGAAGTCAACCTCAACGGCCAGAACGTTGGACCGGCTTCCCTCATGCTGCCAGACCTTTCTGATCCCGCGTACAGGGGCGAAGTAGAACCGCTTTCCAAGCAGATGGGTTTTAACTACACCGGTTGGCTGCGGGCCCAGAAAATTGTTCCGGCCGGCAGTTTAAAAGTGGGCGAGAACGATTTGGTGATTATTAACGGCGCTGGCACTGGAGCCGCGGCCATTCGCGGCACCCAGATTCAGTTAAAGTACATCTGGGACAAATCAGATTATCTATTGCGCACCGGGCACTAGAAATTCTTGCAGAGCAAGGTAGTGTAACCGCGCACCAAACGGGAGGGATTACTCCTTTTTTATCCAATGAGAATCAAAGCAAAACAACAGGGCTTCACGCTGCTCGAGATCATGCTCGTAGTGAGCATTATTGTGATCATATTGGGAGTCGCGATTTCGAAACTGGGCAACACCACTGCCATCGCAAAAAGCATGCGCGTTCAAGCCGACGTCCAGGCAATTAAAACGCAACTGCAGCTTTATGAAAGCATGAACGGCTTTTATCCAACAACCGAGCAAGGCCTGCAGGCGATGGTAACTCAGCCGGACAAAGATCCGAGGCCCGCCCGATGGTATCAATTATTCAAAGAGATGCCGAAGGATCCCTGGGGAAATGACTACATTTATCGCTGCCCTGGCCTCAAAAATCCGAGCGGCTATGACATCTATTCTGCCGGGCCGGATCGGACAGCTGATACTGCAGACGACGATTGGGGCGGCGGTTAACCGAACCCCGCGAATTCAACCCTAATTCCTGGCGCCAGGCGCAGTGCCAGGCGACTTCGAGCCGCCCCTGGGGCTACGTTGAATCAAACCCCGGGAATGAGGGGACCGCAGTTCTCGCGTAGGAGGAACCAGCTTTTGTATGTCGGGAGGCAAGTTTGCGGGTAACTTTGGTGTCGGGACGTGAGGTACGTTGGGCGCGGTTGGGGCGAGCGCTCTCGCAGCCAAGGCCGCGTTTGGCGCAGCCTGCTGGAGCAGCGCCTGGTTAAATGTGATTGTCGCAAAATTGCCGTCTTTACTGATGGTGACCTTCGTAGCGCCAACGCGCTCCGACCATTCAATATTGGCGATACTGTAGCCGTCCACAGATGCTTTGGTCGTAAGATATTTCTTGAAATTGTGATCGGAAGTGGAAGCCAGCGTTACCAAATCGCCGTCGGATGAACGAGCCGCGTTAGCCACGTAAAGATCTTTCGCAAAGTCAGGAGTGGCAGCAGGCGCAGCCACTGCGGTTGCAATCGCAAACGGCGAATTATCCACCATCTTCGAGTAACGATCGTACGTAAAAAGTGGTGGTAGAACATCCTCAGCCTGCGCACTGACCACTCCGAACAATAAGGCGGCTGACATTAGTGGAAGTGAGTGTTTCATATTGAGCTAGGTTACTATTACTTCGTTCGTTGTGCCGGAGCAAACCAGCGGGCGATTTTAAATTTGCCGCGCATCATCGTGGGATCGTTGCTGTCAATCGCCAGATTCACATTTTCGAGCACGATGAAGGAATCCGGTCGCTGCACATCGTACAGAAAATGAACCAGCGGCGGCCACGGACTTTTTGTTTCAATGGAAGCAAAAACCGTCTGGTGGTACGGCGTTGTTTCACCGGAACCAATCGCGGGGTTCTCAATCAAAATATTATATTTGCCGGCTATTTCCTTTAACTGATCGAGTAACGCGGAGGCTTCTGCTGGATTCTTGAGCGTCGGCTGATGTTGACGAATCCACTCGTCTCGTTTCGTCCACAGGTCGCGTTCTTTTACGAAAAGAGCTTGTTCCGCTAACGTCGACCTGCGTGTCGCAATCTGCTTTTGTGCCCCGGCGAGTGCGCCGAAAATCCAGTCCAAAACAAAAAGATTCAGCAGTGCAAACACCGTGCCGGCTGCCACCCACGCGAGCACACGCTCGCGCGGATTCATTCGCTGATACCATGCCGGCATCATCGTGTTTTTCCCTCCAATCGAAACTGCGCATGATCGTTTGGCAAAATGCGAGGCGCGGCCATATCAAATTGAAAGACCCGCAAATCCGGATTCTTCTTTATCTTTTCAATAAACTGATAAGCCAGAGCAGCCGTGTTCGCCTCGCCATCAACGGAAATCTGCCGGCCCGACTGATTGTATGACGTAATTCGGACCTCGGATGATGGGAGACTTTCGAACAAATGCAGCAGAATCTCGACCGGGTAATAATGCGCATCGATCGCCGGAGCCAGGGCCTTCCAGTTGGCTTCCGTTGCGCGAACAAATTGCGTTTCGGGCGCGTCGTGCGCGATGCGGCGATCCAGGCGTCCTATCTGAAATCGTAGCAAGCCAACATAAGCAAACAGGAGAACGACAAGCGCCACGTAAGCGCCCCCAATCCATATGAGGCGATTTCGCCATCCTGCCTGCCTGATCAGTTGGGAGCGACGGCGCCGCCAGCTTTCTGGGAGCAGGTTCAGTTTAACGGAGGCCGGCGGTAGTTCGACTCCCACGATTTCCGTAGGAGCGGCCACGATTCCCTCAACCGATTCCCGCATTTGGTAGCAGCTCTCGTCCAACAATACATTTGGAAAGGAAGCGTTGATTCCTTGTAACTCAGCGCTCATTCGCAACTGTGGCAGCTCAAGTTGCAATTGTTCCCCGTTTCCATTCTCAAACACGCGCGCAAGGCTCAGCTTGCCGTTTTCTGTCATCGCGTAAACCAACGTCTCACCTTCAGGATAAATAAGGAGCGCATTTCCTTTGGGAGCGTATGTGCTGGCGCGCTGTGCTGCATAAACCGTGACCTGACGTGGAATAAGACCGCGGTCGAGTAACGGAGCCGCAATTTCGGCGAGCTGTTCATTCCTGATCGCCACAGCTGACACCACGCTTTCATTTTCGTCTTGCTCAATCACTTCGAAGTCGGTGGTCACTTCATCGGCCGAAAACGGCAATACCTTCTCGATCTGAATCCGGATCATTTCCGGAAACTCCGCCGAATCGACGCTCGGCAGGCGAAATCGCTGGGCAAGCACCGCTGCCACTGGCAGACCGAGTACAAAATCGTCGCTCGCAGAAAGCAATGGCACAGCTTCTTCGAGCGTCTGCAACTTGCGCACGTTCCAGGAGCCGTTCTGGCCAGCGCTGCCGGCTCCCGCTTCACGGGGCGACGGGCCCGTGGATGAACGGAGAAAATTCCATCCATGCGCGGTGGGAATTATGAAAATGGATGGCATCCCTGTCTCGATATCAAAGCTCCTTCCAACTCATTACTTGAGGGCGCCCTCCTGTGGGGCCGCCTTTTGAGACTATCATCTGAACGGTACGCGTAACGTCGCCTGACTTTCCTACGCTGGTAACGCGAAAGACTAATGTGTTTTTCAATCCGAGGTTTAGACCGGTAAGCTGCTGACTCTGCTGGGCGGGGAAGCCCAGCGTACGAAGGGCGGTCGGCATGTCAAACTGCCCGTCGTCGGGTGTTCCGTCGATTCCATCCGATCCGCGCCGCAATTGCAGAAATTGATCGACCCGGTCGTCTCCTCCAATGCCCAAAGATTGCACTAATGCGCGGAGCATATCCCTCGACGCCCATCCGAGATCGAGAACCCCGCCACAGTTATTGACAGTGAGATCTTCGTCCCAACCAGGCTTGGAAGTAAATTCGGCCCATCCGCACACCTTCTTCAGGTCGTCGACTGACGTCAGTGCCGCATGTTGCGGTTTATAATCGTCGTTTTCCGGACATGCGTTCAGACGGTGAAGTCCGGGCGGCGACGTCCAGTCGAGCAAGGAGTCGACCATCGTATCAACATTATTCAGCTCTACTCCTTTAAGGCCGAGATATTGACGCAAAATCTCAATAAGCGGTCTGTTCTCTGCGCCGCCAGGCGCGAGCAAGTTCAGATTCAATCGACCACACTCACCAACTATTTGGACGTCGTACCCCTCCCGATTGCCTATTTGTCTGTGCAAGTTCGCCGAATCAGGCTTCACCAAAGGATGCAATGCAAGATCGGCACCCGACGATGCCATGGCTTCAGCGTCCAAGACGCGACTGGCATTGCCGGAAACCGTAAGGCGCGAATTGATGTCCAGTGCCCACGAAATGATCATTGCGCTCAGCAGGAACAAGGCCCAAAGCGCAAGCATGAGCGCCGCGCCGCTGCGCAATTTCGAATTTGGAGACTTCATTCTCAATACGGCGTCCGCTTTAGCGGAATAATTGCCTCCCAAGGCACTGGTGAATCGGTACGCCCCACGGTGACTTTCACCAGCCAAGGCGTTTGGGTCGCGTTAGACCAACGATCGATCCATGTGTTCAAGTTCGGGTTGAAATAGCTAATCTGGAGGCTGCTTACGTTCTTGATCAATGGCACCCATGTTTCGTGTTCGTGTTGTTCTGCGGTGTCGTCCTTCGGCTTTCGCATAAGCCCGAGATCGAGCCGGTCGCTCTTTTCGTTTTCGGGTTGCAATCGCATGATAACCTTATATTCCCCCGGCGCGTAGCGGGTAAGCAGTCCGGGGCCGGCGCTGCTGAACCATCCCACCACATCGCGTTCGCGATCGTTTACTTTTAAGGGCTCTCCGGTCAGCCTTCCGCGCTGTGGGTCCAAGCTTTGCCATTGCGCTGTTAATAGATCGCGCAATCCGTCATACTCCGAATCTCTCGCGGCCGTATCCGATGACAGGCGCAGCGCCGTCATGTTGGCTTGTACAAAACGAAAAATAGCCAGCGACATTATCCCGAGAATTCCCACTGCCAGCATGATTTCGAGCAATGTGAATCCCGCGATTCGAAGAGATCGCCTCCTACCCTGGACGGTAAACATAAAACTGAACCTGTTTTGATTGAGGAATCCCGCCCTGCTGCCACTGCGCAGTTAACGTGACAAGGTAGATGCCGTCCAGGACCGTATTGTCCAGTTCTGTCAGTTCCGCTGCGGTTGTTTTTTGGACAACTTTTATACCGCCGTAATTTGTATCGATCTTGGTTTCCTTGGAATCATCAGGAACACCTTTTGCGGCTTGAATTTCCGCCATGCTGTTCGACAAAATCTGCCGCACCACGCCCTCCTCAGCGTTAATCGCGCTCGCGTTGAGGCAATTTTCGACCGCGTGTCCAAGCGCGATCACGCCGAGCGCGAAAATCGTAATGCCAAGGAGAACCTCGTAAAGCGCAAACCCATTGAATCGCGTCACTCGGGAAAGCTTTCGGAGTCCAAGCATTACAGCATGCAATCCAGCTTGCCTCGTCCCCTTTAATGGCGTCCTCCTAGAACGCTTTAACGAAAGATCATCGAACCACATAACTCGTAATCTCTGGCCGTCCCGTCAGCGGCGAGTAATCAGCCGTCCACGAACCGGCTGGACCCTGAAAGCGGACGATGGCTGGTTCGCAGGTGCCAGATGGCCAGAAGATCCATTCAGCCGGATACTTTTCCGCCAACGCCTCTGGAAGCGACAGCTTCAGCGTGCTTCCCCTGCTGGGACGAAACTCTGCCTTTGCTTTAGCTTCCTCATTCTCTGCGAACGCTTCGGGCCGCACCATGACATTATTTTTACTCCAAACGATCAAGTAAGGACGACGCTCAGTAACACTGAGTGTCTGCGCCTGACGCACAAGATCGTTGAAGTCATCCAAAGATTGTTTCAGACGCCGGTTCGCTATCACGCCCGTAAAACTAGGCACCGCCAATACCAGTATTAGGAGTAGAATAAAGATGGCCAGAGCCATCTCTATCAACGTAAAACCCCGGGCTCGTTGCACCGCCGAAAATTACTCGTTTCGCCGCAAATCACAACAATGCCCGCGGGGCGTTTCGATCCTTTCACCCGCTGGATACAACACCTGTGCCATCAATAGTGATCAGGGGACGTAACCGTGAACTGCAGTAAAGGCTATCGTTTGCGTCCACCAATTGGGATCTGCGCAATACCCAAGAAATGTGTTCACCAGCGCGTTGTCTACCTTACCCGAGCAAATCAAGTCCTCGCGAAGCTCCTTGACGGTTTGTGTCCAGTAATCTGCCCATAGACTGGTCCCGTTATAAATCGCGGTTTCTGCAGTGCCACCGATGCGCCTGAGGCCCAGGGCTGCCAATCTAGGCGCCAGAGTCCGACCGATTTGATAATCAATTCCCTGATCGCGTGACCATGCGAGCCAACCGTTCCAGAACGCACGCATCTCTGGCGGTTCGGCAACTGTGACCGGGAGGAAATCCGGCTCAATCAAGAGGATAGCCCCTCCGGGTCGCACGCTTGCCACAAGATTCGCGATCGCGTTTTCGGCCGGAGCAACATGGTGAAGGACTGCGCGAGCCGTCACCAGATCGAAGCTGCCAGGGTCGATTGGCCCGGCGGTGATATCCGCCTTGAGCAACTTCAAATTCGGCAAATGGACATCGACCAGAGAAAGGTCGAGATCAACGGCTACGGCTTGTCCGTCTGGAGCGATCTGCTGCGCCAGCCACGCTGAAATTGACCCGTTGCCGCAGCCAACCTCCAGTGTTCTTGCATTCGATTTAACGACGTCGAGCGATTGAATGTATCTGCGATGCATCGGATCAAGTAATTTCGACATCAATGCGAGCCGTTTTACCTCCCCCTTCAAATCGTGACCCAGAACATATTTCGCCATGGATTTGCGAGCGTAGGTCACCGAAGTATTGACGGCAACTAGTTGGCCGACGCCGCAATCAGGCGCTAAAAAAAAGCAATCAAACGCCAGCAGCACCGTTGGCATGTGTTAAACTTTGAACGGAAATGAAGCCTGCTTTGCGCATCGGCATCGTTGTAGCTGCACTTTGCGTAGTCGCGATGCTTGTGTGGCAGGGAATTACCGCACACGGTGCGCCCGATCCCACACGTCCCAACACCAGTCCAACGGTGGCGTTTCTGGATATTGGAATCCTCGTCTTTCGCGAAGGACTGGAATGCATTTTAGTTCTCGCAGCGATTACCGCGAGCATGACAGGAGCAAAGCGGGCCCATCGGCGCCCGGTTGCACTCGGCGCGGGCTTTGCATTTGTCGCAACCTTGATCACGTGGTTTATCGCAGTGCGCATTGTCGGCTCACTCAGCGACAACATGTCCGCCCTCGACTTGCAAGCAGCCACGGGCCTGCTCGCCGTCGTTGTGCTGCTCGTCATCATGAACTGGTTCTTCCACAAGATCTATTGGGGAGGCTGGATTCGGGCTCACAATCGCCGCCGTAAGGCATTGCTCGAAAATGCACGAGCCGCGGAGATATCTCAGTCACGCCTCTGGTTTGGCTTGGTCCTGCTTGGATTCACGTCGCTGTATCGCGAAGGATTTGAAGTCGTGCTTTTTCTGCAAAGCTATCATTTGCGCCTTGGCAGCGCCGTGGTGTTGAAAGGCGCGCTAGTAGGATTGGCCCTAACGGCGATCGTGGCTGTATTGACTTTTGTGCTCCAACAGCGTCTGCCGTACCGCAAGATGCTGATCACCACCGGTATTTTACTCGGAGTCGTATTGCTTGTGATGGTGGGTGAGCAGGCGCAGGAAATGCAGCTGGCGCACTGGATTCCCACCACTCCAATCGAATCGCTGCAACCATACCTCCCCCCGTGGATGGGACTTTGGTTTGCAGTGTTTCCAACGGTTGAAACGCTTGTTGCGCAGTTGATCGCGGCAGTGCTCGTGGTTGGCTCTTATTTCGCTGCCCGGCATGTTGGCGGCGGGTCATCCGGCGGCAGCGCGGTGGAAGCCAACGCCACCGGTATGGCTGCGATCAACGCCTAGGCAGGGACGCCGCGCTGCGGCGTCCGGTCAGGGCGGCGCGCCGACCCAACCAGTCCGCAATTCCAGTTGAACGAAGAAGCGCCCTTTTCACCTTAGGCGGATGATTACGCCCGGTTACCGCTCCTTCAGGCTGGTTCAAACCATTTTTTCTATTTCCATACTGTGCTTTTCAGTTGCGGTTAGAGGCGCTTCATCCCCCACTCCTACAGCTCCGGGAGCGATTGATGAAAAATTGTTCAAGGGAATGCAGTGGCGACAAGTTGGACCCTTTCGCGGCGGGCGCGCCCTGGCGATTGAAGGCGTACCCGGCGAGCCGGACACTTATTATTTTGGCGCTGTTGCGGGTGGGATTTGGAAAACAATTGATGGCGGCGCAAACTGGAATCCGCTCTTCGATAAACAACCGATTTCGTCCATCGGCGCTATCGCCGTCGCGCCATCAGATCACAATGTGATCTATGCAGGCACAGGCGAAGCGGCAATACGCGGTAACACAACGTATGGCACCGGAGTTTTCAAATCGATCGATGGCGGCAAGACATGGGAAAACGTTGGGTTGAAAGATAGCCGTCAAATCGGTGCGCTAATTGTCGATCCAAGAAATGAGAACGTCGTCCTGGTGGCGGCCCTCGGTCATGCATTTGGCCCAAACGCCGAACGCGGAATATTTCGAACTGCTGACGGCGGGAAGACCTGGACGAAAGTTTTGTCCAAAGATGAAAACACCGGAGGAATTGATGTCGTTTTCGATCCGCACAATCCGAATATTGTTTTCGCTTCGCTGTGGCAGGCGAGACGCCAGCCGTGGTTTTTTTCAAGCGGCGGTCCAGGAAGTGGGCTCTATCGATCTGAAGACAATGGAGTGACTTGGAAACGTCTGGAGGGTAATGGCCTTCCCGAAGGAATCCTTGGAAAGATCGGTATCGCAGTTTCCGGGGCCGATTCCAACCGCGTTTATGCAATTATCGAGGCCAAAGAAGGCGGACTTTACCGCTCCGATGATGCCGGCCAGCATTGGACCCGTGTAAATGAGGACGGCCGATTTCGCCAGCGCGCCTGGTATTTTAGCAAGGTCTACGCCGATCCGAAGTCTTCTGACACCGTTTATCTTTTAAACACTGGATTGTTCCGTTCGGTTGACGGCGGAAAAACTTTTAACCTGTTGCCAGCGCGTCACGGCGATCACCACGGGCTTTGGATCAATCCGCAAGACCCTAACCGGATCGCGAATGCCAGTGACGGAGGTGTTAGTATCTCAATTGACGGCGGGAAAACATGGACGACCCAAAACAACCAGCCGACGGCGCAGTTTTATCACGTTTCGGTGGACAATGCGTTTCCATATCACATCTACGGCGCACAGCAGGACAACACGAGTATTGGCATTGCGAGCCGCACGGACTGGGGCGCGATTGGACAGGCAGACTGGTTCGAAGTCAGCGGCGGCGAGTGCGGCTTTGTTCTGGCCGATCCACGCGATTGGCACATTGTTTATTCAAATAACGAAGCCACAATCTTTCGTTACAACAAGACCCGGGGAGACACACAGGACATCAGCGTTTTGCCGGTGGATAATTCCGGTCACGGAGCGGCAGACGTTGCCCATCGTTTTCAATGGGTGACGCCACTTACTTTGTCTCCGCATAATCCTGACGTTCTGTACACGGGAGCAGAGTGCGTTTTCAAATCGACCGATCATGGAAATAGTTGGAAGCAGATCAGCGGCGATCTGACCCGCAACGACAAATCCAAACAACAACCAAGCGGCGGTCCGCTGACTAACGACATCACTTCAGTTGAATATTACGACACTGTGTTCGCGCTCGCAGAGTCGCCGGTGAAAAAGGCGACACTCTGGGCCGGCACGGATGATGGACTTGTTCACGTAACGACTGATGACGGCGAGCATTGGTCGAATGTTACGCCAAAGATGCCCGAGTGGAGCACAGTCAGCCTCATTGATCCCTCGCCATACGATGCGGACACGGCTTATGTCGCCGTGGACCGTCATAAACTCGACGATTTCAAGCCGTACATTTTCAAAACGACAGACCTCGGCAAGAGCTGGAGCGCGATTGTCACCGGAATCCCCAATGGCGCGTACGTCCACGCTGTGCGCGAAGATCCCAAGAAGCGGGGATTGCTCTACGCCGGTACAGAGCTCGGAGTTTTCGTATCGTTTGATAACGGTGCGCACTGGCAGCCGCTCCAATTGAACCTGCCGGTGACACCAATCCACGATCTGATTGTGAAGGACGATGATCTCATCGTGGCAACCCATGGCCGTTCTTTCTGGGTATTAGACGACATCACACCGCTGCGCCAGCTCAGCACGCAATCTGCCCAAAACGATTCGATTCTTTATCAGCCTCAGACTGCGGTGCGTTTGCATTATCCTGAGGAATTCGACAGACGCCAGCCAGTCGGTGATAACCCGCCAGCGGGTGCGATCATCAATTATTATTTCAAGGCTGCGCCGAAAGGCGAGGTCTCCCTCGATATTCTGGATGCCGCAAACAAAGTCGTCAGGCATCTCTCCAGCAAAGAGAAAAAAGAGGGCGAACAGCCACCTGAATGGCCGGATCGGGTCGAACGGCCTAAAATAATTCCGGCAAATGAAGGGATGAACCGCTTCGCATGGGATCTGCGTTACGACGATCCCATTCAGATACCCGGCGCGTTTTACTCTGGCGTAGGACCAAGAGGTCCCCTCGCCGCGCCTGGTGATTATCAGGTAAAACTCACCGTCGGTGGTAAGTCGCAGACGGCGCCGTTACACCTGGCGATTGATCCACGAAACAAAGACGCGGAGGCCGCCGTGCAAAAGCAGTTTACATTGGCGACTCAGGTAAATGATTCCATGTCGCGATTGCATCAGTCAGTCAACGAAATCCGCGATTTAAGGGCCCAGATTCAAGACTTGCACAAGCGTTTCGGTGACGATCCCAGATTAAAAGCAGCCTCCGCAGCAGCGAACGATCTCGACCACAAAATGTCAGAAATTGAAGAGAAACTTATTCAGGTAAACATGAAAGGCTCGGAAGCAAATCTCGCCTTCCCCGATATGTTGAACGAACGCTTTGAAACCTTCAGCCATATGATCGAATCCGGCGATACGCAGCCGACCCAGGGACAACTCAACGTGTATCAAATGTTGAGCAACCAATTGGACGATCAGTTAAAGAAATGGGCGCAACTAAAAGCCGGGGAAGTGCCGAAGGTTAGCGAATTAGTCAAGCAGGCTAACCTGCCCGCACTAATTATCGCGCCGCCGAAGAAAAGTGAGCACTGATTGAAGGACCCGGCTGCTGAGAGCCGGAGTCAGAGAAGCTCGCCAGTTCAGTCTGATGAAGTAAGAAATCGCGGACCAAGATGACCAGGATCGACAAAGCGGTTGTGCTCGCGGCCGGCCGCGGCACGCGCATGCGTGAGCTCACTGCCGATTTTCCGAAGCCCATGATTAAAGTGCGCGGGAAACCCGTGTTACAGTACATTGTAGAGGGACTGCACGATGCTGGCGTACACAAATTGCTAATCATTGTTGGCTATCATGCCGAAATGGTGCGGAACTTTTTCGGTAATGGCAGGCATTATGGCGTCCACATCGAATACGCCACGCAGACCGTGCGGGATGGCACCGGCCGCGTCGTCGATCTTGCTCGCAACTTCACTGGTGGATCGCCATTTATTTTGAGCTATGGCGATATTTTGATCAGTCCGCTAAATTACAAGCGTCTTGTCGATCTGACTGATGATTGTGAAGCGATTGTCACGGTTACGCGCGGCGAAGACGTCAGCAAAGGCGGCGCGGTTTTTGTGAACAAGCAAATGGAGTTGGTCGATCTTCGCGAAAAGCTAAAGCCAGGCGAACCAACAAGCCCATGGTATAACGCCGGTCTCTACGCGTTTCGGCCAGGCATTTTCGAATTCACCGCACGATTAAAGCCATCACCGCGCGGCGAGTACGAACTCACAGACGCAATCCGCGATCTCGCCCATTCAGGCAAGAAAGTGCAAGCGCTAGAGCTGAATGGTGAATGGGCGGATGTCCGCGATCCTGAAATTCTGGCGAAATTGAATCAGGCGTTGTAGGCAAGCCCTGCCACATGCAGGCCTGAGATCCGAAGCGGTCGCATTACAATCAAATCGTCGACTTACCGCGTCTGCTCGGCCGCCTCTTCGGAAGGTTCTTCGCCTATTTCTTCTTCAATTTCGCGACGCCAGTCGCGTGAGAGCCAGGGGCGCAGAACGCCGTAGAGCAGGTATGCCAGGAAAAGAACCGCTGGCATCCATTCGTAATTCAGCCCGGTAAAAATGAGAACGAGAATGATCACAAGAAAACGCGGAATGGATTTCTTCGTTTTCCAGTTAAGCGCCTTGAAGCTCGGATACTGAAACCGGCTAAACATCATGAATGAAAGAAAGAGCAGCAATGGCGGCAGAACGAAGCGCCAGGGACCCAGGCGATGCTCTCCTTCGGCAAGCCAAAGGAGGAACAACGTGATCGAGGCAATTAGACCAGCCGCGGCGGGAATGGGAAACCCAGTGAACGTGTTGAGATGATTACCTCCGTTTTGCTTCGCTGCAGAATTGAAGCGTGCCAGGCGCAGAGCTCCACAGAGCAGATAAATAAACGCAATGATCCAGCATGCGCGTGGGAATTCCTGCAACACCACGCGATAAACCATTAGCGCGGGAGCAAGTCCGAAGGAAACAATGTCCGCAAGCGAATCGAACTCACGTCCGAACGGACTCTCGTGGCCACCCAAACGCGCAAGGCGCCCATCCAAAAAATCAAAAACGAAGGCGCCGAGAACAAACCAGATCGCAGTGTGAAAAAGATCGGCGGCTGCGTCGGGATTAGATGCCTGAAGCAACGCCCCTTCGAGAATTTTCAGCGTGGCCGTAAATCCGCAAAACAGATTCCCCGCGGTCATCAAATTCGGCAGGAGATAAATTTTAGATGGTTGTTCGTTCATCAGTCGGCAGGCGCGCGATGACTGTGGATCCTCCGGAAACGTGGTCGCCTGTTTTCACAAGAACCTCGGCGTCGAGAGGCAAGTATAGTTCCGTCCGCGAGCCGAAGCGAATCATCCCGAAGCGTTCGCCCTTTTTCAATTCATCTCCTACATTTGCCCAGGCCACAATGCGCCTGGCAATCGCGCCCGTCAGCTGCCTAACGACAATCGCGCCACGCGGATTTTCGAACGCCCATGTCATCGCTTCATTTTTCTCGGGGCAATCTGGATCGCGAGCATCAAGGCAGAGCCCATCGTGATGCTGCCGATAGATGATGCGCCCATCGATTGGTGCTCGATTGGTGTGGACATCAAAGATCGACAGGAAAATTCCGACGCGCCGGGTTCTTGTCTTGAGAACTTCCTTTTCGTCTAGTTCAAAAATATCTCTGACGGTCCCATCAGCCGGAGCAACAACCAGATTGGAACCTGTTGGTACAGGACGATTGGGGTCTCGAAAAAAGGCGATCGTGAAAAGAAAAAGCGCCAGAAAAATGAGCGATAACCATGCCGAAACAAACAAGATCGCTACCCCGGCGGATGCCAGAATCACAAGAATCCAGCGTGCTTCCAATAGGGTTTGCGTGCGCATCAGAGATTGCATTTTCCAGCTTCAAATCAACAGGTCAAGCAACCAGAAAATAGCCTCCATAATTCGTGTTTTCCCGTTGGATTATCGGACACCATATCTTGGGTTCGCAGCAATGATCCAACCCAATCCCTAGCGCAAACAATCCAAAATTACCCACGAGATATTAGTTGTTTGCCCCCACATTTTAGATATCCTCCTAAGAGGGTTCCTCCGGCCCCGATTTATGCTAAAAACTCAAGAAGAGATTCCGGTCGGAAAATCATCTGGCCCGGGGTCGACTGGAATTGGTGCGGCACAGAAATACGACGCCGCACAAATCGACAAATTGGAGGGCCTGGAAGCGGTTCGAAAGCGGCCCGGAATGTTTATTGGTGATCCGGATGAACGGGGCCTGCACCATTTGGTTTTCGAGGTGCTGGACAATTCGATCGACGAACATCTCGCGGGATTTTGCACAAAAATAGAAGTCACTGTTCACGTCGATGGATCGATTTCGGTGCGTGATAACGGGCGCGGAATTCCCGTGGACATTCATCCGAAATGGAAAATGCCGGCCATTGAGCTGGTGCTCACAAATCTGCACGCCGGCGGAAAATTCGGACAGGGGGCGTACAAATATTCGGGTGGCTTACACGGTGTAGGCGCAAAGTGCACAAACGCGTTGTCAGAGTGGTTTAAGGCCGAAGTATCGCGCGACGGCAAAGTTTATCACATGGCTTTCGCCAAGGGGAAGACGACGGACAAACTCACTGCCATCGGCGAAGTCAAAAACAAAAAAACAACCGGAACGCTCATCACCTTCCTTCCCGATCCGACGATTTTTACAATTACGACCGAGTTTAAGTTCGAGCGTCTCGCAACACGTCTGCGCGAACTGGCATTTCTCAATCCCGGTTTGGAGATCACGCTTACGGATGAGCGCAGCGATCCGGCCAAGAAAGAAAGATTCTTCTACAAACACGGCATCGAGGAATTCGTAAAACAGCTGGGTGAAAACAAACAGGTGCTGCATCCGAAGCCGATCGCGATCTCCCGCCAGCGGGACGAAGTCTTTGTCGACGTCGTGTTGCAATACAACGACAGCTACAACGACCAGATTTTACCCTTTGCCAATTCCATTCCAAATCCGGACGGCGGCACGCATCTGACTGGATTCCGAACCGCGCTCACGAAAGCCGTCAACCAATACGCAAAATCGAACAATCTTCTCAAAGAAAAGGACCCCTCCATTTCCGGAGACGATGTGCGCGAAGGTTTGATTTGTGTGCTCAGCGTCAAGTTGCCTAATCCGCGTTTCGAATCGCAGACCAAGGTGAAGCTGGTCAACACTGAGATCGACGGAATCGTAAACTCTGTCGCGTATGACGGCCTGATGACCCACTTCGATAAGAATCCGCCGATCGCGAAACGGATTTTCGATAAAGTTCTTACTGCGGCCCGGGCCCGGGAAGCGGCTCGAAAAGCCAGGGAAACAATTCGGAAGGGTGCTCTGACGGGTGGCGGTTTGCCTGGGAAACTGGCCGATTGCTCCGAGCGTGACCCGGAGTTGACCGAGCTTTACATCGTTGAAGGTGATTCGGCCGGCGGCTCCGCCAAGCAGGGTCGCGATCGACGTTATCAAGCCATTCTTCCTATCCGTGGAAAATTGATAAACGTCGAAAAAGCTCGTGAAGATCAATTTCTCAAAAACAACGAGATCCGGTCCATGATTACTGCCATCGGTACTGGGATCGGCAAAACAAAAGAGGATGGCAACGGCAAGGACGAAGGCCGTTTCGATATCACCAAACTGCGCTACGGCAGGATTATTATCATGACAGATGCGGATGTCGACGGATCGCACATTCGCACTCTGTTACTCACTTTCTTTTTCCGGCAGATGACTGACCTGGTACGCGCAGGCAGAATTTACATCGCGCAACCGCCGCTTTACCAAATCAAACGGAAGAAACGCGAAGAATACGTCGATGACGATGCCCGGTTAAACAAGATACTCATTTCGCTGGGGGCAGAGGACGTGCGATTGAGAAATTTGGCTGATGACAAGGAAATCCCGGCAGCACAATTGAAAGACATTCTCGAATCACTCGAGAAACTGGCGAAACTAAGCGAAGCAGTGCGCCGGCATGGCGGTGATTTCGAAACCTATCTTGCTAAACGAAACTCCAAGTCGGGAAAGCTTCCCGCGTATTTGGTCAAGGTGCGCGACGGAAACGACGAAACGGTGCATTATTTTGACGACGAAAAAGCAGTCCGCAAATTTCATCAGGAAAATCTAGACCTGAATTTGTTCGACACGGAGCTTGGTCAGGAATTGCTTCCTTTGAGCGAATCTCCGACGCGGACGGATGGGAGCCGCCGACGTGGCAGACTGGTAGAGCTGCATGAGTCAGCTGCAATAGAAAAAATCATTGCCGAACTCGCTCGTAAAGGCCTGAAAGTCGCCCATTACGCCACCAGTGACGAGCCGATATTTGAGTTGATTGAAGGCGAAGGTGAAAAGGCGGTCTCGCATGCACTGTTTTCAATTCCTGAAATCCTCGAGAAGATTTTAGGAATTGGCCGCCGCGGAGTGCAAATCAAGCGTTTCAAAGGTCTCGGCGAAATGAATGCCAAGGAGTTGTTCGAGACCACAATGAATCCGGAGAAACGCAAACTTCTGAAGGTTGACCTGAACGACGATAACGCCGTCGATGCCGACAAAATGTTTACGATTCTGATGGGCGACGTTGTCGAGCCGCGCCGGCAATTTATCGAGGACAACGCGCTAAATGTGCGCAATCTTGACGTTTAGATTCCAAGATGGGAGGCCTGTTTCACAAGCTACGCCATCCGCGACGCTGTTACGTTGTCTGCACTATTCCGCGTTCGGGTAGCAATTTGTTGACGGACGGCTTGCGCGCCACTCGCCAGGCCGGCATGCCGAAACAGTTCTTCCTTCCAAAGTCCGAGCCACGCTATGGTGCCGAGATTGGAGTGGATCCAAGTACGGATTATCCGGGTTACGTGCGCGGCATCGTCAAAACGAAAACAACCCGCAATGAGGTGTTCGGCTTTAAATTGATGAGTTGGTATCTGGAAGATTTCCTTGCCTGCCTGCGCAACACCGGCGCTTTTGGCGAAACAGCCGACGACGACCTCGGCATGTTACGAAATGCCTTCCCACGTCTTCGCTTCGTGCACATTGTTCGACGCCATAAATTGCGACAAGCCCTCTCCACGGCACGAGCCCTTCAGACCGGTCTTTGGAAAGTGCAGCAGGGCAAAACCGCGGCATGCGAACCGCAATTCGACGCGGAATTGATTGAGCAATCTTTGAAAGAAGCGGAACGACAGGAAAAAATCTGGCACACATTTTTTCAACGAATCGACATTGCCCCTTTTCAAGTCGAGTACGAAGAACTCTGTCGTAATTATGAAGGATCCGTCCGCAGTGTCCTGGATTTTCTGAAAATTTCGCTGCCGCGCAGTGCGCGGATCGGTCCTCCCGTGACAGTGAAACAGGCTGATGAAATTTCGAGGATCTGGGAAGAACGGTTCCTTACCGAGCGTCCCTCTGTGTACTCGCCAGCGCACGGCTAACTTCAAGCACCATGTTTAACCCAAACGAGAAAATTGAACCGATAAACGTAGCCGACGAAGTATCGCGGTCGTTTCTCGATTACTCGATGTCGGTCATCATTTCACGCGCGTTGCCGGACGCGCGCGACGGACTCAAACCGTCGCAACGCCGAATTCTTTTCGCGATGCATGATCTTTCGCTCTTTCCAGGGCGACAGCACCGCAAATGCGCCAAAATTTGCGGGGATACCAGCGGAAATTATCACCCTCACGGCGAAGCGGTGATTTACCCGACACTTGTTCACATGGCGCAGCCGTGGGCGATGCGCGAGACACTTGTCAATGGCCAGGGCAATTTCGGATCGGTCGAAGGCGATCCCCCCGCAGCGATGCGTTACACCGAAGCGCGCATGACGCACCTTGGCGCCGCGCTGATGACTGACATGGATAAGGAGACGGTCGATTTCGTCCCAAATTATGACGAAACCCGGACCGAGCCCACGGTTTTCCCAGCTGCTTTTCCAAATCTGCTCGTCAACGGCGGAACCGGCATCGCGGTAGGTATGGCGACGAATATTCCGCCACACAACCTCAGCGAAGTAGTCGATGGACTCTGCGCTCAGATCGACGATCCGGAAATTACTCTCGATGAGTTGATGAAGCATGTAAAAGGTCCCGATTTTCCCACCGGGTGTGCGATCTGCGGCGCGGCAGGAATCAAACAATATCTCGAGACCGGTCGCGGCAGCATGAAAGTGCGCGGCAAGGTCGGCATCGAAGAGCTCAAAGGCGGCAGGGAACAAATTGTCATCACCGAAATTCCGTACAACGTCAATCGCGCCACCCTTGTCGAACGCATTGCGTCGCTGGTAAACGAGAAAGTGCTTACAGACATCAGCGCCGTTCGCGACGAGTCGGATGAAAATACACGGGTTGTTATCGAGCTGAAGCGAGACACCAATCCGAAAATCATCATCAACAATCTCTACAAGCACACTGCGATGGAAAGCTCCTTCGCAGTCATTATGCTGGCGATTGATCGTGGGCGCCCCAAACTGCTTTCGCTCAAGGAGGCAAATGCCTGTTACATCGAGCACCGACGCGAAGTCGTGCTACGCCGCACCCGTTTTGAATTGCGCAAAGCGGAGGAGCGCGCAGAAACCCTCGAAGGGTACCTCATCGCCCTCGCCAATCTCGACGAATTTATTCGGATCATTCGCGGTTCAGCCAGTCGCGATGAAGCGCGGGTAAAACTGCTCGCTTTCGAGTTCACCAAGCGGCAGGTCGAGCAGATCGGCATCTTGATTCGTAGCGACGCCCGCCTCACAAGCGGACGTTATGCCTTCAGCGAACAGCAGGCTGACGAAATCCTTAACCTTCGCCTGTATCAGCTCACCGGGCTTGAACGCGAAAAGATTAATAAGGAGTACAGGGAATTGCTCGAATCGATCAAAGATCTCCGCGACGTTCTGGCCAAAGAGCAACGCGTCTTCACGATAATCAAAAAAGAGCTCCGCGAGATTCGCGACAAATACGGCTCGCCGCGCCTGACGGAAATCGTGCCCGATGAAGGCGAGATCAACATGGAAGACCTCATCGCAAACGAGGGTTGCATTATCAGCATCACCCACGGCGGCTTCATCAAACGCACCGCCGTAAGCGCGTTTCGTGCGCAGCGGCGTGGCGGCAAAGGTGTGATCGGAATGCAAACGCGCGAAGGCGCCACCGAGGCAGAGGAAGGCGATTTCGTAGAGCATCTTTTCACCGCGACCACGCACGATTACCTGATGTTCTTCACCGCCGCCGGTCGCGCGTACGTGGAAAAAGTTTACGAAATTCCTGAGATGGGCCGGGCAGCCAAAGGGCGTTCGATCGCAAATATTCTCGAGCTTAAGCCTGATGAAAAAATCGCTGCCACGATCCGGATCCAATCGAAACAATCCGGAACCGGACCAAACGCTGTTGATCAAACGTGGGACGAAAGTCTACACATCGTGTTCGCTACGCAGTCAGGCATCGTTAAGAAGTCTAACCTTTCCAACTATGCCAACGTCCGTCGCGGTGGGATCATCGCCATCCAAATCGAGGAAGGCGATCGGCTAATCGATGCAAAGCTGACGAATGGGAATGACGAAATCGTGTTAATCACGAAAGACGGAATGAGTTTGCGATTTCACGAAGAACAACTGCGCGACCAGGGCCGCAACACCGTTGGCGTCTGGGGAATTCGCCCTGAGAAAGGCGATCATGTCGTGGCCATCGCCATCGTCAATCCAAACGCCATGTTGCTGGTGGCCGGTGAAAATGGAATCGGCAAACGCACCCCATTCGATGATTATCGCCGCCAATCGCGTGGCGGCAAAGGCATCATCACCATGAAAACGGGTGAGAAAACCGGCGACGTGGTGGGCGCGCTAACCGTCCGCGAGAGTGACGAGATCATGCTCATCACAAACAAGGGCCAGATGGTTCGCACGCGAGTCAAAGAAATTCGCGAAACCGGACGAAACACCATGGGCGTGAAATTGATGGACCTGCGCAACGGCGAAAAGCTTCAGGCCATTGCGCCTGTAGTCAGCCAGGCTGAAGAGGAAGCACAGACCGCCGAAGCTTCAACGGAAAAATCCTAAGCACGGCCGATAGGCAAACACACCGCGGTACACCCACCAGGGCGCGGTGAACATTTGGAATGCACGGTACTGCGATGGTTGTGATCTTAGAGGGCCCGGATGTCCCTTTTGCAGAGCTTACCGTCCGCTAGACTCCGCCAACCCGGCCTCGCATTTCTGCAACCTTGGTGCCGATTAGTAGCCACCACCCATGTGCGTGGTCGTTGTTGTGGTTTGCGATGCCGGCGGTTGCACCGGCGTTGTGACCGTAGTCTGTCGCGTCGTGGTCGTAGTCGCCTCAGGCTCGCTGGCACAGGAGGCCAGCATCAAACCGATAACAGACAGCGCCGAACCAAATATGATTGCTTTTTTCATAGCATGAATTGTTTCTTCAACAAACGATTCGTCGCAGGCGGTATCTGTAGACGTATTTAGGACGAAGAA
>Ga0081455_10000315_pt1 | contig 63290 bp, 53 predicted proteins | sample TabmetS3T2R1_FD_70207 | JGI IMG/M metagenome (GOLD analysis project Ga0081455, IMG submission 70207) | Tabebuia heterophylla rhizosphere microbial communities from the University of Puerto Rico - S3T2R1 | ecosystem: Host-associated > Plants > Roots > Rhizosphere ...
TTGCGGTACCTGCGGATCATCGAAAACCAAGTCCAGATCCTTGAGCGAGTCCGTCTTGCTCGTTGTGTTCGTCGTCATCGTGATAATTCCTGCCTTTTTCGTATGAAGCCGATGCAGTTGTCGCCTCAGATGAAGCCGACTGTTGGATGCGGATCTTGATTCCGGCTATTCGATCTGCATACCCATCGCGACTAGGTGCCGAAAAATTCGATCGCAATGGCCGCCATATACCGCACACGTCCACCCTGATGCGGCAAACACGCCGGTTCCAGCCGACGCCATTTGAGCCGCAGTCACAACGAAGTCAACGAAAATTCCCATTGCTTTCATCAGGCTGATGCTCGCGTGGCATGCGGCCTAGGCTGATAAGAATGCCTTCAGGTCGGACCAGATCGCCTCGGGCTTCTCCTCCGGGATGAAATGGCCGCTATCAATGCTGTGACCACGGACGTTCTCGGCGTGAGCGCCCCAGATCTTCAACATGTCATAACCGCTGCCCTGACCACTATGCGTCCCCCACAGGATGAGCATGGGCACTTTGACCTTCTCGTCACGGTCCGCGCGATCATGCACCAGATCGATCGAGGCGCCGGCGCGATATTCGGCGCAAGTGGCGCGGATCGATTCCGGATCGGCGAAACAGCGCAAATATTCCGCAAATGCCGCCGGCTCGATGGCGTCGGGATTGCGCAGTAATGTTCCGAACATGTGCCGCAGGACGAATTCCGGATCGAGCCCGATCAAATGCTCGGGCAGACCGCCGCCCTGAATCAGGAAGAACCAGTGCCAACTCCCGGTTGCCATCTTCTGATCGACCGTCTCGAACCGGTAAAGCGTAGGAATAATGTCGAGCGAGGCTGCTCGTGTGATCCGGTCTCCGTGGTCGCGCAGCAGCCGGTGGGTCACGCGGGCGCCGCGGTCATGGCCGACGACGGCGAACCGGTCGAAGCCCAGCGCCTGCATCACTTCGACCTGATCAAGCGCCAGCGCGCGCTTCGAATAATTCGCCATATCCTCGCCGTTCGGCGGCTTCGAACTGTCACCGTAGCCGCGCAGATCAGGAATGACGACGGTGAAGTCCTGCGCCAGCAGCGGTGCCACCTTGCGCCACATCACATGTGTTTGGGGATAGCCGTGCAGAAGCAACACTGGCGGTCCATTGCCACCTGTGACCAGATTGATAGTTGCGCCCCGAGTTTTGAGCTGTCGCCGTTCGAAGCCGGGAAAAAAGTTTGTCACTATTTTTCTCTCACGTCAGTCATCTTTTGCGTTGCGCCTTGGCCGGCCGTCCGGGGAGACTCTATCGATTATTGGTGCAGATCGCCTTGCCGGTGACCACCCGTATATCGTGGTCAGGGTTTCCCCCATGAGCTTGGCTTTGTCGGCATGGGACAGACGGTCCGTCGATAGAAAAGCGTGAACCGCCTGTTCATAGGATAGCAAGGCGATAGCTCTGGTCCAGTCGGTGCCCCACATGCAGCGGTCCAGACCGAACGCATCGATGATTTTCAAGATTGGCGGCCAGATATCGTCAAAAGGATAGGCGCAGTGGGACAGAGTGCAAGCCCCGCTGATTTTTACCGCGACGTTGTCATATCGCGCGAGCGCCAGGACTTTCGGCACTTCGTCCCAAGGAGCGGTAGGTCGCGGTGGCTTGGGTGGTTGTCTCAATCCAAGATGATCAACCACAATCCGCGTGTTGGGGTGTTCGGAAATGAGCGCGGCCGCATATTCGAGGTTTCCCCAACACAGCAGGTTCACTGGTAGGGAAACCCGAGCGGCTGCAGACAGGGTGCGCGACAGGCTTTCTTTGGGCGGGAACGCCGATACGTTCTCGTCCAGGATGATCCTTATTCCGATGGCATGTTTCGTGGCTGCCCATTCTGTGATGATATCGATAATATCGGGCGCCGAGGCATCGACAGGTTTGATCGCTGCAAATCGGCCAGGATGCTTGGCGCAGGCTTCGAGCACGTAGCTCGCGTCATAGCGGTAGAAACTGAACGTTGAAACGAGAATGGACCCTTGAACCCCGTTGCGATCCATCATGGCTACAATGTCCTCGCCCGTCGCCGAATCGGGGGCGGGACCATGCGATCTGCCTTTCCAGGGCCGGCCTGGATGGTTGCGATCGTAGGCATGAACTTGTGAATCGATAACGAGCATCACCCCCGTCCATGAACTGCAGAGATCAGGTCACCCGATACTCAATACCAGACTTGGAAGCTAAAAACCCGCAAAGCTCAAAGGCGCTTGGATCGTTGACAGCAATTGTCGATCAGGATGACTGTAGGCGATCGCAATCGTCGACCTCGATTGGCTGCGTTATCAGAAAACCTCAAGGAGCTTGTGCGTCAATGGCCCGTATCCCTTATCTGCCCGTCGATCTCGCGGAGCCGCGCGATCTGGTTGACTCCATTAGAGCACGGCGCGGTGGCAAGCTCGTTCAGATCGACCGGATCATGCTTCACTGCCCGCATCTTGCGTCGGGCTGGAACGCCTGGGTCGGCGCGGTCCGAGCGTCCGCGGCATTGACGCCATACCAGAAGGAGCTTGCTACCTGCGCGACCGTGATCCTCACCGACTGCGAATACGAGATCGTGCGTCATGCTCCAGTTTTCCTAAAGGAGGGAGGCAGCCAGGCGCAGCTGGATGCACTCGCTGACTTGCCCGCGGCCGCTCGGAATGAGGCGTTGTTCAATTCGATGGAGCGAGCCATTTTGCAACTAACCTTCGAAATGACCCGACTCGTCGACGTGCGCCCGGAAACGTTCGATGCGGCGGCAAGGGCGGTGGGAAGCCCACAGGCGATTCTGGAGCTTGTTGCGGTCGTAGGAACGTACAATATGGCAGCGCGCATGCTCAAGGCGCTGGACCTCGAGGTGCAGCTGTAGAGCCCGCGCGGCAGCAGTATTGGGTGAGTTACAGCCCAAGATAGGCGCGGCGCACGAACGGATCGCCACGTAATGTGTCGCTGGCCCCCTCCAATACGATACGGCCCATTTGCAGCACATAGGCGCGGTCGGCCAACTCGAACGCGATGCGAGCGTTCTGCTCGACGAGCAGGACGCTAATGCCGAGCCCGCGGATCGTCTTCACGATATCGGCAACCTGCGCCACCATTTTCGGTGCAAGGCCCATTGATGGCTCATCAAGCATCAGGAGTTGGGGCTTCGACATCAAGCCCCGGCCGATCGCGACCATCTGTTGCTCGCCGCCACTCAACGATCCTGCGTGCTGGCTGCTCCGTTCGCGCAGTCTCGGGAAGATCGCATAGATCTCGTCAAGTCGTTCGGAGATGTCGGCAGCCGCGGAGGTGTAGGCTCCGAGGACGAGGTTCTCATGGACAGTCATGTCGCCGAACAGCCGGCGGCCTTCTGGAACCTGAGAAATGCCTGCTTTCACTACCTCGACGGGACGATTGCTGACTGTATCGTTTTTAAACCGGATTTCGCCCCGGCGTGCCCCGAGCAACCCCGAGATGGCACGTAGCGTCGTGCTCTTGCCGGCGCCATTGCCGCCGATCAGGCTGACGATCTCCCCCGATCCGACGGTCAGCGAGACGCCGTGCAGCACTTCCACGCGGCCGTATCCCGCACGGAGATCAACAACCTCAAGCATCTGCGCTCTCCGTCCCAAGATAGGCCTTGATCACGGTCGGATCGGCGGCCGCTGCCTCCGGCGGGCCGTCGAAGATGAGCTGTCCCAGGTTCAGCACGATGATGCGTTCGCACAGGTTCATGACCATACGCATGTCATGTTCAATCAGGATCACGGTGTAGCCCGAAGAGCGCAACCGCCGAACCAAGGTGCAAAGTTCATCGGTCTCCTCAGCGTTCAAGCCTGCGGCGGGTTCGTCGAGCAAAATCAGTCCCGCTCCGGTCGCAAGCGCCAACGCAATCTCCAGCCGCCGTTGGTCGCCATAGGAAAGTGCCGCGGCCGGCAAATCGCGAGCGTGTTCCAGATGCACAAGCTTGAAGATGTCATCGACCTTTCGGTCCAGCGCGGCTTCGATGGTCCGAAAGCGCGCGCTGCGAGAAAGGATTGCCAACGGCTCCCGGCAGGAGCGCAGGTGGGTGGCGATCCGGATATTGTCCTCGGTCGAAAGTTCGGGAAACAGGCTGGTGATCTGAAAAGTCCGGGTGATGCCACGCGCCGCGATATCATGCGCCGGACGGCCGCCAATCTCGTCGCCGCAATAGGCAATACGGCCGCCCGTTGGGGCCATAGAGCCCGCGATGATGTTAAACAGGGTCGTCTTGCCGGCACCATTCGGCCCGATCAAGCCGACCACTTCACCTGAGCGTATGCTGAAGTTCACGTCGCGGAGCGCCGTCAGTCCCTCAAACTTGCGAAAGACCCGCTCGACTCTGAGTTCGCCAGTTTCTGTCGCTGGAGGCTCAATGCCTCCGGTGCTCTCCGTCGACAAGGGAGAGGGCGCGCCTTCGGCGAGACCGGACCGCTGTCGCTGCGTTGGATGCAGACGCTTCCAGATTCCGGTCAGGCCTTCGGGGACAATTGCGATGCAAAACAACAGGATCAGGCCGAGCAGCAGGCTGCGGGCCATTTCCGCGACCCTCAACAGTTCTGGCAAGACGCCGAACACGACCGAGCCGATCAGCGGACCCGGCAGCGTCGCCATGCCGCCCGCGATAAGCATAATGAAAACGACGCCGATATAGTGGAAGCCAAGCTCTGTTGGACTGACGAAACTGACATAATGCGCGTAGAATCCGCCACCGAGGCCGGAAATGGCGGCCCCCAGCACAAATGCCGCCATTTTGTAGCGCAATGGCGAAATACCGAGGCTTGATGCCAGACTCTCGTTTTCGCGAACCGCGTGCCAGGCCCGACCGACCGGTGAGCGCAAGAGGCGGTCGAGCAGAAAAATGACGATGCCGATCGCGATCACGACCGCTATACGTGTCTGCGTATCGCGATTGATGATTGCGCTGGCCCCGTTGGGCAGCAGATACAGGGGCGGCACAAGCGGGATGCCCATCGGCCCGCGCGTGAGGTCGACCCAGTTCTGCGCCACGATGTAGATCACGTAGCCGAACGCGATGGTCCCGACGCCGAAATAGATGCCGCGTAGCCGAAACGCAAAAACGGCGATGACCGCCGAAATGGCGCCGGTGACAAGGGCGGCCAATAAAATGGCTAGCGGAACGGGAACGCCGCCGTCCATCGCCAGCAGCGCCGAGGCATAAGCACCGAAGCCAAAAAAAACCGGAAAGCCGAACGCGTGCTGCCCGGCGTAGCCAAAGATGACGTTCAAACCAATCGTTGCGAACGCCAGGATCAACGAGGAGTTCACGACATACTGGACATAAGCATTCGGCGTCAGTGCGGGGAGCGCTGCCAATGCCAGAAGCCCCAACAACCAAATACGGGCCTTAGGCACGGGATTTTCCCCACTGTGAGATCCCTTCGGGATGGACCATGAGGACGGCCAACATCGTGACAAAGGCGACGAGGTCAACATAGCCGGTGGACAGGAAGCCGGCAGTGAGCCCCTCGGCAACGCCCAGAATGAGCCCGGATACAAAGACACCAACGACACTGCCCATACCGCCCATCACGACCAGCGCAAAGCCCTTCAACAGCGGCAATTGACCCATGGTCGGATAGACGTTGAACATCGCGCCGAGCAGGGCACCAGCGGCGGCCGCTAAGGCCGAGCCCAGCCCGAAAGTAATGGATTGAATGCGATCGGCGTCAATTCCCATAAGCAGGGCCGCATCGCGATCACGAGCCAGAGCGCGAATCGCCATGCCGACGCGCGTGAAGCGAAGAAATGCAGCAAACGCGCCAATCATCAGCAGCGCCGCGGCGAAGATGAAGAGCTTCTGCGTGGTCAGAAAAATCGGGCCGATAATGATCGGGACGGGAGAGAAGGGCGAAGGAATTGTCTGCGGGTCCGGTCCCCAAATCAGTTCCGCGGCGTTCTCGAGGATCATCGAGACAGCAAATGTCGACAGGAACACCATGTAGAAAGGTCGGCGCAACAGCGGACGTACCGCAATGCGATCGATGACCATTCCGACGCCGGCCGTTGCAAGCGTCGCCAGGATCACGGCTGGAAAATAGCCGACGCCGAGCATGACGACGGCGACATAGCAGAAGTAGCCGCCCAGCATGTACAGTTCGCCCTGGGCCATGTTGATGATCCTCAAAATTCCGAGGATCACCATCAGTCCCATGGCCATCAAAGCATAGATGGCGCCCACCAGCAGACCATTGACGACCTGCTGGACCGCGAGTTCTAGCATGATGAACTGCTCAAATTAGCGGACCAGATGGTAGCCGCCATCCTTGAAGCGAAGCACGTGCGCGGCGACGTTGGCGTCGCCATTGCTGTCGAACTTCACCAGGCCTTGCGGGCCGTTGTAGTTGATCTCCGTCAAAGCTTTGCGCAGTGCTTCACCGTCAGCCGAACCTGCAGCCTTGATTGCCTGAGCCGCAACCATGACGACGGTCCAGCCCAACGAGGCGGAGTCATCAGGGGGTTGTTTGAACATTTCTTCGTAAGCCTTGCTGAACTCGACCGACGCCGGATCGGTAAACACCGGTGCCCAGGCGACATATAGCTGTGTTCCTTCCAGCAGCGGACCTGCCTGCTCGGCGAGCTTCGGGTTGTAGAAGTTGAGGCTGCTGAATAGCGGCTTCTTCAGTCCGACCTCCACCATTTGTTTGATCACGGTCAGGCTCGCCGGCCAGCGCACGTCGATATACAAGCTGTCGGGATTGAGAGATTTCATCTTCAGGAGGACAGCGCTGAAGTCATTCTGTGTCCGCTCGTAGTATTCAGCGAGCACGACCTTCGGACCACCGATCGCCTCAAGCGCCGCGCTGAGCGACTGAATGGCACTCCGTCCGTAATCGTCATTGGGTGCCAGCATGGCGATTGTCTTGTTATTCTTGTCTTCTACGATCGAACGCGCCAGAGCGTCTGCGATCAGGCTGGCATTGGTCGAAGCACGAAAAAAGTAGGGATTGCCCTGTTTCACGGCCGCCGGCGCAAAGGTGTAACCCGCAATCTGCGGCACCTTGGCATCTTTCGTCACGGCCTCCACGGCAATCGCAACAGTGCTCGGCAGGTCAATATCCACGATGGCGACTTTGTCCTCCTCGATCAGCCGCTTTGTCACCGCCAGCGCTTCGGATGGAACACCCTTATGGTCACGGACCACGAGCTCAATCGTCCGGCCGTTCCCAGCGGCGCCCGAGGCGTTGATCTGCTGAACCGCGGCTTTCATTCCCTGCAACATTTGCTGACTAAGAAATGCGAGTGGTCCGGTCAGGCTCAGTCCAATACCGATCTTGACGGTTTCGGCCGACTGCGCCGCCGGACTGGCCAGCAGAAATGCGACCACGCCGCAGGCTAACGCGGCTCGTCTTGACAAATGCTGTTTCATTAAAATCTCCCGCCCATTTTCATTCCTCATGCCATCGTGAGATTTGGCATGCAAACAACAGCGCTCGGCCAAGGGCGTTGGCCCTCGGCCGCGCCAATGCACGCTGATATTTAAGCGATATTCGCTTGGTATCAAACCTTGATGTTCAGCTCCGCGACGATCTTCCGGTATTTATTGCTTTCTCCCTTGACGAACTCCGCTGCCTGCTCGGGCGTTCGTTCCATGATCTCAAAGTTCTGCTGTTTAACCTTCTCCTGCATGTCCGGCAGCATAAGAACGCGCTTCACCTCACTATTGAGCGCAGAGATGATCTTCGGAGGTGTTTTGCTCGGCGCAAAGACGCCTCCCCAAACAGGAAAATCAAAAGAAGAAATACCAGTGACTTCCGACACTGTTGGAACATCTGGGACGAAGTACGAACGTCGAGCCGTCGTCAGTGCGAGGTATCGAATTTTTTTGCTTGCGAGAAACGGGACGGCAGGCGGGTGCGCAATCCAGAAGCTGTCGATCTGTCCGCCCATCAGGTCGGCCATTCCTTGCGGAAAGCCCTTGTAGGCGACGTGGTTCAATTTGGAGCCGATTTCGCGCGAGAGGAATTCTCCCGCAATGTGGCTCTGAGTCCCCACGCCGGTCGAACCAAACGTGACTTGGCCCGGCTTTGCCTTTGCAGCGGCGATCATGTCTTGCAGTGTCTTGAACGGTGAATCCTCGCGAACGCAAATAATGGTCGGCGTGCTGTAGAGCATGGCTGCTGCCACAAGTCCGATGTCGGGATCGAAGCCGGCGTCCGGATTGACGTATTTATTGATGGCGATTTCGCCGGTGTTTCCTTGCAACAGCGTGTACCCGTCAGCCGCGGCCGTGGCCACATAGCGAGCACCGATCATTCCGCCAGCTCCCGCCCGATTTTCAACAATCGCACCGTACTGGGGAAAAAAGTATTGAGCGAGCAATCGAGCGATCGTGTCAGCCGCGCCGCCGGCAGTATATCCGACCACCAAGGTGGAAAGCTTGCTTGGGTAGATCTCGCCTTGCGCGACAGCGGTGGAAACGGGCAGAGCCATTCCCATTCCGAAGCCTCCCATCAGCCTGACAAACTGCCGTTTCGACAGAGCGGGGGTCTCGTCAGAAATCTTGCGCATGTTTCCTCCTGAACTCTTCTTTTATTTTTTATTGCCAAGTTTTTTACTCGGTCGTTGTGAGACATTAAAAGACAATGTTACATGGAGCGCAATAGCCATAGCCGCCGCTTGCGTTGCAAGACTTTGACCTGGTCTGTAATTCCTCTTTCGCTGCTCGCGATCGCTCCGTGGTAAACAAGGCGACCTTCGCAATTCTAACGCGAGTGCAATCTGCGTTCGCGGCCGGCGCTACATTCGGAGGCTTTCGCGGGCCCCTTGCGAGTTCTAGCCGGCTTCCGACAAGAAGCCAGCGGCTCGCTCACCGATCATGATGGAAGTCGCATTGGTCGGAGCCGAGACGATCGATGGCATAATCGAGGCGTCGGCGACGACGAGGCCCTCAAGACCCCGGAGCCGCAACTTCTCGTCGACAACGGCGTCCGCGCTCTGTCCCATCTTGCAGGTGCCAACTGGATGATAGACCGTGCCGGCTGTCTGGCGAACGTAGTGCAGGAGTTCATCATCGCTGTTGACGTCGGGGCCCGGGCGTTCTTCCCGGTCGATTTCGGACCGCAACGGATCGGTCGCCGCGATCTTGCGCGCCAAACGCAATCCCGCGACCAACGTTTCGTGATCATACCCCGCAGTCAGATAGTTCGGCTGGATCACTGGAGCGTCGTGGCGATTCGCCGAGCGGACCCGAACCGTGCCGCGACTTTCTGGGCGCAACAACATCGAGGAGATCGAAAAGCCCCGGAAGCGATCAAGACCCTTGCGATAATCCATGCTGCTAAAGGGCATGTACATCACCATGACGTCGGGGCGATCCAACTCTCGACGCGAGCGAACGAATCCGCCGGACTGGGCTCCGCAGGTTGTCATTTGACCGCTACGGAACAAGGCGTATTGAAGGCCTAGCTGCAACATCATGATCGGATTGCGCGACTGCGTGTTGAGCGTCGGGTGCCGGCGGCTATGCAGCACGATGCGGGACTGCAGGTGATCATGGAGATTGCTGCCAACCCCTTTGAGCTCGTGCCGCACATCGATGCCGGCTTCGCGGAGCCACTCGCCGCGGCCGATACCGGAGCGCTGCAGTAGTGCAGGAGAATTGACTGCGCCTGCCGACAAGATCACCGCGTGCCGTGCGAGCGCGGTCAGAAGCTTGTCTCCAAGAGCATAGGTTACTCCCGTGACGCGGCCGTTCTCAATCATGAGCCGATCTGCGTGGGCGTTGGTCGTGACAGAAAGGTTTGGCCGGCCGCGCGCTGCCTTGAGGAATGCCGCAGCACTGCTTGTCCGACGCCCGTTGCGCGCCGTCATTTGAAAGAAACCGACGCCTTCCTGTGACGCCGAGTTGAAATCGGAGCTGGCCGGGAATCCTGCGGCGACGGCGCTGTCGACGAAGGCGTTGCATAAGGGATTCTTCGCGCGCAAGTTCGAGACGTTCAAGGGGCCGCCAGCACCGTGATAAGCGTCTGCGCCGTTCTCCTGATTTTCAGATTTGCGAAAGAATGGGAGGACGTCCTGGTAACCCCATCCCGCATTCCCGTCCTGCCGCCAGTTGTCAAAGTCTTCCTGCGTGCCGCGGACATAGACCATGCCGTTAATCGAACTCGAGCCGCCGAGGACGCGACCCGATGGCGTGAACATCGCCCGTCCATTGATTCCGGGCGACGGCTCTGTTGAAAATCGCCAGGTCAGTTTCTCGTTGTTGAAGGTCTTTCCATAACCGACCGGGATGTGAATCCAGATGTTGTCGTCGCGACCGCCTGCTTCCAGAAGAAGAACGCTGTTCCGGCCGCTTTCGCTCAATCGCCCGGCTGCTGCGCAACCTGCGGAGCCGGCCCCAATGACTACATAGTCGAACACATCGCTTGTCATGACAAGTCCCTGGATAAGAAGCGTATCTTGTCATCGCCTCGAGTGTTCCGCAACACTATGTGTGAAAGTCGGCAAGCGTCTTGCCGAGCTGCGCGAACGGCACCCATGAGTAGCGAGAGAGGAGCTTCAAACGCCCCCAATATTGGAGTGCTTGGCAAACGGAACGAACCGCATGTCCCGTTCTTGTTCTCGTGTTGAATCTCTCGATGCTGCAGCAGCGACTGCATGGATGAAATCAATGTTTATAAGCTCATCATGGGCCCCTGGCGGGCCAACGCTTGCTTCAAATCTGGACGGCGCATATAATCTCCATCCACAATATAAAACGGCGTTCTAATTGCGGGAGGAGCGCGGATTTCAGAGCCGGCTGCACCTTGGCGAAGAAGCTTGGCGTTTGCTTGGCGAGCTACGGACCCGCGACTGGCTTTTGTTGGCGAGTGCTCTGCTCGATATGCTGAGACATCTTGCCATTAACGTGGCGCGCTGGATTCTCGCTCCTATGGAGCGCGCCGGTTTCATTCGTGGCTTTGATCTCCTGGATAATGCTAAAAGGGCAATGCGGATAACCGCGGCGTGCCATGGTTTTGATAGATCAACAGCCTGGAGCGAATTCCTTGGAAACGTCAGAGCACTTGCGTCGCGAGCTGGGTGATTTTGAGCTCGTCTTTAAAAACGATACCGTTGTTGACGGGGTGCGTGCAGCGTGGCCAAGCGGCCTTGCTGTCGCGTCGGAATTCTGGCGCGTGCCGTTCGAGTCGAGGCACCTGTCGCTTCGAATGAAGGAACTGCTCCTGCTGGCGATGCACGGATCGGCCACCGCCCTGACGACAGAGGCGATGGAGCGCCATGTCGAGCGCGCCTTGAAAGCGGGGGCTTCCAAAGTAGACATATTGGACGTGATGACGTCGATCAGCGCCCTGGGAAATCACGCGCTTTATTTCTCGGTTCCTGTTCTTGAAGAGGAGCTGAAGAGGGCCGGCAAGCTTGATGCAGGTAGCCTGCCGCCTCCTGATCCGCGTTTCGAGGCGGCCAAGGAGAACTTCGTCAAGATCCGCGGGTTCTGGGGCGAAAGTCGGGACACGATGGCACGGCTGATGCCGGCTTACTCCCTTGCGCTGACAAATCTTGGCGCCGAGTCATGGACACGAGGGACGCTGACGCGCAAGGAGCGAGAGTTTATTTGTGTCGCGATCGATTGCTGTGTGACTCACCAGTATGAGCCGGGATTGCGACAGCATATCCGCAGCGCCCTGGAGTTGGGGGCGACGCGCGATGAGCTGCTCGAAATCTTTGAGCTCGCGGCATTAATGGGGCTGGAAGGCTATGTCATGGTCGCGAACAAATTGTTTGACGGAGCAGCGACTAATTGAAAGAGCCCTAGACAGCCGCGAGGAAGACTGGCTAGCCGGTCAGGCAATCGATCTCGCTCACTTCGTCCGGTGAAAGCTTCCAGCTCACGGCCTTGACGTTCTGCTCCAGCTGTTCCGGCCTGGCTGCCCCGGCAATAATGCTTGCAATCTGCGGGCGAGAAGCGAGCCATGCAAACGAGAGCTCCAGCATCGACCGGTTCTTCGCTTTGGCGAAGTCCTGCAACTTTTCGAGAATCGTGAAATTTCGATCGGTCAGGATGCGCTCCTGCAACGATTCGTTCCCTGCTATCCGCGTCCCGGGGGCCTGTTCGCCCCGTTTGTATTTGCCGGTCAGAAACCCGTTCGCCAACGGATAGAACGGCAGCAGACTCATGCCGTGCTTTTTGGCTGCGGGGATCACGTCGTTTTCCATTCCCCGCGCGATGAGGCTGTATTCGTCCTGGCAGGAGACGAAATGCGCAAATCCCCTCGAATTCGAGATGCCGTATGCTTCTTCGATTTGGGCCGCCGGCATATTCGAGCAGCCGATGAAGCGGACTTTGCCGGCCTTAACCAGATCGTCAAGCGCGCGCAGGGTCTCGTCTAGCGGCGTATTTGGATCGGGCCGGTGATATTGATAAAGGTCGATCCAGTCGGTCCGGAGGCGCTTGAGGCTCGCTTCGACAGCAGACATGATGTAACTGCGCGATCCGCCCTGCAGCTTACCCTCTTTGTCCATCGGAAGCCCGAATTTAGTGGCCAGGACAATATCCTTGCGACGTGGTCCGAGATCCTCACCCATGATCGTCTCCGAGCCGCCGCGATTGCCATAGACATCGGCGGTGTCAAAAAGGGTGATGCCCAGATCAAGCGCCTTGTGGATGACCGCTCGTGATTGCTCGCGATCGATCCGAACGCCGAAATTGTTGCATCCGATGCCGACGAGAGACACCTTCAGGGGTGATGTGCCGAGGTTGCGCGTTTCCATGTTCACTCCGCTGTCGCAAGATTTTCTGCCGTCGATGAAGCCGTCGAACTGACTTTCCGACCACAGTGAGCACAATGGTTGCCGGCGCGCAACAATTCCGCGCATGCGTCTTCGCGCGACACTCCAGTGCGGTAATGATCTGGGAGCCCGATTTTCACCGCAGGGTGCCCGCCCAAAAGCGGAATGCACCCGGAAGCTTCAACCTGCATATTATGCAATACAGCAATTCGAAATCCGGGCTGCTGCTGCTTCGATCGCTGCCCGGGCAGCTCCATACGTTCCGAGAGCTTCAGAACGTGCCCTGAGTAAGACCGCTGCGTCCGCCATCCACGGTGATTACGCTTCCGTTGACATAGGATGAATCGGCGCATGCGAGAAAAAGGGCGACCCGCGCGATCTCCTCTACGGTTCCGGGTCGGCCGAGCGGCGTCGTGTGGCGCTGCTTGTCGCTCATGATCTCGCCGGCTCGAAGTTCTGGAGTTAGACGGATCGTGATGTCACTCTCGCTAAGCCGAATGCCCGCCGAGCAGATGCAATTGACCCGAATTGTCATTGGTCCCAGCGTTTGGGCCATCACGTGCGTGAGCGGCACCAGGCCGCCTTTCGATGCCGAATATGCCGCCGACATGGGATTGCCCAACGTGCCATCGATCGTGCCATGTTGAATGATCGAGGCCTGCCTATTGGCCATCGCCGGGACCAGCAGTTGGCTCAACAGGAAAGGAGCAGTCAAATGGATTGCGAGGTGGCGCTGCCATTCATCAATGCCGGTCTCCATGAAATTCTTCCGGGCCAAGATGCCTGCATTGTTGAACAGAACATCGATCGTCGGAGATTTGGAAAGACAGAATGACGCGGCGTCGCGCACGCCGGCTTCGAGTCCCAAGTCCGCTGCAAAGAAATCGGCTTGGCCGCCTAGCGTCCGAATTCTCCGCACCGTTTCCGGGCCGCCATCTCGATCCTCATCGATGCCAATGACATGCGCGCCCTCGCGCGCAAAAAGAAGCGCGGTCGCTTTGCCTGATCCGGACGCCGTGCCGGTGATGACGGCAGTCTTGCCCGCGAGCTTCAATGAAACGTCCCTCCGAGTTTTTCTTTGATGAGCGACGCCCGGTGAACACGCAGCAGGCGATTACACCTATTATATCTCTGGCTGATTTCCGGGTATCTCACCCTTGCATTTTTTGCAAGGTTGCGCGAGTTGCCTGATCTGCAAGGGACCTTCTCGCAAGGCGCGTGTGGAAGCGGAATTCCGAGGCGGGTACACCATCCCGAAAGGATTGACGGTCCGACCACGCGAGCCCTCGCGGAGGATCCGGTTTGCGCAGGTTTCATCCGGCATGGGCGCGACATCGAAGCTTGTTCTGCCGTCAACGGCGCTCTATTTTGTGAGCGAGATAGATCGTCGATCGATCCTCCCTAGGGCTATGAGGAATGCTCCATGCGTCTGAAAAACAAGGTTGCGATCGTAACCGGTGGTAGCCGCGGAATTGGTTTTGCATGCGCGCAACGATTCATTGCCGAAGGAGCGCAAGTCGTCCTGACCGACATTCTCGAGGATCGAGTCAAAGCAAGTGCGGGGCAAATCGGCGCGTCCTATGTGATTGGTGATGCCACCCATGCGACCGATGTCGAGAAGACAGTCGCCCAGACGGTGAAGCTTCACGGCAAGATCGACATCCTGGTAAGCAATGTCGGTATTCTCGGTCCTACGGTCGATTTCCTTGAGGTTAAACCTCAGGAATTTGACGACACCATGCGCATTAACGTCCGGTCGCAGTTCCTGTTCGGTCAAGCGGTCGCTCGGCAAATGGTCAAGCAGGGGAGCGGCGGAGCAATTATCAACATTTCCTCTGTCATATCGGTGCTTGCAGCCGGCGACCGGGTGCCCTATGCGGCGTCCAAGGCAGCTTCTTCACAGTTGACGAAAGCCATGGCGATATCGCTGGCACCTCACAATATTCGGGTGAATGCGATCGGCCCCGGCACCATCGAGAGCGACATGAGCAACCAGGCCATTTCGTCCCGTTCGGGAGGCATCGACAAGGTTCTGTCGCGCACGCCGCTCGGGAGATTGGGGCGGCCCGGCGAGATCGCCAGCGTTGCTGCCTTCCTTGCCAGCGACGACGCATCCTACATCACGGGTCAGACGATCTACGCCGATGGTGGTCGCACCGTGTTGATGTACACCGTGCCGCCGAATTCCGCCCCCGCTGGTCAGCCCGATCGTTAGACATCTTCAGAATAAAATCCGCGCGACGCGGTTTGGCGCCTGAGATTCGCTACAGGCGCGAAGTCGAGCGCATGCCCGCCTAAGAATGGCCGCCCAAGACGAGCGCAGACAGAACGAGGAGTGGAGCAGCCTGTGCCGTTGCGGGGATGACTGGCCTCAGCGTGGTATGAAATTATTGCTTGGTGAACTCTCGGCCGTAGAGATCATGACGCTTTTTGTTTCCAGAAACTCGTGAATGGCCTCGACGCCGTTTTCGCGACCCAGTCCGGAGCGTTTCATGCCGCCGAGCGGCATGACCAAGCTGTAGGTCCTGTAGGTATTTCCCCACACGGTTCCTACATCGAGTGCTTTTGATACGCGCAACATGCGGCCGATGTCCCTGGTCCAGATGCCGGCAGCGAGTCCATAGGCCGTCTCGTTTCCGATCCGGATTGCCTCCGCCTCGTTCTCAAAACCGATCACCGACAAGATCGGACCAAAGACTTCTTCCTGAGCGATCCGCATGTTGTTGCGCACATCGACGAAGATCGTCGGTTCGATGAACTGCCCGCCGACAAGTGTAGGGCCGTGTGCCGGCTTGCCGCCCAGCACGCAGCGAGCACCCTCGGCTTTGGCAATGTCGATATAATCCAGCACCTTTTGATATTGAGGAGCTGTAGCGATCGGGCCCATTTGGGTCGTCTCGTTCATGGGATCGCCGATCGTGATGGCGCGAGCTCGCGACAGCAACAAGTCGGTGAATTTGTCCTTGATCGAGTTTTGCACGAGCAGCCGCGAGCCAGCCGTGCACATCTGACCGGCGGCGCCGAATACGCCGGAGACGGCGCCGGCGGCGGCAAGTTCGAGATCGGCGTCCTCGAACACGATATTGGGAGACTTGCCGCCAAGTTCCATCGCGACCCGCTTCATATTGCGTGCGGCGGCGGCATAGACCCTGGCGCCGGTCACGTCGGAACCGGTGAAAGTGACCATCGCCACGTCGGGGTGCTCGACCAGCGCTCCGCCAAAATCGGCTCCGAGGCCCGTCACGACGTTGAAGATCCCGTCCGGCAGCCCAGCTTCCTTTGCGATGGCTCCGAACTCGAGCGTGCTCGCTGAAGCGAATTCCGAGGGTTTGACGACCACCGAACATCCCGCCGCGAGTGCGGGCGCGCATTTGATTGTCAGAAAGTGCAGGGGTGAGTTCCACGCCGTGATCGCAAGGACGACTCCAACCGGTTCGCGATACGTCATGCCGAATATATTCGGCTTATCGACCGGCATAACACCGCCTTCGATTTTGTCGGCCAATCCCGCATAATAGTACCAGAACTCGGCCGCATATTTTGCGCCGCCGCGGGTTTCGGACAGCAGCTTCCCATTGTCGCGCGTTTCGATAACGGCAAGGTGTTCAGCCTTTTCCAGGATCAGATCGCCGATCCTGTGAAGAATTTTGCCGCGCTGCGTCGCCGTAAGACTGGCCCAAGGATCGGCTTTCATCGCCCGAGCGGCGGCTTTGACGGCAAGATCTGCGTCCGTCTTGTTGCCTTTCGGAAACTGCGCCCAGGCCTCGCCGCGATAGGGGTCAACAGAGTCGATCCATTCTCCTGAGGTGGGAGCAACGTGCTTTCCATCGATCCAATGGCCGTAGCGTTTCATTCCTCACTCCCATTCGTAAATTGAGATTACCGGTGAATGGCTTGCTTTGGGCACGTTTACATAAAAAAGTCCCGGGGCAAACGCTCCACGCAGCACAGTTGATCACATGCATCGACAAGCTCGCAATAACGGTTATTTGGCTGGTCCTGCGCCCGACAAGGACTTTTTGAGAGAGTGAGCATGTTGGCTTTAAGCCAGGCCAAACGACAAGCGAAATCGCCTTTTTTGCAATTGAAAATGAGGCGTTTCAAAAACGTCATCTCGCGCGATAATTGAAATCAATATTCAATTTTTGAACGGTCGGTCATGCGAGAGTTGAGGGTCAAAAAGGCTTGCCCTTGCTCCGGACCGTGCCTTATCCGCGCGATTATCAGACTGCAGAAGAGCCCCCGCCTAGGCCGATTGCTCTGCTCGGCGCTTCAGATCGAAAAAGGGCCACGCCAAACAGGCGTGGCCGTCCGGTTCTCTGCGTGCCTGCCAAAGCCGCTGTTTGCGCTGGTTGCTGCGCGGGTCGCATTTGGTCGTTACACGGAGCGATCGAGTGCGGCTACCGCGCTTCGCCGACCACCACCGACTGACCATCCTTCATCACCGCGATGTAGTTGATGGAGAATACCTGCGCATCGGCGCCGATCGAGTCCTTGCCGCCGAAGGTCAGGGTCTGACCCTGGAGCGACTTGAACGGGAAGATCGATGGGAATGCCGCGCGGACTTTTTGCGGCTCGTCGGGCGTGCCTGCGACCTGAATGGCTTTCAGCATCATCGCTGCGCCATCAAAAAAATTCACGATCAGCTCATTTGGCGGATTGCCATACTTCTTCTGATAGAAGGCGGCGAGGGTCTGGTAATCCTTGTTGGCCGGATCGGCGAATACGAGATGCACAAGTCCCTCAGCGCCTTCTTTGCCGACGGCCTCTAGCACCTCGCGTTGGCCGGATCCGCCCATCAACACGAACTGGCCCTTATAGCCGAGCTCACGCGCTTGACGGACGATCAGACCAGACGTCGCTGGCGAACTGGGGCCGGTGTCAATAATGTCCGGCGGGTCAGCCAGGATTTTGGTTAGGACCGGCGCGAAATCCTTGGCCTGCCGCTCGACAAATTCCGTAGAGGCCTTGTAGCCGGCTTTCTGCATTGCGTCGTCGGTGAGCTTCGCGACAAAGCGGCCGCTTTCGTCATTGGGATAGATTTTAACGATCTTGTCACCCTTCATGTTTTTCCTCATCCATGACACCATGGGAGGAATGTAGTCTTTCAGCAGCGTCTGGATGCGGACGACATGCTTGGTATCCGCGTCGATGGCCTTGTCCGAGACCGCCGACGTCATCACGAAAACATCGTCGTCCTCGATCTTCGATTTCAGCGCGAGATGCGAAGCGGAGATCATCGTGAAAACATATTTGACCTTGTCGCGCTCGATCAGCCGATTGTAGGCGCTGACAGCTTCCGCAGCCTTCAGCTGGTCATCATAGGAAATGTATTCGAGTTTATATTTGGTCCCTTTGACATCGAGGCCGCCCTGCGCGTTCGCCTGCTCGACGGCGTAGCGAATCCCTTCCGCGGCCGACGTGGCGATTGCAGCGCCGGGTCCGGTGAGCGCCAGGACCGATCCGATCTTGATCGTGGGCTGCTGGGCAAACGCCGCTGACGAGAGCAGGGCCGCGGCCAAAACCGGGAATGCTTTGAGCGTTGATCTCATGGTGTTTCCCTCCAAGACAGTGCAAGGCGTTGGTTGTCGTTATTGGCCTTAGTCTTACAGAGCGAGAGTTTTGATCATAAGTCTCCCGACCTGGGGTCAATCTGCATCATCCGGAGCCGCCGAGATAGGCAGCCTGTACCTCTGGCCGCTCTAGGAGATCGCTGCTGCTGCCGGCAAGCGCAATCGACCCGGTTTCCAGCACATAGGCGGTACTTGAGATTTTCAATGCCAGCTTCGCGTTCTGCTCGACAATCAGAACGGTAACGCCGTCATGGTTCATTCGCTTGACGAGATTGGCGACCTCGTGAATGAGCTTGGGCGCCAGACCAAGCGTCGGCTCGTCCAGCATCAATAATCTGGGCCGGCCGATCAACGCGCGCGCGATCGCGACCATCTGTTGTTCGCCGCCTGACAGACTCGAGGCGATCTGATTTCGGCGTTCGGCGACCCGCGGGAAGATGTCATATATCATCGCCAGATTTTCGCGAAATATCGCGCTGTCGCGCATGCGATAGGCGCCGATCCGGATGTTCTCGTAGACAGACATTTCCGGAAACAGTCGTCGTCCTTCCGGACAAAGAGTGATGCCGCAGTCAAGCCGACGATGCGGTTCGAAGGTGGAGATGTCCTTTCCGTCGAAACGCACGACGCCACTGCTCTGGCGTACAAGGCCGACGATCGTCTTCAAGAGGGTGGATTTTCCTGCACCGTTTGCGCCGATGATCGCCACCACGCTTTTGTCGGGGACGTCGATCGAGACCTGGCGGAGGGCGTGAACGCCGCCATAGTCGACGGAAAGGTCTGCTCCTTCAAGCAAACTCATAGTCTTCACCGAGATAGGCATCGATCACGCGGGCATCGGCTTTGATTTCAGCAGGCGTTCCGATGGCGATCGGCTTGCCTTGGCTGACCACCAAGATCCGGTCGCACACGCCCATCACCAAAGGCATGTCGTGTTCGACAATCAGGATGCTGATTCCGCGCTCCTTCCGCAACCGTTTCAAAACCGCGGCAATCGTCCTTTTCTCGGACGAGTTGAGTCCTGCGGCGGGTTCATCCATCAGCATCAACTTCGGTGAAACCATCATGGCCATGCCGATGCCAAGCACTTTCTGCTGGCCATAAGGGAGGCTGCCGGCGGCGGCGCTCAGGATTGAAGACAGGCCGATGAAGTCGGCGACGTCCTTGAGGTCGCTGTGGGGCGCGACGTTGCGGTTGGTAAAATAGGCAAATGGTCCATGTCTGCGGGCTATCACTTCCGAGCGTCGGAGGTTTTCCTCAACAGAATGCTTCGAAAAATTGTAGACACTCTGGAATGTGCGCGCGATGCCGCGTCGCGCGATCGCATCGCTCGGATGGCCGGTGATGTCGGTCCCCTCGAATGTAATTTTTCCCGCCGTCGGCTTGTAATAGCCAGCAATCACATTGAAGAGCGTCGTCTTGCCTGCCCCGTTCGGGCCGATGACTCCGAAAATTTCACCTTTCTCAACGCTGAAGGACACGTCAGAAACTGCCAGCAGGCCACCGAACCGCTTCGTCAGTCCCGTCACGGAGAGGATTTCAGTCACGGTCTCTTCTCCCGGCCTTCTATCCGCAACAACGCAACGAGTCCCTGACGGAAAAACATCAGGAACACACCCAGGCAGACGCCATAGATCAGAAGTTGGTACTCACGCGCGTCACGCAGAAGCTCGGGCAATGGCACGATAAGGATCGCGCCAAGCAACGGACCGATGACAGTGCTCACGCCTCCGATCGTGTTGATGACGAGGAGATCGACGATTGCGCGAAGGCCAAATGTGTCAGGCGTCAGGAGGCCAATATAGAAGGCGTAGAAACCGCCGGAAATCCCAGCGATGAGCGCACTCAGAACGAACGCGGCGATTCGCCATGCCATAGCGTTGCCGCCGAGCGATCGCGTCACCATTTCGTTCTCGTTGAGGGACTGGAAAATGACCCCGATGTCGGATTTTTCAATCGCCCACAGCACGCCGAAGGACATGGCAGTCCAGATCATACCCATCGCGTAATAATGTTGAGTTGCCGTGAGGCGCAGACCTAAAATGGAGAATTTCGGAATGCCAAACAGGCCGCTATTGCCGTTCGTCAAGGAAATCCAGTCCTGCATGATCAAATTGATGATCTCCCCGAACGCGAAGGTCAGCAGCACGAAGTAAGTGCCCTTGATCCGCAGGAAAATGGGGGCGAACAATGCTGCGACAGCGGCGGCAAATATCCCGCCGCTCAGCAGCGACAGAAAAGGCGGGACGCCAACGCGCATCGTTAGCAGTGCGCTGCAATAAGCACCCATGCCCATGAACGCGACATGGGCCAGCGATAGTTGGCCGATCTTGACCATCAAATTCATGCTGGTCGCCATCGGAATCATGATCGTTGCCATGGTCGCGATGTGAAAGGAGTATCGGTCGCCCAACAGCCAGGGTATCCCGGAGATTACGACGACAGCGATAACCGGATAGACGGGCTTCATCGGACGATGCGCCCCATCAGTCCTGTTGGGCGGACAATGATAATGGCGAGCACGACACCGAAAGAGGCGATCAGCGCGGCTGTCGGATTGACCAATGTCGCTACGGCCGACTCGCACAGCCCGATGATCATGCCGCCAAGCACCGCACCCGGCACGCTTCCCAGACCGCCGAGAATGACGATCACGAATGCCCTGACGATAACCAATTCGCCCATATATGGCCCGATTGGGTAGATCGGCGCCATCAGCGCTCCAGCCAACCCTGCCAGCAGACAGGACATCCCAAAAGAGACAGCATAAATCATGCTGGATTCGATGCCCATCAGGCTCGCCGTTTCGCGATCCTGCGACACGGCTTGCATGGCTAGCCCAGTCCGGGTGAATTTTAGAAAGCTGTAAAACAACGAAAGGATGAGCAGCGCAGCTACCGCGACGGTGGTGCGGTCCCACGGCACCACAGCCCCGATCGCATTCCATGTGCCCGAAAACGGCCGCGGGATGTTCCGCTCCGCGGGCCCGAATAGCAGCAGCGCTCCGGATTGAAGCGTGGTGCCGATAGCGAAGGTCATGATCATGCCCGGCATTTCTTCGGTCACGAGGGGCCGGATCAGAATTCGTTCGATGACCACCCCCATCAAAGCCGCGGTCACACCCGCAATTGCGACGGCGACAAAGAATGGCCAGCCCAGGACGCCGTACAGCACCATCACCACCATGGCGCCGGTCATGTAGAATTCGCCATGCGCGAAATTCACGACCCGCATGATGCCGAATACGAGCGTAAAGCCCAGCGCCATGATGACGTAGACAAGGCCAGCGAGTATTCCATTGACGACGATCTGCGCAATCATGCAGGTAGCCGATCTACACCCCAGCGTAAAAAGACGGATCTTGATTCGTTAGCGGCCGATCCCGGGCCGCGCGGTCGCGCCCGCAGGCGTGTTTCGTGCGTTCGGGTACATCGACGAAACGGACCGTATGTACCTCAGAGATTGAGATCGTTCTGTTCGCGACGTATGGGCGCAAATTTCTGAAAATCTTGGCAAGCTGCAGATGACCTTGTGTCAAGATCACCGGTGGTCCCCCCGTTCACGGTCCCTTTGGGACTGCTTTTTCTTTTTTAGAGTTGTGTGATCGTACGTCGGTCGGCGCGACCTGACAATGAGCGAACGCCCGGTCAATGGGTTTTCCTTGCGCAACGGAAGGCACAAAGAACGTCGCGGAGATTTGCGTCCGCGGAGCGGCGGTCCGGCCCGACCCGGCGCCGAGCGCCCGGGCTCGTTAAAGTAAGGCGGCGAGATGACGCGGGTGGAGCAGAAGAATTCTGGAAGGCGGCATTCCGTTAGGAAGGATCACGACGTCGTGGTGGCGAGTTCGTCCGGCTGCTTCTTTGCGTCTGGTACGACCGCGCGCAGCTTGTAGCGGTCTACCATTTCACGGATGATTTCCTTGATGTAGCCTTCAACGACAGCGCGTGCGCGGGTGACCGGACGCGTTGCAGAGCGAGCCATATAGGCGGTACGGCGGATCGTCGGTTCTTCGATCGGAACAAGCGCGAGGCGCCCGGCGGACACCTGGTTGAAAACAGCGCCATGCGAGAGCAACGTGTAGGCGCTCGCTCGACCGACCATTTCGATGATATGTGGCAGCGAATCGATTTCAGCGACGACATTCAGTTCGATGTCGGCCGAATTGGCGAACTTCTCCTGGAGCTTCCGTGCGCCATGTGAGGGGCTCGTCAACACCAATGGAAATTTCTCGATCTGCGACGCGCTGATCGGCTGCAGCGCCATGCCATCGGGGCCTAATTGCCCCGGCCAGTTGTCACGGGCGGTAACCAGAAACAATTCCTCGGTCAGGATAGGCTCGAAAAGATAAGAGGCGACTTCGGGCGCCTCGTAGACGCAGCCGATGTCCAATCGGTCCGTGTTCAGCCAATCGATGATGTCGCCTGACATCGCCTCGGCGATGTGCAGCCGGATTTGTGGATACATATTGTGGACCGTTTCCAGCAAAGGCACGCTCAGAAGGATGCTGAGCGAAGGGGGAAGACCGATCGACAATGGACCGCGAGGTTCGCCGCCGATTTGCCGGATCTCTTCGATCATATCGGCGACGTTTTTCAACATCTTACGCCCGCGGCTTGCCAAGGCCATGCCGGCTTCGGTCATCTGAATGCCGCGCGCCCCTCGGATCGCCAGCTTGGTGTCGATCTCTTCCTCAAGCTTGGAGATGTTCTCCGATAGGGAAGGCTGAGCCATGTTCAAGGCGGATGCGGCAGCAGAAATCGAGCCGTGTTCAGCCAGAGCGATAAAATAGGACAACCGCTTGAAGTTTATTGTTGCTGAGGTTTTTTCGATCCGCCGCATGTCAAACCTCCCGATTGTGACCTCGCCGGGGCGCGCGGCAACCAATAGGCTTTGTCTATATCTCGTCTATATCCGGCGATTATGGGTGTCCAGCAAAAGGCGCAACAAGAGGACGGGCCGCAAGGCCCGCATCCGCCCACGGATCGCTGGCGGCCGCTAATAGGGCGCGGGAATGGGATTATGCCTTGGGCGCGGCGTCTCAGCCCTGGCTGGCCCAGGGGCGGGCGGGCTCGCGCTTGTATGCTCAGCCGGCTGCTCGGCATCCAGCCGAGGGGCGGTGCAGCATTATTCTGCGCCGCAGCATTTCAAGAGGTCGTCTCGTCAGGAAGCCGTCTCGATCTCGCCGAGACGCTTCACCGAATGGAGCGTCAGGACGCCATTCGCATTTTGACGGTATTGCGGAACTTGGCCATCACCGCCGAGAAGTTCGGGGCCTTTTCGAGGTTGAGGAGGGCGTCGATGATGTCGTCCACCTGCGCCGGCGGCAAAATGCTTTCCGCATTCCGCCGGAACTTGGCTACGAGCTCCTCCGTGGTCATGTAGCTGCCCGAATCCGGCGATGGGCTGCCTTTTGGAAAGCGACGCTCGCCAGTGAATGTCTGTCCCCGTGCGGTGACCTCGACACGAGCGGGGCGGCTTGCCGAATGTTCCTTCAGCAGCGGGATGTAATCCGGATGGGGCTCGTGCGTCACCTTGTCCATCATGGACATGACTTCTGGACTGAACACCAGCTTCGGATCCTGCCAGACCTTGCTCGGTGAAACACGTTGGGCCGCCAGCGCAATTCCATGTTTGAGGCTGAACTGAGCGTCCATGACATGTTCGATACGGTTGTTCACCCAGATCGGCAGGTCCACGAAAGCCTCGCCGAACGCGCGAATTTTTTCGATTTCGGCCGGCTTGATGTCGTGTGTTTCGAGCACTTCGATCAACGTGTCGAACACGCTGTGCAGCACACGACAATGAGGATAGGGCTTATAACTGTTCTCCGGCACGTAGCGCCACGTCGTGCCCAAGCTCTCGCAGATTCCGTCCGGTTCCCAGCGCTTGGTACCGATGATGGCAGGATAGCCGTAATCCCGATCATCGAGAATTTGCACGTCACCACGATGGCCCAGTTCGCCCATCGCCGCTGCCGTCAGGGCCGATTGCGCAATGACTCCGGCGACCGTGTATTTGATCGTCGATGACGGAGCATGCCGTGCCCAGGCCATGTGTGAGTTCACCGGCGAGATGGAGCCGGCGATACCGATGCCATTCGCGATAAGCTCGGCGCTCAGTCCTTTGATCCGCATCACCGCTGCCGTCGCGCCGAAGACGGTCGACGCGTATCCATAGACCTGGGGCGGCTCCATCCGGCCGTTTTTCACGTCACGCAGGTAGTCCATGGCCTTGCCAATGCGATTCGATATCTCGTGCGCAATCGCCATTGACGCGACGAAATCGCCGCCGGACGCGCCAATCGCCTCGGCCACCGCCATGGCTCCCGGAATGACATAGGGAGACACGTGCCCTGGCGGCAATATGGCGTCGAAATCGAGTGCGTTGATCAGTTCTCCATTGGCGAAAGCGGCTCCGAAAATCGAACTCCTGCTTCCGATGCCGAGGATCGTCGCGTCGTCGCCGGTTCCCATCTGCCCAGCGATCTCGATCGCAATTTTGCTTTTCGGTTCGTTGGTGGCGGCGAGGGCGCAACCGATCGAATCGAGGATGACGCGCTTGGTCTCGTTTGCGACCTCCGAAGGGAGATCCTGATAACGGCAGTCGGCCGTGAACTGAGCCAGGCGCTGTACGATGGTTTGGGACATGCGTTAGGTCCTCTTGAGATCGGTATTCGGCTGACGGTGTAACGAGGGTCTCGCCGTGGAGATCATATACTCTGAAAGATAATCTGACGATCGGCAAATCCTATAGCTACCCTCGGTCGCCGGAACGCGCGACAGCCGATGCAGCGGCACGCAATAGAAAATCGCCGGATCAATCGAAGGTGAGAACGACGCGCCCGCGAAAGCCGCCTCGTTCGGCCATCGCGTACGCCTCGGCAGCTTTCGTGAAGGGGAATACGCCCTTCGGCGCCACCCGCGGCTTCAGCGTGCCGAGCTCAAGCATCTTTGCAATCCGTGCGATCCGTTCCGGATCGCCTATTCCTTCCGCAACCGAGACATAGCCGACGCTAAGACGGGGATCGTCAATCCGATAGGATTTGCGTACGGAAATCGCTCCTCCGCCATTTCGGACGAAGCGCGAAACCTCATTGCCGATCAGTGCGCCATCGATCAATCCATCGACGCCCTCCGGGCAGGCGGCGCGCAGTTTCTGTTCGAGACCGGCATCTCGCGGCAGAACGACATCAGCACCGATCGCCGTCAAAAAATCGCGATCCTTGTCACTGGCGTTTGCCAGAACCTTGAGGCCGGCCTGCCGCGCAAGCTGGATTGCATAGCTGCCAAGCATTCCCGCCCCGCCTGTTACCAAGAGCGTTTGGCCTCCGGCCAATCCAAGCATTTCAAGCGCGAGGATCGCCGTCAGCGCGTTCATGGGTACCGTGCTCGCGCTTGAAAGGTCGATATTGGCCGCAATCTTGGCGACGTACGTTGCGGGCACAACGATTTCCTGAGCCTGGGCGCCGCCGGAAGGCGTGCGCGGATTGCATACGCCGATCACCGAAGTTCCGACCGGCAGCTCAACACCTTCGCCCGTTGCGGCGACACGGCCGGAAAACTCCATGCCGGCTACGAATGGCGGCAAGAGGTCCGTCATGGTTGACGCTTGCGCTCCACCAAGCATCAGACGGTCCGTCGGGTTGATCGGAGCGGCCGAAACAGCGATGGCAAGTTCGCCCGGTCCCGGTTGACGCAGCGGCCGTTCCTCGATCCGAAGTACCTCGGGACCGCCGAATTCGTAAAAAGTGACAGCCTTCATCTGCGAATCCCGATAGTGGCAAGAGCAATGTGCCGGGATAGTCTACGCTACCCGGTCCGCTTTTGGCTATTTGTCCTGCCTGATGCGAGGAGCTGTTTCAGCCCGTCCGTTGCCCTTTGGACCGACGAGTCTTCGCCTATGGTGGCCTTAGGCCCTTCGGATTGCAAACTGCATTGCGTAGGTCGAAGGAAAAGTCGGAGTGATACTGCGGCAGAACAACTCGTAGCCCAAGCGGAGGGAAAAATAATGAAGCGATTCGAGGGCAAAACATTCGTTGTCACTGGCGGCGGCAGCGGGATCGGTGCCGCGACCGTTCGTCGTCTGCTCGATGAGGGTGCCAGGATCATCGCGGTGGATCTGGATGAGGCTCGAGCCCAGAAGGCGCTTGACGCACCATCGGTCGATTCAACGCGTGTTATGGCTGCTGGCGTTGACGTCTCCGACCCGGCGGCGGTTGATCGCTTCATGGCAGATGTGGTCAAGAAGTTCGGCAGCCTCGACGGCCTGGCCAATTGCGCCGGCGTGCGAGGTGTTGGTTCGATCGTCGATACCGAGCGTAAGCTCTGGGATCTCAACATGGACGTCAACCTGAGAGGTACATTCAACACCTGCCAGGCCTTTTGTCGTTATCTCAGAGACAGTGAACGCCCCGGCGTGATCGTCAATATCTCCTCGCAGGCCGGAGTGGAGGCCGTGCCGAACCGGCTGGCCTATGTGACGTCGAAACACGGCGTTGTCGGCTTGACGCGTGCGATCGCAGTTGAAATGGCCGCCGCGGGCGTGCGCGCCAATGTTATCGCACCCGGCATGATCCGCACGCCCATGACCGAAGTCATGTTTCAAGATCCGGCGAATGTCGAACGCATCCGCAGGGCACACCCAATCGGTCGCGAGGGGCGGGCTGAGGAGGTCGCCTCTGTAATCGCGTTCTTGTTGTCCGACGACGCGAGCTTCGTTACAGGTGTCGTCATGCCGGTCGATGGTGGAATGACGGCGGGAGCGGCGTCCTTCTGAGGACGCTGTCTGTCCGTGGGCCTCCACGCCGTGACCGGCGAGATGAATGAGCGCATTTGAGCGCAACGTGTCAGGAGTCGTCCTTATGGCAGCTGTCCTCGAAGGCATTCGCGTCCTTGATTTCGGTCGATGGATTGCTGGTCCGTATTGCGCACATGTGCTGGCATCTTTGGGTGCGGATGTCGTTCGCATAGAGCGGCCCGCAGGCGAAGATGACCGTTATCTTATGCCTGTCACCGAGGGGGGCGAGGGCGCGCAGTTCCTGCAATGCAATGGCGGAAAACGCTGCCTGACAATCGAGATGGCTTCGCCTGACGGGCAGAAGGTCTTACGGCGAATGATCGGCCAGGCCGACATCGTGGTAGCCAATTACTCGCCGCGGGCATTGAAGCATTTCGGGCTCGACTATGAGACGCTGAAGCGGATCAAGCCGGACATCATTCTGGCCACCGCGACGGCTTACGGCACCGAAGGCCCGATGGCTGAGAGCGTCGGTTTCGATGGCGTGGGGCAGGCGGTGAGTGGCGCGATCTGGCTGACGGGCGAGCCCGGCAAGCCTTACCGGACGGCGACGGCGCCGATTGATTTCTCGACCTCTCTTTCGCTTGCATATGGCGTGCTCGCTGCGGTGATTGGTCGGATGCGCACCGGCAAAGGCGCGCATGTGCAAGCCTCTCTGGTCGGTACATCGCTCAACATCATGAACCAGATCCTGATGGAGGAAAGCACCGGCTATAACCACCGCGTCCCCACTGGCAACAGAAGTCCGATGTCTGGACCTTCCGATCTGTTCAAGGCGAAAGATGGTTGGTTCATCATGCAAGTGATCGGACAGAAGATTTTCAAGCGCTGGACGAAGGTAGTCAATCGCGAGGATTTGCTGGAGGATCCGCGTTTCGCCAGTGACAGCTTACGCGGCAAAAATGGCGCAGAACTCAGCCGGATCATGCAGGAGTGGTGCGCAGAACGTGACCGAGAGCAGTGCATGCGCGTTCTGGCAGACGCCGGCATTGGCTGCGGCCCTGTGTTGACGCCCAGCGAGGTGATGGGCGATGCGCTGAGCCTGCGCCGGACTTTTATGCGAGACGTTGCATTTCCTGGATCAAGCGGCCTCCCAATTGCGCCGCCGCCGGCGCGGCTGTCGGAAGGCATGGTCGAAATCACGCGTCCTCCCTTGCTCGGCGAGCACAGCACGGAGGTACTGGAGGGCTATGGTTTCAGCGCCGCAGAAATTGAAGCGCTGCGGCGCGAGCGCACGATCTAAGTCTTGAGCGCGGCTTTGGCGTGAGTCTCAGGATGCGGTTAGCAGCCGACGGCCGATGATCTGCGCCTGAATCTCGGCAGCGCCCTCGAAGATGTTGAGGATTCTCGCGTCGCAAAAGACGCGGCTGATCTCCGATTCCTGCGCGTATCCGTTGGCCCCGTGAATCTGCAGCCCAACATCGGCGTTGGCAAAGGCCACGCGCGCCGCCAAGAGCTTGGCCATGCCAGCTTCGAGGTCGCAACGGTGACCCTTGTCCTTTTCCCGCGCTGCGAAATAAGTCAGTTCGCGCGCGATAACTGTTTCCGCCAGCATCAGCGCCAGCTTGTCACCAATGCGTGGGAAGTTGATGATCGGCTGGCCGAACTGGACTCGCTCAAGCGCGTAGCCCAGAGCAAGGTCGAACGCGCGCCGGGCAACACCGACAGCTCGCGCTGCGGTCTGAATGCGCGCTCCTTCGAAGGTTCGCATGAGTTGCTTGAAGCCGTCGCCCTCGGCGCCGCCGAGCAGACCCCATTCCGGCACGTGGAAATTGTTGAAGGCGATGTCGTATTCTTTCATGCCACGATAGCCGAGGACCGGGATTTCTCCGCCCGTCATGCCGGTGGTGGGGAAGGGCGCCTCTTTATGTCCTCGCACTTTCGGGGCAAGAAACATGCTCAAGCCGGAAAAGCCCTTGGTATCGTTTGACCGCGCCAAAATCGTCATCAGATCGGACCGCGCCGCATGCGTGATCCAGGTTTTCGCGCCGGTGAGGCTCCAGCTCCCGTCTGCCTGTCGAACAGCGCGGGTGCGGACACTCCCAAGATCGGAGCCGGTATCTGGCTCGGTGAACACGGCCGTGGGCAGAACCTCGCCGCTTGCGATCCGAGGCAGCCATTCGGCTTTCTGGGCTTGCGTTCCTGCCTGGGTGATTAAATCCCCCGCGATCTCGGACCGCGTTCCGAGCGAACCTGCCGCAATCCAGGCGCGGCTCAGTTCCTCAGTGACCACGCACATCGCGAGCTTGCCAAGGCCAAGTCCGCCAAACTCCTCCGCGATACAGATACCGAAGGTGCCGAGTTCGGCCATCTCGGCCACGATCTCGTCTGGTATCAGAGCGTCTGCGAGGTGCCATTGATGCGCGCGTGGAAGGATTCGCTCGGCAGCGAACCTGCGATATTGCTCGCGGATCATGTCCATGACGTCGCCAAGGCCTGCGTGGACCTGCTCGCCACTCCGAAGGAAGCCGATCAGTGCCTTGCGATTTGCGGCGGTATTTCCCTCGGCGAGGAGAAGTGCGACAGCTGGAATGGCCCGCAGTTCAGCAGCGGCGGCGTTCAACGATAATTCCGTTGGCCGGAAAATCTCGTTTTGGCTCATCGGGACGCCGGTGCTGAGTTGCTCGAGATACTCGCCGATGCCGATGACCAAGGCCGTCGCCGTTGCGTCGCTCAGTTGGCCGCGCTCGGCCAACGCGGCGCCCCAGGCCGCCGCCTGTCGCACCGCTTCGGCCAATGTCCCGATCCAGGCGAAGCCGTGAAGCAGACGCTGCGCGTCCTCCGCCAGCGCACGATCAAGGTGACCTTTTCGAACGACGTGCTCGGCCGCCGCCCGCCGCGCCGCTTCCACATATTTGGTGACGGCAGATCCCAGTGACGGAAGCGCTTCGATGATGCGCGCGAGATCGGCGGCTGGAGTCATCTTAATGTCGTCTGGTAAAATTCGGCTTGCGCTTTTCTCTATGGCTGGCGAGGCCCTCCTTCACGTCTGGCCCACGGAAGCCAAGGAATTCCATGCTGAGGCCCGCCTCGAAGGTGCCTGCATTATGCTTCCAAAACAGGTTCAGCGCGCGTTTGGTCCACTGGATCGATTCCTGAGCGCCAACATTGAGTTTGCTGGCCAGTTTCCGCGCCGTCACCAGCAGGTCGGCTTCCTCGACCGCCAGTGACACGAGGCCGATCCGCTCGGCTTCCTCGCCCGAGATCATGTCGCAGGTCAGCAAGAGATATTTCGCTTTCGCCATCCCGCACAGCAGTGGCCAGACGGCTGCTGCGTGGTCGCCGGCCGCGACACCAAGCCGGGTGTGGCCGTCGACGATCTTGGCGTTCTTTGCCGCGATCGAAATGTCCGCCATCAGCGCCACCACGAGCCCGGCTCCGACCGCAGGCCCGTGAATCGCCGAGATGATCGGCTTGGAACAATCGATCATGTTGTAGTAGAGATCGCGGGATTCCTTGAGGACCTTCGTGAGCGTGGCGTAATCCTCGATCTGCTTTTCGATCATCTCGAAGCTGCCGCCGGCGGAAAAGGCTTTCCCTGCACCACGAACGATGACGACGTTCACGTTCGGGTCGTCATCGATCATGTTCCAGACATAAGGAATGTCGGCATGCACGCGCTCGTCCACGGCGTTGAGATTGGGACCGTCGAAGATGATCTCGAGCACTCCCGGTTCGTTCATCTCGAACTTGAGGGCCAGGTTCTTATACTTGTCCAGCGTTGTCATCTCGATATCCTCTTAGACTGATAACATGCAGCTCCGCGGAGCAGGAGCGGTACTCGGCGTCAAAGCGGGTCTCGCTCGCAAATCCGGACGCTGCACCGTGCGCATCGAACGCGCGTATGAGCTCTTGGTTCGCTCAATAGGATTTCGGCAGGCCCAGAACCTTATCCGAGATGTAGTTCAACACCATTTCCTGCGACACCGGGGCGATCTTCAACAATCTGGCCTCGCGCCAGTAACGCTCGACATGGTACTCGGAGGCATAGCAGTAGCCGCCATGATACTGCATGGCTCGATCGCACGCCTCGAACGCTGCCTCGGTCGCCAGGAATTTGGCTGTGTTTGCTTCCGGACCGCAGGGCGCGCCGTTATCGAACAGTTGCGCGGCTTTCATGGTAATCAGTTCTGCCGCGAGAAGTCGCATCCAGCTGTCGGCGAGGGGATGTGCGACCGCCTGATTCTGGCCGATCGGACGATCGAAAACGACACGCTCCTTGGCGTACTGCACGGTTTGGTTCAATGCGGCGCGTCCGGTGCCGATTTGAGCGAACGCAACCGCGATGCGCTCAGGATTGAGGCCATCCAGCAGGCAGCGAAAGCCCTTATCGATTTCGCCGACGATCTCGTCTTCGAAAACCTCGAAATTGTCGAACACGACCTCGTTGGAATCGATGCAGTTGCGAGCCAATTTGTCGATCGGCGTGACTTGCACGCCCTTTTTGCCCTTGAGCTGAGTGAAAAACACCGTAATGCCGTCGAACGGCTTCACCGGATTGCGCGCGCTTGTGCGGCACATCAGCAGCATGCGATCGGCATTCACCGCATTCGAGATCCAGACTTTCCGGCCATTGACCAGGAACCGATTTCCGTCGCGCTTAGCGAAGGTTTTCATGCGCGATGTATCGACGCCGTTATCTGGCTCAGTCAGGGCGAAGCACATCATGATTTCGCCGGACGCGAGCAGCGGCAGGTATTTCTGCTTCATCTCGTGCGAGCCATGGTGAATGATGGGCTTGGGCGGGAAGACGAAATAGTGAAATGCGGAAGCACCTGACGCGCCGCCGCCGGCCTCAGCGATTTCATGAAGGATGACACCGGCCTCGGTGAGGCCGAGGCCCATTCCGCCATACTCCTTTGGCATTGTGACTCCAAGCCAGCCATTCTTGGCGAAAGCCTTGGTGAATTCCCAAGGGTATTCCTTCTTCTTATCTTTGATGCGCCAGTATTCCGGTCCAAAATCATCAGCCAGACGACGGGCCGAGGTGCGGATCATCTCGAGATCCGGCTGATCCAACGTCATGAGCTTGTCTCCTGATTTCCTGCTAGGCTTTGATCGGAATAAGTTCGAGAGGTGTGGAGGCGTCCAAGGCCGACATGTCGCCCATCGGTTCGCCGAGGAAGCGCGCGCGGATGGCCCGGCGCATGATCTTGCCGTTTTTGGTTTTTGGCAGTCCGGGGACCACGATCAATTCAGACGGCACCATGGCCTTGCCAACGAGGCGCGTCACGGCTTCGGCGGCCGCATTATGATCGAGTTCCGTCGCGCCCTCGCGAAGGGTCACGAAAGCAACGATACGCGCGCCTCTGGCGGCATCGGGCACGCCGATTGCTGCAGCCTCGGCGACGGCCGCGTTGGTGACGAGGGCGGATTCAATTTCCGCCGGACCGACCCGGCGTCCAGCGATCTTCAGCGTGTCATCCGACCGTCCGTGTATCCGCCAATATCCGTCCTTATCGATGCTGGCGAGATCGCCGTGAATCCAGATGTCCGGAAACGTATGGAAATAGGTTTTCAGATAGCGATCGGGGTCGCGCCAGAAGCCGTGGGTCATACCGGGCCAACTGTTGTGGACCGCCAACTCGCCAATTTCATCGGTCGGCTTGCCCGCCGCATCGACGACGTCGGCGTCCATGCCAAGCAGCGGACCGGAAAAGGTCGCAGGTGATTGCGGCGTAATCGTATAATTGGAAAGGATACCGCCGCCGGTCTCCGTCCCGCCGGTGTAGTTGATGATGGGACGACGCTTGTCGCCGATCGTCTCAAACAGCCACGACCAGCTGGGAACGTCCCAGGCCTCGCCTGTGGACGCGAAAGCGCGAAGACTTGAGAGATCCTGCGTCGGTTTCGCGGCGCCGGTCGCAGAACGGATGCTTCGGGCCGCGGTCGGAGCGATGCCGAGAAAAGTCACCTTGTTACGCTCGACGATCTGCCAGAGCCGGCTTTCGTCGGGATAGTTTGGCAGGCCTTCGATCATGACGACGCTTGCGCCGAACTGCAGGCAGCCAACGATCATGAGCGGGCCCAGCATCCATCCCATGTCGGCGATCCAGCCGACGCGGTCGTCGCTCTGGATATCGAAGGCGTAGCCGAAATCGAGGCCGGACTTGAGGAGATAGCTGATATGGCTGTGTACGATGCCTTTCGGCGCGCCTGTTGTTCCGGATGTGTAGATAATCAGGAAGGGATCATTGGGATCGCAGGCTAACGTCTCCACTGGGCGGGATGTGCGGCCGAGTTCGGACCAGTCGAGCGCGCGGTCACTGGCCGTTGGGGTTTCTCCTCCATCGTGACGAATGACGATGAGATGTTTGACCTCGCTTGCGTTCTGCAACGCGGCGTCTGCGGTGGCTCGCATGGGCACTCGTTTGCCGCGCCGGGTCGTGCCGTCGACCGTGATCAGGGCCACGGCGCCGGCGGCGTTCAGGCGTGCGGCCAGCGGGTCTGGGCCATAGCCCGAGAAGGCGGGAACGGCGATCGCGCCTATTTTCGCGCAGGCGAAAAGAGCAACGGCCGCCTCAACGATGACAGGCAGAAAAAGGCCGATGCGGTCGCCTTTTTGGATGCCCAGATCGAGCAAGCCGCAGGCGACGCGATCGACCTCGGCGCTGAGTTCGCTGAACGTCATTTCGCGCCGGGCGCCGGAGTCGCCTTCGTAGATCACGGCCGGTCGATCTTTGAGTTCGGGCGTCGCCGCATGGCGATCGACGCAATGCGCTGCGACGTTCAGGCGCCCCTCGGGAAACCAGCGCGGAAATTGTCGTCCTGCCGAGAAGTCGGCGACGGCGGAGAACGGTTCGGTGAATTCGATGCCGAGATCCTTGCATGCGGCAGGCCAGAACCAGTCCGGCCGATCCACCGAGTCGCGGTGCAGCACCGCCAGAGACTGATATCCCCACCGCTTCATGGCCTGAGCCAGCCGGCTTCGTTCGAGATCTTTGGGCGAGGGCTTCCAGACAGCCGCCGCGTCCGTGCCGAATGATGCTCTACCCCGCACGGCTTACGCTCCTCGTTTGCTGAGAACTTCGTGCAGGGCGATGACTTCCTTCGCGGTCTTCACATGCGCCAGGTCGATATGCATTCCCTCATAGTCGACCGCAGCAATTCCTTTTGCCAGGCCGGCCTCGAAGGCTTCAATCATGCCTCGATAGAACGAAACCTCCTGGGCGGTCGGTTGGAACACCTCATTGGCGATCGGGACGTGACTGGGATGAATAGCCACCAGGCCGCGAAACCCGAGCTTTTTGTTGTCACGTGCGAATTTCCAGGCGCCGTCGATGTCCTTCAGATCCTGCCAGAGGCCGACCAGCGGAAAGTCCTTGCCGGCCGCGCGGACCGCGAGAACGGCGCGCGACCGCAGATAGAGTGTTTCGAGGCCATCCGGCGTAAATTCGAAACCGACCGAGCGCGACACGTCGGCGTCCCGCGCGGTGCCAGCGAACAGCGTCGCGCAACGAGGTGACGCCGTAATCATATTCTCGCAGTCGGCATAGGCCTGCGCGGTCTCAAGCGACAGCACGAATTCCAGCGAGCCTTGCGTCACCCCATTTCGACGCTCGAAATGCGAAACCAGGGCATCGGCGCAGATGACATCACGTGCGCCATAGGTCTTGGGCGGCAGAAAGCCATGGCAACCTTCAATGGCGACCGCCTCGAGATCATCGCCCATCATACCCGTCTCAAGCGCGTTCAGACGCACGTAGACACCAACGTCGGGATGGTTTTTTGCCAGGTCCCGGATCGTCTCGGCGACCATATGCCGAGCTTCCGCCTTCATGTCCTGCGGCACCGAATCCTCGAGGTCGAGGATGATGGCATCCGTGCCTGCAGCAACCGCCTTCGCGGCCCATCCCTTTCGGTGGCCGGGCACGAAAAGCATCGACCGTGTAGGTTTCATATCGGCGCAAACTCCAGTTCCGCGAGGGTGTCGCATTATGCATGATCGGCCGTCAATCAGAAGGAGAAATCCCGAAACGGACCGTGAGGCAAAAACTTGCGCACGCATAGGCCGATGGATCAGTTTCCATCCAGCGCTCAACGGTTCTTATTCAGGTGGGCAGAGGGGCGATGTTGCGATATTCAGGCGTCCATAGGTGTCGATAAACCACGCTTCGGAAAATCCTATGTTGGCAAGGTTGCGGCGCCGGCGGAAGCTTTGACAATGAATGAGGACAGCGTGCCGTTGTCGGCAAGATCAAACGAAAGATAGATCCGTGAGGAGACTGGAGGGAAAAGCTGCCTTGGTCATCGGCGCCGGGACTGTCGGCGGCGGATGGGGTAATGGCAAAGCCTGCGCTGCGCAGTTTGCCCGAGATGGTGCCAAGGTCCTTTGCTTCGATCTTGATCGCAATCTCGCCGAGGAGACGGCTGCAACTATTCGCGGTGAGGGCGGTGAAGCGTTGGCGATGGGTGGCGATGCCACGCGCGCTTCTGACGTGAAAGCTGCCGTCGGAGCCGCAATTGCTGCCTTTGGCGGTTTAGATGTTCTTCTGAACAATGTCGGGGTGGTGATTTCCGGCGGCGTCGTCGAGTTGGCGGAAGAAGATTGGGACCGTGCGTTCGAGATCAACCTGAAGAGCTGCTATCTTTCGATGAAGTACGTCATACCCGAAATGCTGAAGCGCGGCGGTGGCGCGATCGTCAACATATCCTCGATCTCCAGTATTCGTTATCTCGGCAAAACCTATGTGTCCTACTACACCACAAAAGCGGCGATGAACCAGATGACGCGCGTGACCGCGGCCGAATATGCGAGGCGGCAGATCCGTGTGAATGCCGTCCTGCCAGGAACCGTCGATACGCCCATGGCCAGAATTTCCGCGCTGAAAAATCACGGAGTAAAGCCGGAGCAGCTCGACGAGCTCTGGAAGCAGCGTGCCGAACGCGTTCCGATGGGCTGGATGGGTGATGCGTTTGACGTCGCCAGGGCTGCCGCCTTTCTGGCCAGTGACGACGCGCGCTTTATCACCGGCCAAACCCTTGTTGTAGACGGCGGTATGACGCTAGGTACGTGAAATCCGCGCATGTCGCTCGCGGAGCTTTACCATTTTGCTGTCACCGCATCAGTCACATGCGAGACGGTCGAGGATGTGCGAGGAAGCCGCACTTCGGGCTTCCGTGAAAAGGAGATTTTGAAATGGCCGTAAACTATGAAGAACTCGCCAGCGGCAAATATTACGAGGAGTTTGAGGTCGGAAAGGTCTACAAGCACTCGATCACGCGGACCGTCACGGAAACGGATAACCTGCTGTTTTCCGCGTTGACCTTCAATATGGCGTGGCTGCACGTTGACGATGAATACGCCAAGACGCAAATGTGGAAGAAGCGCCTTGTGAACAGTAATTTCACGCTATCGCTCGTGGCGGGCGTGCAGGTTCATGACCTGACATTGGGCACGACGCTCGCCAATATGGGTTATTCGGAAGTGAAATTTTCAAATCCTGTTTTTATTGGAGACACGATCTATACGGAAACCGAAGTCATTTCCAAGCGAGAGTCAAAATCGCGCCCGAATGCCGGCCTCGTCGAATTCGAGACGCGTGGTCGTAACCAGAAGGGGGAGATCGTGGTCTCGCTTCGCAGGACTGGACTTATGATCAAAAAGTCGTCGCTTAAAGCATAGTTGTTCTCAGCAGAACGGGCCCGAAGTGCCAAAGTCAATTCCGATGGTCTCTCTAGACGTCGGCAATTGCTCCGACCGGTGAGCGGTCTAAAACATGGTATGGAGCCTCCCGACCGGATAGCGTGGTCGACGAGTTCTGCCGCCGCAAGTTTTGTGATGCGCTTAAGATCTTTTCAGGAAAAGGGCAGGGGTCCGCGTTAAAACGCGCCTCGAAAGCACAGATTGTTTTTGCGGTTCGAAGAAGCGCGAAACAGGTCTGATTGAATTAAGCCGCTGGGATGCGTGCGGGAATGTGGAGATTGCGATGCAAAAAGGGCCTCTGAGTGGAATTCGGGTTCTGGAGGTCAGTGCCTACATTTCCGGGCCGTATGCGGCGGCGCTCATGGCGTCGCTTGGAGCCGAAGTCGTCAAGGTGGAGCCTCCGCGCGGCGGTGACCCCTTTCGGCGCGGTGGCGGTACGGATAGCGGCTATTTCGTGCAGTACAACGCGGGCAAGAAGAGCTTGGCCGTCGACCTCAAGTCGCCTGAGGGTATCGCGTTGGTGAAGTCGCTTGTGCCCCATTTCGACGTCTTCATCGAGAACAGTCGGCCGGGCAAGATGTCGGCGCTTGGATTGGGAATTGAGGAGGTCCGCCGGATCAATCCGTCCATCGTCTATTCATCGGTGTCCGGATTTGGAGATGGCGGTCCGTTGCAGGATCGGGCGGCGTACGATGCCATTGGTCAAAGCATGGGCGCGTTCTATTCGATCATGAACGAGCCGGGCAACGCGAAGCTGTCAGGTACCTGCATCGCGGATCTCGTCACGGGTCTCGTAACTTTTATGGGGATTCTTGTCGGTCTCGTCGGTCGGGGCCTGAACAGCGAGCGTAAGGGCGTGGACGTGCGCACCTCGTTGCTCGAGGCGATGTCGACCATCACGATCGACGCGATGACGCAGATGTGCGAGTTGGGGCATACGCCGACGCGCGAATCGCGACATCCGCAGGCACAGAATTTTTGCCTGCAGACCGCCGATGGTGGCGGGATCACGCTGCATCTCTCCTCCTCGGAAAAATTCTGGTCGGCGCTGACCAAGGCGATGGAGCGGCCGGATTTGGCCGAGGATCCGCGCTTCACGCGGTTTACGGATCGAATGGCGCATTACTTTGAATTGCGGCCGATCGTGGAGGCGGAGTTTCTCAAGCGCAGCCAGGAGGAGTGGGAGCGCCGGCTGATCGAATATGACGTGCCGTTTGCCCCCGTCTTGACCCTTGAGGAAATGACCGAACATCCGCAGACGGAGTGGCTTCATTTGCTTGAGCCTAAGCGCAATGGACTGCTGCTGGTTCGCCCGCCATGGAGATTTGCGGGAGAGAGACCGGGGCGGGACTTCCTTGCTCCTCAGATTGGTGAGCACTCGCGTGAAGTCGCGCTGCAGGTGATGGCGCCCGAAGAGGTTGCGCGGCTGATTGCAGCTGGAGTTATCGTGCAAGGCCCGGCCTCGGCGAATGTCGTTGCCGCCCAGGGCGTTGCGTAGTTTGTAGCACAACAGGATCGGCAAAATGGATATTCTCAATCACTTCTTCGGCGTAAAGGGCAAGACAGTCCTGGTCACCGGCGGCGGCCGCGGGATCGGAGAAGCCATCGCCGAAGGGTTCGTCAAGGCGGGTGCGAAGGTCTATATCTGCTCGCGTAAGCAGGAGATCGTCAACGACACCGCCGCGCGGCTGTCGAAACTCGGCACCTGCATTCCGCTTCCAGTGTCGGCCGATATCGCCAGCGCGGAGGGCCGGAAGGCCATCGTGCAGGAAATGAAAGCACGCGAGGATCGTCTGGATGTACTGATCAACAACGCCGGAGCATTATGGGCGGCGCCGCTTGCCGAATATCCGGAGAGCGGATGGGACAGGGTTTTCGATCTGAACGTCAAAGGGCTGTTCTTTCTTATCCGTGATCTCGTGCCGATGCTCGAGAAGGCCGGCACGAAAGAGCGTCCAGCTCGCGTCATCAATATCGGATCAATCGATGCGCTGCACATTCCGAAGCATGAGACCTATGCTTACTCGTCTTCGAAGGCGGCCACTCACCAGCTGTCGATCCATCTCGCGGACCGGCTCGCGGCGAACCACATCACCGTGAACGTCATTGCGCCCGGCATGTATCCGTCAAAGATGATGCAGGGGACGCTGGATCGCGTGGGCGAGGATAAAGCGCTGGAGAAGGTTCCGCTTCGGCGGCTGACCAATGCCGACGACATGGCCGGGACAGCCATATTCCTCGCCTCCCATGCGGCTTCCTACATCACGGGAGCGGTCATTACAGTTGACGGCGGTACAGCAACGACTTTGTAAAGACGCGCCGCCACCGCGCTGCCATGAATGCTGTTCGCGCCGAGGTTTCTCCTCGGCGTTCATTCAGCTGCGCGGACGGTCCGATAAACCGCGTCCTTGCGACTGCGTTCGCCCATCACGCCCTGTAATTCGCGCAGGTGATGTGTGCTCTGCAGTGTTCTCGACGAATCATAGACAACCTGCCGGCTTGCTACCCGCCAGACATTATCCGCACGCTTTTCAAACCGATCGACGTAGCGGCCGAAGATCTCGGTATCGCGACCTTCGGAATTCTCACTGTTGGTCTTCGTCTCCCGGCGGCTGATTGCGACGAAATAGGTCTCCGCGTGCGCGCTCCGAGCGTCGTCGAATTCGATCAGACAATTGCCCAGAAAATGCATGGAGAACGGAATCTGGGCGTGGCGGGCGCTGACCCATTCGATGAAGCCGCCCGGCGATCCCTGGAATTCGCCATGCCAATCCGTTGCGTCGTCATGGTAGCATTCTCGAACGGCCGGCCAGTCTCGCCGGTCAACCCCGCGCGCATAACGGCAGAGGTTCTCCTCAATCTCGCTCTTCGCGATCAGCTTTTCGATGGCGTCCATGTCTGGGCTCTTCTGATGCCAATGTCATTGCAGCGATCGTAGCCGTGCCGGGATAACTTTATGGCTGCATCATAGGAAGTTTTGGTCACTTTTTGCAGGAGGCGTGTTTCGAGGCTACCTCTCGCTCGGATAGGGGGCGCCTATATTTGTCGGCTGTTGTCGTTCGGGGAGACCGCAAATTCCATTTTGGTATCGCGTGCGTCGCGCGTAACGTCACGCCTGACAACGACATCGTGATCGAGGGCGCATTGGTCGAAAGCGGCGAAGGCAAGACCACCGATTGGTTGGAGTCTGTGACCGACGCGCAATACAGCGCGAAGTGAGGGCTTATGGCAGGCAAGCGGCTGGACGGACGAGACGAAGCAATCCTCGATCCTGATCTTCCCATCATCGACTCGCATTTTCACTTATTCGATCTACCGAACAACCGGTACATGCTTGACGACTATCTCGCGGACGTCAGCGCCGGGCACAACGTCATCGCGTCCGTCTATTGCGAGACGCAGACGTTCGCGCGCCGCGACGGGCCGGAATTCATGCGTCCCGTTGGCGAAGTCGAGTTCGCCAACGGAGTTGCGGCGATGGCCGCCTCAGGGCGTTATGGCGATTGCCAGGTCGCTGCTGGAATTATCGGTCATGCCAACATGACCTTTGGATCGAAAATCGGTGAGCTTCTGGACCGCTGCATGGAAACAGCTCCGGATCGTTTCAGAGGCGTGCGCCATGTAACGCTGGACTATCCGGACGACAGGCCGTTCAAGTTCATCATGACATATCGGCCTCCCTCGGGGCTCTTGGAAACCGAGGGTTTCCCCCGAGCCCTCGCGGAGGTTGAGAAGCGCGGGCTGACATTTGATGCCGGCATCTATGACCCGTCGCTGAAACGGTTGACCGAACTCGTTGACGAGTTTCCCCGTCTGACGTTTGTTCTCGATCACATGGGAGTTGCGGTCGGGGTGGATATGAACACGGCCGAGAAGGCCGAGGTGTTCCGCACGTGGTCTTCGAATTTGAGAACGCTCGCGCGTCGTCCAAATGTCGTCTGCAAAGTCGGCGGATTGGGGATGCCTCCGTGGGGTTTTGGCTTTGAAAGCCGCGGTGAGCCAATCGGCTATCTGGAATTCGCCGATACCTGGAGACCTTACGTCGAGACCGCGATCGAAGCCTTCGGCGTCAACCGTTGCATGCTGGAAAGCAATTTTCCGCCGGATGGCCGGTCGGGTGGCTACGTTCCACTGTGGAACGCGTATAAGCACATCTTCCGCGATTTCTCGCCTGAGGAGAAAGCGGCCTTGTTCAGTCGCAATGCGGCGCGGGTTTACGGACTGAGCCTGACAACGATCTGAAACGTCGACACCAGATTCGGCCAAACAACGGATTTTGACGTCGATGTCCCAGCATCGCGAACGTTGCCGGCGCGGGTGGCGGGGGGACGCGCTGACCTTCTCGTGCTTCGCATGGCGCTGTACCGAAACAGCGCGTTGAACCGTCGAATCAAATCTGCAACCATGACCTCAGACTGGGCCACCCAGGGTCCAAGAGCGGAGCCCACACGATGAATGAGAGCGATTTTCCTCGCTTTTCAGAAGAGGATCTCCTTTTGCAGGAGACCGTCCAGAGATTTTCAGCGGAAAAGCTCAGGCCGTTCGTCGATAGCCTCCCGGACGCGCCAATTCAGAGGTCGGACCTGCTGCGGCTGATGCAGATGGTCCGGCCGTTCGGCATCCTGGGTGGACGTGTGCCGGTGGAGCATGGCGGCGAGGGACTGACTCTCACGCAGCTTGGCCTTCTCTATGAGGCATTCCCGGCGGAGGCGGCCATGATCGTTTCGCCGAACGATCTGAATGCATTCCGGATTCTGCAGGGCGGTAGCGAAGATCTCTGTCGTCGCTACGTTGCCGGAATTATAGCGGGCGAAATCATTGCCGCGTCCGCGATTAGCGAGCCCAATGCCGGCTCAGATATTTCGAGCATGACCACCCGCGCCGTCCTGGATGGCGACAATTATATTGTGAATGGTCAAAAGGTCTGGAGCAGCGCCGGCGAGGTTGCGGATGTTTTGATCGTGGCCGTTTCGTGCGGCAAGGACGAGCGGGGACGAAGCCAGATCGGTCGGCTCCTTGTCGACAAGCGCGAATCGAAGGTCACGACGCGCCCCTTGCCGATGCTGGGTTTGAAGCGGCACGGCATGTGCGAAATTCTTTTCGAAGACTGTGTCGTGCCCCGGGGCAACATGATCGGCAACGCGGGCGACGGCGACAAGGCGTTGTCGCTGTCCTGGCTTTCGCATCGCGTGTATATCGGTCTTATGGCGGTGAGCATTGCGCAGGAAGCGCTGAACCGCAGCATTGAGTACGCCAAGCTACGCGTGCAGTTCGGCCGGCCAATTGGCGCCAACCAACTGATTCAGTCGATGCTGGTAGATATGTCGATGGCCGTAGAGACCAGCAGATACCTGTGTTACCGGGCGCTATATCAGCTGGATCAAGGCATCCAGTCGCGATACGCCTCGTCGGTCGCCAAATTGCACGCGACGGAGGCGGCCGTGAAAGTCACATCCGATGCGATGCAGATCCACGGTGCCTCCGGTCTGAGTGCGGAGGTCGGCGTCGAGAAGCTGTATCGAGATGCCCGGATGTTGACGATTCCTGACGGAACGACAGAAATTCAGCGGCTCATCGCCGGCAGGGAGCTGCTCGGCTTCAACGCGATCAGAGGGTAAGCGGCGGGCGCGTCGGTTTCCAATGCACCAAGCCGTGGGGAGCGTCCCTACGATTTCTGCGGCTCGAACAACCCGGTGATTTCACCGAGATTCGGAACGTTCTCGAGGTTCATGATCATCTCCATTGAGCGCTCGGCGAGCGCGTCGCCGAAATCTCGGGCGACCAGCGCATGATATTTACGCTTGATATCCTCGGGCCCAACCGGATTTTCGGGCGAGCCCGGCGCGAATGAAGCGTCCGACAGGGTCCGTCCATCGCGCAGACGCAAGGTCACGCGGCCCAGTGGTTTCTCGAGTGTGCAGTCTGGGTCCCGCTCGAGCTTCACGCGCTCCGCCATTGCCACCACGGCCGGGTCCTGAAATTTCACCGCGTCGAGATCGAGGTAGTGGCCGACATCATTGCCGCCTTTGACGATACGCATCGCGATCCCGTATTCAGAACTGAACTGGGCGCCAAGAACATCTTTCGGACGCGGTCCTATTCCGCCGGTGTGGACGTAAGTCAGAGGATCGCAACCCATGACGACGCTTTCGACGTCCTCCATCGCAAAACGATGGTCGGCCTTGAGCTTGTCATAGGCGGCGAAATGCGGCTGCATCAACGCGCAGCAAGCGTAGAGCTTGATTGAAGCGCATTCCGCGAAATTCCACTGCGAGCCAAGCCTGTAGGTGAGGGGGGCGGGATCAAAGCCGTTGCAGAAAGCCTGGAGAAAACCTCTTGAGCCTTCGAAAATCGTCGGCGGTCCGCTCAGCCCAAGCCGCGCTAGCCGCGCCGAGCGAATGCCACCGGCGACGCCGATCCCGGCGTGAACCCGCTTCACTTCGCCGCCGCTCTTGGCGTATTCCGTCGTCCCCGAAGCATGGCTGCCGGCAATGGCCAGCGCGTTGACGCCAATCTCGGTACTGTCCCCTTCGATCATCGCACTCTCGATCGCCACGCCGAAGACGCCGAGCGCCGACGTATGGTGGAAGCCGCGTTCGAGCAGTAGCGAAGGCATGCTCGCCAACGCCAACCGGATGATGGTCTCAAAACCCACGGTCAGCGCGCGAAGCACGTCCGCCCCGCTCGCGCCGGCCGCTTCGCCAACCGCGAACGCGCCGGGCACAACCGTGCAGCCGGGATGTGAACTGGCGCCCTTGCCGCCATAATCGTCGATTTCGAAGGCACTCCCGGCGGTGCCGTTGGCAAAGCCCGCAAACTCGGCGTCGACGCGAAGCCCGGTCCCCAGGATCGACGATTTGCCGGCGACTCCAAATCTTGCGACGTAATCTTGGGTCAGGCGACAGGTGGGTAAGTTTCGACAGCTGACCTGAGCGCCGATCTGGTCGAGGGTGTGAAGTTTGATCCTCTCCAGAACGGCGGGATCAATGTCGCTCAATTTGAGCGAGCGCGCCCATTCAACCAGCTGTCGGGCGGCAGGTTGCGCATCAGTTGCCGGCATTTTCGTCGTCCTTCCCGCCTCGTTCCAGAGATCGCAACATGCAGCCTTAACCGTGCGGGCGCGCTCCCATTATCCTGCCGCGACAGGTCGGATCAGGCATCTCTGGGCGCGGAAAAGCCTGAGGACAGCGCCAGCGTGCCGCCATCGATCCCAAATGCCACGCCGCTGATGGCATCGGCTTCAGACGAGGCGAGAAACAATATCGTCTGCGCGATGTCAATCGGCTGGGCGCCGCGGCCCAAGGGAATCCGAAGCTCGCGTTGCCGCATCATCTCCGGATTCTGACGCGCCACCGCTTTCGACAATTCGGTGAATGTGAGCCCCGGACAAACGCAATTGACACGAATGTTGTACTGTCCCCAGTCGACGGCCAGTGACTTGGTCAATCCGACCACGCCATGTTTCGCCGCGATATAGGCGACGCAGTTCGGCAAGGCCGCCAGAGCGGCGCCGGAACCCAGATTGACGATCGCGCCGCGGCGATTGGGGATCATCGAGGCGACGCCGACCGCCTGGGCCCAGAAGAACGGCCCTGTGAGGCAAACCGCGAGTTCGCGCTGCCAGATCTCTTCCGACATCGTCTTCGTCGGATGGTAAGTATTGATCGCGGCATTGTTGATGAGAACATCGATCTTGCCGTGTGCCGCCATGATTTCATCGACATTGCGACGGACGTCCGCAAGCTTGCTCACATCCCCGGTCGTGCCCGTCGCTTGGCCGCCGGCCTCTCGAATCGCCTTCACGGCCGTTTCGACCGCCGTCGGATCCAGGTCGCAAATAACGACGGTCCCGCCTTGTTGTGCCGCAAGTTCCGCGGTCGCAAAACCAATCCCTCTTGCCGCACCGGTGATGACGACAACCCGGTCCTTGAATCTCGGCGTGACTGTCATTGATCCATTCTTTCCTTTGTTACCAACCGATCTTGACGAGGATTCCGCCATCAACTGGCAGCGCGGCGCCAGTGATGAATTTCGCTTCGTCGGAAGCAAGGAATAGCGCCGCATTGGCGACGTCCCAAGCCGTACCGCCCTTTTTGTTCAAGGGTACGCGATTGTCCCGCTCAGCCATGACGTCTTCGCGCGAACGTCCCGTCAAGCGCATGCGGTTGTCGACGGACATCGACGTCTGCATCGTGCCGGGCAGGATGGCATTGGCGCGAACACCATATTCAGCATTATGGATGGCGAATTGCTGCATGAAGGCGACCATGCCGGCTTTGGTCGTCCGGTAAGCGACAAGTGGCGTATAAGTCTCAACCGCCGTGATTGAGGACACCAGATTGACGGCGCCTGAGCGCTGCTGACGCATGATCGGCGCGACGAACTTCGTTGCCATGATTGCGCCACGCAAATTGATTGCGTTCATTCGATCAAACGTCTCGTCGTCAATGTCGTCGAGTGTTTGGGGGCCGCCCATGATGCTGACGCCGACATTGTAGTGCAGAATGTCGATACGTCCCCACCGGGCCATGGCGGCGTCAATGGCGGCACGGAGACTTTCAGTCTTGGACACGTCCGCTTGGAAAGCGGCTGCATCGAGACGATCATTTCCGACCAGGTCCAGCGACGCCTGTGCCGACTTTTCATTTAGATCGACGGCGAGGATCGATGCGCCTTCCTGCGCGAAACGAATGGTGGTTGCGCGGCCATTGCCCATCTCTTCGCCCTGGCTCTGCCCGGCGCCGATAATGACAGCCACTTTTCCTTTCAGCCGATCCATGGCTTACCCCTTTGAATGCTGCAACTGTGCCGCGGCACGGATGAAGAACGATTGTAGCGGTGGCGGATGCCTTTGCCTCATCAGGGACGACCCGCTGCAGTTAGAACATCACGCGTGCAGCGCATAACGTCCAGGCTCCGGTCGCGCACCGGACGAGCCGTTTGCGAAATGTCTGGGGCTTCGACGGCCACCGGAAGGCTGTTGGGTAGCGCCCTCAGCATATCGAGAAGAGGCAGCCCGCCCTCTCCGGGATAGAGGCGTCCGTAGCGCGCCTCGGTCGCCAAGTCTTCAGGAGGATCAGCGGGAGCATCGCAGAGGTGAAAGCAGGACAAAGCAGCAGGATCGACCGCTTCGAGGTCGGCTGCCGTGCCGCCGGTTCGATGAAAGTGCAGGGCGTCGACGCAAATTCCAAGATTTGGGTGGTTTGCGAGCTTTCGCATCTGCAGAGCCTCGTGGAGGGTGCGAATGCCGCGATAGGCCATGAATTCGATCATCGGTTGAACCCCGTAAGCAGACGCCGCCTCGCAAAGCTCCGCAAGTTTGCGCGCGGTTGCGATCTCGTGATCGGCAGCCCAGCCGTCTCTTGGAGTTCCGGTCACGGTCAATTGGCGTGCGCCGAGATCGCCGGCGTATTGCAGCGCCGGCCGCAATGCGCGGACATCCAGGTCAGGCGAGATTCGCAGGACGTCGATCTCCAGAACCCGCATGTTCGTTGATGAGAGCCGTTGCTGAATGGCGCTGCGCAATGCGGGGTTGGCCAGAATATCGGTGTCGGTTGGCAGCGCCGGAATAACGCGAATTCCGACCGCGTCAAAACCGGCTGCTGCGGCGGCATCGATCATGTCGAGGGGCGAACACGGAAGCAGGGTGAGGGGGCAGAGCGAAAGCATATAATCCGGTCTTCCGTTATCACCCCAGGGGATGCCACGGTATTTTCATGGCGCGCATGTTGTCTAGCGCGCCCTTCTCGCGTATCCGTCAGAATTGGATGGTAACTTAACGATCCGACCGCCTGCAAGAAAGTCCCAGAAAACGGGATTCCGAGCGAGCGAGAGGGTTGCAAAAAGGCAATCTTGAACCGGTGGCAGAAGCTCGCCCCGGGGGAGCCTGAAAAGAAGCGCAGATAAGCGCCTGTCCGAAGCTCGCCGTTTCGTCTCGGAATGAGAAGGGCTCGGGTAGGGAGGAAGAGGGATGCAGCTATTAATCGAGTTGCTGCTCGCGGGCTCGGTCGGAGGCGTCAAGGTCGGGATCGCAGCGCTCGGCTTTGCTCTGATTTTTTTTGCCTCGCGGGAACTCCATTTTGCGTTTGGCGCGATTTCCGTTCTTGGCGGATACGTCTGCTACTGGGTGGCGGTCGCGCTCGGCAGTGGCGGTTTCGGTGTCGTCGTTGGCGCGTTGGTCGCTTTTACGGTGACGGCTCTTTTTGGCATAGCGCTGCACAAATATCTCTACCGAAGCCTCAAATCAGTGACGCCGGTCCTGATGGCATCCATTGGCGTCGGGATCGTTCTCGAAAATGCGATGCAAATCATCGCTGGGCCCGACATCAACATCTTGGCATTCCGATCACTGACGCAGGTGGTTGAAATCGGTTTCTTGCGGATCAGGGCTCTCGACATTTACGTGTTGCTCCTGTTCGCCGTCGTCGCAATTGCGCTCGACCTTTTCATGAACCGCACGCGCCTGGGGCAGGGCCTTGGAGCCACCATCGCGGATCCCGAAATGGCGGAGCTCGTGGGCATCCGGACCGAACGAATGCGCGTCGGCGCCTATTGTGCAGGTGCGGTGTTGGGAACGACCACCGGTATCATTCAACTTCTGGATACAGGCGTTCGATCATCGAACGGCTTCCTCATCCTGCTTTATGCGCTGATCATTACCATTATGGGTCGTGGCAACCTGCGATCAGTGGCGATCTGGAGCGTCGCGTTCGGCATCGCTCGAAGCCTCTGGTCCTGGCAATTTGCGACGGATTACACCGAACTGGCAGTATTCGCGATGATGCTGCTCTACCTGATGATTCGCGATTATTTGGACCGCTATCAAAAAGGTCGCGGTTCAACGGGTGAAGCGACACACGAAGCCGCTGCGGCCGCGTCGCAGTAGAGGAGGGACGATAGTGTACTTCCTGATGACGACCATCATGCTGATGGAAATCTACCTGATCGTCTCCTTGTCACTGAATTTCCTGTTGGGCGTTGCGGGCCGGTTCTCGGCGTACGAGGCGGCGATCATGGGCGTCGGCGCTTACACCGCCACGCTGCTCGCCAAAAATCTCGGCGTCGATCTGCTTTTGGGATGTCTGATAGGCGCCGCTTTTTGTGCGGTCATCGGCATTCTGTTCCAGATCATGACCCGCTACATGGACTTCTTCACGTTCAAGATTTCGTCGTTTGCGATGCAGATGACGCTCTGGCAGACATTCATGACCTGGCGCCCCGTCACCAAAGGCTCGAACGGGATTTATGGCGTGCCACGCCCGGATGTACTCGGCATATCCTTCGATAGCATGGCAGCATTTTTCTGGCTGGTGACGGCGCTTTCGGCTGTTGTCGTGGCGATGTTCTTGTATCTGGAGCGCAGCCAATTCGCGATCGCGCTACGCGGGCTGCGTGACGGCGAAGACGCGCTGGAATCGCTTGGCAAGAACACGTTTGCCTTGAAGCTCAAGGTGTTTGCCTTGAGTGGTGCGGCCACGGGATTCGCAGGCGGTCTTCTTGCGGGTCTTCTCAGAAGTGTTAGTCCTTATAGTTTCTACGTCTATGTCTCGGTCATTTTCATCATCTTTGTGATCGCCGGCGGACGGGGCAATCTGAGGGGAACGCTTATTGGAGTGGTTGTTCTGACGATCCTGCAGGAATCGATCAAGATGATCCCGGGGTTGCCGACGACCTGGATCGGCCCGCTGCAGCAAATCTTCTACGGTCTCGTACTGATTGGTGTGATCATCCTCAGGCCGGAAGGCCTCGTTCCTGAAAAGCCCATTATCAGCAGGCTGAAGCTGCGCAATCTCGGTCAAGCGCTGCCTGGCTTCTCCTTCCTCAGCCAGCCGTCGATGCGGAAGACCGGCACATGAGCGATAAGCTCCTTCTGCAAGCGCGCAAAGTCACGCGCACCTATGGCGATCTGGTTGCGCTTGATAATGTCGACGTCGACATTGAAGCTGGACGGGTCACCGGTCTGATTGGTCCCAACGGTGCCGGCAAGAGCACGTTGTTGAGTGTCATTTCCGGGTTTGAGCGGCCCGTCAGCGGCCAGGTCCTGCTGCGTGGCAAAGATATCACGCACGAGCCGGGCTACCGTCGCGTCGGACTCGGGATCACCCGGACGTTCCAGGATGTCGAGATTTTTCCCACGCTGACGGTGCTCGAGAATGTGCTGTTGGGCTTTCAGAACCAGATGGGCGAAAGCCTTTGGCGTTTGCTGCTGACACCCGTGGCGGTACGGCGCCAAAGGGATCAGTTCATCGCGCAGGCCCTCGAGATATTGAAGACGGTCGGAATTATCGACGCCCGGCCGGATATTTTGGCGGGTAGCCTTTCCTATGGTCAGCAGAAGTTGCTGGCATTGGCTCGCATGCTGCCGACCGATGCCGATTTTTTCTTGCTGGACGAACCCGGGTCAGGGCTGCCGCGTCCGATGGTCTCGCACATGGGCAAGCTGCTGCGGCAGATTGCGAAGGACTACGGCAAAGGCGTCGTTCTCGTCGACCACAACATGGAACTGTTGCTCGAATATGCTGAACACGTGGTGGTCATGCACCACGGCACCGTTCTGGCCCAAGGCACCCCTGAGTATGTGCGCACGCATCCCGACGTAATCCGGGTCTACCTCTCGCGCCTGGATGAAGAGCCTGCAGCAAATCCCTCCACGCGAGGAGGCATTCGTGCTTGAGGTCAAGGACCTTCGCGCCGGCTACGGAAAACGGGAAATCATCCACGGCGTCAGCATGATGGTGCCGACGAACGGGATCGCTTGCCTGCTCGGCCACAACGGCGCCGGAAAATCCACGCTGCTTGGCGCCTTGATCGGCAAAGTCGACGTGATGGGCGGATCCGTCACTTTCGACGGGCAGGACATCACCCGCACGTCGATCGCTGACGCCGTTCGGCGTGGCATTGTGCTCGTGCCGGAAAAGGGGCGCTTGTTTCGCGATTTCACCGTCCGGAAAAATCTGATGCTGGGCGCGTATACGGTCAAGGATTCCAGCGAGGTCGAGCGCCGTATCAGCGAAGCCGTTCAGGTGTTTCCGCGCATCGGCGAGCGCATGAAGCAGCCGGCAGGGACGCTCAGCGGCGGCGAGCGACAGATGGTCGCCATCGCGCGCGCCATGATGTTGCGGCCGAAATTGGTGTTGCTCGAGGAGCCCTTTCTAGGCCTGGCACCGCAGGTCATGCGCGACGTCATGCACGCCATCAAGCTCTTGAATGAGCGTTACCAGACCGCATTCCTGATCGTCGAGCACAATGTCGGCATTCTAAACATCTCGTCACACGCCTATGTGATGCGGCTCGGCGAGTTCGTCATCACCGAGGACGATCCTCAATCCTTGCTGCGAGACGAACGGCTGGAACGGGCTTACGTCGGCTAGACTGTTTTCGCTTTTCTTTGAATCGCGAAAACCGTCTGGATTCTTATTTGATCGCGTTTTCTTCACGCGAACCGGTTTCCATTTCGCTCGAAAACGCTCTAAGTGCGGCGAACCCCGCCGAAATGCAAAAGGGCGCCGCTTGTGCGGCGCCCTTTGAATGTCAGCGGTCGCGAAATTACTGGCTGCTGAAGACCGGCTTCTGGTCCTTGATGATGTAATATTCGAACGGCAGATCGGCGACGCCGTCCTTGTCGAACTTGTAGGGCCCGACAGCGCCGGGCCAGTTCGACACCGCCATGATGTGCGACCGGATCTTCTGCGGGTCTTCACCGACCGCGGCCATCGCTTCGCCGATAAGTCGGGTGCCATCATAGGCGAATCCTTCCGAAGGTTGCGGCGCGCGGCCCGCGATCTTCTGGAATTTCTCGGCGAAGGCCTTCGCGTTCGGCGCCTGAATGTCGAACTTGGGAGAAACGCCCTTGGCCCCGTTCATGGCGTCACCCGCGACCTTATAGTTGTCAGGTGAAAGCAGGAATTGATTGGCGTAGATCTGCGCGTTGAGGCCGATCTCCTTGGCCTGCGCCACTGTGTAGCCATTTTCCGGAATGTTCAGGAACACGACCAGCCCCTGCGGTTGCGCGCCCTTGATCTTCAGAAGTTGCGTCCGCATGTCGAAAACGCGCTCGTCGCTGACTTCCTTGGCGACGACCTTGCCGCCGGCCGCTTCGTAGGCCTTGATGAAGGATGCGGAGACGGCTTCGCCGAACTCGCTGTTCTGGCTGATCACGCCAACCGTCTTCTGGCCTTGGCTGATGATGTATTTGGCAAGGATGGCGCCATCCACATCTGCCAGCGGGTTGCCGTTAACGACCCAGGGCGCCAGGGCGCGCAGGGCAGGGGACACCGCATTGTAGTTGTAGACCAGAATCTGGCGTTCCTTGGCGAACGGCGCGATCGCAAGGACAATCGGACTTGCGTTTGCCAAGATGACTTTGACGCCTTGGGCGTCCGCCAGTTTCTGGAAGCCTTGCACCGCGAGCTGCGGCATTTGCTGGTGATCTTCGTAGGAGATGGTGAGGTCGATGACGCCCTTTTCCTTCAACTCCTGCTTCGCGATTTCGACCGCTTGTTGGACGCCGATGCCGTAGGTCGCTGAACTCCCGGTCAACTGGACGATAACGCCCAGCTTGCCGGTTTTCATCTGGGCGAGCGCCACATTGGGCAGCGTGAATACGCCCAATGCCAAGAGCGACAACACCGCGGTGCGGCGTTCGAATTTCAACATCGGCTTTCTCCCTCTATGACCCGATGACGCTGGTTGATGTTCGGGCCATCTTTTTAATTGGTTGAATGAGCGCGTGCGAGTTTGCACTCAGCGTAACGCTAACATGGGCGGCGTGCGCGTGTCACGTGGTATCGGGGTATGCCGACGTGCTCGGATTTCGTATGCAGGTTGGAACGAGGGGAACGCGCTCGAGCTTGCCAGGTCAACATGTCGCAGCACTGACATCGGTGTGACGCCGGGCCGGCGGCTTGTCATTCGATCGAAGGTTCGTGGGCTTCCAAACGCGCCGTCAAGTCAGAGGACGAGAATCCGTTACCAGTTTCGTCGCGGTTCTTCGTCGAGCCGCACCACGATGCCTTCGAGGTCTTTGCTCGGTGCCGGATAGTATTCCATCACCAAAGGATCATGCCCAGGAATGACGTGATCCCAGGATCCCTCGGATAGCCGATGCAGGATCCGGAAGCCTTCCATCATCTCATCGACGCGAGCCACCGACGGAAACGGCTTTCCTTCCATCATATTGAGATAGAGATGCGAGGCGTCGGATGCGAGGACGACCCAGCCCCTCTTGGTCCATACGCGCACGACTTGCTGGCCGTTGGTATGGCCACCGGTGCGGTGGACTGACAAGCCTGGAGCGATCTCGACCGTCTGATCATGAAATGCGACGCGGTCCGCGTAGACGCACCTGATCAGATGGACGACGTCCTCCACCTCATATCCGCGCCGCAGCAGCTTTGAGCACATGCAGCGGCCGGTCGCATATTCCATCTCGCTGTCCTGAAGATGAAACCGTGCCTTGGGGTAACGATGCAGCATCCCCGCATGGTCATAGTGAATGTGCGTGAGGATGATGTCCTCCAGCTTTTCCGGATCGAGGTCGAGAAGTTTGATGGCATCGGCAGGCGCGCGAAAGAACTTCTCACCGCGGCGTTTCGCCGTTTCTTCGCCCATGCCGGTGTCGATCATGAAGACACGGTCGGACCGTTTGGCGACCCAGAAATAATAATCGAGCGAGGAATGTGTTTCGTGCGGATCTCCGCCGATCGTGTTTTGGCCGAGCGTTCGTGGCCCGTTATGCGCATATCGGATTGCAAATAATTCGAACGGTTCGACGGTCACTGGCTATCCCTAGCGCTGGTGCGATTGGACCACAGTCGAGAAGCTCGGACGGTGTCTTCTTGTTTATTCGCGACTGACCCTGCGGAGGCGCCGCACTTAGCTCCGTACGGCACCCGCGCGGTGTGGCAAGGAGAAGATAACTTTAGCGATATTGCAATAGCTTATTGCGTCTAGGCCCAGTGTGCGAACCTTGTCGTTCGCACAGCTCAGGCCTTGATCTGAATTTCGGCGGCCTTTTGCGGCAGAATCGAGACGTCCGTCAGCTCCATGATGTTCCGACAACTCGCCGCCAGATCGGTCGCACGATCGGAACCGATGACCATGCCGACTTGCTCAACGAACTTCCGCTCGAGATCGGCATCCGTCATCGGGGCTTCGGCGCTACCCAGGCAATGCTCGATACGCTTGTGCTGAGTTCGGCCGTCCTTGAAGGTGATCGTCATATCGGCGGCTTCCTGTGCCAGCGCGAGATCCGGCTCCGCCGTCATAATTGAACGCAATCTGACGATCTCGGGATCGCGGACCACCGTCAGTCGTCCCTCAGGAATGCCGGCACGCCCCAGCATGGCAGCCGCAGCTACCCAATGGTGAAGGCTGAACTTCGCTTCGATCTCGTTGGCCGGGTTCGCTCGCATTCCGAACGTGGCGGCGCCTTTGCTGACCTTTGCACTGATGCTGGCAATGGCGCTGCTTTCAAAACCAGCCTCGGCCTTCAGTTGCAGCATCGCGTCGATCGCGGCGTGGATCACGATGCCGCAGGGAAATGGCTTGTATGTGAGCTGAGCGATTTCGTACTCGGCGCCCAGATTTTCGACCATGGCAGGCAGGTTTGGCCGCTGGGCAAAGGTGTTGGCAAAGCCAAACCGGCTCTCGATCGTGCCTGCGGAACTCGAAAAGCCGTTTGCCGCCAGGAGTGCCGCACGAAGGCCGGTCTGGGCGGTGCGACCGATGACCAATGATGCGGCCATGCTGCCGTGCTCGGCTCGTGTTCCCGACGCTTCAGAAGCCGCCGTACCGAGGGCCCAGCCGAGCTGCTGCTGGTCCAGGCCAAGCATCTTTCCTGAAGCGAGGGCGGCTGCCACGCCGCAGACGATGCCGGTCTGCGACCAGCCCTCATTCGCCTCGGCCGGCGGCAGCGCCGTGCCTTTCGTCAATCGGCAGGCGACCTCGAGGCCTGCGGCGAACGCGGACAGGAACTGCCGGCCGGTGACGGGATGCCGTTCCGACAAGGCCAATAACGCCCCGGCAACCGGCACGGCCGGATGCAACAGTGCATCGGAATACGTCTCGAAAAACGAATAGGCGGCGCCAGCAAGCCCGTTCAACAGCGCGGCTGTGAGAACGTCGACCTTCCGCGCGCGTCCGAGGGGGGAGGCCTGTGCGGGCCCGGAAAACTCCACCAGAGCCTCATGTGCGACCTCGACCAGCTCATGATGCGCGCCGCCGACCATGCATCCCACGGCATCCAGAAGCGCGCGGGTGCATTCATGCTGCACATGCGGCGGCAGAGTGGTTGCGTCAAGATCCTTGACGAAAGCAACAAGCTTTTGCGTGACGCCGTCCGTCGCACTGTCGCTCATGTGGTCCTCTTCTCAGACGTCCGGTGCGGGCGCCTGGATCTCTTGGTTTCCGCGATCAGTGATCATTGCGCGGCGAACGCCAGAGGCTGTCTGATCCGGATCAGGCCGCAGTCCGCCCCCGCGAACTTCAAAAGCCAGCGAAGCGATGGCGCCGCACGGCGGAGCGGCAAGGTGTCCTGCGTCGCCGCCGATGTGTCTTGCTCGTTCGCGAAGGGACTCGGGCGAAGGAGGTGCGCTGGCGGTTCTGAAAGATGGAACCACCAGCCGCGTTTGTGCTTCCAAGACATCGATCCCGCAGGAGGCTACATGCCGGCGAGACAGATGTACTTGATCTCCATGTAATCCTCGATGCCGTACTTCGAGCCCTCGCGGCCGGTACCAGACTCCTTGATGCCGCCGAAGGGCACCACCTCACTGGCCATCAGCCCGACATTGACGCCGACCATGCCAAATTCCAGCGCTTCAGCGATGCGCCAGACCCGGGCGTGATCGCGCGTGTAGAAATAGGAGGCAAGGCCGAACTCGGTGTCGTTTGCGGCGCGGATCAGATCCTTCTCGTCGCTAAAACGGAACAGCGGCGCCAAGGGACCGAAGGTCTCTTCGCGCGCGACTTTCATTTTTGCAGTGACGTCGCCGATCACCGTGGGCTCGAAGAACGTGCCGCCGAGCGAATGCCGCTTGCCACCGGCCAGCAGGCGACCGCCCTTGTCCAAGGCGTCGGCGATGTGCTCTTCGGTCTTTTCGACGCCACCCATGTCGTGCATCGGCCCGACCGTGACGCCCGCGTCCGCGCCGTTGCCGACCTTCAATTTGCCGACTTCGGCCAGGAATTTCTGGACGAACGTGTCGTACACCTTGTCGTGGATATAGAAACGGTTGGCGCCGACACAGGCCTGGCCGACATTTCGGAACTTCGAACCCATCGCTCCGACGACCGCAGCGTCAATGTCCGCGTCCTCGAAAACGATGAAGGGCGCGTTGCCGCCCAATTCCAGCGCCAGCTTCTTGATCGTACCGGCCGCCTGCGCCATCAGCTGACCGCCGACTTGCGTGGAGCCCGTGAACGACAGCTTGCGCACGATCGGGTTGGACGTGAACTCGCCGCCGATGTCGCGCGATCCGCCGGTCACGACGCTGAACACGCCGGGAGGGATCCCGGCGCGGTGCGCCAGTTCGGCGAGGCCGAGCGCGGAGTAGGGCGTCGTGCTTGCCGGACGAACCACGATCGTGCAGCCGGCGGCCAGCGCTGCCGCCACCTTACGCGTCAGGATGGTGTTGGGAAAATTCCACGGCGTGATGGCTGCGCAAACGCCGATCGGCTGTTTGATGACCACGACCCGACGGTCCTTGGCCGGAGTCGGAATGGTCTCGCCATAAGTCCGCCGCGCTTCCTCGGCGAACCACTCGATGAACGCCGCGCCGCTGATGACCTCGCCGCGCGCTTCCGCGAGCGGCTTGCCCTGTTCGGAGGTCATGATCAGGGCGAGATCGTCGGTGTTCTCGATGATCAGGTCAAACCACTTGCGCAGCAGACGGCCGCGATCCTTGGCGAGCGTTGCGCTCCACGCGGGAAGGGCGGCGTTGGCGGCTTCGATCGCCCGCCGAGTTTCCACCGCCCCCATTCGGGGGACGGTGCCGATTGCTTTTCCGGTCGCCGGATTGGTGACGGTGAGGTTGGCGCCGCCTTCGGCGCCAACCCATTGACCATTCACATAAGCTTGACTGCGAAAAAGTTTAGGGTCTTTCAACCTGATGCTCTCGTCAGCCACAGCGTCACCCATCACTTCTTCTGTCCCGGCGGATGCGACGGCATCTCGAAACCTGAACTGGTATGGCCGGCGATCGGGCCGGGCTTCCAGGTCTCATTCCAGTTGGTCGGGTAGGGATACCAGGCCGAGCGATATTGCGGCGTGGAGATCTCGGTATCGACGCTGATCACGGTCGGCTTGCCGCTGTCGATGGCCTTTTCAAGCGCAGGCTTGAAGTCCGCCGCGCGGGTGATGTGCACGGCCTCTGCTCCCATGCCTTTCGCCATCATGACGAAGTCCGGTCCCCAGAGATCGTTCTCGCCGATCTTGCGGTAGTCGCACAGAGCTTCTTTTCCGTAGAGCTTGATCATCGCTTCGCGCTCGATTTGCAGCGTTCGGTTGTCGAACACGACGAAGACCACGGGAAGCTTCTGTTCAACGGCCGTCATGATCACGGTCGAGCGCATGATGAACGATCCATCGCCCATCAATGCGAGCGCCGGGCCGTTGCCCGAGGCCATGCTGGCGCCAATCGCAGCCGAACCGCTCCATCCCATGCGGTGCATGAATCCGCTGTGATAAACGTGTTGCGATGAGGCCCGCAGGAACGGAGGGCCGTAGCTCAACATGTGACCGGTATCGAAAAACACCGGCATCTTCGGGTGTTTTGCGGCAACCACCTGGCTCGTGTCTTCGCAGACGCGCGCATAGTGCAGCGGCGCGATGTCGGACGTGCGCATTTTCTGCACGGCCTCGTTCCAGCTCTTACGTTCGCGGTCGAGTTCCTTGGTCCATTCGCTCTGTTCCTTGACGCCGGCCTTCTGAGCGGCAGCGGTGAGAGCTTCCAAAGCGAGGCGGGCATCGGAGGTGAGGGCGACCGCAGTCGGATAACAGCGGCCGAGTTCGGAGGTGTCGATATCGACATGGATCAGCTTGGCGTTGTTCGGAATGTCGAACAGCGTCCAGCCGCCGGTATCGATATCGCTGAAGTGGGTGCCGACGCCGATTACGAGGTCGGACCGCCGGGCCGCGTGGTTGCCGTGACCGGTACCGGCACGACCGACGCAACCCAGGGACAACCGGTGGTCTTCGGGAAGAGCCGCCTTGCCGGTCGGCGTGGTCGTGACCGGAATTCCGGTCGCCTCGGCGAAGGCGAGGAGTGCCGCATGCGCGCGCGAGTTGGAAATACCGCTGCCGACGACCACCAGCGGCCGCTGCGCCTTGGACATCAGTTCGATCGCATCGCGCACGCCGACCGGATCCGGCCCCGGCGGACGGAACTTCAGATAGGGTCGCGGATCCGGCAGATTGTCCGGAATCTTGGCGTGCTGAATGTCGAATGGCAACGCCACGACGACCGGCCCTGGACGACCTGACAATGCGGTCTGATAGGCCTTCAAAAACATGTCGATGGTCGTATCGGGACGGGTCACCATGAAGGCTTTTTTGGAGATCGGCTTCAGGGCCGCCGTCCAGTCCTCGGGGCCGGCGCGGTAAGCTTCCTCGATGCCGCCACGATCGAACCAATGCGTTGCGCCGACGCCGGCGAGCACCAGCATGCCGATCGACTCGTAAAACGCCGTCGCGACAGCCGGCACGATGTTCATGTTGCCCGGACCGACGCTGGTGGTGACGATCGGAAGCGGTCCGCCGCGCTTGTAGCGCCAGTAGCCATCGGCGAGTTCGACCGCCTGATCTTCCACGCGCGCGGGGACGCAGCGAATCTTGGTCTCATGCACCAGCGAATTCAGCAGGCCCCAATTGCCGTGGCCGTTGACGCCAAACACGACCTCGGTACCCATCTGCTCCAGAAGCCGGGCGATAGCCGCCGATACGGTGATCATCTTCTCTTCCATGTATCTTTCCTTTCAGCGCCCGAGCAGGCAGGCAAGTTATTGAGACATTTCATGCAGGTTCAGCGTCCCGGAGCCGGGCGCTCGAATTTCAACCGTTCAAGAGGCGGCCCGTTCGTCGCGCTATCGGTGCCGATTTAGGGTCGGGCCCCAGTGCGCGCATTTTGTTCAAGAGCCACGCGAGCGAGCCTCCCCGCGCAAAGCCAGCAGCCAACCTCCCGTCGAACTACATCAAGCGTGGCAGCGAGTTCTTATACACCTCGCCTTAAATGACTGATAGGCCGACAGAAATGACGGCGTACAGGTCACGCTGTGCGCGATTTAATCCCGCCTATTGACACTAATTCCCAACCCGGCGGTCTTTGTCAAGCTGTAGCGGCGAAGATCGTCCAAAAGCAAATTCAGCCCAATTCGCCGCTGTCATACCTCCTCCGCCGCTGATATTTGGCGCCGTCGGACGAGCGCGCGTCCAAGTCTCCATTCCCGCTTGCACTGACAGCGCTCAACGGTACCGCTGCGAGCAGGGCCGTGCCATCTCAGGTCTCGAAGCGATACAGTTGCATGGGATTGTCCACCAGCAGCCTTTGCAAGGCGGCCGGGGTGGGAGCGATCTGCGCCAGCAAATCCACCAGCACGCCATCGTCGGGCACATGATCCAGATGAGGGTGCGGCCAGTCCGTTCCCCATACGCATTGGTTCGGATAATCGCGCGCCAGCAATGCGGCCAGGGGCACGCCGCTCGCATACTGGCCTCCGCGCGTGATGCGGTCGATGCCACTGACCTTCACATGGCAATGTGAATTTCGCAGCAAAGCATGCAGCCCGCGGAAATCGCGATGCTCCGCGCCCAGCGACGCATCGACCCGCCCGACATGATCGACCACGACGGGCACCGGGCTTCGGATGAGGGCCGGCGTCAGGAGATGGACATGGCGGGCCCTGAAGTGCACTTGAAGATGCATGTGCAGCGGCCGCAAGCGCTGCGCAAAGTCCAGCATCGCCTGCACGTCGGCCTCGTGCACCTCGTCATCCAGGAAACGGAAGCGCACGCCGCGAAATCCGACATCGGCCAGCCGTTGCAACTCCGCATCGGGGACGTCCAGCGGCAGGATCGCTACGCCGAGATAACGACCTCCACTGGCGGCAATGATGTCTTCGACCGCGCGGTGATCCGAGCCATGGACGAGCGACTGCACCACGACACAGCGCTGAATGCCGAGTTGCCGGTGCAGCGCGAACAGCCGTTCCTTGGGCGCATCCACTGGTGGCGGGCCATAGGTCAGATCATAGGGAAAGCGATCGCCGGGACCGAACACATGGACGTGGGCATCGCAGGCGCCTCGCGGCAAAGCCAGGCTCGGCGTGCGCGGCGCGGGATGAAAGCTTGCGGTTTGCATGTCAGTCGGCGCGGCCGTTACGGTTGAATATTCCAACCGATATCCTTCACGGCCTGTGCGACGAACTGCATATCGATCGCTTTCGGAAAGTCGGGCGCATTCGGGTCGCTCAGATCCGGAACGAGCCCCTTGGTGACCCACACCCGCAGGCTTGCCTCGGGAAGATAAGGCGATCGGAATTGATCCTTGTTGTTGTCCCACACTGTCGACCAAAGGTCGGTCTGCACCGCTGCGGAGAAGGATTTCGCGGCGGCTTCACCCGCTGTCTTGGGATCCTGAATGATCAGCCGCAGCGCTTTGGCGTCGGCCCGGACCGCCGATTGATAGATGTCCTTCTTCTCTTCCAGGTCGTTGCCGCGGCAGAGCAGGCAATGGCCTGCCGCCTCTTCGAGGCCTGCAAATTCCTTCTTGCTGACTTTGAGCAGGCGCACCGCATCTTGTTGGCGATGTGCAAGTTCAGGAACCGGCGCGGAGGCGACGAAGGCGTCGATGGCGCCTCTGGACATCGCGGCCAACGAGTTGACGGTCGCCCCGAGCGGAACGAGCTGTGCGTCCGTATCGGGGTTAATGCCCGCCTGCCGCAACAGCAGGCGAGAGCTCACGTCGGTCTGGCTGCCCGGCGCCGTAATCCCAATCCGGATGCCCTTGAATTTGGCTACGGCGGCCTGACGCTGCTCTGAGGATGAGTCTTCGTTGACGCCCAGTTTATCCGCGTAGGCTTTTGAGACGATGAAATAGAGCTCGCTGAAGTTGCTCATCGCCATGATCGCCTTCAGATTCTGTCCACGCGACCGCGCGACGATGAATTCGCCAGGCGTAATCAGCAGCGCGTGAGCCGCGCCAGATACGAGCGCCGTGAGCGCCGCGGGACCGGAATTGTTGAAGATGCGCTCCAGCTGCAGCCCTTCGTCCTTGTAATAGCCCATCTGCTCCGCGACAAAACTCACCGACCACGCAAACAACGGCGCGCCGCCTCCAACCAGAAGCCGGTAGGGCCGCGCGCTCTGCGCCGACGCAATCGCCGGAGCCGCCAAAGTCAGGGCGGCGCCCGCACCCGCCAGGAGAAAATCTCTCTTCGAAACGTCGTTCATGACCGGTCAATCTCCGTCTACGCCAGTAATCCCGCCGGCAACCTCAAGCTGAGCCCGCCGTGCGTCCGTCGCACATATAGCCAAAACTGCGATAGCGGACCATCCCGCCTAGCTTGCCCACACGATTCATTTACAGGGCAATCCCAGGAGGAGGAAATCCCGCCGCGATCGGCGATTTTGCTTGGGAGGCTCGGATGCGCACGGTCATCAAGCGATCCCGGCCGGAGTTCATCCGATCGCCCGCACGAGCTCGGTCGCATCCCGGCACGCTTCCAGATGCCTGATCAGGCGCTGCACGCGGGTGATTTTTTCCGGCTCGATCGGCTTGGCCGCCACCTTCGCGCAAGCCGCGAATTTCAGGTCAAGGTCATCCCATGTCATCGGCCGGTCAGCCGTGCCAGGCACATTGGAGCCGAGTCGCTCGATGGCCTGTCCGTTGGTCATCACGACTACGAGCTTCCCGTCCGGCAATTTCAGGGTCCAGTTGAAGCTCGCGTCGGGAACAGGCACGACTTTTCTGGCAAGCGCCAGAATCCTTTCATCCCTCAGCGCTTCGCTTGAAAAGTCCGCGACATCCATTTTGCCTTTCGCGAGGGCCAGCGCGACAAGGAATGGAAGGCTGAACTTGGCATCGACCAATGTCCCCGGGGCTTGGCGTATCGGAAGCGGCGAGCACATTCGCTGCTGAAAGTCACCGACATAAACCCGGATCTCCTTGATCTGGTCCAGCTCCAGTTCATTCTCTTTCATGAGCTCGATCGCCGCATGAATATAAGTGTGGGCATTCCCCACAGCCGGCCATCGCTTGTAGAGCATGCCGCCGCTCAGGAATTGCGTCCCGAGTTTCTCGAGCATTTTGTCGCGATTGTATTCGCCCTTGAAATAGACCTTGAAATGGCCGGCCTCGCCTTCGAACAGGTTGGGAATGCCGGTCATGCCGCGCTGTGCAAGCTGAACCGCTTGCACCGCCGCCTGCGAGGTGAACCCCGCATACATGCCGCGCAGATCACTGCCGACACCGAAGATCAGCTCCATCGTGCCGCTGGATTGCATGCTGGCGATGCCCATGGCGCTGGCGATCTGTTCCGCGCTCAGCCTCATGACCCGGCCGCCCGCAGCGGTTGCGGAAAAGATGCCGATCGCCGTGGAAAGATTCCAATCCATATGCCAGCCGACATTCAGGCGGAGGCGGGTGAAGAGCTCCTGTCCGACGGCAATGGCCGTGATCAGGTCTTCACCGCTGACACCGCCTTTGAGCTCGGCCAGTGCGATCACGGTCGGAATGACCGAACTGTCGGGATGCGCGCCCCAGGGCGTTTGATCGTCGAAGTCGAGGCAGTGCGCCAGCGCGCCATTGGCCAGTGCTGCTCGGGACGCGGGGACGCGGCCGCCAAAGCCCAGGATTGTGCATTGTTCTTTGCCGGCTTCGTCCTGAACGAGATTGATCAAGGGTTTGACCGCAGGCTCCATGCCGCTCGCGGCAAGAATGACGCCGAGCGTGTCGAGCAGGCTTTTTTTGGCGGCCTCGATCGCGTCAGCCGGCAACGCCGCGTATCGCGCGTCCGCGGCGAAACGGGCGAGCTCGTGGGAGAGATCATCGCGATCTGTCATGTCGGCCTCGAAGCAGGGTTGGGGCGATGTCGCTTGCACGCGCGGGTATCGCTGTATCGCGCCGTGCTTTCAAGAGAGGAGAGGCGATCCGCCGGCTGTTAGAGACAAGCCGTTTGGCCGCCATCGACCGGCACAACCGCTCCGGTCATGAAGCTTGCATCGTCAGTCAGGAGAAAGACCATGACCGCTGCGATTTCCTCGGGCTCGCCGATGCGTCCGATGGGATGCGCCGCGACGATCCGCTCGACCGAGGCGGCATCCTGCAGCATGTACGCGGTCAGCGGCGTGCGCGTCATGCCGGCCGCGACGGCATTCACCCGGATCCCAAAGGGTCCGAGTTCAGGCGACATCGATCGTGTGATGCCCGAAACGCCGAACTTCGACGCGACATAGGGCAGGCGATTGGCAACGCCCAACAGGCCGGCGCCGGATGAGGTGTTGACGATGGCGCGGGGACCTTGGTCGTCTTTCACTGCCAGCACATACGCCTGGCACATGTTGACGGTGCCTTCGAGGTTCACGGCCATGACCTGCTTCCAGGTTTGAGGATCGACATCGGCAATATTGGCGACGCCTCTGATTCCGGCGCAGTTGATCAGCCCATTGATCGATCCGAGCCGCCGCCTGGCTTCGGCCATGAAGCTGATCGCTCGATCACGGTCGCAGACGTCGAGTACGACGCCCTCCAAGCGGGTATCGCCGTCAAACTCTGATAACAGCCTGTCGAGACCTTGCGGGCTGACATCCAGCGCAACCACTGTCGCGCCTTCGGTGAACAGCCTGCGCACGCACGCGGCGCCGATACCGCTGGCGGCACCGGTGACGACGACGCTGCGCCCTTCAAAACGCTTCATCCGCTTCGTTCCTCGCTAAGCCCAACGATACCAGCCTCAAGGCCGGAGCAATGTGTTCACGCCGATATGAGGGTCAGTGGAAGCTTTCACCACCGCAGACGTTGAGAGACTGGCCGGTGATGTGAACCGCATCGGGCGAGATCAGGAACGCAGCGACGCCCGCGATATCGTCGGCGACGGCAATCCGCGGCAGGATGACTTTCTGCTTGTGCTTTTCGAAGCGGGCATGCGCGACTTCATCGAGGCTGATCCCGGCACTCTCGGCCGCGAGCGTTTCTTCCAGGCTGTACCTGCCGGTGTTCACGACGCCGGGGCAGATCGCGTTGACATTGATGTTGTATTTGCCGAGCTCGATCGCAAGACACTGCGTCAAACCATTGACCGCGAATTTCGAGGCGACGTAGGCCGAATGCATCGCAAGTCCGCGTTTGCCGGACTGCGAGGACATGTTGATGATGTGGCCGGGGCCTCCGCGCGCGACCATGTGGCGGGCCACGGTGCGCGCGAAAAGGAAGGTGCCGCGCGCGTTGACGCGCATGACTCGATCCCATTCGGCCGGATCGAGATCGATTGCGAGCGCGCGGTC